>Ga0194130_10005777_pt1 | contig 14672 bp, 16 predicted proteins | sample TA2KigsurfametaG_FD_160084 | JGI IMG/M metagenome (GOLD analysis project Ga0194130, IMG submission 160084) | Freshwater microbial communities from Lake Tanganyika, Tanzania - TA2015050 Kigoma 12 surface | ecosystem: Environmental > Aquatic > Freshwater > Lake | place: Tanzania: Lake Tanganyika... | reverse complement strand
CCGCATTACAATGTGATGGGCGTGGCCAAGGCCGCCCTGGAGGCCAGCGTTCGTTATTTGGCCTACGACCTGGGACCGAAAAAAATCCGGGTGAATGCGATCAGCGCCGGTCCGGTCAACACGCTGGCGGCGCGCGGAATCAGCGGGTTCTCCTCGATGCTCAGCCACTACGAGCAGCACGCCCCGCTGAAGCGGAACATCACTTTGGAAGAGTTGGGTGCAATGGGGGTTTTCCTGGCGTCCGAGGGCGGTGCGGGGGTCACCGGGCAGACGCTGTATGTGGATTCCGGCTACAGCGTGATGGGAATGTGAAGCCGGGGCAAAAGAAGCCCCGGAAATTACTGCTCTGGGATATTGACGGAACCCTCCTCCACACCGGCAGGGCGGGCGAGGCCGCGTTGGGGCATGCGATGGCCACGCTCCACGGGATCTCGCGGGGCCTTGAGGGGCTGGAGATTGCCGGCCGTACGGACAAATGGATTGTGGAACAGTTGCTCGCGAGGGATGGACTCGCTCACGGCGAGAAGGAGATCGCCCGTTTTCTCGATGTTTATATTGAGCAACTGGCCAAGGAGTTGCCGACGCGCCAAGGAGGACTCCATCCCGGCGTGCTCGGGATTCTTGAAGAAGGCCACCGCCGGGAAGATATCGTTCAAGGGCTGTTGACGGGAAATATTGAGAAAGGGGCGCGGTTAAAACTTTCCCGATACGGGGTGAACCATTTCTTCGAATTCGGTGCTTTTGCGGACGATTCTTCGGTGCGGAATGAGCTTGGGCCCCATGCCCAGCGGCGGGCCCGGGATCGGCATGGGGACGAGTTTCCCCCAGAACGGATCTACATTATCGGGGACACGCCCCACGACGTGGCCTGCGCCCGGGCGATCGGGGCGAAGGCGATCGCGGTGGCCACGGGATCGTTTTCCGTGAAAGAACTTCAAGTCTGCGGGGCGGATGCGGTTTTCACCGACCTTGGGCATCCGGAGAAGTTTTTCCGGCTGCTGGATTAAAAGCTTCTCGAAGAGAATCGGGAAGGCGAATTCGGGCAGGTTCGTCGTCGCCCGGAGGCGTGTAGGAACAAAAAGTGGTCAACCGATCCTCCGTTTCCTCCAACTGAAAAAAAGCGCCTTGAAGAAGCGGATCCGGAACTTTCCGGGCGGCGTCAACTCCTTCGATTTGCAGGAGGATACGAACATCCAAGGCCCCTTTTGCCACCAAATCATCGGAACGGGCCTGCTCAAAGGCACGAAATCCTCCGAGCCCCCCGGCCAGAAGCGGAGACAGGCCGGAACCGGGATCCCCGGAGAGCCACTGACGCCAAGCCGGGCCCGAAAGAAAAGTTTTCTGTCTCAATCCTGCCAACTCCGATGCTTTTCGGTTGAGGTCGGTGGCTAGGTCACTGGCTAACTGAAAACGGCCAGATTCGTTTAACCCCCAAGCCACCGGAGCTTTTTTGTCCACCCACCGGGTGATCCCGGCGGCGGCGGATGTGCCCGAGGGAAGGGACTCCAAAAATTGCGCAGCCCGAAGAAAAAGGGCCCGATCTGCTTCCAAGCCCGCCCGCAAATCCTCCAAAGACGGAGGCGGCGGGAGATTCTCGCGGACAGCGACTAAGGTGGAGGCTGGAAAATCATCCCGAATCACGCGGGTCTCCAGAAATTTCATCACTTTATTCGCGACACTCACCGTATCGGTATCGGCTCCAAATTTAAGCGAACCCAAGGTCCGGATCTGGCGGAAGTAAGCGAGAGTGAATTCAGGATCCTGAAGTGGGTCTGACGGCTGGGGCCGCGGAGGTGTTGGGATGGGCAGATCGGCGAAAAACTGCCAATCGGTTGAGAGAAAATCACCTTGAAAACGGAACAGGGCGATCGAGTCGGGAAAATTTTTCCAGTCGGGTGTGGGACCGGAAAGGAAAGGAAGCCAAGCTTCGCGAAATGAAGTTTGCACAATCGAGAGAGCCTGAAGCTCTGCTTCGTTCCATGGGAGGGGTTCCTGTCCCGCAGGAGTGGAGGCATCACGCTGGAGAGCCACTTGGAGAAGATAGGGAGGAGGAGGAAGGCTACGGAGGCGCTGGAGTAGGGCAGCCACTTCGGGGGCGTGATTTTCGGGTGGCGCGGGGAGGCGACTGAGTTCCTGTTGGAATCTCTCCTCTTCGGTGGGGGGGATGGCAGCGGTGGCGATGGCGCTGTCTTCCTCGAAAAGATCCCGCAGGACCGGCGGCAGGGAGACGGTCTGAAAGGTCCACCAAGCAAAGAGGCCGAGAAGCAGAAAGACGGCGAACAGCTGGACAAGGGGCCGTTCCCAAACTTTCACTGGGCTATCCAACCCGACAGGGAGAGGAAAACCAGCGGGGAACGCTTGCCCTGCGTCGGTATTTTGCGAAGAAATCGGAATGGAAGTCATCGCCCGAAACCACTGCCGACCGTTCATCACCGAGGACGGCTCGGAAATCCGGGAGCTTTTGGCTCATCGCAACTCTTCCATCCGCAAGCAGAGCCTGGCGGAGGCAACCTTACGGGCAGGGCAGAGCACGCGAGCCCATTATCACCCCAGAGCGGAGGAGATTTATTATATTTTGCGGGGGCAGGGCCGGATGAAGATGAGTGGCCAGGAGTGCCGGGTGGGTCCGGGAGACGCGGTGGCCATTCCGGCGGGGGCGGACCATAAAATTTTTCAGGAGGGTCCGGGGGAACTGGTTTTCCTGTGCTGTTGCGCGCCGGGGTACGAACCGGACGACGTGGTTTTCACGGAATGAGAGCCATGGCTGCGGGTTTGCTGGTCGGCCTTTGGGCCGCGGGCATCTGGGCGGCGGCCACTCCGGAGCAGCACCAAAAGCTGGTGGAGACCTGCCGCTGGCTTTCCCAGCAGGATCTTGCCTACGGCCAGTCATGGCAACCGCCAGGGCACCCCCATGTCATCACCATGGACTGCTCCAACACGATTCGTTTTATTGTTTGGAAGGTGTTCGGCCTGAATCTCCCGCGGACCGCTTCCAGCCAGTACGTGTTTCTGAAAGAGAAGGGGAAGGTACGGGAAGTCCCGCTGCGGGAGGATGGGAAGGTGGATCCGGCGGAACTTGTGGCCGATATGCGAAGCGGGGATCTGCTTTTTTGGGAGTGGACCTACAACGTCCCGCGGGATCCGCCGATCAGCCATGTGATGATTTATCTGGGCCGCAAAAAGGACGGGCAAGCCATGGTGGCAGGCTCGTCCCAGCGGATGGATGGAGAGCGCGGAGGCGGGGTGGACATCTATACCTTCGATCCCAACGCTCCCTCGGGAAACGCCCGGAACTTTTTCAACTTCATCACGCACCGGGGCCGGTTGGTGGCCTACGCCCGGCCCATTGCCCGCCCCGGTTGGGCGGAGCGGGGCGGCTTAGAATAAGGTCGGCATTCCCTCGACAAGAAAGCGTACGTCGGCCAGGCGACCGGCTTTCATGGCGGCCTGCATGAGGCGTTGGGGAGGTTCGTGGAGGGGCTCGTAGCTAAGACGGTAGGTCCCATAATGCATCGGGATCATCAGCCGGGAGCGCAGATCCTGAAAGGCGCGAAAGGCCTCTTCAGGATTGAGGTGGTTTTCGCCTAATTTAAGCCCTTGATAGGCGCCGATGGGGAGCAGGGAGATTTCTGGGCGGAGCTTACGACCGATTTCGCGAAAGCCCTCGAAGTAGGCGGAGTCGCCGGCGTGGTAGACCGAATGGCCGCCCAGATCCATGACGTAGCCGCCAAAGCCCCGGTGCAAATCGGTGACTTTGCGGGCGCCCCAATGTTTGGCGGGGACAAAGGTGACGGCGGCAGCGGGGAAACGAAGTCGTTCCCACCATTTCATTTCGTACACCTTTTCGAAGCCCAGACCGTGGACAAGGTCGCCCACCCCGTCGGGTACTACGATGGGCTGATTGGTGGCAATGCGGCGAAGGCTTTTGCGGTTGAGGTGGTCAAAATGGGCGTGGGTGATGAGGACGAGGTCGATATTGGGAAGATGGTGGTGGGCGAGGCCGGCGTGACGGAGGCGGCGAACGACGAGCAACCAATTTGCCCAGTTTGGATCCACGAGAAGGTTGCCATGGGGGCCCTGGATCAGAAAGGAGGCGTGGCCGATCCAGGTGATGCAAACCTGCCCATGTTTCAGTCTGGGAAAAACCGGCGCCGAGCCGTTGCGATGCCCCCTTTTCCGGGAGAAGAGCGCGGGTAGGAGGATATCGGTGATGAACCGGTGGGCGCGCTCTCGGCGAGGTGCGGAGACCTTGGTCTTCAAGAGGAAAGAGGATGTCCCCGGGATGCGGGGCAGGCAATCGCCCGCGGGATGGATTCAAGCGCAGGTTTTCTTTACGCTGGGGGGATGGGAAGTCCTGCCAAAATCGCGGCTCGGGAGGATATCCGCCGCCGTTTGGCCGGTCTGTCCGCCGAGGAGCGCCGGGATGCTTCCCAGCAGGTGGGGCTGGCCCTGACGGCCCGACCGGAATGGCAAACTGCCGGGATCCTTGGTCTTTATCTTTCCCTGCCAGACGAACCGGAGACGCGGGACCTGATCCGGCAGGCTTGGCAGGAGGGAAAGAAAGTGGCGTTGCCCAAGACAGATATTCGGCAGGGGCTGACCTGGTGGGAGATGGTCCCTGGGCCGCTGCCGAAATTGGAGACCCTGTGGGAGCCCCTGCCCGGGAACCATTCCGCGGTGTCGCCCGGTCTCATCCACGGCTTCTGCGTGCCGGGCCGGGCTTTTGATGCCAAGGGAACGCGGTTGGGGCGGGGCGGGGGGCACTACGACCGGGCCTTGGCCCAGCGTTCCAGGCAGGCCTGGGTCGTCGGACTTTTTTTTGGAATTCAAGAAATGGAGAATTTGCCCTGCGAAGGGCACGACGTGGCCTTGCCTCAAGTGGTGACGGAAATGGGGTGGAGGAGTTTGGCGTGAAGGATTCGGAAAAGCCTTTCCTGGATCATGTGGAGGATCTGCGCGGGCTGGTTTTGAAATGCGCTGCGGCCATCGGGGTGGGAGCCCTGCTGGGGATGACGGGCATCGGCACGGTGATGGAGATTCTCCGCCGCCCGCTTCTTCAGGCCCAAACCGGGGTGGCCCCGGCGGCATCCGGGACTCTGCTGGCCCTGCAAATCACAGATCCCATGACGGTGACCCTGCAAATCGGTTTGGGTGCAGGCATGCTGCTGGCTTTGCCTTGGGTGCTGTATTTTGTGGGCAGTTACTTACTCCCGGCGTTGGAGCCCCGTGAGAAGAGGCTGTTGGTCCCGACCTTTCTGGCTGGAGCCTTTCTTTTTCTGCTGGGAGCGTCGTTTTGCTATTTTTTCGTGCTGCCCAGGGCCCTGGCTTTCTTTCAGGCGTTCAACCGCTGGCTCGGGCTGGAAACGAGTTGGACGATGGCCAGCTACACGGATTTTGTCCTGCAAATGCTGGTGGGTTTTGGTCTCTCCTTTGAATTGCCCTTGGTGATGATCATGCTGGCCCGGTTGGGAATCCTGCAGCAGGCGACGGTGGCCGCGCATCGCCGCCACGCCGTAGTGGTGCTGCTGGTGCTGGCTGCCAGTGTGACGCCGACTTCCGATCCCTTCAATTTGGCGCTGATGTTTGTTCCCTTATACGGGCTCTTTGAATTGGGGTTGGCGGGCATGGGTTGGGCCGGAAAGAAAGCGGCCTTGGCAAAGGAGGAGCCTGCGTCTTAAGTGATTTGATGGATTGGACCAGCCGGCCGGCACGAATTGCGCGATTAAAGGAAAAAAATCATTTTGATCAAGTGGTGATGCCCTTGGCCTATACCGGAGTCGGAATCGCGACTCTCCTTTTGTTTTGGCAGGGACTGGAATTTCTGGAAGGGAATCCGACAAACCAAGCGATCTGGATCCCTGCGCTCTTTTTTCTGCTTCTGCCGATTCCCCTGGCTTTGACTCGCTGGATCCGCAGACACCACCACCACCGTCTGCAAGCCTGATTTTCCGCGAATGGACGGCTTTGATGCGGACGCCCCGTGAAAACAAGGATCAGCCCAGCGTTTATCTAAAAACCTACGGTTGCCAGATGAATGAGCGGGATTCCGAGCAAGTGCTGCGCCAGCTTCAGGATCGGGGCTATCGGGCGGCTGGATCGGAAAAGGAGGCGGACGTCATCCTGCTTAACACGTGCAGCGTGCGGGATCTTGCCGAACAGAAGGCACTGCGAAAAATGGTCAATTTGAGGGCTCTCCGTAAAAAAAACCCCGGCGTAGTGCTCGGATTCCTGGGCTGCATGGCCCAGCGGCGGGGTGGGGCGTTGGAAAAGGAGATGACGGGGCTGGACCTGGTGGTGGGCACGCAAAAGTTTCACCGCGTACCGGAACTGGTGGAGCAGGCCCGGCAGGCCCGTTTGGGCGGACGGCCCGGTTTTTGGGCCGAGGTGGCAGAGGAAGAGGGCTCAGAAAGCACCATCCGCGAACACGTGCTCACGCCCCGTCAGGTCACGGCGTTTGTTTCCGTCATGCAGGGGTGCGACATGCATTGCTCCTTCTGTATCGTACCCACCACTCGCGGCCAGGAGCGGTCACGGCTTATGGCTGAGATTGTGGCCGAGGTTCGTGGCTTGGTCGGGCAGGGCATTCGGGAAGTCACGCTCTTGGGCCAGATTGTCAATCTGTATGGGCGCCGGATGCCGATTCGGGAGGGGAAGTCCGCCTTCGTGCAACTTCTGGAACAACTGAATCAACTTGAAGGTCTAGACCGGATTCGGTTTACCTCTCCCCATCCCCGGGGCATGAAAGCGGATCTCATCGGTTGTTACGGCCGGCTGGAAAAGCTCTGTGAGCATCTGCATTTGCCCGTGCAGTCCGGGTCGGACCGGATCCTGAAACAGATGGGGCGGGGCTACACGGCCGAGCAGTACCGACGGATCGTCGACCAAGTCCGGCAAACCTGTCCGGAGATCGGTCTGACCACAGACGTGATCGTGGGTTATCCGGGCGAGACGGAGGCTGATTTTGAGGCCACCCGAAAACTGATGGAGGAGGTGGATTTCGATAACGGATTTATCTTCCGCTACTCACCTCGGGAAGGCACCCGTGCCACGAAGGAGACCGGCACCCCGGTTCCGGAGAAGGTAAAGGAGGAGCGAAATCAGGAACTCCTTTTGCTTTTAACCCGGCGGGCTGAGGCGAAGGCGCAGAAAAGAGTGGGTAACCTGGTTGAGATTTTGGTCGAGGGACCAAGCAAAACGAACCAGAGCCGCCTGACCGGCCGGACGCGCCAAAACCGGCCGGTGGTTTTTGAAGGAGGGGAGCGCCATCGAGGGCAACTTTTGCAGGTGCGGATCACGGCCTCGACCGGCTTCACGGATTACGCGGACCCCTCCATTCTCGACTAGCATCTTCCGTGATTACCTCCTTCCCTCTTGCGCAGGTTGCCGTGTGGCTCGGCTTCGGCCTGTTTCTGATTCACGCCTACCTTTTTTATCACTTCGAAAAGGCGGGTCCATGGGCCCGAGCGTTCCCGCGGGCGGATCGCCTCGGCGGATTCTTATTGGTCTTAGCCACGGCTTGGGCCGCCTGGCTGGTCGGCACGATGAACTTGATGGAATACACCCGTTTCCGCCCTTTGTTTGTGTTGGCGGCCCTCGGGCTGGGTGTGACCAGCTGGCTTTACGTGCGGGAATTCATTGCCGTACGGGCTCTGGGCGTTCTTTTATTGCTTGGAGCCAACGTCCTGCTTGATGCCTGCTTCCTGCGTGAAGACACCCTCCGTTTGATCGTGGTGGCGTATGCCTATGGATTGATCGTGGCGGGGATGATCATGGTGGGAGCTCCGTATCTGTTGCGGGATGCGCTGGGCTGGGCCTTGGCCAATCCTTTCCGCGGAAAATTGCTCCTTTTCCTGGGGCTGGTCTTTGGCCTGGTCCTGCTGGGGCTGGGGGTTTTCGCCTACTAACGACTCCGATTGTTGAAAATTCTTGTCATCCGGGGCGGGGCCCTAGGGGATTTCTTGCTCACCTTGCCGGCAGTGGCTGGGCTCCGGCAAAAGTGGCCGGAGGCGGAGCTGGAGATGGTGATCAACGCACGTTTCGGTGAACTGGTGACCGGCCCGGGAAGGGTGGACGCGGTTCGACCCATTGATCGGCCCGGGCTGGCGGGCTTCTTTGCCAAGGGCGGGGTGTTAGAGCCGGACTGGTGTGACTATTTTTCCGAATTCGACCTGACGGTTTCCTACCTATTCGACCCGGACGGGATCTTTTCAGCCAACTGGAGGCGGGGCGGCGGGCAGGGGCAATATCTGGCGATCGATCCCACCGCACCGGACTTGGCGGCCTGGAAACACCTGGCGAACCCTCTGCGATCCCTGGAGGTCCGACCCGGAATGTCCCATCTGCTCCGAGGGGAGAATTTGGTCGGCCAGGAGGAGTCCGTCCGGCGTGGGATGATCCCTCGGGTGGTCGTTCATCCCGGCAGCGGCGGCACCCGCAAATGCTGGCCGCTGGAGCAGTGGATTAGGGAACTGCAAATCTGGCAAAAGGAACAGCCGGTCGAACTAGTTTGGCTGGCGGGAGAGGTGGAAGGCGATCTTTTGCGCCGGGTTCCCGAAGGACTGCGGGGGCCGCCCCATCGGACGGTGGAAAATCGCCCGCTGCCGGAGGTGTTCCGGCTGCTGCAGTCCTCCGACCTGTATCTGGGGCACGACAGTGGCATCAGTCATCTGGCCGCCTGGAGCGGGGTTCCCTGCGGACTGCTGTTTGGACCGACGGATCCGAAAATCTGGGCCCCACCTGGGTCCCATGTCCGGACCTGGCATCGTGGCGGGGTCTGGCCGGAGGAAGGGGAGTTAGCCCGTTGGTGGCAGAAAGAGCTTGGGCCGATTCTTGTGATGAAAACGGCCCGCCGTTAGGATTTTGTCCGCATGATCATTGCCCTGCGCCCGGGAACCGAGAAGAAGCTGGTCGACCAGGTGATCGCGGAGGTCACAAAACTTGGCTACCGACCCCATCCCATCCTTGGGGAGATTCAAACCGTGATCGCCGCGATCGGCGATGAGCGTGCTCACGCCTCCCTGGAGGCACTGGCCACCTGGCCCCAAGTGGAGGCGGTTTTGCCGGTGCAGCGCCGTTACCAGTTGGTGGCGCAGGAGGGAAGAAAAGCGCATACGGTCGTCAAGGCTCACGGGGTGACGATCGGGGGCACGGAACCCTTTCGGCTGATGGCGGGACCCTGTTCGGTGGAATCGGAGGAACAACTTCTGACCACCGCCCGGGCGGTGAAAAAAGCCGGAGCCACTTTTCTGCGAGGCGGAGCCTTCAAGCCGCGGACTTCGCCCTACGAATTCCAGGGGTTAGGGGAAAAGGGCCTGGAGCTTTTGGCACTGGCAAAAAAGGAAACGGGTCTGGGCATTGTCACCGAGGTGCTTTCCGAGGCGCATGTGGACAAAGTGGCCGCGGTCGCCGACATCCTGCAGATTGGGGCCCGCAACTCGCAGAACTTTTCCCTGCTGAAGGCGGCGGCGGCTTCCGGTCGGCCAATTCTTTTGAAGCGTGGGCTCTCCATGAAAGTGGAGGAGTGGCTGCTGGCGGCGGAGTACGTGATGAGCGCCGGCAACGGACAAGTCATTCTTTGTGAGCGCGGGATCCGAACATTTGAGACGGCGGTACGCAACACGCTCGATTTGGGGGCAGTGGCGCTTGCGAAAAGGGAAAGCCACCTACCGGTGATTGTGGATCCCAGTCAGGCGGCTGGGCGGGCGGATCTGGTCATTGCCTTGAGCCGGGCGGCGGTGGCGCTCGGGGCGGACGGGCTTTTGGTGGAGGTCCATCCCCACCCAGCGGAGGCCAAGAGTGATGGGCAACAGCAGCTGGATTTGGAGGGAATGCAAAAATTGGTGGAGGAAGTAACACCTTTTGTCAAAGCCTCGGGACGCGCGGGATGAGTCCAAAACCGAAAACTGCCCTGCCTGGGCGTCAGCGGGTGCTGGTGATCGACGACGACAAGGATGTGGCTTACTCGTTCCAGCGGGTCCTGGCGGAGGAACCGGTGGAGGTGACCGGCGTCACCCGCGGGGAGGAAGGGTTGAAGATTCTTAGGAAGCATTCCTTTGATCTGATCCTGCTTGATGTGAGGATTGGGGAGGAGAATGGGCTGGAGATTCTCCGGCAGATCCGAAAGGAGCACCCGCGCCATTTGGTGATCGTGATGACGGCTCATGGCACGGCCCAGACGGCCATTGAGGCCATGAAGCACGGGGCTTTCGATTACGTGCTCAAGCCCTTTGATGTGCCGGAGATGCTCGCGGTGTTGCGGCGCGCCTTGCAGACCGCCGCCGCCATGGAGGAGCTCACGGCGGTTCCAGCGGGCAAAAAAGCTGCGGAGGATGCGGGTCCGGTGCCCGGGCTGATCGGAACCTCCGCCTCCATGCAGAGAATTTATAAGCTGGTGGGTCAGGTCGCCCGGTCCGAGGCCACGGTATTGCTGATGGGGGAAAGCGGCACGGGTAAGGAGCTAATCGCGCGGGCGATTTATGCGAACAGTCCGCGGGCCGCCCGGCCTTATGTGGCGATCAACTGTGCCGCGATTCCCGACACACTGTTGGAGAGCGAGCTGTTTGGGCATGAGCGGGGAGCCTTCACGGGTGCGCTGACCCAGCGGATCGGGAAATTTGAACGAGCCGACGGCGGGACGATCTTTCTGGACGAGATTGGGGACATGCCGCTGGCGCTGCAGGCCAAGCTCCTGCGGATTCTGCAGAACGGGGAATTTCAGCGGCTAGGTGGAGACCAGACTTTGCGAACCCGGGTGAGGGTGATTGCCGCCACCAACAAGGATTTGAGTGCCATGGTGAAGGCAAAAACCTTCCGGGAAGACCTCTTTTACCGGCTGAATGTGGTCATGATCCAGTTGCCGCCTCTCCGGGAGCGGGCGGAGGACGTCCTGCCGCTGGCGGAGTATTTTCTTCACCGGGACGGGAAGGAGAGGCGGTACAAGTTCTCCGTGGCCGCGAAAAAAGCCCTGCAGGCCCACCGCTGGCCCGGGAATGTGCGGGAGCTGGAGAATGCCGTGCAGCGGGCGGTGGTTTGCGCCGCCGCCGAGTCGATCGAGCCCGGGGATTTATCTGCAGACTTGGGCGGATCGTCTTCCTCTCCAACGGGTGGAGGGGGTTGGTGGGGCCTGGTGAAGTCCTCGGCACCGGACGGGGATCTGCTGGCTGCGGCGGAAAAGATTCTGGTGGAGAGAGCCCTGCGGGAGTCGGGCGGTAATGTGCAGAAGGCCGCGGAGATTTTGGGAATCACCCGGGCGGCCTTACGGACCCGAATTGAGCGGCACGGCCTTTTGGGGCAGGAATAGTCGGCTTCGGATTGGCACGAATCTTGCTATTCCTTGGTGATGCCCAAAGCAGGGAAAAGGATCTCTTTGTTGGCCGGGTTGGCGGACTATGCGCCCCGGAAGGCGTTTGACGAGATGGCGAGCGCCCGCGGGCGGGTCCGGCCGCTGTATGAAAATCTGCGGGACTGCCTGCAGTTGGTCGACGCGCCCCGGCTCGAGGAGGGGCGTGCCTCGTTGGATGCTTCCTTCCTGCGGCGCGGGATCACGTTCACGGTTTACAATGACCCGACCGGCACGGAGCGGATTTTTCCCTTTGATCCGCTGCCGCGGCTGATTTCGGCCGCCGACTGGGCCCGGATTGAAAAGGGGCTGGTCCAGCGGGTGAGCGCCCTGAATCTCTTCCTCCAAGACATCTACGGCCCGCAAAAAATCCTCACGGAAGGCGTGCTGCCGGCGGAGCTGGTCCATTCGGCCAAACACCTCCGGCGGGAAGTAGCCGGACTGCGCGTGCCCCATGGGGTCCATATTCACATCTGTGGAACGGACCTGATCCGGGGTGACGGCGGGGAGTTCATGGTGCTGGAGGACAACGGACGCTGTCCTTCCGGAGTCTCCTACGTGTTGGAAAACCGGCGGGCCCTGAAGCAGGCGTTCCCGGAGTGGTTCCGCGGGCACCGGGTCCGACCGGTGGACCGCTACGCCGCCGACCTGCTGGAGACCCTGCGGGAAATTTCCCCGCGGCAGGAGGCGGAACCGGTGATCGTGCTGCTGACCCCCGGACCGATGAACAGCGCCTACTTTGAGCACTCCTTCCTTGCCCGGGTGACCGGGATCGAGCTGGTCCAGGGGTGCGATCTATTTGTAGAGAATCAGCGGGTGTTTATGCGGACCACCCGCGGTCCCCGTCAGGTGGACGTGATTTACCGGCGGATCGATGACGATTTTCTGGATCCGCTTGTTTTCCGGCGCGATTCCGTGCTGGGGGTGCCGGGGTTGTTGCAGGCGGTGCGCCGGGGGAGCGTGGCCCTGGCCAACGCCATCGGCACCGGGGTGGCGGACGACAAGGCCCTGTACGCCTATGTGCCCCGGTTGATCCAGTTTTACCTGAGTGAGGAGGCGGTGTTGCCGAACGTGCCGACTTATCTCGGGGCCGAGCCGGACGGCCTGAAGTACATGCTGGAGAATCTGAAGAAACTGGTGGTGAAACCGACCAACGAGTCGGGCGGGTACGGCCTGGTGATCGGCCCCCAGGCCACGAGGAAGGAACTGGCGGCCTGCGCGGCCCGCATCCGCAAAGACCCGCGAAACTTCATCGCCCAGCCGACGATCGCGCTCTCCACCCATCCGACCTTCGCTGAACGCAAGGTGGAGCCCCGGCATGTGGATCTGCGTCCCTTCGTTCTGACCGGCAAGAAAACCCGGGTGTTGCCGGGTGGGCTCACCCGCGTGGCGTTGCGAAGAGGATCGCTGGTGGTGAACTCGTCCCAAGGGGGCGGCAGCAAGGACACCTGGGTGCTGGAGGACTAGCCGATGCTTTCCCGGGTCGCCGACGGACTGTTCTGGATCAGCCGCTATGTGGAGAGGGCGGAGAACCTGGCCCGCATCGCGGACACCTATCTGCAGGCGGAGTTGGATCGGGCGGGCAGCCGGCGGGTGGATTGGCAGGGGGTGTTGCAGGCGAGCGGTGCGGTGGAATCTTTTCCCGGAAAAAACGGCAGCCCGACCGCCGGGGAGGTTGTTTCCTTCCTGAGTTTCGGCGCCGACAACCCCAATTCGATTGCCGCCTGCCTGGAGCGGGCCCGGGAAAACGCCCGGATGATCCGGGACCAGATCACCACGGAAATGTGGGAGGAGCTCAACCGGGTCTGGCTGGAGTTGGGGGGAACGGCCGGAAGAGCCCTAAGGAGGAGAAACCCACCGGAATATTTCCGGGAGGTGCGGCGAGCTTCCCATCTTTTCCGCGGCACCACGGCGGCGACGCTTTCCCGCGGGGACGCGCGGGACTTCCTGGATCTGGGGATGTTTCTGGAACGGGCAGATGCGACCTCGCGGATTCTCGAGGCCCAAAGCCTGCAGGGGGAGGGGACGGAGGATGAGGAACGCTGGGCGGCCCTGTTGCGCAGTTGCAGTGCCCGGGAGACCTACCGCGCCGGACACCATAGCCGGATGGAGGCGGCCGGGGTGATCGCTTACCTGATGTTGGACGCCCATTTTCCCCGCAGCCTGGATCACTGCCTGATCCAGACGGGGCAGATGGCGAATCGGTTGGCCCAACCGGGCGACCAGGTGGAGGTGGCGGCGTGGGTGCTGGCGGTGCGGGCGCCGCTGAACCGGGCGCCGATGCGGGTCGGGCCCGAGTTGGCCCGTTTCCTGGATCCGTGGCAGGGGGAGCTCCACGGCCTTTCCGACAAACTCGCCGAACGAATCATCGGCGGCAAACTGACCCTGCCGGAGCGGAGCCAATGGCACACCCAGCAGGAGCAGCAGCAGCAGAAGGCGACGTGGAGTTAGAGGTTCAGCACACCACCCGGTTTTCCTATGCGGAACCGGTGCGAAACAGCTTCAACGAGACGCGGCTCCAGCCCGTGTCTGCCGGCGGGCAGGAGCGTCTGGATTTCCAGCTGGAGGTCTGTCCGATGGTCCGGGCCGGTGAATACCGGGACTTTTACCAGAACGTTGTTCACTACTTTGAAGTGAATGACCCCCACCATGAACTGGTGGTGACGGCGCGGAGCCGGGTGCGGACCGGCCAAGTCTCCGGGGCCACGCAGAGCGGCCGGGAGTCGTTGCACGACTACCTGCAGGCCAGCCCGTTTGTGAGTTTGCCGGTGGATGTGTTCCGCGAGGCGGTGGATGTGCAGGGGGCGGGTGGATCCGCGGAAGAGCGGGCGCGGCGGTTGATGGACCACGTGAACCGGAATTTTGTCTATGAACCCAACGTCACCCATGTGCACACCCACGTCGAGGAGGTGTTTCAGCTGCGGCGCGGGGTGTGTCAGGACCTGGCCCACGCGTTGCTGGCGCTGTGTCGGTCGGTAAAAATTCCCGCCCGCTATGTGAGTGGTTACGTGTATTGCGGGGACCAGCACGAGATGAGGGGGGCTCAGGCCAGTCACGCCTGGGTGGAAATTCACCGAGGGGAGGGGGGATGGCTGGGGCTGGATCCCACCAACGCCTGTGCGGCCGGTGAACTCCACGTGAAAGTGGCCCATGGGCGGGATTACCGGGACGTTCCTCCCCTGAGCGGGAACTACTATGGGACCGATCAACGGAGCTTGAGGGTGGAGGTGGACGTGCGAAGGCTTTAAAGCTCAAGGCTTAACCATCGAGAGGATGCTAAACATGTTGTTAGGCATCATCTTGTAAACAAGACCGCTTCGAAAACTCTTTTTTT
>Ga0194130_10005773_pt1 | contig 14681 bp, 7 predicted proteins | sample TA2KigsurfametaG_FD_160084 | JGI IMG/M metagenome (GOLD analysis project Ga0194130, IMG submission 160084) | Freshwater microbial communities from Lake Tanganyika, Tanzania - TA2015050 Kigoma 12 surface | ecosystem: Environmental > Aquatic > Freshwater > Lake | place: Tanzania: Lake Tanganyika... | reverse complement strand
TGTGCGATTCCATATCCGGGTGGCCAGCCAAGTTTGATTTCTGGCATGCCGAACCGCGCGTCGTGAGTTGCGATGCGCAAATCAGCCGAATAGGCAGCAACACATCCTGCCCCCATAGCGTCACCGTGAACCAAAGCGATTACGGGTTGAGGAATTCGCTCTAGAGCAAGATACAGTTCCGCTTGGCGGAGGCTGAGTTCTCGAGCGAACTCGGGGGTGAATCCGGGTAGCTCTTTGACATCGTCACCCGCGCAAAACGCAGCACCGGCACCTCGCAGCAGGACGATACGAACATCCTCGGGATGCCCCAGTAGCCATGCGATGACCTGTTCTAAATCCCCGGTCATCTCGGCGTTGACGGCGTTGAGAACACTAGGTCGATTCAAGGTAACCGTTGCAATGCGTTGCACAACATCAATGTGTACGGTCTTAAGTGTAGACAACGAGCCGATATTTGGTTTCAAGTTCATGGCTCGTTCTGTACTTCCGTTCTGCTTGGTAAGGTTTTCGACCAATCGATCGACGCTGACGAGGGCGCGCGTATGAGTGCCTCGACCGAGCAATCGGTCTCCTTCGAAGGCCGAGACATCGAAGTGGATTTTTTTGCCATCGATACCGGTTACCCGGGCGTCGCCTCGTACGGTGGAGCCGATTCCTGCACCAGAGAGGTGCTGGATATTCACCTCGGTTCCAACCGATTCCTCGCCGGCTTCGAGATAGGGGCGAATCGCTTCACGAGCCGACCGCTCCATCAAAAGGATCATGTTTGGGGTGGAAAAGACAGTGGCGCGAGCGTCACCGCCCAGAGTGATCACCATCGACGGGTCGACGATCCAAACCAGACCGCCGACATCACCGACTTTCAAACCAGGTTTCATAGGTAGATGCTCGAAACGACAGTGATCAAGACCCAGAAACGGCTGCACGGAGGGTGCAGCCGCGAGAGGGCTGTCTAGTGACCACCGTGACCGTGATCGTGGTCGTGACCGTGGAAGGCAGCGTCTTTCTTATCACCGCGAGCCAAGACATAGGCCATGAGGTCGAGGATCTCTTCCTTGGTCAGCTTATTGAGCAAACCTTGTGGCATGGTCGAAACGGCAGATTTCTTCTGGGCCACGATTTCACTCTTGTCGAGTACGGTCGGATCTCCCTTGGCCAAGGGATCGACCATAACCTTGATCTGGTCGTCGTTTTCCTCAATGACCATGCCCGTGATGATCGCATCGGAATCCATTTGGAAGATACGTGCTTGGTACTTCTCTTCGATATCGGCCGATGGCTGAAGGATCGATTTGAGGATGTAATCCGCTGTCATTTTCTTATCGTCGAGTTTGCTCAGGTCAGGACCAAATTCCTTCCCTTCACCACCGAGTTTATGGCAGCCTACGCAACTGGCGGCAGAGAAAAGACTCTTGCCCACTTCGTACGATCGTCCATGCTTGAGTTCCTTCAGGTCAGCGGCGAGATCTTCGATCTTCCACTCGGTGTTTCGTCCGATGCTGTTCAGCAGTTCGTCATTGACAGCGAGTGGGTTGGCCGCCAAGTATCCCGTTGGGTCGGCGTTGTACTGTTCGATATTCGCGACGACGACCAGGACACCAAACATACGTCGCCAGTGACCGGGGTACGTGCAAACATAGGGATACATTCCGGGTTCTTTAGGAACATCAAAGCTGAGTGATTGGCTTTCACCCGCGTTGAGGAGCTTGCTAGCTAAAAGAACTTTGTCGGACTTTGGTACGAAGTTTCGGTCGCGAGCATCGGCATCCTGGGCCGATGCTTCCGCCTTGAGGCCAACTTCTTCGAGAGCGCCGGGAGTGACGATCACGAAGTTGTGGGGCATGTTATCGATATTCGAGAATCGAAACTCAACCGATTTTCCAGCCTCGACAACGATTTGCTCCTTGTCGTAGTTCATGCGCTCGACAACGGTGCCGATCGCGATGGTCCGCACATCGAGATTTTGCAGTCGATCTGCGATCCGTTTTGCTTGGTCCGGAGCAAGTTTTGCAGCGAATGCCTTGATCAGTTCTGCGGTTTCCACGGCGGATGGTGTGGTGCGGAGTTTAGCGGGGATGCTGCTTAGGTACCCAACGAGATTGTCAGCGAGTCCCGGCAGTTCTTTGGAGTCCCACGCTGAGTCGGGGATGGCTCGTAGTGCTGAGATTGCCGTCGAACGTTGTTTGTCCGATTTGATGAGTTTCGCAAGGTCCGCAAACTTCTCTTTATCAAATCCAGGAATGGTGTTGGCGGCTCGGATGGCGAGATCGTGCAGTGTTTCACCACTGCCACCGACCGAAAGTTGCTCGGCGGGGATCGCCTGCTTTTGGATTCCCGGTCCGCTCCACGTTACGCTCAATCCGTCTCCGCCACCGTTGTCAAAGTAAGTGACGACGATTTTGTGCAATCCTGCGGTCAGATCGACACTGGCACCTTGTTCGGTCATCCCTTGAAGGCGATCGTTGTTAACGAGGAGTTGATCATCGATGTAGATACGCGACCCGTCATCCGATGCGACGAAGAAGGAGTACTTTCCGGAAGCAGGGATTCGGATGTTGCCCGTAAATCGCAGCGCGAAGTTGTCGGCTTGTTTGCGTTGGGGAACGTTCATGACGATTTGGGGAACGATACCGCTCTCGCTCGGCTTCATCGCCGCTAACGTTTCCAACGCGACGTTGTTTGCCGCAGGATGGAAGTAGTCGACTTGGATACCGGGCTGTTGCAGGCCAGCACCGGTGGGTTCCGCAGCGAGCGATGCAGGCAAGTCAAACATCAGGCCTCGCACCGAGGCGAAGATGTTCTTTCGCACATCCGCGTTGGTGATGCCTGGTACTGCGTTCAATAGATCGCGGAGGTTCTCTTTGGACGACGATGCATTAGCGAATGCGGCATCACCATTCCCTTCTGCGGTGATCCATGCGGCATAACCCAATTGCCTCGTTTCGGCCTGTTTGGATTTCAGTGCCAGGTTCTGCAGTGCGCCGCGAACTTTTCGAAGTTCGGGTGCTGGTTGCTCGACGAGTAATTCACGCAAACTCTTCAACGCATCGGATTGGCCAGCTTGATCACGTTCCTGAGCGAGGGCCAAGATCAATGGTACGGAGCTTTCCTTGCGGAGGTCAGCAAGTCCTTTCAATGCTTCACGCAACGCTCCGGTTGATGCGTTGGGTCGTCCGAGGATTGCTTGGAATACTTTTTCGGCACGAGGAAGTTTAAGCAGGCTTTCAGGAGATGCATTCTTCAATGCATATTCCATGGCTGCATCGGAAAGCTTTTGGTTCGACGCGATGGCGTCTTGGAGACCTTGATCGATCTTGACTCGCTGCTTGGCAAACTTGAGAACGGTGTCCAATTCGGGGTCGATTGGTCGCACTGCAGCTTCGAAGATCGCTTCGATCGCCGCCAGACCATTGAGATCGACTGCTGATTTCACCGCTTCAGCACGGACGAGGGCTTCGTCATCTTTGGCCGCTGCCAACAGAACAGGTTCCCATCCTTTGACCTTGCCAGCCCAGTGGCCAAGCGTACGGATCGAAGCAGCGCGAACGCGAGGTTCTTTCGCGGTGAAAACGCGTTGGATCCAATTGAGATCAGGTTTGCGGTGCTCTTCGAGAACCCAAAGGCCTTCGAGGAGGGCTTGTGCGTGGTCTGGGTTGGCTGGATCGAGTTTCTTAGCCCAATTGTTCAGTTCCGAGACGACTTGGTCGGAGTTCCGGCCACTGAGTTCCAACCGAGCTCGATAACGAGTGCTGTTTTCCTTGGCGAAGAACGCGTTGCAGACTTCGGGGATCGGTTTTCCTTTGAGCTGAACTGGCTTGAGCGGGGATTTGCCTTCGGGCATCACGCGGTAGACCCGTCCATGGTCTTTATCCCGGTTGGGATCTCGCATGTTGTGCTGCATGTGACCGATGATCGCGTTGGACCAATCAGAGACGTACAGTGCGCCATCACCACCGATCTCGACGTCGGTAGGACGGAAGTTTGGATCGCTCGAGACGAGGATCGGCTCGATCTCTTGGGAAGTTATATCTGCGCCGTTGTACTTCACTTCGTGTTGCAGAACACCGAGGAAGCCGATGCAATTGCAGATCAAGAAGTTTCCTTGGTTCTTTTCCGGGAACAAGCTACTCGACAGGAAGCCGTTGGCAGCGACCGGTCGCACACGCATCTTGAACCACTGTTTGTTACCGACCCCCTTGCCGATATTGACATAGGAACCAGTACCACTGGTACCATCATTCGCAAATTGGTAACCCCATTGGTCGAAAGAATCTCCGTGAGGGTTGGGGCCGATTGGGAAGTGGAACTCCATTTCAAACGTACGAGGATTGAATCGGTGCACACCGCTTTCCCCGGATCGAACTGTTTGGGTAGGCGTCTCCATCGCAGCTACGTTGAAGATCCCGCGAGACCAATAGAGCCATCCATCGGGTCCGATCAGCATTGCGTTCGCCGAGTGGTGCGAATCCGCGCTGCAGACTCCTTGGAGCATACGGATCTTAAGATCCGCCTTGTCGTCGCCATCGGTATCTTTCAAGAACCAGATTTCGGGTAGTGCTGCAACGAGCATTCCACCATTCCAAAATTCAAATCCGGTGACGCTATTCAATTCGTCTGCAAAGGTTACGCATCGGTCGGCGACGCCGTCCCCGTTGTCATCTGGCAAGCAGATGATTTTGTCGCGTCGCGGCTCGGTTGGGTTCCAGTGAGGGTACGAAGGCCAAACCGAAACAAAGAGACGGCCGTTGGTGTCGACCGCCATTTGCACGGGATTGATCAGTTCTGGAAACATTTCTTCCGATGCGAAGAGATTGACCTTCATCCCTTCGGCGACCTTCATTTTGCCGATCGCTTCTTCACCGCCGAGGTATTTGTGCTTGCCGTCGGGAAGTGCACCAGGGATGTTGGTTTTGACTTCGAGTTCTTTCGGAAGGTTGTCGTCTTTAACGACATATTCCTTGCCTTGAGCGACGCCCCAGAGACCTAGATCGCGGTTCGCTGTCTTGACATCGAAGATTTCCATTTCCCGCATCATGACGTCGGCGTTGGACTGACCAAACCATGCCAACTTCGAGCGGCCGCCGAAGACGTTGTAACCATCGACAACGCGATAGCGATTGAACCAATGGTAATTTTTATCGAGTACAGCGTCGCGGAGGCGGGCGAGTTGCTCCGCGTCCGAGGGGATTTTGGCATTGGGGAATAGGTCCTTGAGGATGACTTGAGCAACGGCGAGATCGCCGTTGTCGAGCAAGTGAATCCCGTTCATCGTCAATGGCTCTTTGGCGGTTGCGTAGAGCTTTTGGGTCGGGGTGAAAAGGTCGACGAACAGCACATTTTTCGACGCGCAGACTTCCTTCATCGCCTGGGTGTACAGAGCAAGTTTCGCATTGTTTTCGGAACCGTCCGGCAGGTGCGGCGACTTCAAATTTTCGTGTGCGATGGGCGAAAAGAAGACCAGCCGAGGAGACGATTTGCCATCGTATTTCTGGGCGAGCATGCCATCGATCGTTTCGGCCAGTTCTTTTCGGAAACCATCCAGCCCGGCTGGGCCTTTGAGCGCTTCGTTGTATCCAAAAAAAGCGAAGACGACATTGGCTTGGACCTTGGTAAGCCATTCATCGGGACTGCCGAAGTTATCTTCACGGGCACGCAATTTCAGTTCATCGCCGGGGTACCCCAGGTTTCGGAACGTGAGTTCCAAATCTGGATACATCGCATGAAGGTATGTCTCGAGCCATGCCGAATGTTGTATTCGGTCGGCCATCGTATTGCCGATATAGGCAACGTGATCTCCCTTTTTGAATTGGAGCGGTTCCACTCCTTGAATCGATGGTGCCGACAGGGAGATGCTGCAAACCAGGAGCAGCAACGCGTACGACCAGAATAGGGGCCGAGAAATCATTGTCATGGAATATCTAGTTGCCGAGGAAAGGAACAGGGATTCGCAATTGTGAGTATTCGCAGCTCGCGTTGAGTGCGCACGATGGTCGCGGTTGAAACCGCGTCGGAAGGGCTAACGGGGGGCGGGGTGGATAACGAGTTGTGGGCAGGGCTCGAAAAATCTACGAGCCACAGCCTTTTAACCGGAGGGCTCATTGTAGATTCTACTCAGTGCGATGCAAACAAGGGGCCATACAATCGTCCATCGGAAAGCAAATCGAACCTAGGAATGCGATGGTCTAAACCATCCCTCACTCGCCATCTGGCTGCCCCCTTTATCGTGAGTGAATCACTTAAAGGCTGAAGTTTCGGAGAATGTCGCAGAAGCAACAGGGACGAGGGAATCGAAATCGAATTATCCCGAGGATTATCGAGAAATCGGGATACGAATCGTGCAAATCGTTCGCTGGCAGTAGCGAAACAGGGAGTCCTCCCGAGGAGCGGCATGCCTGGGTTTGTCAACATTACTACAGGCAACAAAGGGGATATAACCACCTTCAACGAGCCGTTCAGATAATTATTTTTGGCAGGAAGAGCAATTCGAGGTGCCAGGAACCATGGTCCCTGCTGGCGCGGTTGCGTAACCGGATGGAACACCGGCGTACGCCGGTTGTCCGTACGTCATTGCAGGAGCGGGGGCAACGGAAGGAACTGGCGCATAGCCTGGCTGAACCGCCATCGGCGAGTAAACCGCAGGCCGTTGGGTAGCGAAATGGCACATCCCCCAGTTATCACATTTCCATTGTTCGATACTGCGAACGGTGGCACAACCATTAGCAAGTCCAACGATAGCGAGCAAAGCGAGTAATTGGAGGAATCGCATGATTTGCATTTCTTGAGGCAAAGTGCTTGACTAAAAATAACCCTGCGAGAATATGAATCACGATTCCGTACATTCCAAAGAATCGGATCTTTTTCACTAGATTAAAGTTCGCGATTTTCAACGCGACGGTCGATCCGACCGGTGCGACCGTTACAAATGGGCGACGTTTTGCTGCTATTTGGCGGACTCAATACGAGGTTGAGGCCACTCAACCATCGATCATTCCACGACGATACGATTCGACGAGGCGTGGGACATACCACTCCAGGGCAAGCCATGATGGATTGGCATTTGCCTGTCTCATAACGATCGTGGGCTTGTCCCTCGATAGGTATCCAACGACAATTAGTGTCCCTCCTATGATCCCGCCTCAACAAATTATTGATGGAAGCCTTATGGTTCGTTCAACGCGAAACTTTGCGAACCGGTTGCTGAAAGGGTTTGTTCTTTCATGGCTGCTCGTTATCTCTGCTGGGCTGTTCTCTGATTCCGAGCGAGCCGTTGCCCAGGTCTCACCGGCATCACTCCCCCTGGATGGGCAGACGCACGAGAAAGTCACTGCGGAATCCTTTGCGCACGATGCAGGGACGTTTCTGTCGAAGTACTGCGCCGAATGCCACAACGAATCGGATCGGGAATCCGGGGTGCGCGTCGATGATCTCGATGGATTGCTCGCCGATAAAACTCTGACGTTGTGGGAGGCGATCCAACGCCAAGTCGTCGAGCGAGAGATGCCTCCGAAGGATGCAGCGCAACCCACTTCGGACGAGTTGAACCGTTTTGAGGCATGGTTGGCTCGAGCACTCGACGCAGCTAGGTCTAGGAATGTCGCCCGAAACGGTTCGGTCCGCCGACTCACTGTCGACCAATACCGGAACACGCTTCGCGAACTGTTGCTGCTCGAGGAGAACGTCACCGACATCTTGCCACCAGATGGCGTTTCTAAAGATGGGTTCACCAACAACGCCGCAATCCTCATGACCTCGCCGCTGCAACTCGAAGCCTACTTCCAGATCGCGGAAAAAGCATTGCGGCTTTCGGTCGTAGACGAACAGCATCCACCCACCATCGAGCACTTTCGGATGGACATTGGCCAAGGGATCAATTCGGAGCCGTGTCCGGACAATTTGATCCTTGGTGCGAACAATCTTCTTTTAGCAAACTCGGACTTCATCGTTTCCGAACCGACTCTTGAAAAGCCATTCCCGTTTGTCCCGTTCACGATGCAGCGGCGATTTAAATTCATCGAGGGTTATCAAGGCAACGATACGGTGCGTGGCTGGCGGGACTTCGATAGTATCTACCACGCTGTTTTTGCATGCATGCGCGGGAGCGAGGGATATCCCAAGGGGCTCGCCTATGAAACAGTACCTCGCGGGCTGTTGCTTCGTCCCGCCATTCCGAGCCGCGAAATCTTCGGTGAATCGAATACCTACGGGCCTCACGCCAATTTCAAGATCTCGCTACGTGAGCTTCCTGAACAAGGCCGGTTCCGAGTGAAAGTCCGGGCTGCGAAAGAAGTGGATGGTCTTTTGCTCGATCGTCGACTACTCGCTGCTACCTCCGTTGTTTCCAGCGAGAAGGTTGCTCCAACGAACGGCGCATCTCTGGAGCCGCCGCCAGCCTACCGTATCCAATCCGATTTCCAGTCCCCCGCTTCGGTTGAGATAACCGATGGAGGGATCTACCAATTGGATGTTTATCCACGAGGTTATTCAAAGCCTACGATCATTCCAGACGCGAGTCGTCTCGAACAAGCTTTGATCGGCAACTGGAGTTTTGACGCTTCACCGAACGGTTACGGATCGTCTCAAGAGTTTGTTGGAAAGTTGGTCGGTGGGGCAAAGCTGGTTGATTCACCGTTCGGTAAGGCTCTTTCCGTGGACGGAAATGATGGGGCGGTTGTAACCCCGCGCGATGAGAGGATGAATGTCGGCGATGGGGACTTCACGGTTTCAGCGTGGATCAATCCTCATGAACTGCGGCAAGGAGGAATCGTTTGCCTCGGGGAATACAACTACACCCATGGCTGGTATTTCGACATGCCTGACGATCGAGGCATTTTGCGGATCGAGACGATGAACTCCGATCGCAAGCTCAACGGCGTGGTGCAGTCGGCCCCTGGGATACTGCGGACTCATCAATGGCAACATGTTGCCGCCGTTGTTATGAGAGGGGAGAACCGAACCAAGCTGTACGTGAACGGCTATCAAGTCGCATCGGGGACAATCCAAGCGGCTAATCTCGACAACCCCTCGAAAGATATGCATATAGGTCGGATTCAAGGGTCGAAGCAATTTCTCGGAGAGATCGACGATGTACGACTGTACCGGCGAGCGATCTCTGAAGCGGAACTCGAAGCGATCATCGAACCGGGACGACGTTTCGCGACAGCACCTTTTCCCGAAGGAAGCCAACAAGCTCGCATCTCGATATCGCAGCGTGGTTCCGCAGAGAAGCGATTGAGCGGGCATTGGAGCTATGGCCCGTTCGCCGTGATTCGATTGGAGCCGGGGCCCCTCGAATTATCGGCGAAGGTTACCGGTGCCAACCCGATCGAACGGATGGAGTTACGCCGGATCGACGAATCGAGTCCGCTCGGGCGGAGCTATCTCGCGTTTGAATCCCGATCTCCGAAACTCGGTGTTCACGTCGGTTTGCGACGCGACTGTGGGAGTACGTTGGCACCTGTAGGCGAACCGCAGGTAGTTGCGAATACCGAGTTGCAGGACTTTGTCTTTGAAGGTGCCATTCAAAATTATCCGAGCCCTGACGTGGAGCGAGACAACGTGAATTACCTCGCGGGGATCCGAGAGATCGGGGTCCGGAGCGAATACACGGACGATCGCGACATGCCTCGCTTGCTCATTCGGAGCGTGGAGTTCGAAGGCCCCTACTATGAGACTTGGCCTCCGGCTTCGCATCGAAATATTTTCATCCCATCAGATTACTCCGACGACGCAGCAATGTATGCGAGGGAAATCATTGCATCGTTCGCATCGCGCGCTTACCGTCGCCCTGCGAAGGATGAGGAGATCGCTTACCTCATGAAACTCTGGGCGCGTGATTTCGAGCAGAGGGAGCCAAGCAACCCAAGACGATTCCAGGAAAGCGTGCTCGGCACATTGTCGGTGGTGTTAACGTCGCCACAGTTCCTCTTTTTGATCGAGCAAAGCGTCGGTCCAGATTCAGAGCCGATCGAGCCATGGGAGTTAGCATCTAAGCTCTCCTATTTCCTGTGGAACTCGCCGCCTGACGATGAATTGCGAGAATTAGCCTCCCAAGGAAAACTGACGGAGCAACTTGATCGTCAAATCGACCGGATGATCGATGATCCAAAATTTAGACGCTTTGCCGAATCCTTTGCGTGGCAGTGGTTCAGCTTGGACAAACTCGACGCGGTGGAGATCGATGCCAAGCGGTTTCCAAGGTTGACCAAAGAGGTCAAGCACGAGTTGAAGAAGGAGCCTGCAAGGTTTTTCGAACACTTAGTTCGCCAGAACATGCCGGTCTCTAACCTGGTTGCATCGGATTTCGCTTTGGCTAATGAGGTCGTCGCACAGTACTACGGGTGGTCGGATCGGACAGAAAGCGGTTTTGATTTCACGCCGATCGCCCATCGCGACCCGCAACGAGGTGGGGTGCTGACGCAAGCCGGAGTCTTGGCGGGGCTGTCCGATGGCCGAGAGCCGAACCCGGTCAAGCGAGGGGCTTGGTTTGCCCGAAAGATCATCTCGGAACCACCTGAAGATCCGCCACCCAATGTTCCCAAGCTGGAGGATCTGACACAACTCACATTGCGTCAGCGGTTGGAAAAACACAGGAGTATCGAGGGGTGCATCAAATGCCATACCGGGATCGATCCATGGGGTTTACCCTTTGAGCAGTTCGATGCCGGAGGGATCGCGAACGGAAAAACGAGTGATAGTTCGTCCAGTTTGCCTGATGGCAAGCATGTCGCTGATTTCAATGGATTACGAGCCTATTTGCTGGCGGACCGGATCGATCAAATCGCTTTTAGCACGATGAAGCATATTTCGGTATACGCTATAGGTCGCAGTTTGACCTACAATGAAATCCGGCAACTCAAAGCCCGAGCCGTTGAATTAAAAGACGATGGATACAGGCTTCGCGATATGATCCACTTTGTGGTATCCAGCGATTGGTTCATCAAGAAGTAAAACAAGTTTTAGGAACGAGGACGGACACGATGCCAGGCGCAATGAGACTGAATCGACGAGCGGTATTGCGTGGAATCGCAGGTGCATCGCTCGCGTTACCAGCATTGGAGGCGATGGGAGAAATCGTCACCGCGAATCCGCCGAAGCGATTCTGTGCGCTGTACACGGCGAATGGGATGTCGCTGCCGAAACCAGAACATGGGATCAGTGATTGGAGTTGGTTTCCGACCGCAGAGGTGGATGGAAGGTTCCAATTTGGCAAATCGACAGAACCTCTCGCTCCATTTCGAGATCATGTCAGTTTTGTTGGGGGATTGTATCACGAGAATGGCACGAAAGCGGATCCGCATGTTTGCTCCGATATGTGGCTCACCGGTGCACCGCTCCATAGTCCAAAGCCGGGTGCATTCAACTCGGTGGGGCTCGACCAAGTCATTGCTTTGCATACCAAACAGCACTGCAGGCAGCCATCGTTGGTTCTTTCCATTGATGCTGGTGTTGGATTCCTTTCTCGGACCGGCACGATCTCCTACGACCTCCAGGGGCGGCCGGTACCCGCCGAGAATCAACCTCGCCGCGTCTTCGATCGACTCTTTCGCGCCGATCGCTCGTCGCTCGAGGAGCAACGGGTTCGTTTGAAGTCCCGAATGAAGTTGGTCGATGCGGTACTTGAGAGCGCGAATACGCTTAACCAGAAACTTGGTACTTCAGATCGCGACAAAATGGAACAGTACCTCGCTTCGCTTAGCGAATTGGAGTCACGGTTGATAGCCTCTGAGAAGTGGATTGATATCCCTTTGAAAGAGCAAGATTACAGCCATCTGAATCTAGATGCATCGCCTGAGGGAGAACCGGCCGAGTATTACCGCAATATGTTCGATCTGATTGCACTCGCATTCGACGCGGATATCACTCGATCGGTGACGTTTATGCTCAATCGCGAAGATGGAATGGGGATCAGCGATACGTTTCCGCTCAAGCTCGGATTGACCCGAACCCATCACAACCTTTCGCATGCGGGAGACAAGGATGGGCAGTTAGAGTTCGCGAAATACGATCGATTCCTCAGCGAACAGTTGGCTCACTTTTTTAAACGGATGGAAGAGTACAGGGACACCGAGGGTACTGTTTTTGATAACACGATTGTGTTGTTCGGAAGCGGTGCCAGCACGACGCATTGGCCTAAGAACCTCCCGACCTTGGTCGCTGGTGGAAACGCGATGGGATTGCGGCACGGTCAGTACTGGAGGCACGGTGAAAATCGGATGGCGAATCTCTATTTGAGCATCCTCAATAGCATGGGGATCGAGCAAAATACCTTTGCGGATAGCACTGGGACACTTGCCAATAGCATCTTCACGAAGGTTTAAAGCGGTAGGTTTCACGCGAAGACACGAAGATCGCGAAGTAGATTTTATTAGGATGAGTTGGTAATGAGCCCGCTATTCAATTGGCTGATCGCGGGATTTGTAGTCTATGTGATTTGGTCTGTTGCTAGGCCACGATGGCAGTACCGGATCATCGTGACACCAGATGCTGTACGATTTGTGCATGGAGTTCCCGATTCAAAGCGCGGTTCGTACGAAGCGTTTTTTCTCAAGGACCTCAAGTTGCGGCAAAAGCTGACCGTTTGTGGTCGGCGCGAAAAGAATGGGCGGCTGACTACATCCATCAAGGGGACGGATGACGAAGGGCTCAAGCAGCGAATTCGGAATTTCTTGATTTCCGAGAGTTAGTTTTCGCGTCATGGGGGCCGTAGGGTGCTCGTCCGCGAGCCGAATTGGGCAACGCATCCTTCATCCGCAAGGGATATTCGTTCGCGTAGGCTTGCTTTCCTGCTTTACGAAACTCTTCCTGTTGAGTCCAATAAAAGAAGATTGTTCCGCTATGCTTTAAGAAATACCCATCAACCATTGTTTCAGAATGGTGCCATTGATGCTAAGGCCAACCACGCTCGTCCTGCTGTCGTTTCTCGCATTGAGCGGTTGCAACGTGCCGACGTTCACCAACCCCATCATCGACCCAAATAAGGCCGAGCGGTTCGTGGATTTGTATGGAACTTACCAATCGGTGCATCCTGATTCTGGTGAAATTGCTTGGGTGCACGTGGGAGCATGCGATGAGAAGTTACCTCCGGGGTTTCATAAATTCGTTTCCATTGTCCATCGTGGATCTGTGACTGAGTTGACGCCCATTACACAGATTGGATTTTTCGTCAAGGTTGGTGATTCGTATCTGTGTCAGATTCCGATCCCTGAGGTTCTCGATGGGAATCAAGCGACGGCGGTAACCGAAAATTGGGGCAAATCTAAAAACTTTAAGTATTTCGTTTGCCGGTTCCTCAAGCTGGAATCTGGATTTCGGTTGGATTATCTCAGCCTGGACAAACTCGAGACGGTTATCGAGGAAAAGAAATTGGCAGGGCGAATCGAGCAGAAGATCGACCGATCGGTCGATCCACCGACTGTTGGGCGTAAAACGATCGTTGTCACAGCCTCAACGGAGGAGTTGGGGCAATTCTTTTCAACCGCCAACCTAGAAGATCTTTTTGAGAGTTCCGGTCCCATCTTCACCAAGCAATGCTCGCTGCAACGCGCGCGTTCAAGCGACGACCGTTAGACATTGGATGACGACCCCTTTCGACATTTGGCGATCTGTGAGCAATCCCTATTCACCAACGATGACACAGCCGATCGGTCGCCTAAGTGCTCCTCGGTGGTGGCGACGGTTTGCAATATTGAACGCCGTGCTCATTATTGTTCCAGCCGCAGTGGTGCTTTTGATCTATCTGTGGGTGAAGCTTTACGGAGGTTTGGTGCCGGCGGCGACCGAGGATGGACCCGTGCTTTACGAGCACACGGTTTGGGTCGAGGTGGATCCGTGGGGACTGGCCGCGTTGATCCTGCTCCCCAACGGAATCCTTGTGGCGATGTTTGTCGCTTGGTGGCTTCGTTTACCGAAGCCTAAGACTGCGAACAAAGATTGACGCGGATGTTCGCAAGCTTGGCTGCCAATAAAGCCTTGGGGAACACTAGGTGCCAGTTGGGGGCGGTGGAAGCTGAATTGCCGCAGATGTTGGGGCCAGTGATGCTTGGTAGTGTTTGAGAAGTCCGTACACGGATTGGAACTCAGGTCGTGACGACAGGGAATTGAAACGTGGGTCCCGGGCGACCGAGTCGTACCGCGCGACAATCGCTTTGATGGTTTCGGCATCCGGAGGGGGGCCACCGAGAAACATGGAAGCTGGCAATCCTAGGAACTGCTTCCACTGATCATCGAGGATATCGAAGAGTTTGGGTGCGAGTTGAACTAATTGACCTCGAACCACTTCGGATTCGGACGCGCCGACTTGTTGCGCCGAGGTTGGTGGAGCAGTGCCTGCGGCAATGGTAGCTGCGTATCGAGCTACCGTTTCGGTCAATTTCTGGGCTGCAGGCGGAACGGTGGGTGTTTGGTTGGTAGCCGTGATCTGATAGTACTGGCCCGTTGTCAGTCGGTCGACTTGCAACACGGAGCCATCGATTGAAACGCCTGCGAACAATCCTCGGCTGCGAGAGTACGTGTAGATCTCTGCTTGGAGTTGTCCATCCGTGGCAACGGCACCTTCGCGTCCAACAGGTCCAGCGGCTGCGGCGGCATCGGCTCCGAGGGTCAGTTTCCCATTGAGGATGCCTTGGATACTTCGCGGTGTCTTGAAGACGAGGATAATATCCGATGATTGCACGCCGACCTGC
>Ga0194130_10005772_pt1 | contig 14682 bp, 28 predicted proteins | sample TA2KigsurfametaG_FD_160084 | JGI IMG/M metagenome (GOLD analysis project Ga0194130, IMG submission 160084) | Freshwater microbial communities from Lake Tanganyika, Tanzania - TA2015050 Kigoma 12 surface | ecosystem: Environmental > Aquatic > Freshwater > Lake | place: Tanzania: Lake Tanganyika... | reverse complement strand
GATGTGGTCTTTAGAGATAAGTTTGCTTATGTATCTACCAAGCAAGATGGTGAATCAGGTCTAGTCCGTATTGACCTATCACAGCCAGTAGTCACTAACAGTCTAATCTTTGCCTATGCTTGGGATGTATGCGCCTCTGGCGAGACTACTCTTACCAACTCTACAGCTTTCCTTGGTGGCACAGATCGCGTAGCATTCAGCGTTCCAGGTGATGGGGTATGGATTGAGTCATACGGAGTCAAGGTTGCATCTGGTTATCTGCAGACTGGTTATATCCGCTATAACACTTTAGAGCCTAAGATATTCAAGTTGCTTTTTCCTAGATTCATCTCTACCAATGGTGGCTTGAGCCTGCAATCTATTGATGCTGCTGGAACCTCATACAATATCGGAACCTATTCACAGGGTGAGACCATCACAGAGGGCGGTATCCCTTATCCTGCCTCAGCTCAAGAGTATCTAGGATTTAAGTTTACCTTTACTAGGTCCACATCTGATACAACACTTGGCCCAACATTCAACGGCTATCAGATTAAATCTTTGGTAGCAACGCCTCGTCAGAGACTGGTTCAATATCCAGTATTCTGCTATGACCACGAGAGCGATAAGTTTGGCGTAGAAGTGGGCTACGAAGGCTCTGCTTGGGATCGTATGCAACAACTAGAGGCAGTAGAAAACCTTGGCGATACCATTGTCGTTCAGGATTTCAGAATAGGTGAGTCCTTCATCGGACTTATAGAAGAGATGGACTTTATCAACCGCACACCAACAGATAAGCGTTTCTCAGGCTTTGGAGGCACTTTGCTAGTAACGATACGGAGCGTATAGATGACACCCACAGAATGGTTGGGATTGGCTGTCGCTGTAATGACAGTGATTGCTGGTTTTGCTGGCGCTGTGCGCTGGATGGTCAAGCATTACCTATATGAACTACGTCCCAATGGTGGCTCTAGTCTGAAGGATAAGATTGATTTGCTAGAGGAGAAGGTTGAATTATTGACCGAGCTGGTCAAAGAAGCAATCAAAAGATAAATGCCTGAGTTAAACGCCAATATCCCGCCGATAGATTGCTTTGTCAGAGGTAACTTCCTGCGTAATCAGAAGGATAGCTTTGACCAATACTTTCCTTGCGTGATATTCGGGGTGAGTAGTGTGCAGAATAGGAGTCCACTCTTTCATTTTATGATGGAAGATGGCGGGCTATGGTGGCGTATGCCCATCAATGCTTTCTGCAAGACACCTGGTGTACCACAAGAGAGCCTATACAACCTAGTCCTATGGAACTCTTTTAGCCCATTTATCACAGTAACCAAGTTTGCAAACTTAACCAATCTGAGTTTGCACTATGTAGACAGGAACAAGACAAAGGTTAATGGTAAGTATCTATTCACTCTGGACTGGCATAACTCTGATAGTAACAGGCTAGATGATGGATACTCTGAGACACCTGATGAGCATAAGTGTGGTCACGTAATAGAGCGAGATGATGGCAATTATGCTATCCAGCCTAACAATAGAATCTTTGTATTTGAGCCATCTTATACTGTCAAGTATGGCAATCCAATCATACATAGGATTATTAACGAATATAAATGGGATGTTGAAGATAAGAAGAAGTGGAGCACGGAGGATTCCAATGCCTTCCATTACGAGATAGTGACTAGGAAAGAAGATAATGGATGAAGCCGTTGGCAAAAAAAGCCAGTCCTGCAGCTATTGCTGTTCTACGCCAAGCGACAGCATTGTTTCCGAAGCGCAAGAAATTGTCAGACGGGTTGTTGCCTTCATCGGCACACGTCAAGCAGAACCCCAACTCAGACCACAACACCGGTCTTGCTGTGGACTTGACTCACGATCCTGTTGCGGGTGTTGACTGCGAGGAAATCTTCGAGAAGTTAAAGGAGGATGAGCGCGTTGAGTATCTCATCTTCAATAAAAAGATTTGGTCTAGGGCTAAGTCTAAGTCTGGCAATCGGCCTTATAGCGGTAGTAACCCTCATACTAAGCATCTACATATCAATATCTATCCTGATAAGAGTGGCGATACTAGCCCTTGGTTCTGGTGGCTAAACCAGCCAAAGGTAATCAATCAAGTCCTGGCTAAACTACAGCCTCAAGCAAAGAAAAAAATTTCCGAGCCTGTTGAACCTGCTCCTGCAGTGGTGCTATGTCCCTGCAAAGTTTACACCTTGGAAATATCAATTAAACGAAAGGCAATCTAAATGGAAACACTAAAGCAAGTATCGCTTACCTGGTTCCGTGCAGCAGCAGCCGCTGCCATCGCACTATACCTTGCTGGCGAAACCGATCTGAAGGTACTAGGAACTGCAGCTCTTGCAGGATTCCTTGGTCCAGTCCTTAAATGGATAGACCCATCCGCATCAGAGTTTGGACGCGGCAAGAAATAGTTTAGAGCAGGCTGCGAGCAAGAAAACCCCCGTCAGAAATGGCGGGGGTTCTTTTTTGTTGCCTAAATTTGCTGTGGTTTATCTATAGGGCAAGGAGCTTTGAGTAGGTTGCCACAGTTGGCACATTGAACATCAAGGGTATACCAAACTATCTCATAGTCCTCGAATTGGACATAGGTACTAAAGACTGTACAACCACAACTACAGGCGTGGGTTGGACCAATAGAACGTAAGTCTGCAGCTCTAACCGGTGGCAGTGCTGTATTATTTAATAGCAGCCGGAGTAGACGGAGCATAGAAGGACGGCTCCCTCCTGATGTCGGTCGCCTCGGCGCTTCGCGCCGCCTACTGTAATGGGCGCCGCCGATATCTGGCGCCTATAGTTGATTCGCTATCGCTCATATTGTAGAGATTTATGAGAGTGTCGCTGGCGCGACACGCCGAAGGAAAGGATAAAGTTTTCTATCTTATGACAACCCTTGTTGGTATTGAACTAGATGACCGCTGTATCTTAGTTGCTGATTCTCAGATAACTGAAGATAACTTACGGACTATATCAACTAAGACTCCGAAGATAATCTCCGTTGGTAGATACTTGCTGGGTATCACGGGCGACTCTAGACCTGGCGATATCCTTTCGTATAACTGGACTCCGCCGACCTATAAAGGTGCAGACCCTATCCAATGGATGGGAAAGAAAGTAATGCCGTCCATACTCGCGGCATTCAAAGAGAATGGATATGATCCTTATGAAGCTACGAAAGACAAAGAAGCAGGGTTCGACTACCTTGTTGCGTTTAATGGCAACCTATTCCACATTGCGGTTGACCTCTCGTTTATCAAAAGTGACCGAGGTATCTACGGTCTGGGGTCGGGTGGTTCTTTCGGCCTTGGTTATCTTGCTGGCCTCAGTGATAATCTACTTAGCAGTAAGCCTGAGCGACACGCCCAACGTGCCGTAGAGATTGCTTCGGTGCTTGATGTCAATACCGCTCTGCCTTTACAGTTGGTGACTCAACGGAGGGAGTACTAATGTATAAAGATTTCAAGTGGTTAACGGTTCATATAAACCGTCATCATTTAACTAACTTTGCTTTTGGATTTGATTATTACAGAATCTACGAAGTACCGACTAATATCCATCAGGCATCGGTATGTCAGTTGAACCTGCTATTCTTTAACATTACAATTACGAGGTGGCACAAATGGATATAAAAGAATTGCTGATTAAAACTCTTCACGAGAAAGAAAATCAGCGAGGTCGAAGCAACCAAGCAGAGATCGGTCCATCAGAACTAGGTGGTTGTCGCCGCAAGGTTTGGTATCGACTACACAACCAGCCAACGACCAACGGTGGTGAGTTAAAGCTCGCTGCCATAATGGGAACGGCTATACATTCAGCCATTGAATTGGCCTTGGCTGGCAACAACTCAATAGTGCTTGAACAGACTGTGGAATACAACGGTATGAAGGCGCACGTAGATGCGTTTGTGCCTGAAACCGGTGATGTAATTGACTGGAAAACCGTCAAGGCAAAAAACCTTTCATTCTTTCCGAGTCAACAGCAGCGCTGGCAAGTACAGGTCTATGGCTACCTAATTGATAAGGCGGGTAAGGGGAAGCCCCGAACTGTCAATCTGGTAGCCATACCAAGAGATGGTGACGAACGAGATATCAAAATCCATTCTGAACCATACGATGAATCTGTAGCACTACAAGCCTTGAGTTGGTTAGAGGCCATCAAGGTCTCAGTTGAGGCACCAGCGCCGGAGCGCGATGAGTCATATTGTAAACTCTATTGCAAATTCTATGACGCATCAGGCGAGATAGGATGCGTTGGTCTAAAAAAAGAACGTATCAAGACTGAATTGCCAGTTTTAGAAGACGAAGAAGCAAGCGAGAATGCGCTGCATTACTTGCAGATAGACGAAGAGATAAAGAATTTAGAAACAAAGAGGAACGAGTTACGTGATAACTTGTTTGGAATAACTGGAGTTACAAACACTGGCATAGAGATCAAATGGACCTCTATCCAAAGTAACACAGTCGACAAGGAAGCGGTGGAGAAAGCACTTGGCTTCGTGCCGACTAAGCAAGGTAAGGAGAGCGCAAGGCTCTCAATCAAACAAACTGGAGGAAAGTAAATGGCTGCACCCGAATCAACTAAGTTCCAAGTGAACTTCAAGTCACCCGATGGAACACTTATCAATCTATACGCTGCTAACAAGGAAGAACTAGAGGCGTTGCTAACAGCAGCGCAGGACTTTTCTGCCCTCATTGGAAGCGTTAGCCAATCTTTCGCAGGCGTTAGAACTGCTGCGCCCGTATCAGTTAACACCCCAGTAGTGGCATCTACTGGCGGGGAAGAAACAGTTACTGATAAATATGGCAACACTTGGATATACAACATTACTAGTGCGCCAGAATGCTCTCGTGGGAAGATGGTTCTAAAGCACGGTAGAGCTAAAGAAACCGGCAAACCATACAAGGGTTGGTTCGATCCTGCTGCTGGTCCTAAATGGGCTGGCGCTAAAGTTCCAAAGGAAATGCAAGTAGCTACTATTTGGGCATAACACTATGCGTGAGCCACGTGATTACGAGGCTCCGCTATGTGCTCAAGTTGGTGGAGAACTTTGGTTCCCCGACCAAGGTGGTGACACAACTATCGTTCGCAAAGCAGTGCAGATATGTAAAGAGTGTGTACACCGACTTGAATGCGCTGAATGGGGTATTAACTACGAACGACACGGAGTGTGGGGTGGACTTACCGCAGTAGAGAGAGAGAAGATTCGTAAAAAACGTAACATAATTCTACCGAGGGAGAATAGTGCTTAGGCTAAACCGAGCTTGGCGCAGTTCGCATAGCAATGCTGAACCGTTGCCTTTAGTTTGGCAGGACCTAAAGACTAAAGATATATCTTTCCGGCGAGGTCAGGTTTGTATGATAGCTGCCGCACCTAACGCTGGTAAGTCTATGTTTGCTTTGGTCTATGCCATCAGAGCGCAGATACCTACGCTTTTCTTCTCGGCTGATACAGATACAGCAACGGTAATGATCCGAGCTGCATCTCATATCTCAGGTCACGCACAGGTGACAGTTGAGAATAACATCAGGAACAAGTCCGACTATTACAGCAGTTACTTAGAGCAGATGAGCCACATTGAATGGGTCTTTGATTCAAGTCCATCACTTGATGACATTGAAGATGAAGTCAAGGCATACGTTGAACTCTATGGAATTAGTCCTAAGTTAATTGTGATAGATAACCTGATGAATGTCGTTGCTGAAACAGATAACGAATGGGCAGGACTTCGAGCAATTATGGTAGAGCTTCACGATATGGCTAGGAAAACCGAAGCCTGTGTGATGGTGCTACATCACGTATCAGAGCAGAGTGAGTATGGTCCTACAACAGAGCCACCAGCTAGGCGAGCCATTCACGGTAAAGTCTCACAACTACCAGCGCTGATACTTACTCTTGGCTTTGATCCTTGGAGTAATGTGCTTCGGGTTGCAGCAGTTAAGAATAGATTTGGTAAGCATACTGCCGATGGCAGGGACTATATTAGTTTGTTCACAAACTATGGTTCTTGCCAGATAAGCGACAGTAATGCACACGGAAGAATGATTCTTCGTTCTAACCAGGTGGTGATATGAGTTCATATAACAAGGCTAAGGGACGCAAGTTTGAGATGGATATTGTGAAATATCTACGCAAACTAGGACACTTTGCTGAAAGACTTGCTAAGGCAGGTGCCAAAGATGAGGGCGATGTCGTTACCATAATCGCAGGTCAGACCTATATTTTGGAGTGTAAGAATCGTAAGTCAACCAATCTTCCTCAGTTTTGGGCAGAAGCCCAGACTGAGGCAGCCAACTATGCGAAGGCTAGAGGACAAGTGGTTGCACCTCCGGCCTTTGTCATAGTAAAGAGACGCAATGCAAGCATAGAACAGGCTTGGGTAGTACAGCCATTAGAGGAGTGGGTAGATGGGTTTAGTGCTAAAGCCACTAAAACGGCAGAAGAGAACAACTTGGAGAAAGAAATATCTAACACAATCCCAGAGATGGGGAAAGGTAGTAGTGACTAAAATGCCAACACCACAAGGTGACATAACGAGTAGTAAAATTTGGGTTGCCAAAGATGGAAAGAATGATGGCAAAAAGAAATACAGAGTTGAACTGATAATGAAACGTCGAGTTGTTGTGCAAGTAAAGGCGCTCACCGAGGATGAGGCTTGCCTACTAGCGCAAGATATCTATGACACCGGTGATAACTCTATGTACGATGAATTTCTTCTCGGCCCCGATGCCGAGGTGGAAGAAGTTAAGGAATGATATGCGTTAACTGTCAGATAGGCGGAGACTTCAACGCCAGAGGCAGTTACGATAAGGCAGAAGAGTTACACGGATACTGCAAAGGAGATTGCCCGTGTCAACACAAGGTTGGAGCAGGGTGGGTCGTAAGACGCGGGGAAAAGCCAACTCTGATGCGACTGCAATCCCCATAGATTTAATAGTTAAGCACTACGCTGGTGAAGTAAAGTACGGCAAGAACATATCTGTTCGTTGTTGTATGCACGATGACACTAGACGTAGCGCTGCTATAGATACAGAGAATAATTTATATTACTGCTTTACCTGCGGTAAGGGTGGCTCAGCAGTAGACGTAGTTATGGTCAAGGAGGAGATGAGTTTCAAGGATGCTCTCGAATATGCAAACGAAATCGTTACAAGAGGCGGCGGATCATTACAGTCAAGAAATAAGCGAAGAGGCGCTCGCTTATCTAGACGGACGTGGAATATCTGAACTCACCGCTGCAAAGTATCGACTCGGCACTATCACCGATGCGATAGAAGGTCATCAAGGTTATACAGGGTGGATATCTATTCCATACTTTACAGCTTTGGATATCTGCGTTGGCTTTAAGTTCCGTAGATTAGATGATTTGAAGCCTAAGTATAGCGCACCGGTTGGTCAGAAGACCCATCTGTATAACGTCAATGCAGTCACCTATGACAGTTACCGGATAGTTATATGTGAAGGTGAGTTTGATTGCATAATTATGAATGAAGCAGGTATCCCAGCAGTAGGTGTACCAGGTGTAGCTGCTTGGAAACCTTACTATCCAAAGTTATTTAATGGTTTTGATATGGTTTATATCATCGGTGATAATGATGAGAGAGAAGATAAAGAGACTAATCCAGGAGCAGAGTTCTCTCGGCGTGTCGCAAGTGAGGTAATAAATTCACAAATAGTACAATTACCACCAGGTATGGACATTACGGACTTTTACCTGGCTAATGGTAGAGAAGAACTAACCAACCTAGTAGGGGGAGTACGATGAATGAGCAAGAAAAAAGATCTCCAAGAGGCAGCCAGATTATTGATGGATATGGGGATGATAATAGTCTCGATAGATTACAAGAATGGAACGATAACCTGCAAGCCACAGCCCATACGAAAGTAAGTGAAGAATTTATAGAGGCTATGTGGCGAGTCTATGACACCGCTGGTGGACTTCTGCTTCGCAAGCATAAGGATTATGGACCCCTGAACGTGGCACATAGCCCAGGTGGTGCGTTGAATGGATTACGCGTAAGGATATGGGACAAGGTAGCTAGGATAAATAACCTTCTTGATAATAATGTAGCGCCTAGTAATGAATCATTACGAGATTCTTTTGTTGATTTGATGAACTACAGCGCCATTGCAATTATGGTGCTAGATAAAAAGTGGCCTGAACTGCCCAATGACTGATATTAAAAGTGAACTAATTTTAGGTGACTGTTCAGAGGAATTACCTAAGATAAATGTAAAACAAAAAAAGTTTGTGATTGTTACTGATCCGCCTTTTAATATTGGGTATCACTATAACAATTACAAAGATAATATGGATTCACAGGAATACTATGAAATGCTTGCTTCTATATTCCAATACTCTTCGTTTGTTGTTATACATTATCCAGAAGAGATATATAAGATAGCATTTCAAGTTGGCGAGTTTCCTGATAAAGTTGTTAGTTGGGTGTATAACTCCAACACAGCAAAACAACATAGGGATATAGCATTTTTTGGTATCAAACCAGACTTTAGGCAATATGGACAGCCATATAAAAATCTAACAGACAAAAGAATTGTGCAAAGAATTGCTGATGGTAAAACAGCAAGGCTCTATGACTGGTGGGAGATTAACCAAATAAAAAATGTATCAAAAGAAAAAACAAAACATCCTTGTCAAATGCCTTTAGAGGTTATGAAAAGAATTGTTGGTATTCTGCCACCTGATTACACAATAGTAGATCCATTTATGGGTTCAGGCACAACAGGATTAGCCTGCAAATTATTGAATCGTAATTTTATAGGCATTGAAATAGACTCTGAATATTATGAGATTGCTCAACAAAGAATAAGAACTGCCTAATGACTAACCAACTTCACCCATCTTTAGAAGACATCATACCTAGCGTAGTTCTAACTATCTACCGCCGGTATCGTCAATGGGTGGAGAGAGGTGATTTAACGCAAGAGGCTTGGGCATTTACCCTATCTAGGGCAGAGCAGTTCAATGAATTACTTAGCGAAGAGAACGATCTGATTCGCAAGTGGAATGAGAAGAAGGTTGCTTGGCAGATACGCAGAGCTTTAGAGAGATACTCTCGCAAGGAGAAGGCAGTCAAGTCTGGCTATCGTATCAACGATGAGGCTTATTATGACACGGTAACTATCGCTCAACTCCTGCCATTTGTAATCAAGAGTGTAATCAAGGATACTGCTTTGGAGCAGAGTCAAGTAATGATTAACGATGGACAGCCACGCAAGCCTGGAGCACCGGCTGAAGGTGGCAACCTGCTGGCAATGCTGATAGATATTAAGAAGAGTTATGAGAAGTTAAGTAAGGAAGAGCAGGATATCTTAAAGCTACGCTACTACGAGAACATAACCTTGCAACAGTTATCTCAGTATTTAGAGTGTGCTATCTCTACTGCCGAGCGTAAGGCTAACAATGCCTTGCGAGCGCTACAGAATAACCTAGGTGGGGACAGTCCCTGGCAATGAGAGAACAAGAACTCTTTGACTATCTAAAGGACTCTCGCTTCCCCGACCTTAGAAAAGCAGAGGGGACTTACGATTCTTTCGACTGCATCTCCGATGCAATGGGAGCCTTCATTGAACTAAAGTGTAGGCATACTCATTATGATGAACTGTTGATTGAGAAGAGCAAGTATGAACGCCTATGTTTTGAGGCTAGTTATCACAACCTAGAGCCTTGGTATATCAACTCCACCCCAACAGGTAAGTGGGCATTTCATCTGACTATGGTTCCTGAACCTTTCTGGGAAGAGCGCTGGATGCCTGCGACCACAGAGTTTGCTAACACTTCTAAGAAGCGTAAGGTTGTTGGCTTCCTACATATAGATTATGGTTTGACTTTGTGATCTATGAATATAGATGTCCGAACTGCTCGACTACCCTCGAAGTTGAGCGTTCCATCCACGCCGAAGCCTGCACTCCCTCCTGTGCAGACTGCGGTAGCGTAATGAATAGGGTCTGGTCCTCTCCCTCTCTCACCTTCTGAGGGCCAGACTCTATTTGACAGATAAATAAATAAACCCCGCAAGAAAATGAAGTAAACCTGCGGGGCTTATATTGCTGGTCGAAAGAGAATAACTACCAGCAATTCTTTATTCTACACTATCTTCCTCAGTAGTGCTTGTGCTTGCGCCAATGAGTCCAAGCTCTACAAGGCGAGCCAAAACGATGTTCAATGTAACGCAAGCCTTTGAGAATCTGTATTCCAGGTTCTCTATCTCGCATTCCAAGGAGTTGAGGTATTCCAAAAGCACTTGACTTTGGATTCTGTGCGAGGTGGTCGAAGCGGGATTCGTAAGTCCAGAGTAGTCTAAGGCAGATCCACTCCTTGCCCTCCCACCCCCAACCAGCCTTAGCGTAGGCTTTTGCGATCCTTCTGTTCTCACGCTTCTCCTCCCAGGTAGCTTTCCGGTTCTCGAATATCGCTGGCTTGTTTAGATCCAGCGTTGGATGCTTCACGTGCGGGACGTCCAGGAGTATTAAGGCCACCGTTAGTCCTGCCGTGTATATCAAGCCACGTTTTATTTTCTGCTTGGTCACGCGCCCTCTCCTCCTCGTATAACTTACGATAGTCGGCAGGATAGAGCCGGGATAGTCGCACTAACGCCCGGTCTCTGGCCCTGCGGTGATTACGCTGGCGCACCGCTTGAGCAGCAGCCGATTCAATTCGCCTCTGGCGTAGGTCTGATTCTCTTTCCCTTGCCAAGTATCTCTTCTTTTCCTCTACCTTATCTATCATTGAGCTTATCCTCCCACACTACAAGCAGGTAGGCAAGGATAGAGATAAAGGTTACTGCTAGGAATAGGCTCACGCTCTCTCCCTCTCGTCCATAATCGTAGCTAATACGAGCTTAGTAACTTCGATCTTGTCGGTGATTAGTTTAGGTTCTTCTATATCTGTCTCGTCCCATACTGAGACATAGATAGAGTTATCTAGCCCTCTTCTCAACCACTCCACCGCTTGAAGCGCACTTGCCCCACCCCAAGCCACATCTCCCTTGCGGTCTTGAACCTCATAGAAATTGACCGGTTTCACTTGCCCTCCTCCTGACTTGGTAAGCACCCCACGCAGTATGCGTAAGTGTGTATTTCTACATTTCCCTTATTGTCTGCCCACACCACATCATCTTCCTCTATGTCGGTGTGACACTTCACGCAGGTATAAAGATTAGGCGGTCTCATTAGCCTTCTCCTCCTTGTAGTTGATTAGGTTGATTTCATTTAGGGCATTGACCATACGGAGCAGGTTCTTGCCCGCTTCCCCACTCTTGCCCTCTACCATTTGCTTGATAGCTAAATCGCGGCAGAGGTCTGCCTTTGCTTGATAGTATTCCTTATTCATAAATATCTCCTCCATTTTCATCTTGATAAACGATACCATTGCCCGAATAAGCCAAGTCCTCTACGGCATAGTCGGCAATTCTGTCCATTACCTCTTCAAGCGTTACTTCGCTCATAGGTTTTTCGTTCACCTCTGCTATGAGTTCAATAATCTGTTCTGTTGTATAACTTACAAGCCTCATAGCCGTAATAACCTTGGGCATTGCCTCAGTTTCCATTTCCTTGCTCCTCCTCGATTTGTTTTATGATGTCGTCGATCTCCATTGCAGGCGCATAGGGTCTAGCCTCTGCCTTGCTATCTCCCTCTTTCTCTTTAATTTCGATTTTGCTTAGTATCCATACACCCGCGCCAAGGATCAGCGCGTAAACTGTAATTTGAGCGAGTCCACTAACCCAACTCGTTGAGATTTCAAAGATGCTCACGCGCTCACCCCTTCCTCTTACATAATACGGCGTGAGCTATCGAGTCCATAGCCTCGCGGTAGCTAGAAGCATAACCAAAGTAGCCGACTAGGCTTCCCTTCTCCTTGTAGTCGTAAGCGTAGGCGAATTCCCCCTCGCTTCCGGTTGCCTTAATCTCCCACTCTTCCACGATAGAAGCTAGGCAGGTACAGGCGGTCAATTCCCCGCACTCTTGGCAATAGTCTAGGTGTTCAGTAGATACTCTCTCGCACTCCTCTAGTGAGTGATCGTAGAGGCTAGGCTTCTTCTTAGTCTTAGGCATTACTCTTCTCCTTGCGCTGGAGAGATTACGAATCTAGCACCGGTAGGTTCATCGTGAGATAAGCGCCGGACCGTGAAAGATTCGTTAGTTATCTCTATTACTAGGGTGTAATCACCGTTAATCGCTAGAGCGTCTCTTAATTTATTCCATTGTGCCGGTACGGTTGCGCTGCCGGATAAACCTTGCCAGCCCATACGCGACCCGTCTATCTTCAGATATTCCGGGTTGTTTACGGACTTTAAGTAATCATCTAGCGCATATTCCGCTGCACTATTGCTATCTTCCCAGCATACAGAGTCACAGTAACGCGCCGGTGTTAATTGTGTATCGCATTCGTAGCATTCTCCCTCTCCTAAGTAGCTTATATTGCAGGTTTCGCAAGCGTAGCATTGGCAGGTAGTAGATAACTCTACTTTCGATATTACATTCATACTTCTCTCTCTTTCGTTTATCTATTGTGGAGCGATTTGCTCCCCACCGTCCTCTCCCTCGTAGAGAGGACAGTAGGCAGCCTACCGTATTTACTCGCTATCGTCCTCTCCCTCGCATAAGAACCCGCACCGATAGCACCGGCTCCCGCTGCCGAAGTGATCAAACCCTAGAGCTTGTGCTCTCTCTTGCTCGCCTCTACTAGCGTAAGCGCTCTCTAGTGCGGGCCAGTAGTCGCCCGGATAGGCGATTCTGTAGCCCGTAATTGTTGTCTCTCTCATTCTCTCTCTTTCCCTATCGTGTTAGGTTTAGCGATAGGCCACCGGGCAGGGCGTGAACCCTGCCCGATAGTCCAGCCCTAAGCCTTACGCATTGGCATTAAGAGCGCCCGCCAGCCCTCTCCTAATTCAATTCCCATAGGCTTAGCGTCCCCATAGAATTGCACCCTTACCGCTGCACCCTTACCGGCTATCTTAGAATAATCGGCGAATAGGGCCGGGTTAAAGTTAATCGCGGGTAGCGGTACGGTCTCACCCGTAGGGAATAAGTGTTCATACGGTGGGAAAGTCCCGTCCCACGCGTTAAGGGTTAGGCTATCTCCCCCCACCGCCACCGATACTAGACCGCCGCTGGCGTTAATCGTTACCGGCAGGGCAAATCGTCTCTTATCACCCTTAACTAGCGTAATGATTCTCTTAATATCGGCTAAGCGTATGAGCACGGTATCAAGCTCACCCTCTCCCGCTCTCTCACCCTTAATTAGGCGGTACCTATCGGTGGCCACCGCGTAGACTTTCCCGCCGCTCACTTTAAGCGCCACGCAATTAAGGACCGGTAGGTCCTCGCTCTTATGGGCGTGAGTAGCTGCACCCGCTAGCAATTCCGCCAGGGCGTCGCTCGATACTGTAGCGCTCTTAACCGCCGCGCTTGTTGTTGCTGTAGTCATTCTCTCTCTTTTCTCCTAGCTCTAACGGTTAGAGATAGGCCACCGGCCCGGGAATCGTGCCCGGGCCGATAGTCCAGCCCTATTTATTGCCGATTATCCATTGCTCACAAGATCCATAGCCCGCCCCGGTCCAGCATACGTCCCGCGTGGCCCACGTAATGGCGACGGTTGCGAGGATAATAAGCGCCCATAACACGCGGCGCCCTCTCTTAGTTAGCTTAGATCTGCCGGAAGACATAACCGTCTCCTAGAATTGTGTAATCGTAAGATAGCTCCCGGGCCGCGTGCTCCCAATCTATACAAGAAAACGGCCAGCGGGCGTCCTCTAACTCTTTACCGTATAACTCACCGGCCAGCTCTTGAGCGTACTCTTCTAAGCTCTCATACTGCCCCACGTAGCTATCTTGAAACGCGTCCGCGTCCCACTCTCCCCGATCTTCAATAAACGCGGCGGCGGCGTCTAGGTCTATGCCCTGGCGCTGGATCTCTTCTATCGTGGCCGCGTGCTCTTGAGCGTCTACGGGTGAGCACTCTCCCTCAATTAGTCCCGCGTAGTTTTCGTGATCGAATACCCAAAACTCGTCGCCGCCACAAGATAGGCAGCGGGGCGCGGCGTCGCGATCACCGACGGTTACTTCACGCGCTAGGCCCGCCGCAACTAAATCGGCAGCGTCGCAACCGTCTACCCATTTACCGCGCAAACTGCCGGAATTATAGCAACCTAGGCAGCCCACCCACGCCCGGGGCGTCGTGTCGGTTATTGCACTCATTTAAATTTCCTCTCCCTTATTGCGGGCAGGGCGCCCGTAATAGCTGCACGATAACACATAAGCAATAGGGTGTCTACCGTTTATTAGATAATTCTTTCCAGCGTGTCGCTGGCAATAACTCACCGGGTCCAGGGGTGAGAGAGCTATCCGGCCCGGGTTGCTGGCCTATCGGCTGGCAATAGATAAGACCGCGAGAGGGTGAAGAGCTGCACCGGATCGGCAGGGCTGGCCCGGGTTGCAGCGGGTAAGAGCTAAGAGCTGCGCCGGTTGCGGTTAGTTAATCGGTAGCGGGTTAGGGTTTGAGGGTGCCGGAGGGTGAGACCGCCCTCCAATTCTTTTCTCATATCCGGTAAACTGTTAACAGTTAACAAGATAGGCAGGGCAGGGTTGTCGCATACACGCGCAAGAACAGACCCGAGGTTGCTTAGCGCGGGCGCACCGGTGCCGTAACACCCCGATTAAATATCTG
>Ga0194130_10005769_pt1 | contig 14687 bp, 13 predicted proteins | sample TA2KigsurfametaG_FD_160084 | JGI IMG/M metagenome (GOLD analysis project Ga0194130, IMG submission 160084) | Freshwater microbial communities from Lake Tanganyika, Tanzania - TA2015050 Kigoma 12 surface | ecosystem: Environmental > Aquatic > Freshwater > Lake | place: Tanzania: Lake Tanganyika... | reverse complement strand
GATTCGTTGAAGGGAGCAGGTAACGTTGCGCCTGAACTACCCGGTTCTGCTTTGTCAAGCCTCGATTCAGTCGATGAATGATCGGATGGGTCAAGCCTTTTCTTAAGTCGCTCAAAATATTGACCGGCTTCAAAGCGCAGGCAATAACGGCCAGTCTGAAGTGCTTCACCCTCGAGCAGCGCTCGATCTACACGCCCGTCCTGGTTTGTCACTGCCTGCACGATAAGCTGCCAGTTTCCGTCGGGACTTTGGCGATAAAGACTCAATTGCATGCCTATGGCAGGTTTGCCGCAACTCGTGTCAAGAACATGTGTGCTCAGTTTTCCCATAAATTTATGTTGACCTTGGCTAGAGTTATTCCGCTAGGATCTTATACTCCGTGCGATGAATACTTGGATCGAAACACTCAATTCAGCAAGCGAACCAGATGCGCAAGCTATGCTTGATGGCCTTTTTGAGCACAGTCCTTGGGTAGTGCATCGGGCCCTTGCAATGCGACCTTTCGTGAGTGTCGCACATTTAAAGCATGCCTTCACGGTGGTTGTAGCTAAGGCTGATGCCAACGAGCAAACTGCTTTGCTACTTGCTCATCCTGAGTTAGCAGGTAGGGCGGCGATCGCTGGTGAGTTAACCGACGCCTCACTCACCGAGCAGACACGATCGGGTTTACAGTCCTGCAGTCCTGAAGAATTTGCAGCGTTCCATGAATTGAACCGCGAGTATCGCGAACGCTTCGGTTGGCCCTTTATCCTTGCGATTGGTGGCCCACAGGGTACGGGTCTTAGTCGCGCGCAAATTCTTGAGACCTGGAGGCGAAGGCTTCGACATCACCCAGACAGTGAGCGAGCCGAGTGTTTTCGGCAAATCCACCGAATCGCCGAGCTGCGTTTGCGTGACCGTGCTAAGTACTATCCGACCGATGGCAAGCAAGTCATGCACTGGGCTGATGAGCTCGCAATTTATAATGATCCAGCAACTGACGAAGGTGCTGGCTTGCAGGTGCTTTATCTGAGCGAAGCGCACCAAGCCTGTGCTCGTGCATTGAGCCAATGGATGATTGATTGTGGCTTTGATAGCGTTACAAGCGACGCAGTAGGTAATGTGATTGGCGTTTATGAGGGTGATCATGGGGAGGCTTGCGCAAAGCTGCTGACAGGTTCACATTTTGATACGGTCCGTGGTGGAGGGCGCTATGACGGGCGTTTGGGTATTTTTCTTGCCATGCAAGCCGTTGCGCGAAAAAGAGCCCTGGGCCAGCGCTGGCCCTACCGGCTTGAATTGATCGCCTTCGCCGAAGAAGAAGGGCAGCGATATCCGAGTAATTTTCTTGCTGCCAGTGCGCTTGTTGGTCAATGGGATCCGAAATGGCTCGATTTGCTTGATCGCGATGGATTAAGGCTCGCAGATCTCATGGCGCAACGCGGTATGGATCCCGAAGCCTGCAGCAAAATTGCGCGGAAAGCTTCGGATGCCTGCGGATTTATTGAGGTTCACATTGAGCAAGGACCGGTACTGCTTGAAGCTGATTTGCCCCTTGGTGTGGTGACGTCGATCAACGGATCGTCTCGGTGGTTGCTTGAGTTTATTGGCACAGCCTCACACGCCGGTACAACCCCAATGTCAATGCGCCAAGATGCTGCCTGCGGGGCTGCGGAGTTTGCACTTGTCGTTGAGTCTCGTTGTGCGTCAGAGCCCGGACTTGTCGGCACCGTGGGTATGCTCGAGGTACCCAAAGGATCAATTAACGTCGTACCGGGGCGCTGTCATTGTTCGCTTGACGTTAGGGCTCCAGAAGATAAGCAACGCGATCGCGCTGTCGCCGACCTGTTTCAAGCGATCGAAGCGATTTGCTCAAGACGAGGCCTTCGTTATGAGGCGAGGCAAGTTACGCTTGCTCATGCAGCACCCTCAGCGCCTTATTTGCAGGCGCAATGGGAAGATGCAGTGCAGCGATGTGGTTTGCCGATTTTTCATTTGCCAAGCGGTGCTGGGCATGACGCCATGCGGATGGCAGCGCTGTTTCCCCAAGCAATGCTCTTTGTTCGATGTGGTAATGGTGGCATTAGTCACAACCCACTGGAAACAATCACCGATGATGATGCCCAACTAGCTTTTGATGCCTTTTGGTCATTTTTAGAAAATTTTTCACATGACTGAAGCCTCGCGCCTACGTCTCCAGGGCATCAGTAAGTCCTATGGGAACTTACGTGCTAATGATAAGATCGACTTTGATCTGAAACCTGGAAGTATTCACGCTGTGCTTGGGGAGAATGGCGCAGGTAAGTCAACCTTAATGAAGTTGATTTTCGGCTTGCTTCAAGCCGATGAAGGCGACATGTTTTTTGATGGCAGAAGGGTAAGCTGGCAAAGCCCGGAGCAAGCGCGCGCAGCAGGTATTGCGATGGTGTTCCAACATTTCGCCTTATTTGAATCCTTAAGCGTTGCAGAAAATGTCTGGCTTGGTCTGGCAAAGACATGGACACTGCCTGCTGTGTCTGAAGCGCTTCGAGAGCTTGGGCGGCATTATGGGCTAGTGGTCGATCCAAACGCGATGGTTCATCGCCTAAGTGTTGGTGAGCGCCAAAGGGTGGAGATCGCGCGAGGTTTGCTTGCAAAGCCACGTGTGATGATTCTGGATGAACCAACCTCGGTCTTAGCGCCTCAGGCCGCGCGAGCTCTATTTACGATGCTACGCACCTTGGCCTCTGAGGGATGTAGCATCATTTATATAAGCCATAAGCTTCACGAAATCCGTGAGCTTTGCGATGAATGTACGGTTTTGCGGCATGGCAAAGTAACTGGAAGGGTTGATCCTCGTCAATGTAATGACGAACAACTCAGCGCATTGATGATCGGAAGCGCGCCACCGCCCTTGGTCCGGGCTAGTGTCAGTTTGTCCGAAGTAGTCATGAAAGTAGAAAATTTCACGGTTCCAGCGGTTGATGATTCAAGTGAAACTTTGAACGATGTAAATCTTAGTTTGATGTCCGGTGAAATTCTTGGTATCGCTGGCGTTTCAGGTAACGGTCAGGGGCTATTGCTTGATGCACTTTCTGGCGAATGGTGCGATGACACAAGACGAGAGCGCCAAGTGAAGGGCGCAATTCGATTTCAAGGTCGAGCGATCGAAGCATTCGGTGTACAGCAGCGACGTCGATTGGGGATTATGGCGGTACCTGCTGAGCGTTTAGGCCGTGCAAGCGTGCCCGAGTTGAGCCTGGCTGACAATATGTTCCTGTTGGATCAAGGTAATGATTGGCGAATTGACCGCCCAAGACTTCGTCGTGCGGCCGCCAGTGTGATCGAAGCGCAATCGGTTAAAGCGCTCGGCCCGCAGGCGCTCGCTAGCGATCTGTCGGGGGGCAACCTGCAAAAGTTCATTATGGGAAGAGCCCTGCAGGCCGAGCCTCAAGTGTTATTGGTGAGTCAGCCCACCTGGGGTGTGGATGTTGGCGCCAGCGCGCAAATCCGACAGCAGCTTCTTGCGCACCGGGACGCAGGAGCAGCTATTTTGGTGATTTCAGAAGAACTCGATGAACTGTTTCAAATCGCAGACCGCATCCAGGTTATGTATGCAGGGAAGCTTTCCCCAGCCATTGCCAGGCAGGATGCGAGCGTTGAGTTGATCGGTCTGTGGATGGGCGGGGCTTGGAGCGCTAGCTCCCAATCAAGCGAGAATGTCTTGATGGGCACTGCGGCGCTTGAGCTGTCAAAGTAGTTCGGGCGCACAAGCGATACTTCCCTAGCCATGATTGTTCTGGAAAAGAGACAGCATCCAAGTCCCTGGATGACTTACCTGTCGCCGGTCATCTCGATCGTCTTGACCTTTTTAATTGCTTCCTTCGTGGTCAGCGCGATGGGGAAAGATCCGATTAAGGTTTTATCGTTATTTACGCTAGAGCCGTTGCGCGGGAAGCGTGCGATAGGCGAGGTCATGCTCAAGGCGACGCCACTCATACTTTGCAGTTTGGGTTTAGCCTTTTGTTTTCGTTCGAATGTGTGGAACATCGGGGCGGAAGGTCAATTCTTGCTTGGTGCTATCGGGGCAGGGGGTATGGCCATGTGGCTTACCGAAGCCGGCGTTGCAGGGTCTGGCTGGCTTTGGATTAGCCTTGCGCTTTTGCTTGGCGCATTTGCCGGTGCATGTTGGGCTGCGATCACTGCCTGGCTCCGTGATAGGGCTAATGCTAATGAGATATTGGTTAGCCTTATGCTTGTTTATGTGGCGAATCTTTTGCTCAGTTATCTTGTTTTTGGACCGTGGAAAGATCCAAAGGGTTGGAATTTTCCGCAGACCCTGAGATTTGCCGACAGTTTGAGTATCGGTAGGCTTGGCACAGGGATGAGAGTGCACTGGGGCTTTTTCGTTGCGCTGATCAGTGCTGCTGCAATGTTATGGCTTATGTTTTTTACAAGTTTGGGTGCGCGTCTTCGGGTTGGCGGTCTCGCACCTGGCGCAGCGCGGTTTGCGGGCTTTTCCTCGCGTGAATCGCTTTGGACGGTCTTGCTCTGCTCGGGAGCTTTTGCTGGGTTGGCCGGCGCCATGGAAGTTCTTGGCCCGATGGGCCAACTCACACCCCACGTTTCGACGGGTTATGGTTTCACGGCGATCATCGTCGCTTTTATAGCGCGACTCAATCCGCTCGCATGTGTCTTGGCAAGTTTTTTGCTTTCGATCTTAATGATCGGCGGTGAGTTGGCTCAGTCCAGGGTTGGACTGCCTGCGTCAGTATCCAGTATGTTTCAAGGCGTTTTATTAATGATGTTGTTAATGGTGGATAGTTTTATTAACTACAGGCTACGCTGGCGCCCTGGGGCGGCGAAAGGTCTTAAACCAAATGCATGAACTCGCGCTCTTGATTGCCGCTGGGATTGCCTCCGGCACACCTCTATTGCTTGCTGGCCTGGGGCTATTGCTTAATGAGCGCGCAGGCGTCGTCAATCTTGGCGCAGAGGGACTTATGCTCATTGCTGCCGTGGCGGGATTTGGTATTGCCTTTTATACAGGACAGACATGGCTTGCACTCTTGGGCGGCGCTTTAGCCGCGGCAGTCTTTTCTGGGTTGCTCGCATGGATGGTCGTCTATCTCAATGCGAATCAGTACGCGAGCGGGCTAGCACTTAGTCTATTCGGCGCAGGGATTAGTGCTTTTGTTGGCGCTGCCCTAGTTGGCAAAAAGCTAGAGATTGAAACAAGCGAGAAGCTTCCTTTCTTGGGCGATTTGCCTTTCTTCGGCCCAGCGCTTTTTCAACAACATACGATGGTTTATATCGCAGTGGCTTTGTGTTTCGGTATGGTTTTTTTTCTTTACCACACAAAAACAGGTCGCCTGCTGCGCGGTATCGGAGAATCACCGGCCTCTGCCCATGCCTTGGGCTATCCCGTTCAGCGGATTCGTTGGTTATCGCTTGTGATCGGGGGCGCTTTTTGCGGCCTTGCTGGCGCCTATTTGTCAGTGATTTATGCACCGCTTTGGGTCGAGGGCATGGTGGCCGGCAGAGGTTGGATTGCGCTGGCGCTTACTGTGTTTGCAACCTGGCGCCCCTGGCGAGTGCTCATGGGTGCTTATCTTTTTGGGAGTGTGACCATGCTGCAGTTACATTTACAGGCTATTGGGATTGAGATTCCCACACAATTCATGTCAATGCTCCCCTATGTTGCCACCATCATTGTGCTTGCGCTGATTTCGCGCAATCCGCACTGGATCCGCGCAAATATGCCGGCCTCGTTGGGCAAACCTTTTCATCCTGGCTAAGTCCGACGATGATGATGGCATCATGTATACCTCTCCCATAAATTAATTCAATACGAAGGAGTCTTTATGAAGTCTACGTCCAAGCGCTTATGGATGCGTGCTGGTTTTGCGGTGTTTGCGTTTTCTGCAGGCACGCTCATGGTTTCTTGTGGCAAGAAAGAGGAACCGAAGGAAGCTGCAAAGGAGGCACCCAAGGCCGAAGCGCCAAAACCCGAGCCCTTGAAGGTAGGCTTCATTTACGTGGGACCAGTGGGTGATGCAGGTTGGACTTTCGCGCACGACACCGCGCGCAAAGCCATTGAAGAAAAGTTTGGAGAAAAAATAAAAACTAGTTTTGTTGAAAAAGTGCCCGAGGGTGCCGATGCGGAGCGTGTCATCCGCGATTTGGTTGCACAGGGTAATAAGCTTGTTTTTGCAACCTCCTTCGGCTACGGCGACGCGATGGAGAAGGTCGCTAAGGATCATCCTGAGGTGAAGTTTGAACATGCAACAGGTTATAAAACTGCCGATAACCTTCGAGTTTATGAAGGTCGGTTTTATGAAGATGCTTACCTCGCAGGCGTGATTGCAGGCAAGATGACTAAGAGCAACATCCTCGGTTTTGTCGGCTCCTTCCCGATTCCTGAAGTTTTGAGAAACATCAACGCCTACACCTTGGGCGCACAAAGCGTTAACCCTAAGATTCGCACCAAGGTTGTGTGGGTCAACACCTGGTTTGATCCACCCAAGGAGAGTGAAGCTGCTCAGTCGCTGATCAATCAAAAGGCCGATGTGCTTTTGCAAAACACCGATTCGACTGCGGTGCTTCAAACGGCTGAAAAGAATGGCAAGTTTGCTTTCGGTTGGGATAGCGATATGAGCGCCTTCGCGCCTAAGGCTCATCTTGCCTCTGCGGTGTTGACCTGGGCGCCTTATTACGAGAAGGCGGTTAATGATGTTTTGAATAACAGTTGGAAGACTGAAGTCACTAAATGGGGAACCAAAGAGGGTATGAACGATCTGATCAAGATCAATGATGGTGTACCCGAGGATGTCCGCAAGAAGATCGACGAACTGAAGGCTGGTTTGAAAGATGGAACTTTTGCAGTGTTCAAAGGGCCGATCAGCGATAACGCTGGCAAAGTTGTGCTCCCAAAGGATGAAGTTGCCGACGACGCCTGGAAGGGAAAGATCAACTTTTTCGTGAAGGGTGTTGAAGGTAAGGTTCCAAGCGGTAAGTAGGCCTTACAGCATGCGTTCAATGATTGACATAGGTGAGTGAGCAGAAGTCAGCAGCATGGAATTACTGGCACCCGGTTTGGCGTGCTGACCGTCTGGCGCCGGGCGAGGTTGTTTCGCTCGTACTCTTGAATGAGCGACTTGTTTTATGGCGAGACCAAGAGCAAGGGCAGTTTCAAGCAGCAGCTGATCGTTGTCCGCATCGCGGGGCCGCGCTTTCGCTCGGCCGCGTTGAGGCTGGTCAGCTTCGTTGCACCTACCATGGCTGGTGTTTTGACCGTCAGGGGCAATGTACATCGGTACCTGCTCTAGCTGGCTTTAAACCACCTTCGTCCTATCGTTTAGACTGTTATAAGGTGCGGCTTGAGTACGGTTTAATTTGGATTGCCAGAGGCGATGCGACACTGCCACTTTTTGAGGCCGAACATGATTCATCGAGGCGGCATCTACTTTGCGGTCCTTATTCGGTCAATGCATCGGCACCGCGGATTGTTGAAAACTTTCTTGATATGGGGCACTTTGCCTTTGTCCATGAGCACTTGCTTGGTCATCGTGAGCAGTGCGAAGTAATGGACTACTTTGTGGGGCTTGATGCCCATGGACTGGTCATTGAAAACGCCCAGGCTTGGCAACCGAAGGCAAGTGTCAATGCGAATGAAGGAACACTTGTTTCGTATCGCTATGAGGTGAGAGCGCCTTTTCAAGCCGCGCTGTACAAAAGCGTAACAAAAGATGGTATCGCTTTGTTTATCTGTCCCCATGAACCAGAACGTTCGACGGTTTGGTTCCGTATGGCCCTAGTCGATCATGAATCAAGCGATGAGTCCTTGATCGCTTTTCAGGATCGGATCTTTGCGCAAGATCTTCCAATTCTGGAATCCCAATGGCCAAAGTGTCTGCCGCTTGAGCATGGCATGGAATTACATTGTGCTGCTGACAAGGCTTCGGTGGCCTATCGCCGTTATCTCCGTGAACAATCAATTTGTTTTGGCACGGTTTAGTTTGGCAAACATCTGCCCACTGTTTGGTAATTTTAAGCAAACGGTTCGCTGTCATCACCGAATGAGCGATCAGATTCACTATGACTACGTTAACCACTTCACTTGAAGCTTAGCGAAACGCAGCGGCGCATCTTAATTTGGATGTGCTTATTTATAGGCGTTAACCAATTCGGATTTGGCGCCTTAATCCCGGTTTTACCACTTTACGCCGAAGCCTTCGGGGTGCCAGCTTATGCGGTTGGATTGACCATCGCCATTTATGGCTTAGCGCGCATGTTCTCGGCCCCGATTGCTGGGAGGCTTGCCGATGCACGAGGCCGGCGTTTAGCCATGGCGGCGGGTGGCGCTTTGTGTACGCTGGGAAATCTTTGGTGTGGTCTTGCCAGTGGATTTCCCGAATTTGTGTTTGCGCGCTTTATTGCTGGACTTGGTGCAGGTTGGGTGCAAGCTGTTGGCCTGATTGTGCTTGCTGATATTAGCGAACCGCAGCAACGCGGACGGATGATGGCAATTTATCAGGGCAGTTTTCTTTTTGCGGTCGGTATCGGCCCATTACCCGGCGGCTGGTTAGCACAAGCATCGGGTCTTGCAGCGCCATTTATTGGCTATGCCTGTGCTTCGATGCTGGCTGGTCTATTAGCTTGGTTCGTGGTGGAGGAGACGGGAGCAATGGGTCAGCGTTCCCTTGATCGGGGTGCTCAGAATGCAAACCTGTCAGCGCATGACTCGAGCACCGTGAGCTTTTACTCGCAGATCAAGAGCTTACTTAGTGATCGCGGCTTTGCTCTGATTTGTCTTATTGGCATGGCCAATGCAGTTGTGAGAACCGGTTGTTTATTTCATATCGTTCCAGTACTTGCAGTTAGTAAGCTCCAATTGGGTCCCGGAAAAGTTGGTCTATTTCTTGCGATGGGTAGCGTCTTGGGTCTTGTGGCGAGTTACCCAACAGGCTACCTGGCCGATCGTTTTGGACGCAAACCACTCATTGTTCCTTCGGTCTTTATCACTGCGCTGTCGTTTGCATGTTTTTATTGGGCATCGAGCGGGACCTGGTTCGCATTCGCTTGTGCGCTTTGGGGTATCGCGGTGGCAGTCAATGGTGCTGCGCCTGCCGCATACGCGGCCGACCATGCAAAGCCGGGGATGAATGCAGCCGCAATGTCAACCTATCGAATGCTGTCCGATGTGGGCTATGTCATTGGACCCATTGCGCTTGGTCTGGTTGTTGACTATTTCGGAAGCGGTGTTGGCCTACTGAGCGCTGCAGCGCTCATCGCAGGTGTTGGACTTGTTTTTGCCTTTGCTGCGCCAGAGAGTCTTCCCCAAAAAAACAGGGAAAAACAATGGCGTGATCAAGGATCCTAGCTTTGGGACATCAAGAAACGTTGTCTTGAGATTGCCCATAGCTGCATGTCGACTGGTTCACCGTGAAGAAGGTTTTTAGCCTCTTGCAAGCCCTCATGTCGAAAGCCAAGTCTTTGTAGTAAGCGCTGAGAACGATCGTTCTGTATCCCGACATCGGCCCGCACGCGCTGTGCGAGTCCATTCTTGAAGAGATGGTTCAAAACCATACTGAGTGCTTCGTGCATGAGACCACGTCCCCAAAAGCTTCGGGCAAGACTGTAGCCGACACCCCATTCAATCCAGGGACTCGTCTGAGGTTTCAAGGGGTAGGTTTCGACTTCGCCGATAAAGCGGTCGTTTTCGGAAAGCCGAATGGTCCACTTGTAAAACAAGCCAGACGTATTCATTAATGCGAATCTTTCGAGCGATTGTGATAAGCCCTCAAGATCCCGGGTTGCTTCAATGCCAGCTGCGCTGGCAAAGTCTTCGTCTTGCCACATTGACATGAGATCTGCTGCATCCATACTCTCAACAGCTTTCAGCTGTATTCGCTCGCCCAAGAGTGTTGGACAGCTATGAGCTTGCACGCCTGTGGTCACCGGCGTAAGAGATTCTTGCGATATGCTTCGCGAACTTGCGCTAGTTCGCGGTTGAGTCTTGCACGTTGAGTCTTTGCAACGCTAGGACTGGATAGCTCGGCGATTAATGCCTTCATTCGGACACCGAGTTCGTTGGCGGTCGGGTCCTCCTGCCCTGATCGAAGGGCAATCATTAAAGCGTCCGTGAAATCATTCATGTGGTGGTTTACGGAAATATTTCAGAAAACGCTTAACGAAAAAAAGTTTAGCCCTTTGAGCAATTTTTTTTCATTGATCAGATGTTTGCTCCTTGAAAATGATGTTGCTCGATCAGCGCTTAGCCTGGGTCGATGAGTGGGCAGATATTTCGCGTGGCCAATTGGACGCAAACCTATGTTTAGGCGGGTCGTCTCGAGCTTTTCATCCCTGGTTTACGCTTGGTTGACAAGGCTTTTCTTGTTGGTCACACGCCATAAACACTGAGGAAGACTTGCCGATCGGTCCACAAAAACATCCGTTCGTCGAATTCGAAGGGCATTTTGTCTGACATCAAGCCCGTGTTTCAGTAGATTCCCAAGTCCGTTACAACAAAAGGAATTCTGGCTTGCAAGTGAGCTCTGCCCCGTTGCCTTTAGAAGCAAACAAACGTTCGACTCGGGATTCGGTTCAGCAGTACATGAGCAGGCCGGTTTCGCCCGTCGACTATGCGCGCGCTTTTTCTCACCGAGGGGAGGCTTTACTTGATTTAGGGCTGCATGCGGAAGCACTTCTTACCTTTGAGCGCGCACTCGGCTTTGATCCTAAGTTTGTAGCGGCGCACGTCGGTCGCGCTAAAACGCTAGTTGCCATGCATCAGCACCAAGCAGCCTTGCTGATCTATCAACAACTAAAAAAGGACTTCAACACAGCGAAGCTTGATCCTTCGATGCTGGACGGCATTGAGCAGGCGATTCACACACTCCAAGCAAATGCACCAATTGCTTCGTCGAATTTGCCCACTTCGGCGACTTCGCTGACTTCGCAGCACTGGCTCATTCGGGCTGAAGATTTAGCTCGCCGAATTCGTGCTGTTGCTAGTTTAGTCAAAATACCCTTGTTTGAGGCTAAGTGGTATCAGCGCGCAGTTCCTGTGCTTGGTGTGGCAATTAGTGCTGCCTTTTTAAGCCCATGGCTTGAGGATGAAGCGATTCGCCAAGGCTGGATACAAGCTGTTGACGGGCAATCGATACGGGCTGACGCCGAAGGTCCAAGCACAGGGGCTTCTGTCTCAAAGCTTGAAGCTGTCTCGGCGTCGGGCCCAGTATCAACGGCGGGCCCAGCATCAACGGCGGGCACAGCGGCAGCGTCGGGTCCAGCATCGGTGGCTTCGACGGCAAAGCGCTTGAGCAGCGAGCGCCCCAATGAACCAGCCGTGACTAGCGAGTCAGCGCAGCAAATTGCTGATGCAGCATTTACTGGAGCAACAACGCTCCGCTATCGCCCGCTTGCAGTTCCCTCAAGCCAGCGCGGCCAGCTACAACAAGGTCAAGGCATGACCAGGGGCCACAGACCGCTTGATCGGATACAACGCGAGCAGATTGCAAACTATATCGTTGAGCAATTTGGATCAAAACAGCATGTCGCTCGGGCTGTGGTTCAGGAAGCAGTCATCGTTGGTAAGCAACTGCAGCTTGACCCGTTATTACTCTTGGCAATTATTGCGGTGGAGTCTCGATTCGATCCGATGGCGCAGAGCCCAAAGGGTGCTCAAGGGCTAATGCAGGTTCGGACCGCTGTTCATTCCGCGAGATTTGATCCATTTGGCGGCGTGGCCGCGGCGTTTGACTTCGCAACGAATATTCGAATCGGCGCGCAAATTCTTCAAGAGCATCTTTCCCGGCATGGCTCAGTTGATCTGGCACTCAAACACTATGTCGGCGCGGCGCGCATGGCACATGACCAGGGTTATGCAGCTAAAGTTCGCAAGGAAAAGTCAAAGCTCGAACAAGTATGGACTCAAGGTGCTGCCGCCGAGAGTCACCAAGTCAGCATGCGGTAGCCACTTTTCGCAATTATCATCAAGCGACTTCAGATAGGGTTGGGCTGCAATGCGTTCTTGATACCTTGACTTTTATGTATTGATGGTGATTAAAAGGGGGCGATATGCATAACCAAGCTAGACAAAAGATCGATGCAAATATATTCATCACGAAACTACAGGATCAACTATGCGCGATGAAGATCGGAACCGAAAGCTGGCGTTTGCTCGATTCAGGGACGATGATCGAGCGTCGTTTTGACTTTGCCGACTTTCGCAGTGGCTTTGCGTTTATGACTCATATGGCCCTCTTTTCAGAGCACCTCGACCATCATCCATCGTGGACCCAACATTACAAGCACCTCGTCGTTCAGCTGCAAACCCATGATGTCGATGGGCTTAGCGAACTTGACCTGCGATGGGCAATCAAGGCTGAAGCGCTTTATCGTGCCGAGGGTGCTTTTGCCTCGCTGTAACAGACTGTATTTGTCGCAAGTAATTCGTCATCGAGAGATCAATGACCTGCTGATCCCCGTATTAAATACGCGATAATCCCTACGAAATAATCCGTGCTTCAAGAGGGGGCGCGGGGAACAATTTTTTGTCAAGGGAGTTTTGCGATGTTTCAAGTTGAATCAGCAGCTGTATTGGTATTGAGCGCTAAAGATGGATCGATTCAAGCTTCTTGCAGGCGTCGCGTTGCCAAGCAATTGGTTTGCGTTCTTTTTTCGCTGCCAGGCAGCTTACTTGCTGCAGCGCCGTCCGACGCCTCGCACGCAAACGTTACGGATCAGGTGATTCAGAGCCAACAAGAGGCACTTGCCAAGAACACAGGCGGCAAAGGTTTCGGTCCTCAGTCACCCCGCGATATCGATTCCTTATTTGGTCGTAATCTTGTTTTATTTGGTAACGCTCCAAAAAGTAGTGAAATGAATTTGTGCAATATTCACTTTCACAAAAATGCAGAACACAAAGGCGGTCAATTCACCAAATACGCTGGTAACGGTGACGGTCATGGTTATGGTACTGGCTATAAGTACGTTGGAGAACTAAGTGCTTCAGAACTCACCAAGCCAGTCGCTGAAGTCTGCCCAAGCAAACATGGCGGTTTGTACCCTGGCGATACTATCGAGGTTCATTATGTGTATTCCTCAGCTAGAGTTGATCCAGGACCAAGCCTTGCTGCCTGTCTAAACGATACGATCAAAAACCCTCAGCTAAGGGTTGAGGCCCAGGTCATGGTCCTTGTCAACGATGCCAAAGCAAAGGATTTTCGTGAGCTTGCAAAACATGGCCTCAAGGGTGGGGTGCATCAGGCGCTCAATATCCCTGCTGATTCCGGCAAGCCAATTCAGTATGGCGGTTCAACGACTGGACCGGCCTATAACGAACAAGGCTCGCCATTGCAGGTTTCATGGAGTGTAAGGCCACTGGTTACCAAGGTTCATATCGAGACCGTTGGCGAATGGTGTAAAGGCAATGTATTTAAAGAAGATCATGCTCACGGGGTACGTAACCTCGTCGGGCACTATGATCTTTTATCACCAATTAACCCATAATCAGTCGAATCGGGTATGGGCGCCCATCACGACTCGATTGGTCGGAAATTGGCGCCCTTGACGACTAGTCAAGTCGGATGTTCGCACCCTTGACGACTTTTGCATTCCGATCAAATTCCTCATTAAGAAATTTCACGGCATCCTCAAGGCTGCCACCGCCAGGCACGACACCCGTGCTTTGCAGCTTCTCACGCACCGAAGGCATTGCCAGAATCCGGCTTGATTCGGCGTTTAGCTTGCGCAAGACCTCTTGGGGTGTTTTCGCTGGCGCAAGTACCATTGCCCAGGTGTTTGCTATAAAACCTATCCCCTGCTCTTTAAAGGTTGGAATGTCCGGATAGCCTGGCAAGCGTTGATCGCTTGCCATCCCAATTAACTTGATCTTTCCTGCTTTGCCATGCTGCGCCATGGCCAAAGGCACATCAAACATTGACTGGATCGATCCACCAATCAGATCGGTCAGCGCAGGCTGAGTGCCTTTGTAGGGCACATGTTGCATCGATATACCATGGGTTGCCATAAACTGTTCCATGGCAAGATGTGCTGCGGCGCCTTTACCCGAGGAGCCAAAGTTGAGTTTGCCTGGATTTGCTTTCGCATAAGCGATTAATTCCGATGGTGTATTAAAGGGCGCACTCAAGTTTGCGCTAAGGATCAAGGGCGCAACGCCTGTGAGCACAACAGGCACCAGATCGGTGAAGGGATTGAAAGTCATCTTGGCATACAGAGCAGGATTGGCTGCATGCGCAGCGATCACTGTCGTTAGGGTGTAGCCATCAGCGGGTGATTTTGCGACCATGTCGACAGCGATCATGCTGTTTGCCCCGGGTTTATAGTCAAACAGTACCGGTTGGCCGAGCGCTTTGCCCAGCGGCTCGCCGACGGTGCGAGCCATGTTATCGGTAAAGCCCCCTGGCGTGTAGCCAACAAGCATGCGTATTGGTTTTGTGGGGTAGTTTGCTTGTGCAAAGACAGTGCCCACGCCGATGGCATCAAGCCCGGCTATTGCGCCGAGGCCGAGCGGGACTTGCAGGATCTGGCGACGTGATTGTTTCGTGATATGTTTCATCGCGTTCCTTTTAACTTATTTTAATTTGATTACGCTTGATGACGTCCGCCATCCGGCTACTGTAGGCCTTCATGTAAGCAGCTAAGTCGCTTGGTCCCTTAAATTCAGGTTCGACCGAAATCGTTGCAAATGTTTTCTTTACCTC
>Ga0194130_10005764_pt1 | contig 14699 bp, 10 predicted proteins | sample TA2KigsurfametaG_FD_160084 | JGI IMG/M metagenome (GOLD analysis project Ga0194130, IMG submission 160084) | Freshwater microbial communities from Lake Tanganyika, Tanzania - TA2015050 Kigoma 12 surface | ecosystem: Environmental > Aquatic > Freshwater > Lake | place: Tanzania: Lake Tanganyika... | reverse complement strand
AACTATAAAAAACACACCACAAATAAAAGAAGCTTTTAGTGCTGAGCAAGAGAAATACGATCGTATGATGGGGCTTATTGATAGAACATTAGAAACTCAACTTCCTAAAATTAAAAATGCAGTAGACAAAGCTAGAAAGAGGATGATCTCTGATAAATCTATCTTTAATATGCTTTCTACTAGCTCACTAACTAAACAAGCCGTTAAAGATCTTGTTGATGATGGGTTTGATCCAATGGACATTGTTGACTTCTTTGCTACTGACTTTTCTATTGCAGAAGATGGTGATAATGTAACTGCCGCAGACAATGCTGCTTATAGTGCAGATCAAGAAGCTGGTGAACCATTCGAAGAAGAGGTAACTGTATCTTCATCCGGTGTAGAAATGGAAGGTCTAGATGAAGACATTGATATCTGGCAAATGGCTGGAGATCACCTTGAAGCCTTTAGATATGAACTAGCTAACGCTCATGCTGTAGCAAGCCAATCAGGACAGAAAGAATGGGTAAGCGCCCTTAATAAAATTGCTTTACGTTTAGATGCTCTTGAAGGTGCAATGGCAGAAGCCAGTGCTAAGCTAGGAGTACTACCTACAAAATAACCCTTGTTAATCCCATGCATAAATTAGCCTCGACTTAATTGTTCGGGGCTTTTTTATTTTACAAATCTTTTCTGTAGAACCTTCCTTGTATATTATCGTTGTATGATTCTATTTGAAGTACTCTTAAATGCATCTGCCAATAAACTTCGTAGTAGCTTAACTGTTTCTTACTTTTACAGAAAGTCAATATCTCTCTAGTGAAGCAGTCTTCACCTAGATCTTTCAAGTCTTGCTTGATTAATTTACTGCTGCCCCAATAAGTCTCCCAATCTGATTCTTTCTGTAGCTTACGCTTCTTTGGGACGCGCCCAGGTTTGTCCCATTCCGCGATCTCCTTCTTGGTCAATGTCTTGGTCACATTATTGTATAAGACCTTCCTGCCTATGTAGAAACGGCCATCACATATATTAGTGATCTTGTATACAAACCCAAAAGTGTCGGTAGGAAAATCTTCTAGTGTCTTAAACTCTAAAGTGGACCCTGATTGGTCTTTATATAACCACTTTTTATAACTCATTTGTTATAAATATCACAGACTTAGGAATCCCACTTGACTATAAATGTCATGTCTGTATTAGGAGGCATTCTATATGGCCTAGATAACTTACCTACAACCAATAGCTCATCTGAATCGTTATATAAACCTATGATAGTTGCATAAGGATCGAAATCTGAGCCTGTAATAGCGTTTATGTATGATCCTGAGGTTCCTGGTTGGATAGCACTAGGATTCAATGTATAGTTAAAGTCATTCTCATTTACCAAACATCTTATTTCGTTTTGGAAAATAGTAGACTGTGCTTGAAAGGTTACAGTATATGGTTTAATTGTTATGAATGGCATACTAAGAATAAATATTAGTTCTCTCTTCTTTCTTCTGGTTTGTAGTACACTATTCTATTGTGGTGGATAGGACTTGCTAAAAGAACAGCGGGTTTAATATTTCCTTTAACTGTTTCTTGGAACACGTAACTCATCCAGGTCTGTTCATATGGGTATTCCCATTTAACATCTAAGAACATTTTTTGATTGCCAACCTTTCCTACTATCATAGGCCAATTAGCATAGTATATTTGACCATCAGCATAAGAAACACCATCTAAAACATTTATCTTATTAAACTTAGTTCTAGGAGCGTTTAGATCTAAACCTTGAGTAGGAAGCTTATCATATTCTGGCCATACCTCGGATCTGACATTTTGTGGTACATTATACCAAGATACTTGAATGTTGTTATCCATGTATACTTCTGTATAAGACAGCTTTAGAAAATCAAACTCTTCTTTAAGCATAATCTTATGTATTACTTGATATAGATTAGGCACATAGTGTCTAAATCCATTTCTACAGTATTCATCGTCTTTTCCATACACTCCCATATCATCTTCTAAGAATATGTAGTAGTCACTATTTGATTCATTGAAATGATTTGCTACGTATTGACGCCCTCTATTGATTCCTAAATTTTCTCCTGTTACTATATGCTCTATTCCATACTGTTCACAAACTTGTTTATTTCCTTGAATTGCCTCTTCTTTATTAGAGTTATCAATTAGTATCTTTCTTGTTTTATCTAAAAAGTCTGGGTGGTTTTTTCTGTATGTCTCTAAAGTATGCACTACCTGTTCTGGAAAATTAAAGGTAAGCATATACAAAGATGTTTTTAGATTAGATACATCTAAGTTCTTTGGTTTTAAAACAGCTCTGCTTCCTGGTATTGGTTCTAATGTTACTGTGTCACTAATTAATGCTTGTATAAATTTAACTACTAGACCGTTTTCGTCTAGAGCATACCTTCTAAATGTTTCTGGTTCTAGATATGACATTATTGTAAAGATGCTTTCTTCTGTTCCCATATAACCTGAGTTCAAAGAATCATTTACTAAATGCCAATATAAACCATTTCCATTTTTAATAGCATCTATGTGTCCACCAAATAAACCTCCTCTACAAACATATTCTACTTTATTTTTTGCAAAATTATTCATGGCATCTATTTTGAATCCATGAATTTCATCTTTTGCTTCGTAAGGATAACTTAAAAATAAAAACGGATCTAGTAAAGGAACAATTTTATCTAGTGCTTTATTTTCGCTAAAAAACTTTTCATACACAGTATTAGTAATGCCAGCATCTAACCAAATAAAATACTTAGATTCAAAAGGATTCCATACAGTAACATTATGAAGCATACTGTATTTAGACATCACTATTGGGTTATACCATTCTAAAACTGCTTGAGGACTATCTTTTAACCAACCTCCTGGTCCTGTTAAATTTAACCAATCTGTGTTAGTTCTTATTTCTTGTGTTTTATCCCAAAAACAACCATACAAGTCTCTTATGTCAGATAGTTCAAATATTTTTACATATGTATTATGTGGACTCCTTTTTTCCCAAACCACATATTCGTACTCTTTAGGTATATGTATAAACATAGGTATGTCCGTCTCGAGTATCTTTCTGAAGTGTGTAAGATATTCTTCAAAAGATCTACCAGGTCTTCCTATATTCCAAAGTCCTGTTACTACTGTTAGTTCAGATTTTTGTAATCCTTCTCTAGGACCTTCTATCAGTGGTTTAATATGCTTATTAGATTCACTATCTTTTATAAACACTCCATAATCATACCTACTTGCTAATATCTTGAAGCCTTTATACTTCTCTAAGAAGCTATTAACTGTTAATTCTGTTTGTAAGTGTTTTTCAAAATCATTATTAAAATGAGTGCCTTGTTTAGAGTTGTAAGGAATTGCTATTATAAGATCATTACATTTGTCATAAAGTCTATTAATTAGCTTTACTCCATATTCTTCAGATATATGTTCTAATACGTCTCCTAAAATAATTAAGTCATAATAAGTAAAATCAAAGTCAAGAACATTTTGTACAAAAACGTTTGTATACTTTTCTTTGAGTCTATATTTTTCCACATAAGGTTCAAAAACTTCTACAGCATCTATTTTATAGAAATGATCTTTAAGGTGATCACAGTAAATGCCGGCGCCGGCTCCTATATCTAGAATGGTGCTATTTCTGTTGAACTTATTTTTTATAAAATCAATTGTTTCTCTTTTGAAAACCTGTGTTGAAAAAGGCATGTGTTATTATTTTATATTAATCCTTCATTTATTCTTAAAAACTCTTCATAGTTAACATGATCTTTTATACTACCATCTTGACATATTTTAAAATACCTTTCTGTAAATATTCCTGAATAGTTGTTAAAAAAATTTGCCCAAGCGCTATCTCTGTTTTGAGTTATACCTAAGGCGCTGAATATCCATATTCTGTAAAGTGGTCTTTATTTATTCAATTATACGTTTGTTGTAATTAAAGAAAGCATAACCTTCCGACTCGTATTTATCTATTCTGTAATTTAAAATAGCACCTTCATCTCCCACAAGCCTATAAATAGTATCATCATCAGTTACAGTAAATTCAATTACAAGTACTTTTCTAACACCATAAAGTGGATCTTCAACAATATTTGAACCTAATGATCCTCCGTGACCTACATGAACATTACTAAAACCTTTTTGTTGGTTACTGTTTAGATTGTTTCTAATAAAATCTGTACAATCTATTTCATGTGTTTCTAATGGTCTATTCATATCTGTTTCATTTTCTGGTTCTAATAAAACCATGTATTTAGCAGATATTAAGTTTATAATCTTATCAGACATTGATTTTGGATCCTTGTAAGAAGCTTCTGGTAAGTAGGTGAACTTGTCTCTAAATGAGAATCTATTATAAAATTGGTAGCAACTATAATCGGTTCTTCTATATGTTAACCACGCTTCACAAGAAAACCTACTATATGTTGATTCAAAAGGATAACAATTTTGTCTTATATAACTCATATTTGCCCACCAAAAGTTTCCACTAGGCCAACCTCTTCCGTAACTATCTGATGTATTTACCTCGTCATAAAATTTTAGCTTTTCTAAACACGCTTTGTAATTGTCTATCATGTAATGCTTCAGCATTTCTATAAAAGAGCCGTCACCTAATCTTTTCCATTCTGAGTGAGGATTAGTATCAGATGGTTTGTTTACAACTCCTTTTGCGTGTAAATAAAATATCTGCCCGTCTGATTTGTGAGATTCTGTCCATACTGTACAAATTCCATAATGTTCGTATATATTGTTGTAAACTTTACGAAATTTTACTTTATCTAAACCAGAAAAAACTTCTTGTAAATTAGCGTATGGTGATTCATCCTCTTTATCTGGGAATGATACTACGACTTGCATCTCATGTAAATCATCATATAGTCCAGCCTTTTTAATTCTCTCTATATCTTGTTTTACTACATCTAAATATTTTCCTACACAATAAACAAAATATACAACGACTATACGATTTGCCTTTTCAAACTTTGAGAACTTTGCTTCGTGTATCCAATTTAAGTTTCTATTCTTATCTAATGCATAAGCGAAAGCGTGGAATATAAAACCATCTGGATAGTATATAGGGCTATTGAAGTTTCTATTATCAATTATGTTTATGTTATTTCTTATATCTTCATGCTTTTTGTATAGTACTGATAAGCAGGTTTGTTCATGCCAAAGTGATGAAGCAAATACCGTTTTTAATTCCGGGTGATGCATACCACCTCCCCATTCCATTAAATCTTGAGCCTCTTGGCCAGTGGTATTATTTCTACTATCCCACCAGTCATTAAGAAATTTCTTTGACCAATCTGTATTCTTAACAAGAATCACTCCAGTGTTTGCAACACTATGCGCAGCAAGATCTGTTCCAAAAATAAGATTGTAGTTATCATCACAATACTTTTCTATTCTCTCTACTGAGTTTATGAATATAGCATCCATGTCTAAAAACATATACCAGTCATAATCTGGCCTTGTTTCCATAATGTTTTTTAACAAAAGAACTTTCTGCCATTGAATGGCTAGGTTCTCTTTTACTACCAGTTTCCATATCTCTTCATGATCTTTATAACAAAAATAATCATATCCGTTTTTAGAACAATAGTCAGAATTTATTTCTTCAGAGTATTGGCTATATTTTATTTCTCTTGTAGTTAGTTGGAGTACTAATATTTTCTTTTTATTACTTTTTAGTGGTTCCATTATTGGTTGAGTTATATCGTTTTAAATATTATTTATTATTGAACTGACCAAGGTATATAAGGCCACTGACCTCTTTTTCTCATACATTCGATACACTCTGCGTTTATTTCTAAAAACTCTTTTTTACTTTTTGCTTGTAGTAAAAATAAATTCTTGCCATTACAATCCGGGTTTTGATAGTATGGTGGACCCCAAAATCTATCTATAAAAAATTGTCTATTTTCATACATGTGGCCTGGGAAATGAGATACATTCATGTTCTCTAAAACATTTGCTACAGCAGTTTGAAATAGATCACATAGCATATATCCACCACATAAGCATGACTTATACAAAGTATTATGCTCTAAATATATTTTATAAACTCTATTGAATGTTTCCCAATAACTACTTACCTTTTTTATACTACTGAAATTGTATAGTCTAACTGGCCCTTCTAATATAGGAAGTTCTAACGGTATGAGAAACTTATTTAGTGTTCCTGTCTCTTCATGATATTTAAACATTGCAACAGCTGCGGCCTGTAAACCAGTTCTACTATCATGTTCTCCTGCAGTTCTACTCCATATTAGTTTTATAAACTCTTGAGTTTCGTGCATGCTTGATATCTTCAAAACTTCATAGCCGCAACCTTTTATAGAGTTAGGTGGTATGGCAAACTCTTTCCAAAACTCTTCTTCAGTTTTTCTTCCTGTAGTTATATGGTCATAGTGAAGTTTCATATCACTGTCCATTATCAGGAATTTAGTTATTCCTAATTCTAATAATCTTTTTATGACATACCTTCTTATACCATAACTAAATAATATATGTTTTTCATCACAATAGTATCTCCACTGTTGAGCATATATTTCATCATCTAATTTTTCTTCTGGTAGTGGTTCATATATTTTAGACCATTCATCATCTTTTCTTAGCTCTTCTATATCAACAACATCAATTATCAAATCTTGTATACGTGGATCTAGACCGACAAAATCTTCAACTCTGTCAGTTAGAATAACATACTTCATAACCTTATTGTATTCAAAATTTGCTGCGGTTTCAATTTGGTATATTATCCTTTCTCTATAAGTTGGACCAAATCCCCAAGTTGCAATAATACAATCGTTATTCATATATGTTAATCTATTTTGTGTTCGATTCTTTCTACCCAACCTTCTTCGTCAGTGAATCCCCAAAATACAACTTTGGTTGGCTTATAATTTGTTAAAAAATATTCTTCGTAATGTATAGGGATGCCTGTTCTCATAAAGTATTCTAGTTGGCCTCCGGTTATATATTTCTGATTCACAGCATTTCCTGATTCATTATCAAATGAAACTAGAATGTGCTTATAGTTTTCTCTAGGAAAATCTTGTCTATGTATGGTAACTAGATGATAAAAAGAATGCATGAATGATTGTTCCCATAACTCTTCATTTTTAATTGCGGGGTTAGGTGGATAATGATTGTCTAATGTATACTTTTGCACAGCCTTCTTTTCAAAGTGAATACCAGCATACTTTTCATAGTCTCTTAGTGTTCTAACTGTACCTAAATCATAGCCAGTTAAATCAACTGTATCATCTTGTTCTACTCTGAATAAGCATCTTATTTTCTTTCTACCGTAATTATTTTTTTGATCAAAGTTAACACCTACTTTATAATCATCGTCCCATTTTAACATGCCAGATCTTTCTTCTCTCATCGTAGAATGCCATACAATTATTTTATGTGGATGAAAGAAGTCATATCCGTGTGTGTATGATCTTACAGTTAGATTAATTTCTTCACCTGAGAAGTAGATGTCTGGGTCATGTTTTATCTCCCTAGCCCATTCAGACCTTGCAAAGTCAAAGTGACCACACAAGAATCTTGCCATTGGTGGTTCAGTCATATTCTGATAACCATGTAAGAGTCCTGGTCTAATGAATATAGTTCCAAAAGGATAGAAGCAAACAAACTGTGATTGCCATGGTTCTATGGACCTACCTATAGGATCTGTCATAGGATTATACAATGGTGAGTAACCTGCAATGATAGGTTTATATCCTTTAGCTTCTAGATCAAGATGCATTTGAATCAATGTTTCATCCCAGTCTTTTTCAAACCTATGATGAGAATCTAATTGACAAACATAGTCTTCATCTGTTAATAGTTGTTCATTGATAATAGCCCTTGCCCAAGGAAGCCCCTTAGCTTCTGTATACAAGCATTCATAGATCTTAAACCTCTTGTCTTTTTTATATTCTGTTAGATCATCAAACTTATCGTCTGGGTGATATTGTCTACATATACCAAAGTGTACTCTTTTAGGATACTTAGCTTTCTCTAAAGCATCTTTGATAGTAGGGATTAGTTCTGGATCTCTATAAGCTGGCAAATGTAATAATATAGTTGGCTTTTTACTCATATGATATAACTTGTTCGATTCTTTCTAACCATCCTTTAGATTCAGAATGTGGCCAAACTCTCCACATGTGTGGTTTTTCTACGTGCTCAAAATCTCTCCAGATATGGACAAATTGGTCATCTCCAGATTGATTCAATAGTAATTGTATTTCTCTTTGATCTGCGTCTTTTCTAAAAAGATCATTTCCTTCTTTGTCTAGAAATGCAATAGCAAAGTTATCGTAGTCTGTTTCTGTTATTGCACCTTTGTATATGTCAATACAATACTTTTGTATGTTAGTTAAACCAGACTCATAGTCACCTTTTATTGGAGGAAGTTCATCTCTTTTAGTTTCTATATGAATTTGTCTTGTACTGAATTTTAAGCCTGCATACTTTTCATAATCTTGAAATGATCTTACTCTACCAAAATAGTTTGGTGCTAATTTATTTCTTTGGCAGTTAGTACAACCTGGGTCTTGTCCCATTAATTTTCTGTATCTAGCGTATGAGTCTGTATCTCTTTGTGCCCAATCTTGACTATCGTCCCAATGTTTCTTTTTACCCTCTCTTGTATATTCATGCCAAATAACCGGGCGATGTGGACTAAACAAATCATAACCAAATGTATATGCTCGAGCTGCTAGAGAAGATTCTTCACCATGAAAGTACAGAAACTCGTCGTAAGGTACTTCTTTTACAAACGTGCCTAATGTAAACACAAAATGTGCTGATATAAATCTTGTATGAAAAGGTTCTTTTAACTCTTTCCAATTGCTTATATGATGAGGTTGTAAGAAGATAACTCCAGAAGGCATAAACCTTTGTATGTTCAAACCCCAAACCTCATCTACTCTTCCATTAGGATCTTGATCTGGAAAATATCCTGGCATGTAAGCAGACAGTATTGGCTTTAGATAGCCTTTACATTGTAAATAGTGTAGATAATCTTTTAAAGTTACATCCCAATCCTTACTAAATCTGTGATGAGAATCAAGTTGAAAATAATACTTTTCTCCTTTGTACTTTTCTTGAATTCTTTTTCTAATCCAACAAACTCCTTTAGCATCTTTATAGTCTACATCAATAATAGTAAACCTAGGATCATCTTTGAATTGATCAAGTGTGTCCCAAGAATCTTCTTCAGAGTGCTGCCAGCCTATACAAATATGTAGACTGTCTGGATCAGAACAGTTTTCTAGTAAATTGTTTAAAGTAGGGATTAGTTCTGGGTCTCTGTACGCAGCGATCGAAACGAATATGTTTTCCATAACTTAAATATACAAAATTTATTTCAAAATAAAAAATTTATTTTTTAGTTACAGTATAAACAATCTACATCAGCAGTACAAGTTGTTGTAGAACTACAAGTTACAATAGTTCCTCCGGCGTCTGCTGATGGATAAACTTCACTACATACATAAACTGTTTGGCCTCCACCTAGTGTTTGTGTACTAGAACTACCTCCACAAGGAGTGTAAGTATAAGTTATTTGAGTATTGAATTCATTTGTAATAGAGTAGCATAAACAACTAGGGCATACTGTTTCATTAGAAATATAACCAGATCCGCCGGTTACTTGCCAACAATCAGTACCATCTGAATAATACCCATTACTTACCGGAGTTGTACATGCTGAATCTGTATATAGATAGCAACCTACAGCTAAAGTTGTACAATTTGAATAATAATAAGTGCCAGCCATATTGTTTTATTTTAAATATTAAGTATTGTCACAAGGAGAGTAGTCATCACATGCTGCTGCACAGCTATCCGCATCATACCCTAAGCAGTGGGCAAAGCAGTTATTAGTTGGACTAGGTGTAACTGAAGGAGTTTTACTAGGAGTTACACTAGGTGTTATAGTTACGCTAGGAGTCACTGAAGGAGTTTTACTAGGAGTAGCTGATGGAGTTGGTGACTTAGTAGGTGTAGGTGATGGATCGATACAACTTGTAGCATCAACACAACTTGTACCTTGATAAGTAGCAATTACTGTAGCTTCACTTCCAGAATAACATGTTTGACCTCCAGTAGCAGTTATATTACCTCCTGTATTAGCTTTGATACATATTTTATTATCATCTAAAGGACCTAGGATAGTACAACCATTGCTACCATCTCTGTTAATATAGGTTACAGCAATGTAATCACTTTCGCTTGGGTTAAATATAGACCAACATTCACCTAAAGGCATTGTAGCAGACGGTGTTACAGTTACGCTAGGTGTTATCGACGGAGTTATGCTAGGTGTTCTAGTTACACTAGGAGTAATACTAGGAGTTATACTAGGTGTTCTAGTTACACTAGGAGTAATACTAGGAGTTATACTAGGTGTTCTAGTTACACTAGGAGTAATACTAGGAGTTATACTAGGTGTTCTAGTTACACTAGGAGTAATACTAGGAGTTATGCTAGGTGTCACAGTTACGCTAGGAGTTATGCTAGGTGTCACAGTTACACTAGGAGTAATACTAGGAGTTATGCTAGGTGTTCTAGTTACACTAGGTGTTATGCTAGGAGTTATGCTAGGTGTTCTAGTTACACTAGGAGTAATACTAGGTGTTCTAGTTACACTAGGAGTAATACTAGGAGTTATGCTAGGTGTTCTAGTTACACTAGGAGTAATACTAGGAGTTATGCTAGGTGTCACAGTTACGCTAGGAGTTATACTAGGAGTTATACTAGGTGTTCTAGTTACACTAGGAGTAATGCTAGGAGTAATACTTGGTGTTACACTAGAGCTAGGTGTAATACTAGGAGTAATCGAAGGAGTTACACTAGAGCTAGGAGTAATGCTAGGCGTAATAGATGGTGTTATACTCGGCGTTCTAGTTACACTAGGAGTAATGGATGGTGTAACACTTGAACTAGGTGTTATCGACGGTGTAATAGAAGGGGTTATACTAGGTGTTACTGTAACTGACGGAGTGATAGAAGGAGTTGGAGATACGGTCACTGAAGGAGTTACTGATACACAAATTCCTGAGCTAGAAGCATAAGCACTACCACCATTGTCAGTAATAATTAAATAAGTGCCATTAGGTATACCAGGGCCTGTTAAATAGAATGTTGTAGCTGCGCTACCTACTAAAGTTTGTATTTCAGCAATTGTCCATGTATCTGTTCCTTGTGGAACTTGATATAAGAATTCACCTACTTCTACAGGTTGATCAGCATCATATATCAATATCTGTACTTGAGGTCCATAACAAGCACCATATACAGTATCAGCAATATTGTAATATTCACCATCTAACGGATTAGAAGGTGAAGGTGTCATAGTCGGTGTTACTGTAGCAGTTACACTAGGTGTTATACTAGGTGTAATAGATGGAGTAATAGATGGCGTTACAGTTACGCTAGGTGTAATAGATGGAGTTATAGAAGGCGTTACAGTTACGCTAGGTGTTATGCTAGGAGTAATAGATGGAGTTATGCTAGGTGTCACAGTTACACTAGGAGTAATACTAGGAGTTATGCTAGGTGTCACAGTTACACTAGGAGTAACACTAGGAGTTATGCTAGGTGTCACAGTTACACTAGGTGTTATTGAAGGTGTAACAGAAGGTGTAATACTAGGGCTAGATGTTATACTAGGAGTAATACTAGGAGTTATGCTTGGTGTTACAGTTACACTAGGTGTTATGCTAGGAGTTATGCTTGGTGTTACAGTTACACTAGGTGTTATTGAAGGTGTAACAGAAGGTGTAATACTAGGGCTAGATGTTATACTAGGTGTTACACTAGGAGTTACACTAGAGCTAGGTGTTATCGACGGGGTTATGCTTGGTGTTACGCTAGAGCTAGGAGTAATACTAGGAGTTATGCTAGGTGTTACGCTAGAGCTAGGAGTAATACTAGGAGTTATGCTTGGTGTTATACTTGGAGTTACACTAGTTGTGGCTGTAATTGATGGTGTAACTGAAGGAGTAACGCTAGGTGTTTCACTAGGCGTAGGTGTTACCGAAGGAGTTTCACTCGGTGTACCGCTAGGGGTTATACTGGGAGTTCCACTAGGGGTCAAACTAGGAGTGGGACTCGGTGTTAGTGAAGGCGTAACGCTTGGAGTTATACTTGGCGATTTTGACGGAGTAGCACTAGGAGTACGACTAACTGTAACACTAGGTGTTATAGAAGGTGTAGGCGTAATACTAGGAGTTACTGAAGGGCTAGGTGGAATAAAATAGACAAAGGCTTCATTATTATTAGCACAAGGATCCAAGTTAACAGCCTTTAAATAATCTTGACCTCCAGGATAAGTTGCTGTGTAGCCATCAATAAGTTGTTGAAATGTAATTCCAGCAGCTATTAATGTGTCGCCACTAGAATATGTTCCATAGTAAATGTCAAATGGTCCTACAGCATTACCATAGGAAGATAGTGTGATAGTAGGATATCCTGTTATTGTGAAATCAGGATCTAATAATATACAATAATAATCTTCATTTGCTATAACAGCTATGCCTTGAGCATAGAATATGTTACCTACATGAACTGACCCATTGAATACATCAATAAGGTTACCATTTCCGTCGTCAATTATTTTATAGCTAGTATTGTCTGTAGATGCTAGAACGAAAGTACTAGTTGCTATTTGCTCACCAAACTGAGTTCTAGGAATAGTAAGAATACTAATGTTAGAGTTACTAGCACTAGGAAAGTATCTGAATTCGTCATCAAATGATCCAGAAGCTGCAGTAGACTGCCACATTGGATCCCAATAAGAAGCGGAGTTTTGTAATGAGCCTGTTAAATAGTTTTGGTAGAATAGCTGTCGCATGCTCCTGTAGTTCACCATTCTATTCTCATATTCTGAGAGCAGTGATACTGACGGAGTTATATTCTGACCCCTATTAGTAGTTATTCCGTAGCTTTCTAGAGATTGGCTATTGTATGTGGCAGAATACTTTACCTGTATAGGAGTCGAAGATACGTCTGATTGCTTTATGGTATTCTTCGCCCTTGACATTTATATTATTAGAAATCTAATTTGACTCTAATTAATGCTTCCTTAGTAAAGTCTTTTGTAAGTGGTTTAGACATTTTAGCTACTGCCAACAACTCATTATTATCATTGTACAAACCAACTGTAGTTGGGAATGTTTGAGGACTATTGATAAAGTTTGAATAGATCAATGTGCCTGAGCCTGTAATGAATGATGGGTTAGTTGTGTAGTTATAATCCTGGTTTTTAACCCTTACAAATATATAATCAGAAGAGATAGTTTCTTGAGAGTTTAATTGGAAATTAGCACCATTAATTATTGAATTAACTATGTTAGCCATATTAAGTGAAGCAGCTTGAGCTGTTATAGCAGTTGACAAACTAAGACCAATACCTCCACCAGCTTGATTGATAGTAAGAGCTAGTGGGTTTAAAACAAATAAACCAAGATCTGGTAGGAATAGTCCGTAGCTTCCTGATACAGTAAAGCCTCTTTGAGAAGCTCCAGTAATCAAAGGTGCTGTAGCAGCACTACCGTTAGATCCAGATACAATGTAGTAAACACGGCCACCGTCTACAAAAGTTATTGTAGTAACATCATTAGAGTTGTCAGTTAGTTTGACCACACCGCTAGGTCCAGATAAAGTTAAATTAAATGTTCCTGGAAATAAACTCTCTTTGTATCTGTTTCTATCTATTGGAAGGGCAATTAAATCAATAGATGAAGTATTTCCTGTTCCAAAGTTTACAGGTGATTCAGCATCTCCATAAATTAAATTTCTATACTGACCAAAGTTAATTCTAGTTGGTGTATTTTGAAGCACTAGCGGATTTAATGGAGCTGAACCAGATCCTAGGCTATGTCCGTAAGCAATTGAAAATTGTATAGAAGATGTGTTAGAAGTTATCGGTGCATTATAAACATCAATGTAATAACTTCCGGTTGTTGAAGCAGATGCTGTATAAAATTGAGAAAGCACAGTTACATTATTACTCCACGCAGGAGCTGTAACTGAGTCAGAAGATACTACAAAATCTGTTGGATCTAATCTAGTAAATGACATATATTAATTAGTTTACTTTTGTGATTGTTACAGGGATAGAAATTCTAGCACCAGAGTCACGACCTGTTACCACTAGTGTTGTAAATAAAGATGAGTTAGTACCAAATAGTGTGTTAACAGTAGTAGCAGTTAGGTTAATAGTGGTTCCGATAACTGTCTTACTTACATTAGTTCCAATAGTTGTTGTGCTATTCAAGCTAGTAGCTTCTGGGGTGTTAATACCAACACCGTTGAAAGATGCCATGGTTCTAACATCACCGATAGTAGCTGTGTAGCCAGACTGTTCGAATGTTGAAGTAGCTCCAAGATAGTTGAGTGTCTGTGGAGTGATAGCTAGAGAAGCACCTTGCTTTATGGTGATAGAAGTATATCCTAGGTCTAGAACTGGGATCTTAGCTGTACCTCTTGGAAGAGTGATCAACTTATATCTCATGATCTCGGTATCATTAGGATATGCTTGTAGAATTGGCATAGCTTCAATTGCTTCACCATAGAAAGCAGATCCAGAAGGATGGTTTGGATTGTACAAAGTGTAATCTACCTCATCGTCAGCTAGACTAAATTGAGTGATCTGGAAGCTACCGTCATTACGGGATAAGAGTTCACGCCCCTTT
>Ga0194130_10005763_pt1 | contig 14699 bp, 23 predicted proteins | sample TA2KigsurfametaG_FD_160084 | JGI IMG/M metagenome (GOLD analysis project Ga0194130, IMG submission 160084) | Freshwater microbial communities from Lake Tanganyika, Tanzania - TA2015050 Kigoma 12 surface | ecosystem: Environmental > Aquatic > Freshwater > Lake | place: Tanzania: Lake Tanganyika... | reverse complement strand
GGAACAGTATGTGAGTCTTTAAAGTTGGTAAAACCAAATATATTTGCCAAAGGTGGAGATAGATTCGCTAGTGAGATTCCAGAAGCTAAAATTTGTAATGAGTTAAATATAACAATGGTTGATGGTTTGGGAAATAAGATTCAAAGCTCTTCGTGGTTATTAGATAAATAGGAGATTATAATGGTCGAACTACAATGCAAAAAATTAACTGATACCGCTAAACTTCCTTCGAAAGCGCATTTTGATGATGCTGCTTACGATTTATTTGCTGATTTACCAAATGGTTCTCTGCAAATTCCTGCTGGTCAAACAAGAATTGTTCAAACTGGCATGGCAATTATGCCACCGCAAGGTTGGAGTTGTGACATACGTGGCCGCAGCGGTATGTCGAGTAAAGGAAGATTAGTGGCTTTAGGACTAGTTGATGCTTATTATACTGGACCGTGGGGCATCATTCTTTTTAATAGCACTTTTGATACATTAACAATTAATCATCATGATAAGGTTGCCCAATTTACTGTTAATCGCGTAAATGATAGTTTATTGAAGGTAGTAGAAGAGTTTAAGACTCCTGAAAATGCTCGCGGTGAAGGTGGTTTTGGTTCAACGGGAAACAAGTAATGTCATACGAAATTGGCGAATTAATCTTGTTTCATGATGAAAATGGCAATGTAGACGATACAGCCATTATTTTAGATAGTAGAACTTTAGAGCATTCAGAACATTATTATCCAATACACGCCAACGCAGAAATAATTTATAAAATACACCTTACAGAAGATGGTAGGGTATTAGAATATCCAGAACATCACTTAAGAATGAGAGCATCCAGTAGAAAAGAATATGAGGCCAAATATGGGTAGTAGATCTAAAACAGGAAATAAAAAGAAACAATTAGAAAATAGAATGGCTCAACAGGCTGCGCTAATTCTAAATATTCCTAATAACTGTAAAACTTGTAATGAACCTTTTGACAAGAAGAGCAAAATGATGGTAATGTCATGGTTTGTAGAAGTATTTAATGATCAGAAACGTGTAGATTTATACTGTCCAAAATGTCAAGATGATCGGAGGAAAAATGAAGTTGCAAGAGACACTAACATTTGATGATGTATTGCTTGTTCCACAATATAGCGATATTGAAAGCAGAAAAGAAACTGACATTTCTGCATGGTTAGATGGAGAAATTAAGCTATCTATACCAATCATCTCTAGTCCTATGGATACCGTTACGGGACAAGTAATGGCTTGTGAAATTAGCATTCTTGGTGGATTAGGAATATTACACAGGTATTGCTCCCCTGATGAACAAGCTGATTGGGTTAAATATTGTATAGACAATTATGCTGCTAATGTAGGAGCAGCTGTGGGTTCTACTGGAGATTTTCTTGAAAGAACTTCAAAACTATTAAATGCTGGTGCTAATGTAATTTGTGTCGATGTAGCACATGGAGATCATATATCGGTCAAAAATGCCATTCGTGATATAAGAGCAAAATTTGGTTGGAGAATACACGTTATGGCAGGGAATGTTGCTACGAAAGAGGCATTTGACCATTTAGCACATTGGGGAGCCGATAGTGTACGTGTAGGTGTTGGCGGTGGAAGTATTTGCAGCACACGTATTCAAACAGGTCATGGTGTGCCTACGCTATGGTCCATCTTGGATTGCGCTAAAACACCTTTTGAATGTAAAATAGTAGCAGACGGCGGAATCAAAACGTCGGGCGATATTGTAAAAGCGCTAGCTGCTGGCGCTGACTTTGTAATGCTTGGTTCTATGCTAGCTGGTACAAATGAAGCTCCCGGCGATATATTTGAAGAGAATGGCAAGCAGTATAAAGTATACCGTGGCATGGCTAGCAAAGAAGCACAGATGAACTGGAAGGGATCTTATTCCAGTTTTGAAGGTGTAGCTTCTAAAGTACAATACAAGGGTCATCTACCAAATATTTTAGATGATATTACACGTAATATTCGTAGTGGTCTTTCCTACAGTGGTGCTAAAGATTTAGTTGAGCTACGTGCAAAAGCTAAATTTATTAAGCAAACAGGCGCTGCACAAGTGGAAAGTTCTCCGCATATATTAATTAAAAATGGATAACAACCAAAAGACGTTAGTATTTACTATAGATGAAGACCTACACGCACGTTTTAAGATCGCTTTACATTATGACCGTATGGGTCAATCGACATTTATTAAACATATTATTGCGGCTTATATGACTAATAATGTTCATATCCGTAATTTTATGGATGAATTACTTGCTGCAAAATTAAGCGCTCGCAAAAAACGTAATAGAAAAAAAGACAGAGAAGAGGAAAGAGAAACAATTAGTGATTTTGCATTAGATGAAAATGAAATACAAAACATATTTGATTTAATAGAAAGCGAGAATCCAGATTTATGAGTGAATTTAAAAGTTGTGTTCAGGCTTGCCAAAAGCTAAATGTTTCTTGTCCTAATAAGGAATGTAGAAATTGGATAAATTATGAGGATGAATTTAATTGTTCATTAATAACAGTTCAAAAGAATGATAATATGACGTTACGTGATGTTGCCAAGCGTTTAAATTGCTCATTTGTAAGAGTAAAGCAACTAGAAGAAAGTGCATTAAAGAAGATGAATATACGTTTAGGGAAGCTAAAATAGTTTAATTATTATAAAAAGTTATACTTTTTGTGCTAAACAATACTATTTAATTTAAATTTGTGTCATACAAATTATTTTAGGAGATAATACATGAGCAAAAAACAATTGTTGAACGAATCAGAAATTCGTCGTTTTATGAAATTAGCTAATTTAGAGCCATTAACCAAGAATATACTTGGCGAAAACTCTTTAGCACCAACTGTAGAAGAAGGAAATGTTGTAATGCAGAGCGAAGCAGAAGGTCCAATGGGTAGTGACCAAAGCGATTTAGAAAAAGACGGTGATGTTTCTGAGCCTGAAAGCGAAGAAGGTACAGCTGCTGAACCAGAAGGCGATGATCTAGAGTTAAGTGATGAACCATCAGGCGAAACTGCCGGTGAAGAAGCTCACTTAGACTTATCCAAAGATCAAGTTAAGACTCTATTCAAGATGATTCTTCAAGCTACTGGTTTAGAAGGCGATGTATCAGATGCTGAAGGCAGCGAAGAAACTGATGGCATGGAAGATATGGGTGGCGCAGGCGGTGAAGAAGGCGCACCTCCTGAAATGGAATTACAAGAAACAGAAGAGTTAGAAGAAACAGAAGAACTAGATGAAGCTTACGGTGCCAAAAAAGGCGAAAAAGCTCCTGCCAAAAAAGCCCCTGCCAAAGAAGGCGAAAAAGCTCCTGCCAAAAAAGGTGCTACTATGCCTAAGCCAACTAAAAAAATGGAAGAAGGTCTTTCAGAAGATTCATTAGTTGAAGCAGTATTAGCCCGCGTAACTGCTCGCTTAATGCAAGAAGCCAGAAAACAAAAACAAAACACAAAAGATAGAATGAAGCAAAAGGTACAAGAAAAACTTATGCAAGAAGCCTCTGAATCAAAGGGTGGCGGTCCATTAGTGAACAAGGGTGGCAACAAGTATGACACTTATAAAGGTCATCCTGACATGGAAATGGGCAAGGGTGAAAACGGCGGCAAAGGTGGTCACAAGCTAGAAAAGATGACTGCTAAAGCTGAACACACTGTAACACACGGTGGTAAGAACTTAGCAACTCTAGGTGGTAACAAAGCGTAGTAAAAAATAGTCATAGTATTATTTCCTAAAAGCTCACCGGCATATCCCGTAAAAAGGTGTGCCGGTGTTTTAGGTTTAAGGATATAAAAATGCAAATATCTAAAAAACAATTACAATCAATTATCAACGAAGAAACTGAAAGAGTTAAAAACGAGCAAGACGTACTTGAAACTTTGTTAGAGAGTTATGCTAGAGATTATGGTAACGATGGAGAGACTGTTTCTAAAGACGCTCTTATAGATTTTCTTCATGTGCTAGATGAAAACAAGATTCCTCTTGCGGCATTTGAGGCATTTATGGAAAGCTTGCCAGAGCAATCTGTTACTGGTATTCTTTCTGAAGTAGTGCAATTAAGTGAGGAACAAACAGCTTTTGTGGATTTGAATGGACAAAAATATTCCGTTCGTTTAGATGGACGTGATATTTTATATGTTAAAGATAGTGCTGGCAGTGATGTCAGCGATCCAATGGTTTTACTAGCCATAAAACAAAAGCTAGGTTTATAGTTTTATATTAAAACCCATTGCGTGCTTTGTTACAATAGACAGCAGTGGGTTTTGTGTATCTAAAGGATATATATGAATTTTTTTTACTTTGCCCTTGGTTTTTTGTTTTGTGGATTGCTATTTGAAACAATAAAGATTTTTTCAATTAGACAATCTTTTGTTGTTGTCGAAAGACAATTCTTGTTAGGAGCAATGTATCTTATACAATTTAAATATCATGCGATACAGATATTAGAATTAGCTTATGCAGAATCCGCTGAGACAAATCCACAGAAAAGCGAAGAGTGTAAACAGGTGGTTGCCAAGATACATGAAAAATTTAATGAATTTGGAAATACATGGGTAACTAATTTTGTACGTATGTTGCCATATAAAACGGAATATAATGATTGGAATTCTGCCATACAATATGTCGAGAAACTACTTAATGAAGGAAAGAAATAATTCGACATGAGTACGGCAATAATGAAAAAATATAGCGATAGAAACGAGGCGATCAAACATATACTTAAAAACTTTCTTGTTATAGAGGATAATATTTTATTGTCCGAACGTCTATTTATTGCCAAGTCCATCATAAATTGGATTTTTGATAATTCTAAGAATGAGTGTGTTATAGATATGTATATGAAAGATCTAGAACTGTTTTTAAAAGGTAAATTAGATTTACGGTGGGTAGACGGAATAATCACTAAAAAGAAAGAAACTAAAAATGATAGCAAAGAGTCCAAAGCAGCCAAAAAAGAAGAATAAAGTTTTACCTGCTACACCAGATGAATTAGACAATCTAGAAAAGATGCTTGGTGGTGCGCCTTTATTTCAGATGGAAAGCGTACCAGAAGTGCAGTTACGAGTTGTTGGCTTATTTGGTGATGTTAACGAGCAAACTTGTGCAGAAGTAGTACAAAACCTTTTAGTATTAAGTAAGCATGGTGAAATTCCTAAAGAAGAACGTAAGGATAAATATGCTTATCCGCCTATAGAATTTTATTTAAATACACATGGCGGTTCAGCAAGTGATATGTTTGCTATATATGATATGATGAATCATGCAAAGAAAAATTGCGAGATACATACAATTGGTATTGGCAAAATAATGAGTGCTGGCGTATTGTTGTTAGCGGCGGGAACAAAGGGTAAAAGAAAGATAGGACGCAACGCTCGCGTTATGATTCACTCTGTATTAGGTGGAAGTGAAGGACCACTATTTAATATTGAAAATGAATTTGAAGAAATTAAGTTTGTTCAGGATGCATATTCCAAGGCTCTCACCCGTGAAACAGATTTAACTCCAAAAGTAATGAAGGATTTGTTAGAGAGACACGTTAATATATATCTTTCAGCAGAAGAAGCAGTAAAATACGGAATAGCAGACGAGGTTTTTTAAAATGTCTAAAGAACTAGAAAAGAAAATTGAGAATTTTATCAACAAGCAGGAAAAACTAGTTGGCGTTGAAGAATTAAACAAGATGCTTGCTAGTTCTTTGTTCAACCAGCCAATAAAAATTACTAATGAAAGTTTGCAAGATTTAATAAAAGATAATTTTTTATTATTAGAGAAAAAATTTTCATTTAAGGAATTTTTACAAACCAATAAAGCTAAAGATATTCCTTATTATTATTCTGTAATGCTTGCAGATTTTGCAATTAACCAAAAAGAAATTATAGCTTTTATACCAAATGAACAAAAAGTAATAATAAAAAAAGAATTTGGTCAAAAACTTGCCGATGCTATTAAAAATAAAAAAGTAGAGGAATTTTTAGTAAAAAATTCTTCTATTCCAACAATAGATGGTAAAAATATTAAACTTACTGACATAGATAAATCAACATTTACTGGTAAAGGTAAATTAGCTTCTGGTCAGGAAGATTCCGTTTTTGGTAATACAGATGTGAAAGAAGGATTAGTATGTTATTTTTTAATGTTATTAAAAAATAACAATTCCAAAAGTCAATTACAGGCTGCATATAACAAATTTATAAATCAAGAAAATTATGAAGATATACTGCAAATTCCATTACCTAATCAATTGGAAAAATACGGTGTATCGTCCAAAGTTGCTGACGCTGTTAAAATTATTAACGAACGCCCAGTTAGCGACAAATCAAAAAAAGCATTTTTTAATGCATATACTTCTGCTATGGCAATATTTCCAAAGTTACATAATAATAAATACATAGTGGAAAGACAGGGTGGAAAAGTATATGACTTGATACGATCAAAAGCTGCCACTTTATTAGTTGGAGACAGTCAAGCAGTAGATAAATGGAATCCTTCTGATGTATATGTTTATAATAATTTTGCTCATATACAAAAAGTATTAAAAGATTTTCAAGCTTCCAATTCCTTTGTAAATTTAGGCGAGCAGGAAGGACTAAATAATATATTTAATGAACAAATAGAAAATCATGCTTATGGTTTTTCTTTAAAGGATGCTTCATCTCAACATGGAAAAATAAAAAGTATTATACATTTTGGTTTAAAAAGCAATAATCTTCACAGTAAAAAATTAAAATTTTCTATAGAACCAGAATCTAATGAAATAATAAATAACATTTTAACAAATAAATATCTTCCTTCTGTTGATAAAATTCGTGAAGTGCATCAAAAATATTCAAAACAAAAAGCTTTTTGTCTTGTTTTACTACAGGACTACAATATAACTAAAATAGAGCATGAACCATCTTATGATGGCAAATCTAATCCTGATGCCATATTTCCTCTTCCTTCCTTTTCTAAAGATGAAGCTAATGATAAAAAATATTTAAATTTCAATTTAGATCTTTTTACTAAAAAATATGAATGTTATAGATTTTTAAATTATTTTTTAAATGAGTTTGATGCAGTAAAAGATATTAATGAATCTCTAAAAGAATATGATAATCCTCTTCTGGCATTAACCGCGTTTGGTATTGGTAAAGGTGGCTATAATCCTACTTTTTATAAGGTAGTTGGTTCCGATATTGGTGAAGAAGTTGAAGCCGTTAGATTCGATGGACAAGAAAAATTATCTCTTGTTTCTGATTACGAAACGCAAAAAGGTACTAATGAAAAGAAGGAAATTGAATTAACAATTGACGAGGGCGAAAAGTACGGAGGCTTTAAATTAAGCTTCATAGTCAGTATGGGTAAAACCAAAGAGGGAAAAGATAAATTATATCAAACCACCGTTGTTGCTAGATTTAAAGGTGGTCCAGATTTAAACGTAGAGGTATATGAGTTTGGACACAAAAAGTAAATTTAAATTATATCTTCTAGAGCAAATTAAATACCATCTTGAGGAAGAATTTTCTAATCAAGATAAATTGTTATCAGATATAAAAAAACATTTATCTAGTCTAGAAGGCGCTTCAATAACTACATCTAACAAAAGTGATAAGGCGTTAGTTGTTCGCGTTGAAGATAAAGAACAGATAAATAGTGTAAGAAAAAAAGTGCGTTCTACATTAAAAGCTGCTGGTCTTTCATTAGAAGATAAAATAGTTAATAAGTTTGATTCCTCTATTGAGTCTACTATCGCAGAATACAGCGATGGATCTGGTCGTGTGTATATTGTTTATAAATATGATATAGGAACACGCGAAGGTCTTGCATTAGAACACGTTATGCAATTCCTGTTGACAAGAAAGATAACTGACGAATTAAAGAATCGTTTAGATTTACCACCAGAAGCAGGAAAAGAAGAAGTGAAAGCCAAACTAAAAGGCGATTATGCTGATGTTCTAGATGTTGGATTAAAAGGTCGAAAGTTAATAGAAGAAAAAATAGGTCAGGTGGTTGATGCACAGAGTGTGGGCAGTGCAAATAATAAAGCTGATCTTATATTAAAGACGGCACAAGGAAAAAGCGTTGGCCTATCTATCAAATTAGTTACCGAAGAAGGACGCGGCGTTCGCTTTACGTATAACAAAAATTTAGGATATGGCGATGAACAAGAAGAAAACCTTGTACGTAATCCTAGTGGCAAACCTTGGTGGTTAGTGGGCAGACAAATATTTGTCAGCAAGATAGGTTCACGTAAATATAATCCAAATCCAGAAGATTACGATGCACCTTCATGGATGGTGAGTGCAAAAGAAAAACACTCAGATTTATATAAAGAAGCAATGAGTGAGGTATATGCCAAGGTTCGTGATGTGTTGACAAGTAACCTTCGCCGTCTTAAATTAAAAGAATTAGTAGCTATGGTTAATGAAGCACATATGGGAGCCGAAGAGGAACGCGGAAACTATGATGATTTTTTTGTCTTAACAAGCACAAGCGAAGGTGTTAATTTAGAAAGACAAGGCGGCGGAAAGCCTGACATAAAAACAATAAAGGCTAAAGGGATGAACAAAGAAGATATAGTTAGACAAGAAGAAAGCCGTATTGTTATTGATATTCCCGGTCTTGAGCCGTTAACTATCCACAGCGTTAAGTTCCATAGTGATATGTTAAGTGGCGATAAACAAAATTTAAAAATTAAAACACGTTAAAGAAAGGCGTGGTGTTGCGTGAAGAAAGTATACGATAACGGTTTGTCTTTAAACTCAAAAATTTTAAACGGTGTTAATAAATTAGCCGATGCCGTAAGTTGTACGCTAGGCCCAAAAGGTCGTAATGTTATTATTCACAGTAAAGGCAAGAACCCAGTAATAACTAAAGACGGAGTAACCGTCGCTGGTGCTGTATTGTTTGAAGATCCTTTTGAAAACGTAGGTGCTCAAGTATTAAAGCAAGCATCTGCTGTTACTGCTACCGAAGCTGGTGATGGAACAACAACAGCAACAGTATTAGCAAGAGCAATTGTTAATCAAGCACAAAAGTATATTATTGCCGGTGCATCACCAACAGATTTAAAGCGCGGCATGGAAAGCGCGGCTGCTAAAATTGTATCCAAGATTAAAGAAAACAGTAAACCTGTATCTAGTCTAGAAGACATTGAGCATATCGCTACTATTTCTGCAAACGGTGATAGTAAAATTGGCAAGCTTATTTCTACTGCTGTAGATAAAGTTGGCAAAGATGGTGCAGTAACTATTGAAGAGGGTAAAAGCTTAGATACAGTATTAGATATTGTAGAAGGTTTCCAATTTGATAGCGGATTCATATCTCCGCAATTTATTACCGATGAACGTAGAGGAGCAGTACGATACGAAAATTGCCTTGTGATGGTAACAGATCATAATCTTTCATCGCTTGACGAAATGTTGCCTATATTAGAAATAGCTGCGCGTGAAAACAAGCCATTTGTTATCGTTGCTGAAAACATAGAAGGACAATTGTTGGCAGCATTAATTTTAAATACTGTTCGTGGTTCGATGCGTGTTGCTGCTATTAAAGCCCCACGCTACGGCGAGGAACGTAGAAATATCTTATCTGATCTCGCATTATCGGTTGGTGCAACATTTGTTTCCCGTGAAAGCGGTAAGTTAGTACATGAATTAAAGCGTAGTGATTTAGGTACTGCAAAAACAGTAGAATGTTTAAAGTCTTGGACAACTGTTGTCGGCGGTGGAGGTAACTATGAAGATGTTGATACACGTATTGAAGCATTAAAAACAGAAATAACTAATTCAACAGATATGCGAGAATGTCAACGTATACAAGAGCGCATCACTAGATTAGCCTCTGGAATCGCTATAATCCGCGTAGGAGGCTTAACAGAGGTAGACATGGTAGAACGCAAACACCGAATTGAAGACGCTCTAGAAGCCGTTAAGAGCGCTCAAATGGAGGGTATATTACCGGGTGGTGGATCTGCTTTATATAAGCTATCCCGTAATTTATTATCAGAAATTAGTGTAGAAAATGAAGATGAAAAGTTTGGTGTTGAAATCATAATGAAAGCTTGTGAAGAACCAATACGTAAACTATCTGATAACTCAGGGTTAAAAGCCGATGTTATACTGCATGACTTATCTAAAGAGTTTGAAGACTTTTGGGATGGTATGAATTTTGCTACAGGACACTATAGCGATATGGCTGCTGTGGGTATAATTGATCCTGCTAAAGTTACTCGTTGCGCTTTACAAAACGCTGTAAGTGCAGCGTCTACTTTACTCACCACCTCTCATGCTATTATCGAAGTATAATACTAATTATATATAGCCTGCCAATTTCTGGCAAAGCGGGAGTATTTTCATGGATCAGCAAAGCCTTGAATACGCTGTCAGAGAATTGACAGATAGTATTCACGAAATAAAATTGAATACAGAAAGACTTGTATCTAAATTAGAACAAGTTAATAGTAATATTGAAAGGTTAGAAGATAGTGTAGAGGATTTACATACATCATTATCTGAACAGGACAGACGTTTGACCATATTAGAGCAAATGGTTCCTCGTAATCTTATTCAAGACGTTGCCATATTAAAACAAAATCAAGGTAATTTTTCTAAACTATTGTGGCTTATTGGTGGTGCTACAGCTACTACATTAGCAAACATGATATTTAAATTATTATCTAACTAGTATAACTGTAGCAAACTTGTGGTATAGTAGGGGAACGGTTAGAGTCTGTTCCCCTTTTTATTGGAGAAAACATGAATGCAAAAATAACCTTGACTGTACCTATGGATAAAATTCCTAGAGAAGTTACTAGACTACTAGATGATATTAATATTGATTTGTCAGAAATTATGCATAATACAAGCGAACTGATAAAATCTGACGATCTTATGCATAAAATAAAAGTAATAGATTCTTTACGTAAAAAACTTAACAACATTGACTTAACCTACGATGATTGCTATACTATTCTTGTTGGTTATGTAAAGTATCTAAATGATTCTAGCATGAATAATAAACTCACGGAGACACAAGATGGTAATAAGTCAAATGGATAATCCGTTTGCTATTGGCGATTTAGTACATATACCAAGCGGAGTAGTATTGTATTCACCTATTGATCTTTCAATAATCAAGGAAAGAAAAGTAGCTGCAAGAGCAATTAAAGCACTTGAAAAACCTAGTGTTGGTTTAGTGTTAAACAAGGATTTAACAGATTATTATAGAGTATCTATAGGTCAAGATGAATACCTTTTGAAGAAAGAGGATATGGTTCTTATTAGAAAGGGTGGTAAATAATGCTTGTAAAGCTTCTAGAGGTATATGAAGAGGTGGTTCACCACAGTAAAGCCGAAGGACAAAAAACATATCATATGCGAGATGTAGTAGTTAATGGAAGATATATCACTTGCATGAGAGAAGATTCGGTGATGCAAAACTACCTTAAAGAAGGTAGACTACCTCCTGCAATAACAAGTAACCAAAAGTTTACACGTATTGCTTTATCGCGTGGTAATGTAGGGCAGGATATAGTTGTAGTTGGTGATTTAATTCAAATAACTACTTTATTTAACGATGAAGATTTAATTGGTAAACCGTCTAAGAAAACTTTGAAAGGATAAATAATGGCTCCACGATTTTCTGCAAATGGTAAACGTTTAGGTCGTCCACCGAAAAACCCACAGCCAGTAAGCGAAGGAACTACATTTACTGTCGTTACCCCGGCAGTAGTTAAAAAAGAAGAACCCAAGCCAGTTGAGATGGATCCTGCTTCTATGATTCCTTGCGAATTTGTCGGGATCGCTCAATACGAAATATTTAATGATCCAAAGCCAGAAAGAAAGTTTGGTAGATATAGCAGCTCGACTTATTATATCGATGGGTTTAACAAAGATCGTTGGGTAGTTCTAGCTTATGTAAAATCAGATTTTGAAAAATATAGAGCCGAGGGTATAAGCAACACGGAGATAGCTAAACGCTGTATTAATTATCTTAATGCGGTAGAACCAAGAAAGAAATTTCCTAAAAAGCCAGCTACATCCAAATACGGTCAGTTGGAACTAATTAGAGAAGATATCAAATTCATAAACCGTTTTGGTTATGAAATGGCTATTTTAGAATTCTCTACAGATGAAAGGAAAAACGATAACTTTTGGGGAGAAGGCGATAAATGGTAAACCCAAGGAACTAAATTAATGTCAAATAAACCAGTACAATATTATACTGTTAAATTAGATAAGGCTTTAAATTTATTATTAGACTCAGATAGATGCATGAGAATGTTTGCAACCACAGTTAAAACTATGGTTGAAAAGTATGATATTGAAAACTGGTCTACAAGTCCCGTACCAGATTACATGGATGGTTATTTAAACGCAAAAGTATTAAGAGACTTTATTGATAAGCGTTTGAAAGAACCAGACTCAACAATAGTAGAATTTGCTAAGAAAAACAACATAGATGGAATGTTGGTAACTAAAGGGGAATTATCCTTATTGCAAAGCTTAGTATATAATTTTGAAGAAACTAAAGAATATCTAAATAAGAATTATGGCTTTTCTACTTTAGTCAATTAATCTCTTGACAGCAAATTATGCTGTTTTATAATGTAATTGTGACGGGCGAAGCCCGCAATAACTACAAGGAGAATAAATATGTCGATCAGCACTCTTAACACTCTATTGGATGTATTTGATATTTACGCCTCACCAGCTTTTAAATATGATTCTAGTATTTCTAAAAGTGAATATTATGTAACTGCCGATGAAAAACAGTGGACTATAGAAATTCCATTACCCGGAATGACAAAAGACAATCTTAAGATTGATATAGAAGATAGTATGATAACTATTGAAGCTAATGCTGCTATTAAATCTAAGGCTGTTCGTAATTTTAAGTGTTCATGGCATATTGATGAAGCTGTAGACACCGCCAGCATTACCGCTAAATTAGAAAATGGCTTACTGCTTGTGACTCTTCCTCGTATCAAACCAACTAGGAAAAGCATAGCGGTTACAGTATCTTAACATTAATATAAAAACGCTGTAAACTAAGGAGAAGTAGGTAAAAAAACCTGCTTCTCTTTTGTTTTTTAACTACTTAGTTATTATGATCAAAATCACCATCAGCGGTAAAAGTAAAAAAGAAAACCCGTTACACAAAAGCAATCATTTTGTAAATAATCCAGTTGCCATGCCTGTAGGCGAACCGGATAAAGCTATGCAGTTCATGCCCCGTGCAGGTATGGAAGAATGTGGCTGCGGCTGCGCTGGTGATATGAATCTTCACGTTCCAGAATACGGAGAAGCGCCTACTGGTAATCCTGATTTAAATGGTGATGGAGTGTATAGTCCAGAAGAACTATATTATCATTTTGACTTAGATGGCGATGGTATAGTTTTACCCGATGAATATAAGGCACATGTTGATTGGCACGCAGAACACCCAGAGATATTAGGTCAAATGGCAGGCGATGAAATTTATGAGCTTGACGAAAGAGCTTGTTGGAATACTCATAAAAAAGTTGGGACAAAAATGAAGGGCGGAAAAAGAGTTAATGATTGCGTTCGTAAATAATAAAGATAAACTATATGTTAATATCTAAATCAAATTTAAACAAATTAATTATTGAGAGTCTTCACGAACATCTTATTTTTGAAAGTGAACTTGGTGATGATACCAGCACACTTGATGATGGTACTTTAGTTTGTGAAGCGTGTTTATATGAAACAATGACCTGTGGTTGCGCCGATACGCTTGATGAAGCGGAATATCGCGGACGTAAAGTGCCGCTCGGAAAGCCAATGAAAGGTGATGTAAAAAAGTTTAAAGTGTATGTTCGTGATCCAAAAACTAAAAATGTAAAAAAAGTAAACTTTGGCGACAAGAAAATGCGTATTAAAAAAAGCAATCCAAAACGCCGTAAGAGTTTTCGTGCCCGTCATAATTGCGATAACCCCGGTCCAAGAACTAAAGCTAGATACTGGTCATGTAGAAAATGGTAATTTTAAATGATTAAAGTAATCATAAAAGAACAGCTAGAACAAAAAACATTAGTTAAAGATTTAATGTCTAATGTACAAAAATATAAAAATAGTACTTGGATATTTTTTGATACTGAAACTACTGGTTTAAATCCCTCAAAAGCGCAATTAACGGAAATTGCCGGTTTAGCCATTAATCCTGATTTTAAAGATACTGAAACCAACTTAGGGCAATATGAAACAAAAATTTCATTAACTCCGGAGACTCAAAAATTACTAAATGAACCTTTTGTTCCTAGCAGAAAAGGGGAAATGGGTACAAAAGATATTTTAGCTATGACTCAATATGATGTTTCTAAATCTTCTGAGTACCCGGACGAAAAAACTTCAATTATTAAGTTTTATGATTTTTTACAAAAAATGTCATCTAATGGAGAAATAGTTTTAGTTGCCCACAATGCTAAATTTGATAAATCTTTTATCGATGAAAGAGCAAAGCTGTATTCACTACCGCCTATTTCTTATAACATATTAGATACTTTGCAAATAATGCAAGAAATTTATCAACCTATCTTGATGATTAATGATAAATTAGGAATCCTTCCTAAAATTAAAACTAAATTTGGTAATTTTTCTTTTACCCTTGGTAATATAACAAAAGCATTAGAAATAGAAAATAAAAATTGGCATAGTGCGACAGCGGACGTAAAAATGTTAATTCAGGCTAC
>Ga0194130_10005759_pt1 | contig 14703 bp, 17 predicted proteins | sample TA2KigsurfametaG_FD_160084 | JGI IMG/M metagenome (GOLD analysis project Ga0194130, IMG submission 160084) | Freshwater microbial communities from Lake Tanganyika, Tanzania - TA2015050 Kigoma 12 surface | ecosystem: Environmental > Aquatic > Freshwater > Lake | place: Tanzania: Lake Tanganyika... | reverse complement strand
GTTTAATGGTATAAAGTAGTGTATAAATGATAAAGTGTTTTTTTTTTGAATTATTTTGAAGATTTTAGATTTTTAAATTTAATTATTATTGATAAGTTATATAAAGATTTTTTTAATTTGAGATATTTAATATGTTAATAAAAAAAGTAGTTCTTGTTTTAATATCTTTATTCATAGCTAATATAACTTGGGCAGATAATTATTCAGTTATAACATATGAATTTAATCTGTATACGGATAATTTACCTAGTGGTTCTATATTTACAATTATTGATGACCAAGGTAATGAATTAGCTGGTTGTGGCTTTCAAGATTTTCATAATACTTATATTCCTCCAAGTAGAAATATTTTACAGTTTTATATAACAACTAATCAAAAACCGATAATTAAGAAACTTGATAGCACAAAATCATCTCTCATATATTTGTGGCGTATTAATAAAGATGTTTATACTCAAGATTATATATCTGATGGAATTAACTGTTTAAAATTTGATTACATTACTAAAAAACTAGTACCATTTAAATCTAAATTAAATGGTTGCTTATTAAATTATGTTGTTGTTGATAAAAAATTAGAATTTTCTAATGGTCAAATTATCTTTAATAATAATGTAATATTATCCTCTACCGATAATATTTATAATCATTCATTTTATTTTGCTAATGATTGGATATTTTACTTTTCTTATGATCGTAAAAATAATAGTTCAACTATCAACTCGATTCCTTTCAGTTCTTTAATAAATCGGGATTATTCTAAATTAACAAGTATTGAAGCCCAATTTTCTGGTATGAATTATATACAGAGTTTTGCATGGGGAATTCATCAAAATATGGTATTTACTTGTACTAATATGGGTACAATATACATGTTTAATGGTAGTAAATGGATTACACTTAAAAAGGGAGAAATTAATACTTCTTATCAAATATATACTATGGGGCATTTCTATAACAAATTAATTGGAGGTCATTATCCCACTGGAAAATTATTAGAATATAATGATAAAACTAAGAATTTTGAATTGTTTAAGAAAGAAGGATTTGAATTTATAAAACCATATATGAATTCTAATTCTAGAGAGTTACAAACATTAGCAATATATGGTGGTAGGCTTTTTGTAGGAATATGGCCATGGAGTGAATTATGGTCTTGTAGTAAAGATTCATGTGATCTAGTTACTCGTATCATAAAACATCCAGTACAAGATAAATTTCAAGTTCATCCATATGAAAAAGAAGCTTTAAAGCAAGGTCTTGTATATAATACTTTTGGTCAAAGGATTACTTCTTTAATTCCTGATAGACAACACCTTTTAATATCTACAGGTACAAAATCTCATGGAATAAATTTATTAAGAGACAATAATACTATTGATGACAAATTAAAATCTGACTACGGTGCTATATATAGCTTATATTTGCCTGGAACAATATCAGTACCAATATTAATGAATAATAACAAAAAACAAATATCTATAAAAATCAGAATATCTAAAAACATAGTAGAGATAATACAAGATGATGTCATATTAGATAGTATGAAAATAAATAATAGTTTGGTTAAAAAATTACATAAAAAAACTAAAATATTATGGGGACAAGGGATATTTGGGGAATGTTCTCAAATTATAAAACACTAATTTTGTATTAAAAAATTATTTGATTTGAGTTTAATTTTTATCAATTAGTTCTAGTTTTAAGTATAAAATATAGTGATTTATATTATGTATCTTTTTAGAAACAATCTATTATTTTTTTTATTTATTATATGATATTTCTTATTTCTTTAAATTACATTCTATATGTAAAATCAAACTAAATAAACATAAACCATAAGTTGTATATGAAAAATATAGAAAAACAAGCTATTAATGAAAGTAAAGATAATCTTGATAAAGCCACTAATTTATTATATTCGAGAAAATTTAGCGAAGCATTAAAATACTCTGATATAGCTCTTTATAATGTAGAAGATATTGATAATTTAGGTCTTCAAACAATAGCACAAGCAAATAATTTATATTTAGAAAGAAATCAACAATATGTAGATAGCGCGTCAAGGAGAGATTATTTATATAATAGTTCTGTAGTTAATAATGTTAATGCTTTTTCATGGGTTAAGTCTAATCCGACTCGTGATTTTTATACATTTTTCAGAGAAACTTTAAATATTCCTGATAAGGAACAACAAAATCCTGATAATGTTAGAATAATTAATAGATTATATGAACTTTTACCTTTATATGTAGAAGAAGCACAAAGGACTAATTATTTTTATAATGAATATAACAAATATCATGACGTTCTACTTAAGTTACAGCAAGTCGTAAATATCCATAATATCAGAGCTGCGTCTAGCAAAGGCTTAAAAGATTATGAAGAAGCGTTAAAAAGTTGTGAGATAGCTCTTCAAATAGACCCTCAAAATCTTACCCTTTCTAATTTAAAAAATGCTATTTTACAAGAAAAACAAGTTATAGAAGCTAACAAGTTAGAAGAAAACAATTTACTAGTTAGTCAGACTCAAGAAATAGAAAATTTAAAGGAATTGCTTAGCATTAAAGAAATTGAAACTCAAGAGAAGAACAAATTATTGACTCAAAAAGGAAATGAATTAGCTAGTACAGAAAAAAGTTTAATTGAAAAACATCAAAAAGAAACAGAGGCTCTAAAATCTTTATTGGTTAAAAAAGAATTAGAACATCAAGAATTACTTGTTCGTAAAGAATTAGAAAAAAGAGAGTTAATAGTACAAAAAGATAAAGAAAAGAAAGAATTATTATTTTTGAAGGAAAAACAAGTTAAGGAGTTAGAAAATACAAAAAAGTTGAAGGAAGAGAATATTAAAAAAGAACAGTTATTATCTAATCAAAATAAGTTTCTAAGTGATAAGGAACAGAGGATAGAAGAATTAAAATTATTAATTGAGAAAAGTAAAATTGAGAAAGAGGAGTTACTTACTAAACAAGAATTGGCGGTGGCTAATAAAAGCTTTATTAAAAATCAAGTTATTAGCGAATTGCAAGAGGATATCGGTTTAAAAGAAAAAGAGGCTTTAAACTTAAAAATTGAACTTTTAATGAAACAGATAGAATTTCATGAAAAAGAATCAGAGTTAAAAGATAAAGCAAATGAATTAAAAGAAAAAGCCTTATTAGATGCAATGGAAATTGTAAAACAGAAAGATATTGTTAATGAGTTACAAGGAAAATTGTTAGCTTTTAAAGATTTAAGTAAATACGATGAGACATTACAACTTGAATTAAGTGTAATTCATTTTAAAGTTGAAGAAAGTATAGCAAATAAAAATGTAAGTGAAATGGAAGAACTTTCAAAATACTTGAGTCAATTAATGAAAGATCCTATTGAAAAAGAAGAATCCTTGGATATTTCAGAATTATTAAATAATTTAAGTCCTGTTAATGTACAAGAAAATCTTGTACAAAATCCTATAGCAGTTATTAATAATTTTGATATTAACAATGTTCATACTACCCATTCAGTTTTAATTAGTATGAGTGGTGAAGAATCGGGTTTTTCTATTATTCAAGAAGAAAGTTTAAATTAAATTATTTTTTTATTAACAAAACTTAAGGTTCTATTTAATTAAATAAAATAGAACCTTTATTTTAAAATTTAGGTATTATTTCAATAGATTTAATATTTAAGGTTTCAAAAGATGTTTCATTATTTTGTATTTCTAATTTTGCTTTAATATAAACAGGTTTTTCATTTATAGTTTTTACAAAATTACTGGTCTTATTTAAAACTATCTCATCTCTTTTATCTAATTCTTCAATAGTGAAAACATTTAATCTAAGTAGTAATTCAGTTAATTTATTATACTCTGGTTGTTCTTTGGTTTTTCCTCTTCCTTTAGCTTTAACATGTACTTTATCAGGTCTTATATTTGTACCTGTTAATATAGACATGGTTATATTTTCTTTAGTACCTACAACTTCAAAAATGAATTTAAAAGCTTTTTGAGTTACATCATCGGCTAAATCTCTACTAGTTCTTTTTTTACTGGATATTAAAAGTTTTCTTTCTATTTTTATCAATTTAGCTTTTATGTATGCTTTATCATCTTTTAAGGGAGTATTTGCAAAACTAACATATTCATCTAAATCGTATATTTCTCCAGTTTCTTCATCGTAATTTTTAGTCATAATAAACCTTTATTTTTTATTAATATAATTTACATTATGTAATTTACAATATACAATTTACAATAAATAAAATTATATGTCAATATTGTATTTAATATTTAAATATAATATTTATTATAAATTTATATAAATCAAGTATTGACAAATATTTTTATTAATTATATAATATATTTATCGTTAATAAAAAGATATATTATGAGTATAAAAAATAAAAAACATAGTTGGAGTTTTGATTGCTCCAATGAACTTTTGGAAAGAATAAATAAATATAAAAAAATAAATGATATTAAATATAATCAGGATTTTATTATTCATTTATTAGATAGCATCCTTAATTTAAAACCATCAACATTAAATTTATTAGATAAAGTTTGTAATGAATTTAAGACTACTAAAGAAGATATTTTAATACCTATAATTGAAAAACACATTAATAAAACATTAAAAAAACAAGGCGTTATAAAAGAAAAACATAAACATACTGTTAAAGCTGAAAATGAATTATTAGAAGTTTTAAAAATTATAGTTGATGAATTTAAAAATAAACCTGCATCAGAAAGAAAGTTTATAAGTCCGACATTTGTTTATAGATATTTGATGATTAATAGTGATAAGTACAGACAGAAAAATTATCCTGTCATTAAAAGAGTTTTAGCTGGTTTTAGTGATATAGATATTTCTTTTATTAAAGAATATCACAAAGAAAATAATTTGGTTAATAACAAATAAAAATAAATTCTTATGAGTGGTTTAAAAATAGAACCTTTTTTAATAAAACTTGAGAATAATAAAAATATAAAAAATATCTGTATTTTAGAAAAGAAATATTTAGATGGTTATTATTCAACAATAGGTAGTCGTAAAAATGCTTATTCAAAATACCGAATGAGAGTTGAAAATAGTAATTTAAATAATGAAATAAAAAATATAGTTAAAAATATTTTAAGATTGTCAAAAGAAGAAAGAGACCATTTTAAATTAAATGATAAGTTACAAATTAATTTTGATCATCTTAATTTAAGAACTATTAAAGATGTTGATGGGTATATTGAAACAGGTATTTCTTTAATAAAAAAACCTAGTTATATTGATAAAATTCTTGGTTTTTGTTGTGTTACTGGTAGAAGACCAGCTGAAATAGGTTGTAGTAGCGATTTTTCTTTTTTAGATAGCAATCATTTAATATTTGATGGTCAATTAAAAACTAAAGGTAGTAATAGTTTAAAACCTTATAAAATACCTGTTTTAATGAATACTAACGATTTTTTAATTCATTGGCGATTTTTTAGAGAACAATATACAAAAAATTTAATAGATAGAAATATTTATAAATTAGATGATTTTTTTAGTACTCAATTAACTGAAAAATTTCACAATAATTATTCTAAAGATATGTCTATGAGAGTAAAAAAATATTTTAAAAATTTTGTAACTGGTGAAATTCAAACTAAAAATTTGAGACCTATTTATGCAACTATTGCTGTTAATAAATTTAATAAAAATTCTAACAAGTCTTCACAAAAATATATAGCTGAAATCTTAGGGCATAGTGATAATGATTTAAACACAACTAACAGTTATATTGACTTTAAAAATATTTAAAAAATTATGAAAAAAGAAAAAGTATGTCCTGTCTGTCAGGCTTTTAAAGATAAAAATTATATTCCTGAAATGATTTTACATATTGATAAAATAATAAAATCAAAACAACCAACAGAAATTTTGAATAAAGAGAGTGGTTTAATATTTACTAACTATTATTATAAAAAACATCGTGAAGAATGTCTTATTGATTTTGAAATACCTATAGAAGAACAAGAAATTAAATCAAATCAAGATATAGAGAAAAAAGAAAAATCTTATTTTCAATTTATGAATGTATCATCAATTATTGATGATTTTAGAAATATGAATAATGAGGAAAAACAAAACCAAAAATTTAGTAAGATGCTTGAAATAGAATATATTATTATAAATATAGTTCATCATCAATTACTTAATGGATTAGGTGATAACTCAATAAAAGGTATAATTCCAAAAGATGATATTAATTCACTTAAAATAATTAATGAAGTTATGAGAAAAAATGATGTTGAAAGTGAAGAAATGAAAAAGTTACTAAATTTTGATAGTAATTCAATAAATGAATTTTTGAAAGAATTAAAAATTGATAATAAAAAATAATTTTATTAAAAATCAAAATTATCAAAATCTAAAAATTTATGTTTTTCATTTATTTTACAAACATCAATAAAATGTAAACATTTATCAATTTGTTTAATGTTACCTTTTAAAGCTTTTTTATAATGACATTTTCTTAGTTCAATAAGACCTTTAATCTGTCCTTGTTTATAATATTCTTCAACAGGTATTTTTTCTTTTAAAAGATTAAAATTATTTTTAGATATACCTAAAGAAATTCTAATTTCTTCAAGATTACTAAATTTAGCTTGTTGTTTAATATATTCAAGAAATTGATTTTTTGACAAATTCATATTTGAATAATACATAGTGTTTTATTTGTGATAATAATAACATCAATTAATAATTAAAACAATTATAGACTTATAAAATTGATTATGCCGAGGAAAAAAAGTAAAAAATATGAATCAAAATCTGTAATTATATTAAATCAATATACTCCAGAAGATATACAAAATTTTTTAAATAGTGGTTTAACCAAAAAAGTTATAGTTGCTAATTTAGGAGTACATTTTAAAGCTTTTGATAAATATATAATAGAACATAATTTAATATATAAAAGTCCAGGTAGAAAAAAACCTGATAAAAAAATTAATATTAATGATATTTCTATTGAAGAAAAACCTTTAGAAAAATTTAAAAAATTATTTGAAGAAAGAAAATTAAAGAGAACATTAAAAGAGTTAAAAGATAGCTACTATTAACTCTTATTATTTTAATAAATTAAATATTTATTAATTTATTATATTGTTCTTCTGATATTACAAAAACAGTATTGTTTTTATATTGAATTGCTTGAATTTGAAGTAAAGCCTTATTTACGATGATATCTAAAAATAATCTTGCATCGCTACTTGGTAATTCTTGAAGAGTATGTAAATCAAAATCATATCTGTAATTAATCATATTAACCTCTTAGCTTTATTTTGTGAAAATGGTGCTAGGTGGCTTATACCAGTTATTACAAGTAACAACTACCTTCTAAATTTCACACCTAAAGGGGTGCTTATAGTAGAAGACCCCTAGCATAAAGCAAAAGGCTAATAGATTGATTTTGTAATGATGGGTATAAGGCATCACTAACATTTATAATATTAATAAATAAAATAGTAATAATAAAGGATAACCAACAATATTTGATTAAATTAGTTTGAAATTATATATAAGTAATTATTTTATAAATAAAATTAACCGCTTTATTTAATCGTAGAAGAGTATAAATAATTTTTATATGGAATATGTACTTAAAAATAAAAATTAAGTATATAACAAAAAATATGAAAGATTTTTAGGTGTTATGAATTGTAAAAAAAGATTTTTTTAGTTATATTAGCATTCAAGGAGTAGATAACTATACCCCTTGAACTTTTTACAGATACAGATTTAATCAATGGAACGGCTAGAACCTATGATTAATTTGATAAATAACATGATAAAAACAGAATACAAAATACTTTTAATAAGTATAATATCAAATTTTTTTATTTTGTCTATTCATAAACACAATTTTATTATTTTTTAATAAAATTTTCTTATAAGGTTCATATAGTTTTTACTCCTCTAAATTAATTTTAATTAGAGGAATTAAATGTCTATTTTCAAAGATAAATTAATAAAAAACAGGGAAAAACTTAGACCTGTTAAAAACTATATAAATAATTCTTATTACAATTTAGAATTATATAATTCATTAAAATCAGGTTGTTATAAATCTAATACATTTATTAAACATTCATATAATAGAGGTGAAAATGTCTAAAATTTCACCTCTTGATATAACTAAAAAATTTATTGGAAATAACAGCAATAAATACTTTTTAAAAGATAATAATTATAAAAAAAGTACTTATTTTAATAATAAAAAATCACCTAAATATCTTTATTACAAACATATATTACCAGAAGAATTACAAAATGAATCTATCATTATAAAAGATAATATTATATGTCCACTTATAGTTGATACTGAATTTACTGCTTATAATGGTAAGATAAATAACCTATCAATTGAACAATTAAAAACACTAAATAATAGACAATTAATTCAATTAGATAGAATAAATTATCTTATTAAAAATAATCAATTAAGTAGTTTATATGAATTGTCTAAATTTCAAAACATACTTGATATAAATAAAATTAATTTAGATTTATTAAAAAGAATTAAACAAATACCTACTTTACATCTTACTACTCAAATAAAACACATTTTTTATAATGATGCTGAAATTTTAATTAACCCAAAAATAAAAGAATTGTACGAGAAAAATATAAAAAATTTTGATTATATATACCCTTATTATAGTAATAGTTCTCAGGGACATATTTTTGATTACTTAATTTTAAAAGGTTTTGATATAGAGATAATAAAAAGCGAATTGGAAGATAGAGAATTTAAAAAATATAAAACCTGTACTTTCAAATTATACGCTTATTTCATGCTGGCAGACTTACCTAAAATTTTACAAAATGAATTAGATGCTGATTTAAAAGAGGCTTTTATCAAAAGAAAAATCAAACAAGAACGAAGACTTGGAGTTAATGGATTTAGTGATAAATGGCATACTAAAAGATTAATTATTATAAATGGTGAAACCTATAGATTAGTATTTGATTTTGTTGACCTTGGAGCTATGCAAGGAAAAATAAGTTATAATTCTGTCCTTGAAAATTTGAATATGGATACATCAGAAAAAAACTTATTGGATGATTTAAAAGACAATATGTTACTTGCAATGCTTGAAAGACCGGAAGAATTTAAAAGATATGCTCTTGGTGATTTAAGTATTTATGATGCTTTCAAAAAAACAAATGAATTATTTATTAATGCTTATAAAGAATTAGAATTATCAAGTTATATTACTGAAATAATGCTAACAACTGGTAGTACTGTTAATGATTTACAAAAAGCAGTTTTACTTAAACATTTAGAATTAAATGATTTTTCAAAAGAAAGTTTAAAATTACTTAATATTATTACAAAACCTGCAAGTGCATCAAATTTAAGAAGTTATAAAAATGCTAAAGAGAAAATAAAACAAGGAGGATGTTTAAAAAGACAATATCTTAGCAAAACCATGGGTGGTAGATGTTACAACAATAGAATGGAAATAAATTATTTATCAGATAATTTTAGTTTGTGCGACATAGATATATCAGGAGCATATACAACAATAGCTAGTAGTCTTGATTATTATTATGGTTGTCCTGTAATACTTAACTTCAACCCTTATAAAGTAACATTAAGAGAATTTTTTAAATATTATGATAAATATTTAATAAAAAGAGGTTATAAATTAGCAGTTGAAACAAAAGAAAATAAACCATTTACAATTGAACAGGATTTAATCCCATCATGGATAGATACAAGAATAAAACATCAAATTATTAATGAGGGTCAAAATGAACAAGTTTTGTCTATCATGAATTTAGAAAATACCCCAACAGCTATTTATACTAAAGAATTAATCAACTCTAATCTTACTTGGGATGAGTTAGATTTAATCAATACTGAATGGACTAAAAAACAAAGAGATGAATTTTTAGATAATACATATTTAAAAGCAGCTATTTTTTATCCTAAAAATTTTCAATGTAAATCAATAACTGATTTATATAACAATATTGATAATCATAATAATAATGGTAAACATAGATTTACAGATACTATGCCTCACTCAACTATTGATAATGAAGATGGTGAATATAGCCATTATTGGTATTCTACAAATTTCGGCAAATTAATAGTAAACGATATTATACAATATAGAGCTTTAAATAAAAAAATTAATCCGTCTTTATCCTATCTATATAAATTAATCGGTAATACTATTTATGGGATTAATGTTTCTCGTCATTTTGATAATAGTAACATCATTTTATCTGCCAATATTACAGCAATGGGAAGATGTGGAATGTGGCTAACAGAAAAAGCTTTAAATATTTATCAAACTATCACAGACGGCGGAATTTGTGAACTTAACGAAGTTATACATTTAATGAGAAATAAAATAGATACTTCATTTTTTGTTAGAGCTTATCAAAAAAATAATCGTGATTTATCTAAATATAAAAAATGTTCTACAAAACCTATAACAAATAAAGGTAAAAAAATTATATATCATCAAGGCAAAGGATGGTTAATTGATGATGTATATTATGGATGTGATAAAGATTTATTAATAAAAATATCTAAAGAATATGAAGAATATAAAATATTATATGGTGAAAAACATACTCTAACTTTAAACAAAAAAACTGAATTGGAAAATTTAGAAGATAAAATAAAAGAATTATTTAATAAAATTAATGATTTAGTAATAATTCATATTCGTAAGGTGTTTCCTAATAATGATTTATTCAATGGGAAATTTAAAAAAATTAAAGTTGATAAAAACGGAATAGCTATAAAGGATGAAAATAATAAATACATTTATGAAGATGTAACAGGTATTTTCAAATTTGAAGTCAAAAATTTATGTAATAATTTAGGTTTTCATGGTTCGGCAGATTATATTTATGAAAATATAAAAGACGAAACCACAATTAAAATGCGTGGTTACGATGTAAAACCCAATGTAGTTAGTTGGTATTTAGAAAATGATAATCTGATATATGATACAGATTATTATAATGAAATACCGCCAATTAATAGATTTATGGATGATTTAAGGACTAAACCCGAAAATGTACCTATACCAAGACCATTTATAAAAACATCAATATTAAAAACTGCACAATTTTCTAAAGAATATAATAAAACTTGGCAATATTCAGATATTAAATGCGGTGATGATTTTATGGAATTGATAAGAATACCAATTTTTACACTTCGTTTTAAATTCCTATCCTTAAAACAACAAAAATCTTGGATAAGATATTTTAATAAACTTAAACGCAGATTTGAAGGTTTATCTTTTGAAATTTTTTATATGAATAATGACGGTACAATTAATTATAAAAAAATGATGTACGAAATAGATAAATATATAAGTGAGGGAATTATAAATCCTAAAAAAATATTTGATAAATCAGACAATCTATTCAGAGATATACAAAAAAACCAACATGTTCTCAATTATATGAAATTAATAAGATATTTAAAAAATATGGTTAGAATTTCAATTATTGGAATTGGCCAATTTATTACTGAAAATTCAAAAATAAGTAAAGATGGATTAACTTTAATATGGAAAAAACCAAAATATATAGATAAAACTTTTCACAACTCTTATGATGATGTTAATACTTACAGTGATGATAAAGCTTTTTGGGATAATAGAGACAAATAAATTAATTTAACTCCATAATTTAATTTTAGTAAAATCTTGATAAGATAATATATATTTACCATCTTTAAGTAAATCACGCTCATATAATAAAGCTTCTAAATAATCTTCATCTAGATAAGGATCATCATATTTCCAAATATGATGATTTTTATTATCATAAGTTGATGAAAATTCAATGATAGTTCTTTTTTCCTTATTATAATTATTATTGATATCTAAGTTTTTAAAAGTTTCATAAGTTTCATCACTTTCATGTACAACATAATCCAAAACCATTTTACTTTGAAACTTCAATTGTTTTTCAAAAGAAAATATATGTCCATGAGATAAATACTCATCATATTTAATCTCTTGCCAAATTTTATGTTCTTTTTTATTCATAATTTATAAATATGTAATTTTAATAATGAAATTTACATTGTATCACAAAAATACAATTATTTTTTATATAATAAACAAGTCTATGTTCTTGATTTATACGCCTAGACCAATAACCATTTAAATTATGTTTTAATGGTTCAGGTTTACCTAATCCAACAAAGTTATTTATAGATATATCTTTTAATAAAGTATTAATTTTATCAAAAATTTCAGGTTTTTTATTTTTAAAATATTGATAATCATTAAAAGATTTTTGTGACCATATAACTTTCATTCAATATCCATCTCTACTACTTTACCTTGTTTTACTTCTTCAATAGATTGTAATAAGTTTTTCAAATTATTAGGAGTAGACATTAAATACATAGTCTCTTCAATAGAATTATAATCATCTAAAGACATTAAAACTACTGGTTTACTTTCCTGTCTATAAATTGTTATAGGAGTATGATTTTCACAAACTTGATTCATTACATCACTAAAATTATTTCGTGCTTTAGTGTAAGATATTATTTCCATATTAAACCTATTATTTAAAATTATTTTCATCTTTATTTACATAATCAATAAACCACTTTTTACGATTAAGGAGCATAAATTTTTTACATTTTAAATCGTTTTCTAAAAAAGCTTTTTCAAAAAGTTTATTAAGCATTTCTCTCATAATAATTGAACGTTCTTTATTATAAAAAGTTAGAATATCTTCATTATTAATTTTTATTTCTTCAATGATATTAATATCTATAAAATGTTCAAATTTAAGATAATCAATAAAATCTTTAATATTAAAAAAAGCAGTCCTTTCCTTTAAATTTTTTATTTGTTCTTCACTAAAATTAATCATATTAAAATTATTTTTAAATACATGTACTTAAAAAGTATAAAATAAATTTAAATCTAATTCAATAAAATTAAACCACTTCAATGAATTAAAAGAAATAATATTATTCTAATAAACTAACCCCTGCTAATTTAGCAGCTTGTTTTAAATTGTTATCAAAAGTAGCTAATTTAGAATTACAACGCAAAGATAACTCTAAATAACAAGCATCATATAAAGTTAAATTAAATCTTTCTGCTAGTTCTATTGTTTCAAACCAAGCATTTTTAAAAGTTAATTCATCCGTTTTTATAGGTAAATCATTTAAAATATATAAAGCTGTTTGTCTTTGTTCTTTAGTAATCCTTTTACGTCTCTCACTTATTAATAAAACATTTCCTACTTCTAAAGACCATATTGTAGGTACAATAGCCCCTTTTTCCCTTATTTTATCCTTTATATTAAGAGAATTTTTAGAAAATTCATCAGGTATAAACCAAGAAACAGTAACAGAACAATCAAGAATAATAGGAGACATAATTATTTCTTTCCCTCATCTCTATAACTTTTAAACTCTTCCCAATTAAATTTACCTAAATTCATTTCTTTAGCTAAATTATCTAACCTTAAAAAAGCATTATTTACCCTTTCTAAATTAATAGATTTATCAATAGGAATAATTTTAGCAACAGTTTTACCCCTTTTAGTTATAAAAACTTCTTCACCACCAATCACATCAGTTATAATTTTATTAAAATTAGTTTTAGCCTCAAAACAACCAACAATCTTTTTCATATTATTTTACTTATAAACTAGTTATTAAACTAGTTTATATTAATCTTAAACCTAATTCAATAAAAATTAACCACCTCATAAAATTCCACGACACAAAGTAATAGAACAATATAAATACTTCTAAACCCTTTATAAATCATTTTATAGTATTAAAACCATCTATTTACACTTCCATACATAAAAACCAATTTTCACACTTCTAAGGTCATTTAAATAAGTTATTAGGCTAAAAAAGCTATTAACTAAAAACTTATACAATTTAAAAAAAACAACTCAATTTTAGATATAAGTCTGTCAATTTTTAAGGTCAATTTTTGACGTAAAAATGAAGAAAAAATGCCGACATTTTTGAAAAAAATCATTGAAATATCTTAAAATGTCGGCATTTTTAAAGCTTACTTCTGCGGTTTATAGAACTTTTTGACGTGATTTCTGTATATAGGGGGTTAAATCAAATCACGTCAAAAAAAAATATTTGTTATAAATTCTAATTTTTAGGGGTGGATATAAAAAATATAAAATTATTAATTTAGAAAAAAAAACAGAAGACCTGACAAATTATTATAAAGTCTTGTTGGGCTAAAGATTATATTTAGGGGTTGGTTTTAATTTGCACATATAAGGATATAAGGGCATTAGAGGAATTAATCGAGATAATACAGGATAATAAATAAAACCCTGTAAAAAAAAAATCATCCATTTATATATACAATATTTTACATACTAATAATATTTATTACATACACATAGATAATATCACACACCAATACAAAAAGCAACACACACATAAATAATATTACGGATATATAAAATAATTTACTTACCAATACAAAAAGCAACACACACATAAATAATATTACATATATATAAATAATTCTACCAATACATAAATAAAATCATCAATACATCTTTTTATCTATATACAAATATTCATATATTAATAAATATCACCAATACCAATTAGCCACACACCCCCGTTCTCTAGAGAACGGGGGTGTGTGGCTAATTGGTATTGGTGATATTTATTAATATATGAATA
>Ga0194130_10005756_pt1 | contig 14708 bp, 15 predicted proteins | sample TA2KigsurfametaG_FD_160084 | JGI IMG/M metagenome (GOLD analysis project Ga0194130, IMG submission 160084) | Freshwater microbial communities from Lake Tanganyika, Tanzania - TA2015050 Kigoma 12 surface | ecosystem: Environmental > Aquatic > Freshwater > Lake | place: Tanzania: Lake Tanganyika... | reverse complement strand
AAAAGCTATTAAATTGTATGAATTAATAAGAAATACTACAATTGAATCATGTATGCCATCGGCACAATACAGCACTATTACTGCTACAATTACAATAAGCAAAGATGCTATAAAAGAAGACAAAGAGTTTGTCCATAAAGCAGAACAAGTAGTTTTTAAAGGTTGGCAAATTGTAAATGATAAACAGAATGAAGAAGCAAGTAAAGCATATAATTATTTTGTAAATTTAAAAGCCAACACTGAAATGAATTATAAAAAAATAGAAGCAAAAAATGTTGTTAAGGAGCTAAAACAGCACTATACAGAAGCACGTCTAGTTCAATTACTGGAAGAAAAGGGAATCGGAAGACCATCTACATTCGCATCACTTATTGATAAAATTCAGGAGCGCAAATACGTAGAAAAACAAAATATAGAAGGCAGACAAGTAGAATGTATTGATTTTTTGTTAGATGATACAAAGGAAATAACAGAAAATCCTTGTACTAAGGAATTTGGGAATGAGAAAAATAAACTAGTAATACAACCTCTTGGTATTATTGTTATTGAATTTCTTACAAAGCACTTTGCTACATTTTTTGATTATTCTTATACAAAAGAAATGGAAACAGATTTAGATTTAATTGCTACTAACAAAAAACAATGGACAATGCTTTGTGAGAATTGTAATAATGATCTTATTAAAATTACAGATGGACTAACAAATTTAAAGAAATTTGAAATCATTATAGATGATTATCACACAATAATTATAGGTAAACATGGTCCAGTTATTAAAAAGATATCAGACGATGGAAGCAAAAGCAAAAGCATAAATAAAAATAACAAAAAAATAGACAATATAACATTCATACCATTAAAGAAGGGTATTGATTTAAAATTAATTAACGAATTTGAAGAAAAGCACGGGAGAAAAATAGAGCTAGATGATATTGTAGAACAAACAGCAACAAATAAAAGCGCACTAGGTAAATACAAAGGTAATGACTTGTTTGTAAAAACTGGTAAATATGGTCCCTACGCACAATGGGGTAAAGAAATGAAGTCATTAAAGGAGCTTGATAAGCCTGCCGAAAAAATGGAGTATATGGAGGTGATAAAATTCTTGGATAGAGACATATTAGACCCTACAAAGCCTGTAGGCCTAGTTAGAGAACTTTCGCCAAATTTAAGTATACGAACAGGTAAATTTGGGGATTATATATTTTACAAGAGGCCGAGAGCCAAGAAACCGGAATTTCTGAAGCTAAATGATTTTAAGTCGGATTATAAGAATTGTGATAAGGATTTGTTAGTTAATTGGATAAAACAGACTTATAAAATAGAATTATAATAGACTTATTATAAAACAATAGTAAATTTGCGCTCATTTTGTGGTCTAAGAAGTGTAAACTCTAATAAAAATGAATACTCAAAAAGCCCAAAATCAACTTTCTGTCCATTGTGATAGCGTAAGCGAATCTTTAGTTTTCTAATTCTTTCGGCAGGTGGATTAAAATGCTTATAAGGAGCTTGGTCAGAATCAAACCACTGTGATATAGGTGTTGTAGTAATAGGAATTTTAGCAAAGGCCGCATTTACACGTCCATTTGTTTCATTTGTATGTAATGTAAATTGTGACATATTATAAGGGCTAGTCTCATCAATACAGTTGAGACCATCTATTTCCATATAAATATATGCTGGTCCCATAAAATTAATCTTAGCAGGAGCTTGTAAAAAATATACTGTGGCGCCAGGTAATGTAGGAAGTAGCCAAAAACCATTATCGCCTGGATTAACATCCCCATAAAAGAAACGTGGTACATTTCCATCAAGATTAACTGCTTCAATATTGTAGCCAAATAATAGATTATTAGGATTATTTGAAAATGCTTCATATTCAGCAGCAGATAAAGCCGTAGCTGGGCAACGAGTAAATCCTAAATAAGAAGGTAGTCCCCAATCGGCTAAACTGGGCAATTGTTGTCTGCGAATACACTGTGTTCCCACTACTTCTTGATTATATTGATTAATGTAGTTATTTGTTAGTTCAAACTGGTCGGCATTATTACCAAACCACAACTTTTGACTAACACTATTATAAACAATACTAAAACGGTCATAATCTGTAAATAATGCCAAAGCATAATTATATGCTGGAGTATTTGTGAAAAACACAATCAAAGCATCTGAAACAGTCTGATTAAATTTGTTAGTTAGTTCAGTTGCCATTTGTTCTGGATTGTAAAATCCAGTTTCTATTCTAACAATGTATTCGCTAGAAAGAAGACTATACAACCCAGCAAAAATGGCTTCAGTAAGTGGATCAAGAAAAGCGTGTTCACCTGGATTATATAATTTAACAAACTTAAATGTCATTGCTACATTAAAATTTACAGGTGAAAAAACATTATAATTAGCAGGAAATGACCAGGTTGATAATTTGGCAGAATGAACATTTAAATAGTCTTGGGGTAGTTCAATTTCAAACTCGCTAGAACCAGGGTATTTTATTATATCTCTGTCTTCAGAATGAATAGACACATATTTTTTTTCAATATAATATTGATTGGCATTTGGAATCAATGGATGTGTTGATGATGTATTAAAGCTACTCATATAATAAAATAGTAGAATATATTTTTATATATTAGTTATTAAAATATATAAAATAAAACAAAATAAGTAATAAGTATATATTATTTTATATTTTATATAATATAATTATAAAATGTCAGGTGCGAATTATAATGGAAGAGTTGGAAATAATACAACTAACACTAGATACTTTACTGAAGGGCAACAACCTAGTCTATGGATACCAGCAACTTATAGTGGTAATACAGTATTAACACCAAGTTCAAAAAATTATCAAAACGTGTATATACCTGGTAATTTATATGTTGATGGTAGTATTATTAATCCATCAGACTTAACATTAAAAGATAACATAGTAGAAATATCCAGTGACTTATCAGATGCTATTCTGAAACTAAAACCAACACAATTTACTTTTAAAACAGACAGCTCAAAGCAGATTCATTACGGATTTATTGCTCAAGAATTTGAGGAACATTATCCTGAATTAGTAACATTGAAACCAAACCCAAATACAAAACAATATATAAATTCTGCTATAAATACACAAAATATAAAAGCAATTAACTATTTAGAGATCTTACCTTTGTTAGTTCATAAGGTTCAAAGTATGCAACAAGAAATAGATGAATTGAAGGCTTTAATAAAGGACAAACTATAATATAAAGATAAAGATAAAGATAAAGCTACAATGAAAATAAAAATATTATATAATTATTATATAAATTATATAATGTCAAATCCTATGACCTCTAATCTAACAAATTTATTAACAGCTATATTAGTAGCAGATGTGTTTTGTATATTATGCACAATTGGCGTAACAACTGAGTCCGGATTAGAAGCACTTATTGGTGAATACTCTATATTAGGTGCTGTAATATTGCTAATAATGCTTCTTAAAACCAAAGGTTTATTGAATTCGGGTATTATAGATAAAATGAGTGTACTAATGACAATGGCACCATTTTTGTTCTTATTATTTCTTGTAGTTTACTATATTGTGATTGTTAGTATATACTTTCAAAATATTATTAGTAAGAAAATATCAGACTACTATTATATGTTTTCAAAACTATCAACAGGGCTTATTTTGGGTCAAGTATTATTGTTAGTTTATACAATGGTAAAAACAGTTGAAATACCAAAGAAGATATTTACTATTCTTATGTTATTAGGAACAATAAACGCAATTGTATTAATTACTTTAGGAATAGTCTTAAAGTTTTACACAACAGATTGTTAGAATACTAATACTACAATCTAACAAACTTATATGTTAGTCCATAATGATAATCAGTTTCCCAAACACCGGCAATTTTTAATAAGAAGGTGTTAGATATATTATCAATATTATCTGAAAAAAGTTTAATATTGCCACTACTAATTTGCTCATATATTTTATATTGAGGTATTTTACCACTAATGTTGATTTTTCGCAATATATTTTCTTCAATAGTTTTTAACCGATGAATTATAGCATTATGTGATGCTGTATCAAAAGAGCATTTGTATTTATTAAAATATTTTTCTATTGTTAGTTGGTTAATTAAAATAGACAAATAAATTCCATTTAAAATGAATGTAGGTGTTGAATATAGAATCCGTATAAAGCTACCATTATTCATAATATTATTCTTTATAGGTTCACAAAAATAAACAAAATCGTCATTATATTGCTCTATAGTTTTAACAATATTCATTAATATATCCTTATATGAATATGTTGTATTGTTTTTATTCTATTTAAAAATAGATATAAATAAAAATATAAATAAAAATATAAATAAAAATATAAATAAAAACAATATATATTAACATTTGTTAGTTCATCTAATAAAATAAATAGTAAAATAAACAAATAAAGAATGTTTCATAGTAATATAATAATAATCCAATGAAATTTCTAGAAACCCATTTTGAAGAATATATAAATGAAACAGAACATCATAATTTACATAGTAAACTAACAAAAATATACGCAAAATTTCCAAAGACCTTAGAAAAACTAGGAAATATTATTTTTTACGGTCCCAGTGGTGTTGGTAAGTATAGTCAAGTTTTATATGCAATAAAAAAATATAGTCCATCTGATTTAAAATATGAAAAAAAACTTAGTATAATATTTAACAAGCAAACATATTTTTTCAAAATTAGTGACATACATTATGAAATAGATATGTCTTTGTTAGGTTGTAATAGCAAATTATTATGGCACGATATTTATCAGCAAATTGTAGATGTTATCTCAGCAAAAACAGACAAATCTGGTATCATAATATGTAAAGAGTTTCACAATATTCATAGTGAATTGTTAGAGAATTTTTACAGTTATATGCAAGAGAATAATTCATCAGCCATCAATATTAAGTTCATTTTGCTTAGCGAAGAAATCAGTTTTATACCAGATAGTATACTAAATTGCTGCGAAATAATAAACATTGCGCGACCTACAAAGGCGTCGTATGCTAAGTGTGTTAAAGAAAATATGCCTACAGATATGAAGGTTGAAAATATAACAAATATTAAGACAATTCACGTTAATGTAGGCGAGCTAATGTATCCATACAAAATAATGTGTGACAAGATAATATTTGAGATGATACACGTAGATGAATTAAAATTCCTGAAGTTTAGAGACTTATTATATGATATTTTTATTTATAATCTGGATATAACAGATTGTATATGGTATATACTAACAACATTGATACAACATAAGAAAATTATAAAACAAGATATGTCAAATTTATTATTAAAAACGTATAATTTCTTAAAATATTATAATAATAATTATAGACCAATTTATCACTTAGAGAGTTATTTGTTTTATTTAACAAGTATTGTACATGGATACAAAATATAATGAAAAACAATCATATAAAATGGATCTATATATTGCTTTAGATTTGTTAGATATAGATCCTAAAACACCATATTCAAATTTAACAAAAGAATATGTAAAACGTAAGTATCATAAAATGGCATTACGTTTTCATCCAGATAAAAATGGTAATACAATTGAAGCAACACAGAAATTTCAAAGAATAAATGAAGCATATACATATTTATTAACTGAATTTGTTAGTTCATCTTGTTCAGAAGAGGATAAAAATGATATAAATAATGCTGACAAAATGTATACCACATTATTATCAATGTTTCTATCAAGTATATTACAAGTTAATTCTGGAAATGTGCCAGATTTGTTAGTTAAAATTATAAAAGACATTGTAATAAATGGTTATAAAATGATATCTATGAAACTGATTAATGAGCTAGATAAAGATATGTCATTAGATTTATATAATTTCTTAAATAAATACAAGCATATTCTATATATTAATCCAGAAACACTAGAATTTGTTAGTTCATTGGTAAAAGAGAAGTATAAAAATGACAGTGTATATATATTAAATCCAAGTATAGATGATTTATTGGAAAGCAATATTTACAAATTATACGTAGATGATGAGCTATATTTGGTTCCATTATGGCACAATGAGTTATATTTTGAAGACAAAAATAAGAATGACATTATTGTATTATGTAATGCCGAGTTGCCTGAAAATATTACGGTTGATGAACATAATAATATACACTGTAATTTGTTAGTTCATTTTGAAAAAGAGATGATAATAAATGAGCAAAGATTTGTAAATGAATTAGACCTTATTATTGGTAAGCATATTTTTAAAATACCATTTGAACATTTGTATATGAAAAAAAGACAAAAATACATAATACGCAATAAAGGAATATATCATATTTTTGAGAATGATATTTATAATCAGAATCAGAATTGTACTAACAAATCCAAAGGAGATATTATTGTGGATATTGTGTTTGTATAATATTTTTTTATTTTTTTACTGTTCTAATAAGTATTTGATTTTATTTATAATTATAAAATGAAAGCAAGACATAAGAAAAAATATAATAAACTATGTGTCTATTATATTTTAATTTTTATTTTAATTAATTCAAATCATATACATTTTATACAGTTTACATATTCTATACAGTTTATGCGTCAGTCTTCTTTCTGACAATCTTCTTCTTTACAGGCTCTTCAGCCTTAACCTCCTCAACCTTAGCCTCAACCTTAGGAGCAGGAGGAGCAACAACAACAGGAGGAGCAGGTGCCTCATCATCAGAATCATCAACAACAGTCGCAACAGCTCCCTCAGGGTCAATGTCATCGTGCTCAACAGGAGGCAATGCCTTCAACTTCTCCTTATCAGCAGTCTTCAACTTAATAAAGCACTGTCCCTCCATTGACGCCTTAGGCTTCTGAACAATAGCCTGCTTCAAATTCCAAGTAATAGAGAACTTACCATTAACAAACCAGATTCCACCACACTGTAACAAGCAAATTACGTGAGTCTTAGGCTTCAAGAAATCCAAAGGAGTAACTAATCCAGCAGTCTTTCCTCCAACATAAAGAGGCTCACCCTCCTCATCATAAATCTCAGACTTCCAAACACCCTTCCAGCAAGGAACCTTAACAGTAAGAGTAGGCGCCTTACTAGTATCAGCTTCCTCAGTTCCCTTAAACTTAGGATGTCTGAGCATCACATTAAACTTCTCGTCAATAATCTCAGGATTAGTAATAACCTTTCCAAACCACTCCTTAGAATTAGCAAGCGCATCAGACTTAATCTTAGACTCCAAAGCACGCATATTCTTCAAGAATGCCTCACAATCCGCATTAGGAAAGTCAGCATTAGGAAATTGTAAACTCATAGTATACTTACCAGTAGGCTTCTTGGCCTGATCCATACCTTCTTGGGCACCCCAAGTCAATATAAGAGGAGTTGAAATCGTGAGAGACTCCTTGAAATATTTATTATACACATTAACAACCTTTCCACCAGACTCGTGGGCCTTGGGCGCCGAGTAAGAGAATGCGTTAGTATCAATATTAGTTCCGTCAATGATTGCGTCAGCCATTTTGTATTTAGTTATACTATATCTACACAGGTTGTCTTTAAATCAATTTTTTTTCAATGTATTAATTTGGAATTCAAAAACTTATTTTGATTTAAAAATGACAGCAAAAATGCTCACAGTCCACAGAAAAATTAAAAACTTTCGTAGTAAAACTTAAAAATTAAAATACAAAATACAAAAAATACACATTTAAAGAAAAGGATTCAAAAAGAATATTATATAACATATTATTAATAAATGTTACATCCTGAATATTTTAATACCATTTGTGATAAGTGTTTTTTAAACGCGACAACTAACAATAATATAGTTAAAACTGTTAAAAATAAAGACAAAGATAAAGATATAAAACAAAACGACACCCAATACGTGCCAAAATTAGATGAATATAATTTAATTCTTAGCAACAATTACAGCGTTACACAATTAAAGTATTTGACAAAACAATATAAATTAAAAATAACAGGCACAAAACAGCAATTAATTTCACGAATTTATTCATTTTTATATACATCTTTTAATTCTGTAAAAATACAAAAGGTTTTCCGAGGATTTATTCAAAGAAAATATAATGCGTGTCGCGGACCGGCACTCCACAATCGCCGTTTGTGTACTAATGACACTGATTTTTTTACAATGGATGAATTAAGTGAATTGCCTTTATCCCAATTTTTTAGTTTTAAGGATGTTGATGGATTTATTTATGGTTTTGATTTAGTTTCATTTTATAATTTATTATATAAAACAGATGGGCAAATAAAAAATCCTTATAATCGCCATCCAATTTCAGACAAAATAATCAAAGATTTTAACACGCAACTTCGTCTTAGTAAGCTTTTGAAAATACCAATTTGTGTAGAAATAAAAGATGTAACACAAGAATTATCCAAAGCTAAAAATGTTGAACTAAAAGCAGTGGCATTATTTCAAAATATTGACGCACTTGGTAACTATTCAAATCCTAAATGGTTTATGGATTTAAACAGAATCAGGTTACTCAAGATGTTTAGAGAAATTATTGATATATGGAGTTATAGAGCACATCTAACAAATGAGACAAAATGTAAAATTTGTCCGCCAATTGGTCGCCCATTTCCACAAGTTATAAATTTTCATTATTTACAAACAACTGAAGAATTGGATGATGTAAGAAAATACATATTAAATGTTTTAGAAAAGCTGGTATTATCTGGTGTTGATAAGGATAGCAAATGTTTAGGAGCTTATTATGTTTTAGGGGCACTAACAATAGTTAGCGTAGAAGCAGCAAATGCGCTGCCGTGGTTGTATCAAGCATTTATTCCTGTATAAAATAAAAAATAATTTAAAAAATATATAGTTCGTAAAAAATGATATACCAATAAATTTAGGAAAAACAATTTATTATGACCAATTACAATCATAATAAATACAATAAAATGAAATAATATATATTATACCCTAAAACTACTTAAAAAGAACACACTGTAGTATAGTATAATAAGATGCCCAAACAGGTTAAGAAGAACTCCACTGAAGTCGCTGAGACTACCCCCGCTCCTATTGTTGCCGCCGCCGCTGAGGTTAAGGCTGTCAAGGCTCCCAAGGCCAAGAAGGCTGCCGAGCCCAAGGTTGAGGTTAAGACCGAGCCCGTTGCTGCTGCTGCTCCCGTTGAGGTTGCTGCTGAGGCCAAGCCCGAGGTTGCCGTTGTTGAGGCCGCCATTGCTGCCAAGACTGCCGAGTTTTCTGCTAAGCTCAACCAGCTCAGCACTATGATTGCTGCTCTCAAGTCTGATTTCAAGACTATGGAGAAGCAGTGGTCTAAGGATCTTAAGGCTGCTGAGAAGCTCTCTTCCAAGAAGAAGAGAAAGTCTGGCAACCGTGCTCCCTCTGGATTTGTCAAGCCCACCAGAATCTCCGATGAGCTTGCCAAGTTCTTGGATAAGCCCGCTGGTACTGAGATGGCCAGAACTGATGTTACCAAGCAGCTCAACACTTACATCCGCGCCAACAGTCTCCAGGACAAGGAGAACGGTCGCAAGATCAACCCCGATTCCAAGCTCCAGACTCTCTTGAAGCTCAAGAAGGGTGATGAGCTCACCTACTTCAACCTCCAGAAGTTTATGAGCCCTCACTTCCCCAAGGCTGTTGTTGCTTAAAGCGTTAGCGACTGAAAAGTATTAACAAAAATAAAAAATAAATAATAATTATGCTATGATGGCCGAGCGGTCCAAGGCGGCAGGCTTAAGATCTGCTAGTGATATCACTGCGTGGGTTCAAACCCCACTCATAGTAAAATATTAATTTTTATTAATAATGTCTATTTTTAAAATAGATATTATTATTCTTTTTCCAATTCAAAAATAAAATACTTATTTATGTCTCAAAGCAAAACTCTCAAAATCCTCAACACTATCATCATCGCGATTATAGTTAGCTAGACCAATAAGTAATTGGTTTCTAGAAATATGAGGCTGATATTTTAATACATCATCAATTGTAATATTATCGTCTTCCGATAAAAAATGATAATTATCATTTAAAATATATCTAACACAGAAGCTACAATCTAAGTCTTGTGTTTTCAATATATCCATCATTGCCACAGCATAAATATATTCTTTTAATTCTTCACGACTATATTTTTTGTTATATAAATCTAACATAATATTCTATTTTATAATTATACAAAACAGAATATTTTTATATGAGTTTACACAATAAATATAAATCCATCTTCTCGCATTATTTCGTGTAATCCACTATTATTAATTGGTCCATTTATAATTTTAATATGTTTAAAATTTTCCAAACCACGTTCCTCAGTAGATAAATCAAACATTTTATTTATTTTCTGTAATAGCTCTAAATCAGAAATACAATCTGTATTACTTTGTAGCCAGTTATAAAATGTTGTGTTAGTGTTAGTACCAGTGTTACGCATTTCGTCCTTATATTTCTGAAATAACTTGAGTGTATCATATAAAGAAATATCGGGGTTCTTATTTTTTGACCTTGACTTTTTAGTATTTGCGTGTATATTATAATCAGTTCCTGATAGTATACATATATCCTTAAAATTAGAATGTGTCATATCAAGTTCTTCTAAAATTTCTTTCATTGAATACAAAACAACATTATGACTAATAAGACTAAAATACCTTAGCACTCTTGAGCAGCCGTATACAAACATATCCATATCTTCAGAAAGACACGCCCACACAATTTTCTTTATAACTAATAACGCACACAGTTCATCTGCTTCCCCAGGCGCATCATAATATGTGGCACCGTAAGCCCGAATTAGCGCCTTTACTTTCTCTATTTTCTCCTTATTTACATTTACAAACTGCTTTTTCAACTGATCCATCGCATTAATAATATCTTGCTTTTCCGATTCATCATAATCGGCATTATTTTCTAATGATTTTTTTAATGTATTATATTCTTGTTGTGCTTCTTTTTTGTCCTCTTTTCGCTTAATTAGTAACTCCTTTTTCTCCGGCGGTGGTTTGCCGTCAAATATGAAAATAGGTATAACATTATAATATCTAAATATAGATAACATTAAATACATATTTTCTAGCAAAACATTATCAGCTTCATATTTATACAAATAAATACTTATATCAACTGCAATTTTTTTGCCACTTAAATCTGCCATATTCATAACTTTAATTGAATTACGACATTTGCTTCTTAAATAATTATTTAAATACCTGATGCCCATTTAATAACTACAATAGTATATAATATATATTATACATTTATTTGTAAATCAATTTTATTATTTATTATTATCAGTATTATCATTATCAGTATTATTATTATTATTATTATCAGTATTATCATTATAATCTTCTTTTTGTTTTTTGTCTTCTATTATTTTTTTTATTTTTATTTTTAGTATAACGTCTTCTTTTTTTAGTTTTTTGTCTTTTGCCTCCATAAAAATTTTTATTAATATTTACCTGTATTTTTCGTTCAAGCCATTCCTGAAATTTTTCTTTACTATCTATTTCTTTATAAAATCCAGATGGCGACTGATATCTCTGATTATTTGTAGTAGTAGCCTTTCCAAAATCTAATAGGACAACTTGTATATTATTACTAGAATCATTATTATTATAATAAAATCCAATATTATCCGAATGTGTATCATTATGATACAACCCATTTCTTTCAAAACAATCTAATCCATTTTTAATTGTTGTTATAAAATATTCATAATTATCTAATATTTTTTTTTTATTTTCTTCATTTTTTGTATCAATAGTATTTATCTTTTCCATTTTTATGTCAAATAATAAGAAATCGGTTTCTTCCCCATCTTTTTTTTCTCTAGACAAAGAGTAGCCCATAATTTGCGGTATTTTTAATCCACAATTTAAAGAAGATGCGTATTTCTGTAAGCAAATTTCCAAAACAAGTTTAAAAAAACAATTAGTATCATTAATAAGAAATTTTACTTGTTTATAAACAATATTGTCACAAGAATAAACATAAATACTGCTTATATTTGCTTTATAATATGTGTCTCCAATAAAAAAATTATTAGGAACTGATGTTTGGCTTACTTTTAAAATTCCACGAGCATCATCATTACATCCATATATAGGTTCAGTATTAAATCTATCTAAACACTCATTCGCAACTTGTGCCATCATATTTTTTATTTGTAAGTTTCCTTTTCCCATATTAAACATTTCATTATTTAGATTAGTAAATTTATTTCTTATAACATCTACAACTGATAAAGGTTTTTTTTCTACAGGTTCTATAGGTGTTAGAGATAACGTAAGTGGTCTTTTTATTCCAAGTCCCTTTATACCAACCTCCATTTATATTTATATAATACAAATATAAATATAATTATAAAATACCATTTAATATATCTAAAAAATTGATTTACAATATAAACAAACTAACAAAATAATAAATAAAATAACAAACAAACTAACAAATAACTAACAAATGAATACGCGCAGTAAAACAAATAATTTAAATAATATTATTAATATTAATAATATTAATGAAAATATAGACTTTGATGAAGCCAGTAAAGCATGGCGTCAAAATAAAAAGCATATAGGACAAGGACATTTTAAATATGTTTGTATCAAGAAGACAGATACAGATGGAACTAATTGTGGTAAAGCTTGCTACAAAGATAGTTTATATTGTTGGACACATAGAGGATGTAATAAGAAAGACAACTAACAAATATTAGTAGCCTACATTCTTTAATAATTCTTTCTTTTGTTAGTTCTTCTATTTCTTTTACTTCTCTTGGTAGATTTTTTATTTCTATTTATATTCCTTTTGTTAGTTCTATATGTTTTCTTACTACGTCTTGTTCCACCTAATATTTTTCGTCTTTTATTAGAACTAGTATTAGGATTAGTAATTGCCTCTTTATTCGCATTTTGAACTGAGTTCCATACAGTTTCTGCTTTAATACCATAATCAAGCCCTGTTCTACCTATAACCTCTTGTCTAAAAATCTCTGGACTGGCAGTTTCTGACGCAATTTGTCGTATTAGTGTAGCTGATTGCTGTTGCTGTATAGCAGCACCTCCGCCACCTGGTGCTAATGTTACTGCGGACATTGGCACAATTTCAGAAGTAAATTTTAAATCGGGATACTTATCTTGAAAAGACTTATCTTGAAAATATTTATTTAATGCTTTATTCATAAAATCCAATTTAGAAGCATCATCATCTTTATCTCCAACAGCTAATTGAGTTGTAACATTAGATAATCTAGGCTTATTTTCTAATTCAGAACTAACAAATCCTGTTAGTTGAGTAATAGGTGTAACGCTTTCTCCACGTTCATCTTTATAGTCTTTCTCACGTATTTCAACAATATCGTCAATATTAACACCAGGCATTTCTTTTTGTAGTAAGTATTTAATAACATCTTTTTTAGTATTAAAATCTAAAGGGTTCTTTATCTTAGGTTCATTTTTGGCACCATTACCCGCAAATATAATAACTTTTGTTACTAAATTTGGATTAGCTTTCTTAGCTTGTTCCATTTCTCTTATATTTCTCATAAATAATTCTATATGACCTTTATGCGGCGGATTAAAACGTCCAATCTTATAACGTACTAACATTTCTTTATTATTGTTGTCTGATTTGATTTCTAACACATCATTATCTACTGTAATAAAATTTCTTTCTGACAAATATTTGTCTAAATCAGTATCAAATTGACTAATTTTTTGATTAATTTCCTCGGGTGTTAATTGAGTTCCGGTTGAAATAGCTCTTGTGGGTAAAACGCCTGTTGTCCTACCTGGCCCTGGGTCTGATACACTTCTTGAAATAAATGGATTTAATGACATTATATATAATGTTATATATATAATGAAATATAATATAATATAATGAAAATAAAATATATTTTAAAAAAGCATAGTATAAAAACATAAATGAACTAACAAATTCTTATCCAAGTTCACACAATGTCATACGCAAATTATTTAATAAAAACGCATAATACGCAGATAGTGACATTGTAGACGACGCCGATTTATTAACAATATTTTTTTTTATTTTTTTCTCATATCGGGCATTCATTTTCTTTATCTTGTCCAATAATTTTTCACTACAATCAACATTATATAAAAAATCAGTTTGCTTATATTTGGAAGCAATAAAATCGCAAAAACTATTTTGTGTGTCTACTGTTTTCTTAAACTGGAGAATAGATGAATTATGTGCTTTACACCAAATAAAAAAATCTTGATAGCTGTTTAACAATATTAATGTTAAAATATAATATGACAATACATTTGTATTTTCCTTATAAAAAGTTTTACGAAGTGACTCTGAATAAGATGTCTTCTCAATTAAATGCCTGTATTCAATATCCATAAAATCAAGGACCTTAACCATCTGATAAAAAGCATAAATGCGTTCAAAATTCACAAAAAATTCAGTATTTGTAAGCATTTCATCAATATCTGTTTTTACAGTCGCATTTGAATAACTACAAAACACAATATTCATTATTCTAGCCCAGAATTCAGTATATGCTTCATATAAATTTACATCAGACTTAATAGGAAATAAAGAACGTATTTTATTATGACACGCGCTATTATCCATATCTGAAAAATCTAAACCAAAGTTGTGCATAGATTCGTGGATCAACACTTTAAACCACTCTTCTCTTCGGTAAATAA
>Ga0194130_10005748_pt1 | contig 14729 bp, 13 predicted proteins | sample TA2KigsurfametaG_FD_160084 | JGI IMG/M metagenome (GOLD analysis project Ga0194130, IMG submission 160084) | Freshwater microbial communities from Lake Tanganyika, Tanzania - TA2015050 Kigoma 12 surface | ecosystem: Environmental > Aquatic > Freshwater > Lake | place: Tanzania: Lake Tanganyika... | reverse complement strand
AGGTTCATTAGATAATATAACAGCTGTTGTTTATTTATTAAATTAATTTATAAAACAGAAACTGGTATCCATTTTTTGAATTTATTTGAAAAAATACAATTGAATTTAACTGATTTTTCTCCAATTAAATCATCGCACATATGTGATGTTTTTAAATTTGGAATTAATGCAATTCCTTCTTTATCACCATTTTCTTTTTCAGAAATATCATATACATCTGGAATTAAAGTTTTTGATAACCATAACATTTTATTTTTACTATTAGATTCATAACTATATGCTCTTGATTTAAGAAAATCAACAAAATTATGAATAATATGATAAGATTTTTGCTCTATTACTTCTTTATTATTAGAAGAAATATCTACTTTATCATTCTTTTTTTCAATATGTAAATTAGTAACACCAGAAAACTTTGGATAAAATACCAAGCCATTAGTACAAATTGATAGCTTTGGAAGACTTTCAATTAATGATTCAAGTTCATTATAAACATATAATTTATTTAATTTAAATTCAAAATTTGAACAATATGGTCCTTTATCTTTTCTGAAATGATTTTTAAGAATCGAATCTATATAAGTCATTTTTTCTTTCATTTCCATATCTAATAATTTTTTACCCATTAGATAAAAACAATCTTGAATTAAAAATATGAAATCATTATTTGATTGAATCAATTTACCATCAAAAATTGTGCCCCTATAAAGTGATTCAGTTGTTTTTAAGTTAATTTGATTTACAAATATAGTTTTAATATCTAATTGTGATTTATGATATGATAATTTTTTTCTATCAATAGTAACACAATATTGATTATCATTAATTGTGATCATGATTAATAAATAGTTGTAGCCTTTGAAATTAGGCGAAACATAATGTTCATTATCTTGAAGAAATTTAAGTTTCTGAATATTATTTAACATAATGTATCTATGTTTTGATAAATCTAATTTCGAATATAAATAATCAATTACTTTGTTTTTTACATCCGAATCAACAACTATAGCTTCTGACCCTCCTAATACGATTTTTTTTAACATTATAAATATTAGATAACTTATTTTTAAGTATAAATATCAATTTTTATCTAATTATAAAAATTGAAAAACCTTTTAATTTTTATAGTATAATTTAATATAATGTTTAAAAATATTTGTCAATTAAAAACCATTTCAAATCTTATTTATCGAAATTTTACTCAAAAAATTAATATTGATAAAGTAAATAATACTAAATTATTTCAAATCTATAGGTTTAATCCCGAAGATAATAAATCTAAATCATATCTACAAACATATTCAGTTAATCTTAGTAATTGTGGACCAATGGTTTTAGATGCACTTATTAAAATTAAAAATGAACAAGATCCTACATTAACATTTAGACGTTCTTGTAGAGAAGGAATTTGTGGATCATGCGCAATGAATATAGATGGTGTTAATACACTAGCATGTCTATCAAAAATAAATAAAACAAATAAAACAAGAATATTTCCATTACCCCATATGCAGATTATAAAAGATCTAGTACCTGATTTGAATAATTTTTATCAACAGTATAAGAGTATTAAACCATGGCTTAAATCATCTGCTAATAAAGAAAAAGAGCATTATCAGTCAAAAAATGATAGGAAAAAATTAGATGGTCTATACGAATGTATTTTATGTGCATGTTGTTCAACATCTTGTCCATCGTATTGGTGGAATGGAGATAAATATTTAGGACCTGCAGTTTTAATGCAAGCATATAGATGGATTATTGATTCACGTGATGAAAACACAAAAGAAAGATTAAAATCACTTAATGATGATTTTAAACTGTACAGATGTCATACAATTATGAACTGCACAAGAACTTGTCCCAAAGGTCTAAATCCAGGAAAGGCAATAGCTGAAATAAAAAAGAAAATGGTTTTATAAAAAATATATAATTATTTATAATGCCAGTAATTAGTGCAATAAAAAAACACTTTTTATTATATCCAATATGTTATAAAATAATAATAGAACCTCTAAATAAAAAAATATCTAATAATGATTTTGTAAAATGTTTAAAAAATAAATTTATTGAAAGATAGCTACAGTATCCATTGTTAAAGGATCTGATGCATAAAGTCCCTTTAATATTTGTCCTCCATTTTCAGCTTTTTCATTTTCATAAATCCAAGTATCTGGAGAGATAAATGATAAATTAGATGCTCCTGATTGGGAATAAGTTTTAACAGAAGAATCACCAACCATTTCTTTTTTTGGTATTAATTTTTTAAAATCAACAAATGAATTATCATAAACTTCTTTTATTGTTCTACCTTTTCCATCTTTAAAATCATTAGGATCAGCTATACCATCCATTTGAACTGTTCTGGGTGAATTAAATTCGTATGAAAATCTTGCTTTAGATTCAATAAAATTTTCAACATTATCAGTTTCTATTTCTCTTGAACCATAAACTGGTTTACCATTTTCATCAATTCTTTTAATCCAGGTATTAGGATACCATGTTTTTAATCCAGCTCCATATTTTTGTTCTTTTTGAAACTGTTCATCAATTTCTCTAGATTTATCATAATTAAATTTAATTGGCTGTTTAACTACTTCTGTAGGCACATAAATTTTATCCATATTAAATTTTTCGGTAACTATATTATTTTTTGGGATAGTTTTTTCTTTTTTATGTTTTTGTAAACAAAAATTTGCTAAAACTAATAATCCCATAATTAAAATAATATTTAATATTTTTTCCATTTATAATAACAGATATATTTTAAATAGAAAAATTATAAATTATATTTGATTATTTTCTTTAGTATGATTTTTAATTACTTCTAAAGCTATTGGATCTGATTTTATAGATACAGATTGTGTTTGATCTCTGAAAAAGCATGGAAATAGTCTTGAAAAACAACTAGTTATAACTTGATTAACTACTGGTTGCATCATAACTAATTTTAAAGCAGAATCAACAAGCCTTTCAAACTCAGGTTTTTTATCTTCTGGAATTAAATTAAGTTTGTCAATAATAAATGAATAAATCATTTTAAATAATTTAGGAAGGTCTTCAGATGATAATCTCAAACTAGACATTTGATTATAAGCATCAGTAATTATAAAAACAATTTCAGGAACATCATATTGATCTACTTTTCCATCTTTCATAATATTATTGATAGAGGTTTCAAGTCTTGATATAAATTTGGGATCTGTAGATAAAATATTAAATACGTCTTGTACACTAACAGACATTATTATGTATATAGAAATAATAAAATTTTAAATCGCAATAAAAAATTGTTTGCGATAATATTTTTATATAAAAACCTAACTTTTTATAAAAAAATTGATATTTAAATTTTAAAAAACTTAATATTATTATTTAATGGCAAATTTAGTAAAAAAACTGAAATCAAATAAAGATCCTATTCAAGTAGCTTCAGATTTTACAATTGAAGAACTTGAAGAAATAATTATTTATACATCAGATATATATCATGGATCAGATAAACCAGTTATATCAGATGGATTATATGATATATTAATTGATTTTCTAAAATTAAGAGATCCAAAATCAAAAGTACTCAAAAAAATAGGTACTCAAACAAAATCAAAAAATAAAGTTAAATTAGATTATTGGTTAGGTTCAATGGATAAAATAAAACCACCTTCAAATCAATTATCTATTTGGTCAAAACATTATAAACCCCCTTATAATTTATCTGATAAGCTTGATGGAGTATCTTCATTAGTTATTTACAGACATGATGGTACTATTAATATGTTTACTAGAGGAACTGCGACTGAAGGTATGGATATAAGTCATTTAATCAAATATTTAAATTTACCAAGTTTTGATACTGTTTCTTCATATTGTAAGAAACATAAAATAGAAGGCGATAAGAAGAAAAATTTAATTGCCTTTAGAGGTGAATTAATTATCAATCAAAAAACATTTGAAAAAAATTGGTCATCAACTTTAAAAAATGGAAGAAACAGTGTAGCAGGTCTTGTTAATAGTAAAACTATAAATCCTGAATTGGCATCTGATACAGATTTAATTTTATATGAAGTTATTGATCCATTTTATCAAATTGAAAAACAATTAAAGATTATTAAAGAAATTGGATTTAAAACAGTTACAAATAAAACAATAGATATTGAATTAACATATGAATATTTATCAAAATATTTAAAAGAAAGAAGATCAAAAGCTGATTATGAAATTGATGGAATTATTGTTACTAGTTGTGAGAATCAAGAAAGAAATCAAAAAGATAATCCCGACTATGCATTTGCATTTAAAGATGTACTTGAAGATCAAATAGCAAAAACAATAGTAGAGTCAATTGAATGGAACATAAGTAAAGATGGATTAATAAAACCAACTTTAATTCTTAAACCAGTAACAATTGGTGGAGTTGAAATAAAAAGAACTACTGGTAATAATGCAAAATTCATTGTCGAAAATGTTCTTGGACCAGGTGCCGAAATTGAAATTATAAGATCAGGAGATGTTATTCCAAAAGTTCAAAAAATAATTAAATCTGCAAAATCAGGAAAACCAGATTTACCACAAGGATCATGGTCGTGGAATGATACAAATGTTGATATAAAACTTGATAATTATGAACAAAGTACTGATGTTTTGATAAAAAATATATATTATTTCTTTTCAAAATTAGATACAAAAGGCTTGGGTGAAAAAAATGTTGAAAAGATGGTTGAAGCTGGATTAGATACTATACCAAAGATATTAGCTGCTGATCAAGTAATATTAATGACTATTGAAGGTTTTGCTGAAAAATCAGCTCAGAATTTAGTTGATTCAATCAAAATAGCTTTAACAAATGTACCATTAGCTAAATTAATGTCAGCATCAAATAAGATAGGTCCAGGATTAGGTGAAGAAAGAATGAAATTAGTTTTATCAGTTTATCCAAATTTAATGACTGATTATAAGAAATGGTCAAAAAAAGAATTCATTGAAAAATTAATAGAAATCAATGGTTGGGAAGAAAAAACATCTACATTATTAGTTAATAACTTTGACGATTTTATTAAATTTTATAATTCAATCCAAAAATATTTAACTTTAGAACAAATTAAAACTAAAAAGACAATAAGTGGTGAATTTAGTGGTAAAACAGTTGTAATGACTGGTTTTAGAGATAAAACACTACAAAATAAAATAGAATCTCAGGGAGGAAAAATAGGATCTTCAGTTAGTAAAAATACAAATATATTAATAGTTAAAGATCAATCAGTAATAGACGATCCGACCGATAAAGTTAGTAAGGCTATAGATTTAGGAATTAAAATTATTACCAAAGAAAAAGCAGAAAAAATAGTAAAAATAAATTAACATTCAATTATTTCTAATTTTGTACCAAAACATTTTTTATTATTATCATCTAATATTGTTACTTTTTGTATTTTATTAATATTAGGATGTGTTACAAATACAATAGGTGGTTTATTTATTAAATATATAATCAAAAGTCCAATAAAAAGACTAAAAATTAAATAAAAAATTCTTTCCTTTAACATTAAATAAAGTGGGATTTTTATATATTTTAATTTAAAAAAATATCCATATATTTGTATTAATGGAAGTACAATTAAATTCAAACATTAATTTATTTTTATCTTACAAAACTAATCACGAAGTCCAAGAATTAGATTCTAATTTTTTAGAAAAATTTGTATTAATATTCGGTACTATTGATAAAAATAAAAAAAATAAAAAATTAAAAAAATCAAATACAAATTTTTTAAAAAACTATAAAGTTCAAATAAAAAAAGATAATATATCAAATCGTGTTAATTTAATATTAAATAAATTATCTGAAACTAATATAGATCAATTAATTATTGAATTTATTGAAAATATTAACCAAGTTGATATTATAAATTTTGAAGAGATACAAAAAACTTTTTATTTAAAAATAATTTCAGAAATTAATTTTATTAAAATTTATTTGCAGTTTTTAAAAGTTCTTGGTTTCATTTATTGGAAAGTCCAATCTTATGATTTATCATATTTTATATCGATCGTTGAGTCTAAATTTAGATTAGATTATACAGATTTCGATATAGAACCTGAAAACAAATATGATTTTTTAAAAGAATTAGACGGTGAAACAAAAAGAATAAATAATTTAATTTTAATTAAGAATTTAATAGAACAAAATTTAATTAATCAAATATTAAAAGAAGAAATAGATCTTTTATTAATTAATCAAACAGTTTTTCTTCCGGATATTTATTATTGGTATAATTCAAGAAATAAAGAACTAACAAATATAGAAAAAAATATAATAAATGAATTATTAAAATTACCAAATTTAAATTCTAGAGAAATAGTTTTATTAGAAAGTTTAATCAATAAAACAAATAAATTAAATTATATATCAAATATAACAAATACCCATAATCAACAAATCCAAACAAAAGAGAGTACTGAAATTAAAACAGATACATTAAAATTAGAACTAGATAATATAATAGAAGAATATTTATTAATTAAAGAAATAGAAGAAGTAAATATTTTTATAGAAAATAGATGTTCGGATGCTATTTTAAAAAATAAATTTTGTGAATCAATTTTAGATAAATATTTTAAATCTAGGAATGAAAATTCGATTCAACTAATAGAATTATTAAAACAATTAATAAAAAGTCAAATACTATATAAATCAAATTTAAGTAGAGGTTTATTACTAATTAATAATAATTGGAAAGATAAAACAATAGATTATTATAAACCAGTAGAAAAAATGAAAGGAGTTTTAAATGTTTTAAAATCAATAGGTATTACAAAAAACATTGAATTTTTATTTGATCAATACAAATTATAATTATCAGAATGTAATCTATTATTTTTCTGTTTTACACCGCCGAAGATTTAAAATGCCTATTTTTTTATAAATCAACTTAAAAAAAATATTATATTATAATAACAATGAATAGTAAGAGGTCTATAATGACTTGTTCAGTTCCTGCTTTTTTCTTATAAAAAGAGCATATAAGGTACGAATAATAAAAGATACACATTAAAACTCATCAGTTAGGGTTGTCGCCCTAACAAATCCATAATTTACACGCTCTGCAACGGGCAAACCGTGAATATTTTTGTTGTTTAAAATCGGCATTTTAAATCTTCAAGGGTGTAAATAAGAACAATATATAAAATTTAAGTCTTGTAAATTATGAAGAAATAAGAAAACTATAATGTATCATTTTGTAAATATAAAAATATTTTACTTATACAACCACAAAGTTGTAATAAAGTATCTATTCCTCCATTTACTCGAATATAACTTAAACTAATTATTTCATAGATTTTTAATTTAGTGTCTTCTTTTAATTTAATATTTAATTCATCATTATTTTCAAATAAATATTTCATAAAAGTTAATAATATATCATTAGGAGTATAACCTTTATTATATAGATTTTTAACAATATTTATTGTTTCTACATAATTATTAGATATACAACTTGATAATATATGATTAATATAATAAGGTTTTGGTTTATCAACTAATTTATAAATAGTATTTTCATCTAATTTTCCAAAAGAATAATAAATACATTCTAAATTATTAATTGATTGTCTAATATCTTGATCTGATACAAATAATAATGTATTAATACCATTTTCTGTATATGGTATTAATTCTTTTTTACAAATGGTTTCTATTTTATAATACAAATTATCTGAATTAATTCTTGGATATTTAATAATCATACATCTCGATTGAATTGACTCTATAATTTGAGTGCAATCATTACAAATAAAAACAATTCTAGTTGTTTTTCTAAATTCAGATATTATATTAGATAATAAGTTTTGAGCTTTGGGTGTTATACTATCAGCTTCATCTAATATTACTAATTTATGACATGGATATTTAGAATTAACTTTGACATCATAAGTAAAATTTGTTTTCTTCTTACAGAAAGGATATATTGTATTATTAATTATAGATAATCCTCTATCATCTGAAGCATTTAATTCTAAAACATTATCTGAATATTTATCACCATATATTTGTTTGGCTAAAAAAAGTATAGTTGATGTTTTACCAGTTCCTGGTTCACCTGTGATAATCATATTTGGTATGGATTTTGATTCTAATATTTTTTCTATTTTTTGTTTAATAAATGGTTCTAGTAAGATCTCTTCTGAATTTTTAGGTCTATATTTTTCAACCCATGGAATTTTTATATCTACAGTAAAAATTTTATTTGAATTTAAATGACACGTATTTCTTGTAAAAAAATCCATATTATTAATTAAAATATGATATTGTTCTAAATAGTTTTTTATGTATTATTTATATAGGATTAAGAGAGCAAATAGAAAATAAAATTAAAGATAAAAATATTTACTATTTGAAGAAAAAGAAAGTATAGATACATGAAAGGAAATGTTAATTAATTTATCAAGCTAATTTTCTATCCAATATCGATTCCAATCATATTTTTTTATAGAACACGATATAAACTGCTCAGTTGGGCATTTTATAATGTTTTAGTTGTAATAACTTTAATTATTTTATAATTTTTGTATTCACCATTCATATCAATATTTATTGTTAAAATTTTTTTTGAAATTATTACTTAAAATACTAAAATGTGATAAAGTATTTATTTTATCAAATGATATTTTTATTGGATAATATTTTGATAATATGTCATTTATTTTTTAACTAATTTTTTATATATCATTATAATAATACATAAAAAATACTAATTCTTTACTAATGCATTTTCTAAAACTTGATGGATATTTTGAACTGAAATCACTTTAAAATTATCATCTTCTGGACTTAATCCTTCTCTTCTCATTATTTCTAAATCATCCATATTATCTTCTGGAATTAATGCTAATGTACATCCAGCTTTTTTACCACCATTTAATTTAGATTCCAATCCACCAATAATTCCAGCTTGTCCTCTTAAATCAATTTCACCAGTCATACATAAATCATTTCTAACTGGAATATTAGATAACATTGAATAAAATGCTAATGTAATAGCTAAACCAGCAGAAGGACCATCTTTTGGAGTTGCACCATCTGGAAAATGAATATGTAATCCAAATGATTTCTTATTATTAGCATCTTCTATAATTTCATCTTGTTTTTCTTTTGTTAACAAACTAAATGCATTCTTTAATGAATATTCAATTGATTCTTTCATAACTTCACCAGCTTTACCTGTAATATTTAAATCAAGCATTTTAGCTGATGGGAATTTAAGAACTTGGACTGGTGTTAATCCACCAATTCCTGATGATGTTGCATAAAGTCCATTAACTAAACCAACTTCTGGTTTGGAATGAATCTTTTTAACTCTAACTTTTGGTCTGTTCTCAAATAATCTTTTAACATATTGATCAGTAATTTTGAATGGAATTTGATATTCATCTGAATGAAATCTATTTAAGTTAATATCACGAATGATTTCGACTATTTTTTCTTTTATTTTTCTAACTCCTGCTTCATTAGTATAGGTTTCAATTAACATTTTAATCATATCCTCTTCTAAAATAATTTCATTGTTGTTAAAACCAACTTCTTTACAAATTTCAGGAAACATATAATCTCTAATAATAGTAATTTTTTCATGAAGTTTTAAAGGATGGGTTTCAATTATAGTAATGCGATCTCTTAAAATTGGATCAATTAAATCTGGATCATTAAATGAAAATACTATTAAAGCCTTTGATAAATCTAATTTAATACCAGCAAAAAATTTATCCTCAAATTCATCATTTTGAGTTGCATCTGTTAAATGTGTTAAAATACTTACTATTTCTCTACCATGTTCAGTGTGAGAAATTTTATCTACTTCGTCAATAAAAATAATTGGATTCATACAGCCTGAAATCATTAATATATCAGCTATTCTACCCCAAGTAGAACCAACATATGTAAAATTATGTCCTACTAATGTAGATCCATTAACTGAACCTCCAATTGGTAAGAAAGCAAATGGTCTTGGATTACCTGATTTATCCTTGAGACATTTAGATAAACCATTCTTTGCAAGTGAAGTTTTACCTGTACCTGGAGGACCTTGTAAACCTAAAACAGCACCTTTAGCTTCACCATTAATCCATTGAGCAAAAATTCTCTCTAATTGTAATTTAGCTTCTTTGTGACCATATACAGCACTATCTAATGTTGCTCTAACATTTTTCAAATAATTTCTCTTATCAATTTTATATGATTCCCATTCAGATACTAATGAATCCGATTTATCTAAATTTTTAATATGATTATCAATATCAGTATCTGAAAATATTTTAAGATTTGAATCTGATACATTAATTTTCTTAATAAAGTTTTCTTTAAAACTAATAATATCATTTTGACTATTATATCCAAATGGTAGTTTTAATAATCCATCTAACCAAGATTGAGCTTTTGAATCACCTTGAAAACTTGATTTCATTGATTTTAATTTTTCCATAGCTTTACTTTTAACATCTTCAGTAGTTTTAAGTAGTGAAATTCGTCTTTCATAAGGAATATCACTTTCTGATATTTTATTTAATTCTTGTTCTTCTTTTTCTACTTTATTCTTAGATACATCTAACATCTCGCGAATTGAATGATGTAATGCTTGATAAACTTCAGTACTTACATCTTTTTTATCTTTTGCTTTAAATACATCAAATAAAATAAATGCAAGTTTTTGATCATCTTCATTAGACATTAGTAGTAAGGTTAAAATATCAATTTTACGATATTTACTTGCTAATAAAAATTCATTAATTAATGATAATAAAGGTTTTCCTTGTAATACTTTAAAATCATTATATTTTTTTTTAACATCTTCTGATAATTCGCCATTAGTTAATACAATAATATCTCTCAAACTTAAAATTTTAATAAAATTATCTTTAAAATATTTAGGTATAACCAAAACATCATATGATAATGCTGATTTAAGAGAACATAATTTTTCTCTAACAAATTTAATACTTAACGAGATATTTAATAAATCATCTTTGAATAAACCTTGTATTACAATCATTTTATTGTTTATTTTTAAATAAACATTAGCACCAATTTTATCTTCAATCAATGTTGTAGATTTTGTATTCTTTGTTATTTTAATATTTTCATTCTCTAATATATTCATATTTTCTAGTACACTAAAATTATTACATCTTTTATTATTAAATTTTTTTGGACTCATTTCTATTAAATCATTAATTGTTTTTAAAAATGATGGCATCGTAGAATCATTTGAATTAATTATAATAGAATTTATCTTTAAATTTGAATCTGTTTTTTTTTCTTCTTCTTTATTCTTTGGAATAACACCCAATAAACTTTCTATTATATCTTTTGTAACAATAGAAGCTTTTTTTTGACCATCAACATCAACATAATTTGGATTCAAATATTCTATTTCAGTTTTATGATATTCGGAATCCCATACACAAATTGGTTTAATAAAACGAGTAATAAATAAAATTTTTTCTAAATCAGATTTATCAAAATTGTCTATAAAATTTTCATTAATTAATAATTTTAAGATATAATTAATATTTTCATTGCAAATATGATTTGAATATTTAATTAATAAATCATTTATTTCATTGTTTTTTTTACTATAATGACTAACTAAATCTGAATCAACATTTTTAAATGAAATAATATTTGTGTATTTATCTATCTCTTCTTTAATTATTTTTAATTCATTTAAAATTGACATAAATAAAGAGTCAGTATCTTGAAATAATTTAATGTTATTCATGTATGATAAGTTGTTTAACATTCCCAATAAATAATCTCTTTGAAATGATATTGAATATTTTAAAGAACTTATTTCATTTTTTAGAGTTTTGTATTTTTTACTTTTAATTACAAAATTTTTAGTATTATAACTTTTACTATTCATCTTATAATAAAAATAGAATTTAATTTTAAATACAAATAAATTTTTATAATATACTTAAAAAAATTAAATTAATCAATCAGTTTCATCGGGTTATCGGAATATTTAATCACACCTTCTCCAACAATTCTCAAAATTTTGTCAATAATTTTACAAATAATTAAGTGCTCATTGTCACTAATACAACATGGCTTTGCCAATTCAACTTTGATTGTATTTTTTTTAATTTCTTTCACTAGTGCATCACAAACACGTGTTCCAATTTGCATCACAATGAGATCCTTTAAAACTGGTTTCCATGAGAATCCAAATGTTGTAACCAATTCAAGATCAAAACAAACTTCAATGAAAACTGATGGCATTCTACCTGGAGTTCCAACGACATGACCTATTAGACTGTCTTTCTTTCCACCTTTTGTTTGTCCATTGCCTTTGAAATAGTAAGGATCAATATCAGTTGAAATACTTGCAAGACCACCAGGAATGAGACTGTCAAGAGCAATTTTTTGCGACTCAATTGATAGAACTCTTGTTTGAAATGGAGTGCACTCAAAATTTCCTGCTTTGTTTTTCATCACAAGACCAGGTCGGATTTCCAACACATCTCCCTTTTTTATAGTACCAGATTGTAGAGAACCACCAAACACCCCTCCGATGATTTGATCCCATGGAGTTCCAGGTTTGTTAGCATCAAAAGTTCTGATAATTGAAAAAAGGGGATCGGAATCACCCAAGTTTTTAATGTATTCAGAAGGATCGAATAATTCCATAATTGCTGTAGCCAACCTATCAATTCCAATTTTTTTATTGAAACAAGTTGGTATCACAACATGAGGCACAATATCGTATTGTGATAACAATTCATCCAATTCTTGTTTCCTCTGAATGACAACATCTTTTGTTACCAAGTCAATCTTGTTCATACATACAATAATCTTACGGATCTTTGCTAACTTTGCAGCTGCGAGATGCTGAATTAATTGAGGTGATGAACTCAATGGCTCATTCACAGCAACAATTACGATTGCACCATCAACAGTGCTAACTGCTGAAAGCATTGTTTGAATCAAAGACTGGTGACCAGGACAATCAGAACATGAAATATGGTTGATTAATTCACATTCTTCACCTAATGGATTTTGATAGGATAATAATTGTGAACCACTCGTGTACAGTTTTCCAGAAGGATCTCTCCAAATTTTCATGTTTGCATATCCAATATTAATAGTAATATTTTTTACTTTCTCTCGTGAATCTTGTTGTGTTCTAACGTCAGTACATGCTCTAACACACGATGACTTGCCATGTGCTACGTGCCCTAGAAAGGCAATATTGAAAGGAGCTTGTTTAGTAATCGATGTCATTAAATATAATGTTTAATAATATAGATTTAAAAAATTCAATTTTTTATTATTATCAGTTAATATTACATTTTTTTTATAATATAATATAGATATGAGTATTAAAGATTTAAATGAATTAATAGATAAACTAACTTTAAATCTTAATGATTGTATTAATATAATATCATTATATGATTCAAAAGAATTACTAAAATATTATCCAAGTGATGAAGAATTTAATAATTATAAAAATTCTTATGGTTACTATAAAAAACTTATTCATAATAATGATAAATTTGAATTGTATCTTATTTTTTGGTCACCATATGCTTGCTCTCCAATTCACGATCATCCAGAACAAGGATGTATCTTAAAATTATTATCTGGAAAATTAATTGAAGAAGTATTTTTAAATAAAAATAAAAAGATTAATTTTCATAATAGAAATATTATTTTAATTAATGATATTAACAATAGAAATGGTAATAAAATACTTCATAGAATAATTAATCTAGATGAATTATCGGTTTCATTGCATTTATATTTTCCTCCAAAATTTAAACAAAATATATTTAAATTTTAAAATAATTTATATATAATTATAGGATATTTATGACCAATAAATTTAATTACAAAAATAAAATTTATTTGATAGATAATATTGATGATGAAAATGAAACAGTTAACTGGAAAGAAGAAATTCAAATTAAAAAATATTTTGATTGTGGATGTTGTGAAGAATGTTTATGTGATGACAATACACCATGTAAAAATTGTGGTTGTAATTGTAATGGTGAGAATTATGATGAAGATTATGATGAAAATTATGATGAAGATAATGATGAAGATTATGATGAAGATTATGATGAAGATTATGATGAAGAGAGTGAAGAAATAATAACTGAAAAAAATAATTTAACTAACTTTGATATAAATATAATCGAATCAACTGATAAAGAAAAAAAAGTAAGAATAACATTAGAATTAAATCTTAGTAGTAAAAAAAATGAAGTAATAAGTATAGATTTAGATATTAATAGCTCAACTTATCTAAAAATAGCTGAAGAACTATTTAAATCATAATATCTTAATTATTTTATTAAACTAAGTTACTATTTACTAAATTTTCAAACAAATTTTGCAAAATTAATTATTTTGCTAAAGATTCTAACACCTCCTTCTGAGGTGGAACATCGTTTGGCATAATATTTGGATACAATTTATTTGTAAAAATAGCAGATAATTTAACATGCACTTTATCACAATGATTTGAAATCAATCCAAATTCAGCTAAAACTTGATTAGATGATTCATTTTTAACCCAATTAAACATCAATTTTCTCATTCTAAGAAATGCAATAAATGTTTCAGTAGGTACAGTTTTTAAATGATTATAAATATCACTAATTTTTAAATGAGTATTCTTAATTTCAGTAGAAGTAACTGTTTCCTTATCATATGTATGTAGTTG
>Ga0194130_10005744_pt1 | contig 14738 bp, 12 predicted proteins | sample TA2KigsurfametaG_FD_160084 | JGI IMG/M metagenome (GOLD analysis project Ga0194130, IMG submission 160084) | Freshwater microbial communities from Lake Tanganyika, Tanzania - TA2015050 Kigoma 12 surface | ecosystem: Environmental > Aquatic > Freshwater > Lake | place: Tanzania: Lake Tanganyika... | reverse complement strand
ATGGGTTCGCGGCCTCGCCGCCGCTCTCGGCGTGCCCGGCTCGGTCCCCAGCCCCACCTTCACTCTCTGCCAACCGCTCCGCGGCGGCCGCCTTCCGCTCGATCACTGGGATCTCTATCGCCTTGAACGGGCCCGCGATTGGGACTCGCTCGGCTGGCCCGATTGCCTCGTCACCTCCGGCCTCGTCGCGGTCGAGTGGCCCGATCGCTTCCCCGGAAAATGGCCGGACCCGGTCGTCGATCTCGAAGTCACCCCGCAACCGGATGGCTCCCGCCAACTTCGCTGGATCTAAAATCCATGACCCGCCTGATCCTCGAAGCCTCCGCCACCCCCGCCACCTGGGTGCTTTCCCGTCAGGGTGAAATCCTTTCTTCGGGTCAACTCACCGGAACCGTCGCCGCCACGCTGATCCCCTCCTTTCAAAAAGATCTCTGCGATCCTGGCCGGCCCGATCAGATTCTCGTCGGCGTGGGCCCGGGTTCTTTTTCCGGAATCCGCTCAGCCATCGCCTCGGCTCAGGGCTTGGCCGCAATCTGGCACTGTCCTGTTCTGCCCATCCGCAGCACCGGTTCGATCGCCTGGCAGTTTCCCGCAGCCACCCTCCTCGGCGTGTTTTCCGACGCCCGCCGCGGGGATATCTTTGCGACCTTCTACGCCTCCGGAAAACTGGCAAGCCCCACCGCCGTCCATCCCGCCTCGGAACTTCCCCGCCTTCTCTCCCGCTGCACCCTCGCCGTCACCACCGACCACCTCCCCGGCGTCACCCAAACTGCCCACCCCACGGCCACCTCCCTCGCCGCCTATCTCCACGCCCACGGCCTTGAATCCGGCCTTGCCCTCGAGCCCATCCACCTCCGCCCCGCCCTCAAAACAACCCTTAAATAACAATAAATATCCGTGTTACAATTGTAACACGGATATTTATCGCCAATTTAAGCCAAGAATTCACGGTTTCCCGCAAAATAGCTCAGTACCTCTGACCATATCCTGTTGCCATTTTCCGCTCTGCTAGGCAGGCCGTCTTTTTTATCGTTCCAAGATGGCCGTTAAACTTCGCACCTGGTGCTCAATTTCCCTGCCTGCCCTGCGCGCCAATCTCCGGGCACTTCGCCGCACCGCTCCCCGCGGCACCCGCGTCCTCGCGGTGGTCAAAGACAACGCCTACAGCCATGGGCTGGTCCCCGTGGCCCGCGCCCTCTTCCGCGCCGGTTGCGAGGAATTCGGCGTCGCTTTCGCCTCCGAGGGCGTGGAGCTTCGCCAAGCTGGGATTCGCGCACCCATCCTGCTGCTCGGCTCCACCCTGCCCTCCGAATTTCCCGTCGCTCTCGCCCACCGTCTCACCATCACCATTTCTTCGCTGCAGGAAGCCCGCGAAATCGCTCGCGCCGCCGAAAAAGCCCGCACCCTCGGCCTCATCCAAGCCAAACTGGACACCGGCATGAACCGGCTCGGGGCCAAGGCTCCCGAATTCCAACACCTCGTTTCCTACGTCACCCGTCATCCCCGCTTGGAACTGGTCGGCACCTTCACCCATCTCGCCTGCGCTGGCTCGAATCCCAAATTCACCGCCCGCCAACTTGAGCAGTCCTTTCTTCTTCCCATGACCGCTCGCCGCCACTTCGCCAATACCGCCGCCGCCCTTTCCCGCCACCCGCTCCCCCAAACGCACATCCGCCCGGGCCTCGGTCTCTACGGCATCGATCCCCGCCCCCAAGCGCTTGCCCCACTCCGCCCCGTCCTGTCCTGGAAATCCCGAATCCTTGTCGTCCGCCAGGTCGGGCGTGGCGAAACCATCAGCTATGGCGCCACTTTCCGGGCCCCGCGCAACCTCCGCATCGCCACGGTGGCCACCGGCTATGCCGACGGCCTGCCCTTTTCCCTCGGCAACCGCGGCCACGCCCTCATTCGCGGCAAGCTCTGCCCGATCGTCGGCCGGGTCACCATGGATATGACCATGCTGGACGTCTCCCGTCTGCCCGCCGCCCGCCGCGGGGATGAGGTGGTCTGGATCGGCCGTTCCGGGAGGAAAACGCGCACCGCCGCGGATCTCGCCCGCGAGGCGGGCACCATCCCTTGGGAAATCTTCACCCGCATCGCTCCCCGCATCCCCCGCTTCTACTCCTGAAAACCTCCTGCTGGCCTTATGCCATGGCTGCCGCGGCCACGCTGGCGCTGGCTCTTCTTCTCCCGGTCCGTTTCGACGCGCTGGAAGAGCGGGTGCTACTAGGCGCCGGCAAAGGCACCGCCTCCCTTCCGGAACTGGCCGCCTCCCTCCTCAACTCCGAACACCTGGGCGCCGGCCTTCGGCTTGCCCTGCTCTCCCAATCGATGGATCTCCCCGGCTCCGCAGAAACCGTCGCCAGCGCCCGCACCATCCTCTCCTCCCGCCGCGACCTCGCCTGGCTCGGCACCCGGGATCCACGCTTGGAACAGGTTCTCGCCACCTCCGGCCTCGCCTTTGAAAAAAATGTGACCGCCCCGCCGGAAATTCTCACCCTCCTGCTTCGTGAACCCGTCCGTCTCCGCCTCCGCCAAACCCTTAAGGCCAACCCCTCCCCGGGGGTGCAGTCCATCCTCCAGTCCCTCGACCTCAAGCCTCTCCCACCTCTTCTCCCCGCCAACCAACCTGGCGGCCAACCCCTCGAAGCCGTCACCCTCCTCACCGCCCACCTGCTCGACACCGCTGCCTTCTCCCCCGCCCTCGCCAGCGAGCTGAAAACCGTCGCCTATTCCGCCAACGAGAAAGGCTCCCTCCAGCCCCTCCAACCCGCTCTCCTTTCTCTTCTCTCCCTGGCTCGTCGCTTCGATTACGATTCTCTCCGCGAACTCACCGGCGGCGTCCAGACCCTCTCTGCGCTCGACTGGCTGGCCGGACAGGTCCGCTCGCCCGCCGAACCCGGCGATCTACTCCTCGCCGCCACCCTTTGGGCCGGCCCAGCCGACCGACTCACCCGCCTTCCCGACTCCGCCCAAAAACCCTGGGCCGTTCTCTCCTCCTGTCTCGCGACCGGCCGTGGCTCGCTGGAGTTGCTCGTCCAACGCCGTTGCCCCGTTTTCTCCAACCCGGTCCGGGTTCCCAACCCTTTGGTTCCCTGGCTGCTTCCTTGGGAAAGACCGCTCCTTTTTCTCCGCGCCCTTCTGCTGGTGCTGGGTTCCTGGTTTGTCGTGCAAGCCCTCTGGAAAATCCTCCACCCGACTTCTCCGGAAACTCCTGGCCCGTGGCGTCCCGTTCCCGTCCTTGCCCAGGCCGTCATGCTGGCCCTCTTGCTCGGTAGCCTGCCAGAACCTTCCGTCACCCGCCCCAAGCCCCTCCCTACCTACCGATTGAGTCTCGCCCTGCCCGGCTCGACCGTTAAAATGGAAAAAACGCCCCCCCTCTCCATGGAACCGACCAACATCATCACCTTGGTGGTCTTTTTGAGCCTGCAGATCGCCATCTACCGCATCTGCGTCCGCCGCATCCGCCAGATCGAGACCGGCCCCGGCGACCCCGCCCTGAAACTCAAGCTTCTCGAAAACGATGACAACCTGTTCGACTCCGGCCTCTACGTCGGTATCGGTGGCACTGCCATCGCCCTCGTCCTCCAGGTCCTTGGGGTGATCCAGCCCAGCCTCCTTGCCGCCTACTCCTCCAACCTCTTCGGCATCACCTGCGTCGCCGTCATCAAAATTTTCCACGTCCGCGCCTGCAAACAGCGGTTATTGCTCCCTGCCGCGAGAACCTAGGGAGCCCGACCGGGCCTGACCCCCGCCCGCTGCCGTGAACAAAACCCTCCTCCTCATCCTCTGCGACTTCCTCCTTCTCAATCTCCTGGCTCTCACCCGCTGGGATAAAACAGAAGCCCCGCCGCCTACGCCCGTGGTCGGGCGCACCGCCTCCGCCCGGGACGATGTCGTCGCCGCCCTCCGCCTTACCCTCGAGGAGGAAAAATCCAACCGCGAAAAACTCGCTCGTGACCTCGCTACCACCCAGGACGAGTCCCGCTCCCGCGCCGCGGTGCTCGACCAGGCCCGCACCCGCACCACTGAACTTTCCGAGCGCCTCCAAAAAAGCGAGCAGGAGGCCACCCGCCTCGCCCAGCAATCCTCGGTGGAAACCGAGCGCACCCGCGCCGCTCTTGAGGCCGCGAAGGCCGAAGCCGAGAACCTCCGCCAGGCCAAGGAAAAGCTCCGCACCGAGACCGATGCCCTCCGCTCCCAGCTCACTGTTGCCGAGGTCCAGGCCAAGGCCGCCGAGGAGAAGGTCAAGCTCACCACGGCTACCCTCCGCCAAGCCGAGGAGGATAAGAAAAAACTCATCGAACAAAACCAGTCCCTCTCCCAGGGCGTCACCCAGCTCGCTGCCAAGTCCGGCGAGATCACCAAGGAGATCCGCGAATATCGGCCCGTCGCCCCCAATGCCCTCTATTCCGATTACCTCAGCCGCCGTGCCACTGTCCGTCTCATGGCCGAGCGCCCCTCCGTCTCCAACCAGCGTCTTCGCCGCACCGAATCCCGCGCCCTCCTCCTGACCGACGGCACCCGGACCACCGCCCTCGTCCCCCTCAACGAAACCCCGTTCCGCTTGGGTGACGCGGAAGGCTCCTGGGACTCCCTTACCGGCACCCTTACCCTCCCGCCACCCTCCAACTTTCCCAAACCTCTCCCCGCTTTGGAATCCATCAAGGGATCCGACCCGCGGTTGCTGCTCGCTCCAGTGGAGGCAGCTCTTTTGCAGAAGCATCCCGAGATCGCCTACCGCATCGCCTCCGATCCTTTCCGCTTCCCCAAGGCATTGCTCATTTCACCGTCCGGCAAGGGCTACGGCGAATGCTCCTTTAAACTCGAACCCTCCTTTCCCGGTTACCTCGAGATGGATTCTCGCTTCCTGAACCGCCTTCAGGGCGAATACGCCCCGGAAGCCGGCGACCTGGTCCTCTCCCTGAACGGCGAGTTCCTCGGCGTCATGGTCAACGATCAGTTCTGCGCGCTCGTCCCCTCGCTGGAACCCGGGCCGGCTCTTTCCCTCGACCTGAAGGGCGCCTCCCGCGGGGCCGGCGAAACTCTCGCTACCCTCAAAAAGCGGGCCGCCGCCCTCGATTTCCGCCTCCAGTGACGGTTCGGTAACACCCAATATCTTTTCTTCCCACCGGCCCTTCTTCCCCTAAAAAACCATAAGAGCTTGAACGCCCCGAACGCCCAGACCCTCACCTTCGAGAACGCCCACGCCCTCTCGGAACTCTACGCCGCCGACGAAACCCTCCTGCGCGAGACTGAATCCACCCTCGGGGTCAAACTCACCGCCCGCGACACCCAGCTGAAGATCGACGGCGCCAACGGCTCCGTCCTCTCCGCCCAAGAGCTTTTCCGCCAACTCCACCTCGCCCACCAGCATGGCCTTCGGATCCGCCGGCACGAGTTCCTCTACGCCCTCAAGGCCGTCCAGCGCGGGGAAGGCAAACAGCTTGAGAGCATCTGGTCCACCCGCATCCAGGTCTCGGGCAAAAAACCCGTCATTATTCCGAAAACCTTCCTGCAAAAAGCCTACGTCGACGAAATCCGGCACCGCGACCTCGTTTTCGGTCTCGGACCCGCCGGCACCGGCAAAACCTACCTCGCTATGGCCATGGCCGTCTCCTACCTCAAAACCGACAAGATCAACCGCATCATCCTGACCCGCCCGGCCGTGGAGGCCGGTGAGGCCCTCGGCTTCCTCCCCGGCGACCTGCAGGAAAAAATCTTTCCCTACCTCCGGCCTCTTTACGACGCTCTCTACGACATGCTCGATGTTGAGGAGATCCAAAAGATGATGGATAAGGGCATTCTTGAGATCGCTCCGCTCGCCTATATGCGCGGGCGTACCCTCACCGGCGCTTTCGTCATTCTTGACGAGGGTCAGAACGCCACCACCGAGCAGATGTTCATGTTCCTCACCCGCCTCGGGCCCGACTCAAAATGCATCGTCACCGGCGATCCCACCCAGGTCGACCTCCCTCATCACCGCAAGTCCGGCCTGATCGAAGCCGTGCAGGCCCTCACCCCGGTCGAGGGCATCGGCTTCGTCCGCTTCGAGGACACCGACGTCATCCGCCACGAGCTTGTTGGAAAAATCGTCCGCGCCTACAAGGAACATCGCGGCGCCCGCCAAACCAGCCTCACCCTGTGAGCCCGGCGGCGCCGCTGACCGGGCGGGCCGTGGCGGAAAATCGGCTCGATTCCGATCCCCGCCTCCGCGCCGGGCTCTTTGCCCTCTCCGCCCTCCTCGCCTACGGCCTATCCCTACTTACCCCCGCCGCCCACAGTCCGGCCGCCTGGATCGCTGTCTTTTTTACCGCTCTGGTGCTGCCCCTCATTCTCTCGCTGGTCCTACCCGAAGCCTTCGTCCGCAATCGCCTCCTCGGCCTCTTTCTCCTCACCCTGATCGGTAATTTTGCTTTCATTCTGTTTCTCCTCCGCCTCGCTCCGCACTACGCCCTCGGGGCCGGCACCTATCTTCTTCCCCCCGCCCTCGCCGCCCTCACCCTCACCACCCTCGTCGGCCCGCGCGCCGGTGCCCTGCTTGTGGTTCTCGTCGGCCTCGCCGAACTATTCCTGCTGAAAGCCGACCATCGCTACCTCGTCGCCTCCGTCACCACCGGTCTCGGGGCGGTCATTCTTTCTAAAAACATCTTCCGCCGCTCCGATCTTCTCAAGGCCGGAGCCGGCATCGGCCTCGTCGCCCTTTTGTCCACCGTGCTGGGCGCCGGCCTTTCCTTCGCCGTCACCTGGGAAGTCATTCTTGCCGAAGCCATCTCGGCCGCCGCCCTCGGACTGCTCGGCGCCATCATCATCGGTGCCCTTCTGCCCGTCTTGGAGTCCATTTTCGACCGCACCACCGACCTGTCTTGGCTCGAGCTGATGAGCCTGGACCGCCCCATCCTCCGCCGCCTCGCCCTGGAGGCCCCCGGCACTTACCTCCATAGCGTGCTCGTTGGCCATCTTGCCGAGTCCGCTGCGGCGGCCTCGGGCGCCGCCAATCCCCGTGCCTGCCGTGCCATGGCCCTCTTTCACGACATCGGCAAACTCAAGAACCCCGAGTACTTCACGGAAAACTTCATCACCGCCAGCCCCGATCCTCACGCCGCCCTGCCTCCTTCCCTGAGCTCCCTCATCATCCTCGCCCATGTGAAGGACGGCATCGCGTGGGCCCGCCAGCACCGTCTGCCCCGCCGTATTCGCGACGCCATCCGCGAACACCATGGCCGCGGCCTGGTCTGGTACTTTTACCAGCGCGCCCTTCAGCAGGAGAAAGACGCCCGCTCCGGCGGCAAGATCCTCCGCCTCCGCGAGGAGGACATCCCCGGGGTCGATGAATCTTGTTTCCGCTATCCCGGCCCCCACCCCCAGTCACCCGAAACGGCCATCCTTTCCTTGGCCGATGCAGCCGAGTCCGCCTCCCGGGCCCTGGAAAAACCCGTCCCGGGGGATGCCGCCAAGCTCGTTGACCAACTGTTCCAGGAACGGGAAAAAGAGAACCACTGGTCGGAATGTGGCCTCACCCCCTCCCAGTGGCAGGCCGCCCGAAAAGCTCTGTCTGATGGCGTGGAAAATCTGCTTCGCCCCCGCATCCGCTACCCCAAGGACCGCCGTGGATATAAAAAAACCGACTCTTCGGTGGATCAACCGTCAAAGACGGCATCCTCCGAGTTTCGTCTATCTTCGCCGTAGGCTGGACGCCGCTCTCCGGCGTCTCCCCGCCGCCCGGCTTCGCCGCCTGCCGGCGGAGCTCAGCGTCATCCTGGTCTCCGCCCGCGAAAGCAGTCGCCTGCACGACCGCCATCTGGGCGACCCCACCCCCGCCGACGTCCTCGCCTTTCCCCATGGGGAAATCGTGGTCTGCCCCGAGGTCGCCGCCGCGCTCCGCAAAGGCCACGGCCTAAGTCTCCGTGATGAACTTCTCACCTACATTCTCCACGGCGTCCTCCACCTCGCCGGCTTCCGTGACTCTTCTCGCACCGGCGCCCTCGCCATGCGCCGCCTGCAGTCCCGCCTTCGCAAATCCCGGTAGGGCCCGACGTCCCGGGGGGTCGATTGAGAATTTTTACTTTTTCCCTTCCCGTAACCTCATCCTACGGCTCCTCCCCCTCAGATTTATTGATCAGAAAGCGTTGCCACCTGCCGAAACGGCTCGGCCGATAGCCTCGTCGCTCCGCTAAAGGGCCGCTCAAAGATCAGGATCAGCGCCACGATCATCCCCAGACACCCGTAATATCCTCCCAGCGTCACTTTCCGACGCAGGCTCATGTTCGACTCCGTCGTCATCAGACACTCAAGAAACGTCATCAACCCGATCACGATCCAGAACAGCGGCGCGGTCGACGACTGCGCCTTTTGCAGCCTCGCCTGCCTCAAATCCTCCAGCTCAATGAGCCCCGTCCACAACCCACTCCCTTCCCCGTGGGGGGAGTTCATCGCTGATCTTTTCGCCAACCTTCGCAACTCCGCCAAAATTTCATCCGCTCTTGCGGAGAGCATCGGGGCCTTGGCTCCCAGGGACTTCCACTCATCTTCCGCAATGGCTCCGGCATAATCCCGCAACAACTCCCGCTCTCGCTTGGCGTAGATGGAGCCGTCGATCTCCAGCAAGCGGTGCAACTGCTTGATCTCGCTCGCCTCCCGGGACGCTTCCCCATCCATCCGGACAAACTTCTCCCTCACGTCATTCAGGGTCAGGGCCAGCAAAAACACCAGAAAAGCCCGCAGTCCCCGCTGGGTCCGGTCCACCAATCTCGTCTCCGGCTCGTTGGCCATCCGACCGGCAAGACGATACCCCAACCTGGGGATCAGCAAACCTAACGTGGCAAAGAGCACAAAGAACAGCGCCACAATCATCAAATCTGGCAACGACCACACCCCATTTGGAACCATCGGCAAATCATGCCTCAATGAATTCCTCCAAAGCAATGAACTCTCTCCGTTGCTTCGCTTCCCGCCGGCTGCCTCCCGCCGAGGGTCCAACTGCCAATCCCTGGTTTGACGCTACCCCCCTCCTCTACTGGCCCCTCCTCAGCCAATGGTTCATGGTGTCTACTTCTTTCGGATTCACCGCCTTCACCATCCGCGGGATTTCGAACGTGCGTTCCACTCTCGCGAAAATTTCCGGTACCGGATCCCCTTCCTCGTCCAGCAGTTCCACCACCAACCGGTGCCTGCCCTCCGGCAACCCCGTCCAGGCGTGGGGCTCCGCTCGGGGTAGACTGATCTCAGCCCCGTCCAATCGGCATCGAACCCGGTAGCCATCCTGGGAAAGCGTCACGTTGTGCGCCCGGAAATCCAGCCATACCTTTCCCTCGGAATCAGGAAACGCCGGACCGTCTTTGGGCAAATTCACCGTGAGGTACGGCTGATCCGCCGGCTGAAAATTGGAAAAATCTTTTCGGCGCACATAAAAATTTACCCGGGCCATCGCCTCGGGATTCGCCAGCATTTTCCCGTCCGGCTGCACCACCATCACCCTCAACACATGCGCTCCCGGCGCCAACCCGCGCAACACCACCGGCTTAAGTTCGTGATCATGCTCGATCGGCGAGCCGTTATCCAAAACCACGTGCAGGCGGTTGCCCCCTTCCCCAAGGAAGGCACGCTCCGCCCGCACAAAAACATCCACTGTTTCCCAAGGCAGAATTTGGTCCTCCTGGGGCGACTCAATCAGCACCCGCACCGTTGGGTTTACCGCCACCGCCTTGCGCACAGGCTCCGTCGGCGGTTCCACCGCCCGCACGGCTTCCGTCGCAGGTTCCGCCCGGCGGACCGGCTCCTCCTCCTGCGCCAGGACTGGGGCCCCCGGCAAGAGGACCACCCCCAAGAGCAACTCAAGCCTCGCCATTCCTGCTCTTTTGGAAAATCTCATCCGCCCTTAAGCTTTTCCCCACCATGCCCGCCCTGCAACTCTCCGTTCCGCTCGATCTGGCCGCCACGCTTCTGGGAGGCCAGTCCTTTTGCTGGAACGAGGCCATCCCCGGCGAGTTCGCCGGCTGGATTCGCGGCCATCCCGTCACCCTGACGGTCCGTCAGCGCCAACTGGTCTGGGACAATCCTCTTCTCTCCCCCGCCACCCTCCATCACTACCTCAGCCTCGATCTGGAACTCGACCCTCTCCTGGGATTGAGCCATGCCCGGGATCCTTGGCTCCCCCAAGCCCGCGAAACCCATCCCGGCCTCCGCCCCCTGCGCGAGGACCCATGGGAGTGCCTCGCCAACTTTATCTGCTCCTCGCTGAAGCAGATCGTCCAGATTCGCCAGATCAACGAACGCCTCCGCCGCACCTTCGGCGGTCCGACCCGCGACTTTCCCTCTCCCCAGCGACTCGCCCGAGCGGGCGAAAAGGGGCTCCGCCAATGCCAGCTCGGTTACCGTGCCAAACACCTCGCCGCCACCGCCAAGATCCTCGCCAACCAACCGGAACTGTTGGACATACCGGAATCCTGGTCCACGGAACGGGCGGCGGAGCATCTGGAGGAACTCCCCGGCGTCGGTCCCAAGATCTCTCGGTGCGTGCTGCTTTACGCCTACGCCCGCTGGGACGCCTTCCCCGTCGATGTCTGGGTTACCCGGCTCCTTCGCCAGCTCTATTTTCCCAAACGAAGGAAACCTCTCCGCTTGCAGGATTGGGAGCAATGGTCGGAACAACAGTTTGGCCCGTCCCGCGGCCTCGCCCAGCTCGCCCTCTTCCACTGGTATCGCACCCGTCCCGGGGCGCGATCGCGGATTTAAATTTCCGTCGTCCCTGCGGTGCGCAGATATTCGTCCGCGGCGCGCACTTGCTCCTCTTCGCCAAATACAAACAGCTGGTCCCCCGCCTCCAACGCCGTCTCCGGCCCGGGCGAAACCATGTTTTTTCCCTTCCGGTCAATCGCCACCACCACCGCGCCCGTCTTTTTCCGTAGTTGGGTGTCTGCCAGCGTCCGGCCGATCAGCGGGGATTGCGGATCAATCTGATGCACGTGCACCGTCGATTCCCCAGGCAGGTTGAGGCCGTCCTGGTCCGGAGGCGTATCCCAGGTCTCCCGGATCATGGCCTGACCCTGGGAATAAAGGTGCACCAGTTTCTTTTTCCCGAGCACTCCGAGGACCGCCAGTAAACCGAAAAGCGCGAGAAGTAGTTTTCCTGTGGGTAATAGCGGCGCACTCAACAGGATCAGGATCAGCGCAAACATCAGGTAACCAATCCCCAGAAAAAGCGCTTGGGCGAGATTGCGGGCCGCCTGCTGCTCGTTTCTCGGGAACGCGACCTCGGAAACCAACACCCCCAAGGCCTGATATTTACGCACCCAAGCCACCACGATCGGCAGCGCCACCAGCGCCCCCGCCACCCAGAACAGGGGCGCACCCCAGTCCAGCATGGCGAACCGGTCCGGGAACCGATCCCCGTACGTCCTCCAAAGCGCCGCTGCAGAAAGCAGGCACGCCGCGATCAGAATCAGCTGTAACAAAAGTTGTCCGACCAGTTTTCGGATGAAATCCAGCGCCATTCGGTGTTGGCTGCGCGAGGAAGCCCCCAAACTTTTCATCCAGGACTGGTAGGTCTTCCAGAACTCCACAAACCAGACCGGCCCGCGCTTCTCGATCCAGTCTGCCGCTTTTTCCGATCCGGCAATCAGGTAAGGCGTGGTCAGGGTGGTGGCAGCGGAAACCAACACGGCGATGGAATACAGGCGGTCGCTCATCACGCCCAACGTGATGCCCAGCCCCGCGATGATGAAGGAAAACTCGCCGATCTGCGCCAGGCTGAATCCGGCCCGGGTCGCGGTCCGCAAATCACAGCCCCCCAGTAAGGACCCAAGCCCGCTGAAAAGAATCTTCCCTGCCAGCACCAACAGGATGATCCAAACCACGGTTGCCCATCCCTCTTGGAGAAAGTCGAACTTGATCAGCATGCCCGAGGACGTGAAGAAGATCGCGCTAAACACATCCCGCAGCGGTCCGACCAATCGGTCGATCCGCTTTACTTGCCTCACCTCGGCCAATACCGCTCCCGCCAAAAAGGCACCCAAGGCCACGCTGAAGCCCAGCTTCTGGGCCAGCAGGGAGATGCCAAAGACCAGACCCAGCACGGTGATCAGCAGCACCTCCTCCATCTCCGTCCGACTGGCCAGATCGATCAGGCGGGGAATCACCAGAAACCCCACCACCGCCACCCCCACCAGGAACGCGGTCAGCGAAAGCATCGTTGTTCCCGTGGAGGCCAGATTCATCTCGCCGGTGGTGCCCAAATGGGTGAGCACCCCCAACATCGCCACGGCCAGGATGTCCTCCACGATGAGAATGCCGAACACTACCCGGGCGAATTCCCGGCGTAGCAGTCCCATCGCCTCAAGGGCCTTTGCGATGATCGTGGTGGAGGAAATGGAGAGGATGGCGCCGAGGAACACCGCGTCCATTTGGCTCCACCCCAGCCACTTTCCCACCTCGTGCCCGACCAAAAACATCCCGGCGATCTCCACCACCGCCGCCACCACGGCCGCCGACCCAACCTCCCGCAGTTTCCGGAAGCTGAAATGGATCCCGATCGAGAACATCAGCAGGATCACCCCCAGCTCGGACAAGGTCTTGATCGCTTCTTCATCGTTCACGAGGGAAACCGGCGGAGTGTTCGGCCCGATCAGGATACCCGCCAGGATGTAACCCAGTACCACCGGCTGCTTCAGCCGCTGGCAAAGGATCGTGGCGACGGCCGCTGCCGCCATCACCACCGCCAAGTCCTGGATCAGTTCCAAACCATGCATGCCTAGATTCTCTGCGAACGGCACCGAATCATCAACCCGGAGCTGAGGTATTTGTGTTTTTAGTTTTATTCATGGAGGAAGCTCCGGCCCCAAAACTCTCCTCCATCACAAAAGACAAAAGAACTGGCCCCTCCCTGGGCCTCTCCAACCCCTTTTGACACTCAAGCCTCCTAAATTTAGATTTAGGGTGTGATTCAGCTAACCACCACCGCCGCCCGCCGGATCCGGGAACTCACTTCCAGCCGGGACGCCACGCAGGGCCTTCGCCTTTTCATCGAAAAGGGCGGCTGCGCCGGGCTCTCCTACGGCATGACCGTGGCTCCCGCCGAACCCACCGACCAGCGGATCGAACAGGAGGGCGCCCGCCTTTTCGTCGCCGCCGATAGCGCCCCTCTCCTCGAGGCCTGCACGCTCGACTACGAGGAAGAGCTGACCCATACCGGCTTCAAGATCGTGAACCCCAAGGCCAAACAAACCTGCGGCTGCGGCACTTCTTTCGAGGCCTGACGGCTTGGCCTCCCCTTGGAGCCTTCGGGCCGCCCTTCGGCCGGGCTTTCTCGCGGTCCAAAAATTTTACCGCGTCTTTCTCGTTTTTCAGGCGATCGGCGTGGCCCTTTACATCGCCTACTTCCAGTTTCCTGCCGTTCGTTCCGTCGTGGATGCCTTTTCCGTCTGGAAGGAGGCGGGCGGATTTTGGCTCTCCGCCCTCCTCACCGCCGTGGCCGGAACCATCCTGCCGGAATCGGTCCGCACCATCGTGGGCCCGGACCGCTCCTGGGATCTTTTCCGTCTGAAAAAAATGGGATGGAACTTCGTTTTCTTCGCCACCGTCGGCTTGGAGGTGGACCTCTTTTACCATCTTCTCGCCTGGCTCTTTGGATCGGGTCCCTCCTGGAACATCATCCTGCCCAAGTTGGCGGTGGATTTTATCGTTTATGTGCCGTTGGTCGCGATCCCCATCAGTATCTCGTACTTTCTCTGGCTGGAACTGGGCTGGACGCCCCGCCAAATCTGGAAAGCCTGGAGCTGGTCCCTTTACCGTGACCGCGGCCTGCCCCTGCTGATCCCGGACTACTTTTACTGGGGCCCCCTCCTTCTCTTCCTCTACAGCCTCCCCTTTAGCCTCCAGTTTCCTTACTTCCTTCTTATCTTCTCCGGTTGGAGCCTGGCCTTCATCTTCATCGGCTCCCACGGCCTCGAATCCAAATCCAATCCGGCGGACAAATAGGGTTGGGTTCGGATTCGGTTCGCTTAAACTTTTCCAAATGTCCCGACGGGTTCTGCTACTTTTTCTTTCGCTGTTCCTGACGGCCTGCACCCAGGCCCCACCCGTCGCCCGCGAAGATCATCCCCTCCCCGACGGCATCGACACCGCCCGCGCCGAGCCCGGCCGCCGCGGCGGCGTCTTTATCCAGTCGGTCCCCGGCGAACCTTCCACCTTCAACCCCCTCGTCTCGGAGGACGCCACCTCCGGCGGCTTCATCGGCCTCTTTCTCGACTCCCTCACCCGCTACAACGCCGTCACCCAGGAAGTCGAACCCGGCCTCGCCGCCCGCTGGGAAATCGGCAAGGACAACAAAACCTTCACCTTCTTCCTCCGTCCCGGCATCCGCTGGTCGGACGGCGCCTCGTTCTCGGCCGACGACGTCCTCTTCACCTTCCAGGCCATCTACGACCCCCGCTACCCCAACCGTTCCGCCTTCGACCTCTCGGTCGACGGGAAACCGTTCCGAATCGAAAAACTCGACGACCTCACCGTCCGCATCACCACCCCGGAAATCTTCGCCCCATTCCTCGAGTACGTCGGCGGCGTCGGCATCCTTCCCAAACATCGCCTCGAGCCTGCCTTCCGCGACGGCACGCTCCAGAAGGCCTGGAACGTCAGCGTCGCCCAGCACCAACCGGAAACCCTCGTCGGCACCGGCGCCTTCCGACTCCGGTCCTACCAGCCGGCCGAACGGATCGTCTTTGAGGCCAACCCCCACTACTGGCGGG
>Ga0194130_10005741_pt1 | contig 14743 bp, 16 predicted proteins | sample TA2KigsurfametaG_FD_160084 | JGI IMG/M metagenome (GOLD analysis project Ga0194130, IMG submission 160084) | Freshwater microbial communities from Lake Tanganyika, Tanzania - TA2015050 Kigoma 12 surface | ecosystem: Environmental > Aquatic > Freshwater > Lake | place: Tanzania: Lake Tanganyika... | reverse complement strand
GGTGTCGCTGCCAAAAAAACGTCTGCAACGCCGGTTGTACCAGCTGAACGGGTGAAGCGTAGGCCGGGCGCAAAGGCCAAAGCGGAAGCCGGTGAGGCTTTGGCTTCGGTTCATCATGAGGCGGCCGATGCGATCCGCAGCGTGGCCGAGCAATCGCTCGATCAGGTTCGCTCCGCATTTGCCCGCTCGCACGAGGCGTCTTTGTCTTTCGCGCGCGGCTTTGAAGCCAGCGGTCATGTTGTCCAATCTGGCCTCAAGGAAATTCAGACCCGCGTTGCTGACGCGCTAGAAGCCGAAGCCCATGCAGCTTTCAGCTATTTCCGCGCCATGACGCGGGTGAAGACGCTTTCCGAGATCATCGATCTTCAAGCGAGCCAATTGCGCAAGCAGTTCGAGCGCAATTTCGATGAAGCGCGGGATTTGTCGTCTCTGGCCACGGCAGTTGCGACCAAGGCGTCGGAACCGGTGCGAAAGGCTTTTAGCCATGCGCTTGAGGCTCAGCGCCCCTCTCATTAAGGGGGAGTGGCCATCCGGCACTTGAAAAGAGAGTGAAGCGGGCTTAGGACGTCTCTCCGAAGAAGGGTGCATCGGCCCGCTTCCTTGTTTTAGAGCAGCTATAGCTCAGTTGGTTAGAGCGCTAGATTGTGGATCTAGAGGTCCCCCGTTCGAGCCGGGGTAGCTGTACCACCTTTCATCTTTCGCGATGAACAAAACCAAAATCGAAAACCGATCTGCGCGGGTGCTTGATGTAAATCAAGGTTGACGTGTTTTGTGCGGCTCAAAGTGGCGGCATGGTGAAACCGTCTGCCTTCAACTACAAATGGCTCGCGCAACTTGATGCGCGTGTGCCGCGTTATACGAGCTATCCGACCGCGCCGCATTTTCATAATGGCGTCACCGCCGCGACGGTGAATTCCTGGCTCGAACGAAAGGACCTTTCAGAGCCTCTCTCGCTTTATCTTCACATTCCGTTTTGCTGGAAACTTTGTTGGTATTGCGGATGCAACACGACAATCACGAAAACCTATGCGCCGGTTCCACCTTATCTTGAGACTTTGCTTGCTGAGCTCGCGCTCGTGGTTGAGAAACTTCCCCGTCGTGGACGTTTATCGCATCTTCATTTTGGCGGTGGCACACCAAGCCTTTTGTCGCCGAAAGATTTTCGTCGCGTGATGGCGGCGATTACAAAATATTTTGATTTTGTTGATCGCGCAGGAATTTCAATCGAAATTGATCCACGCGGTTTCACCGCGTCGCGCGCGAAGGCTTATGATGAAGAAGGTATAACACGCGCCTCAATCGGCGTGCAGGATTTTGACGCCGCTGTCCAGAAAGCGATCCATCGGTTTCAACCATTCGAAATGGTCGCAAAGACGGTTGATGATTTGCGCAAGAATGGTGTGATGCCGATCAATTTTGATCTGATTTATGGATTGCCGCATCAAACCAAAAAACGATTATTGAAAGCGTAGAAGCGACCGTAAAACTTGGCGCCACACGCGTTGCGCTTTTTGGTTATGCGCATGTGCCATGGATGAAAAATATCAGAAGGCACTTGAACGTCATGGTCTGCCGGATCTACGCGCGCGAATGAGTCTTGCAAGTGCCGCGCGCAATGAGCTTGAAAAACATTATATGCCGATTGGTCTTGATCATTTTGCTCACGCCGATGACCCAATGGCTTTAGCCTTGCAGGACCATCGTTTGAGGCGAAATTAAGGTTATAAAACTGATCACGCGAGCACTTTGATTGCCATTGATTCGAGCGCCATCAGCGTGACGGGTTGGGGTTACGCACAGAATGAAGGCGATCTTGATGCCTGGGCCAGTGCCGTCAATGACGGGCGGTTGCCTATCCATCGCGGACTGGTTCTCAGCGCCGATGATCTTCTTCGTCGAGACGCAATCGAAAAACTGATGTGTGATATGATTGTTGATCTTGAGAGTGTTGCCCATCACCACGGCGTTGATCCGGCGATTTTTCTCGAAGATCTTGATCGCTTGCAGTCTTTAACCCGCGATAGCCTTGTTCAGATCGAGGGGTGGAAGGTGATCATTCCCCCACATGCACGCCTGGCCATGCGCAGCGTTGCTTCAGTCTTCGATACGCATTTGATGGAAGTTCAAAACCGCCACGCCGCGGCGGTTTGACCTTTTTTAAAGTGCAGCCATCACAACAGCGACGATGGCCAACATCGTGCCGGTAACCCGATTGATCCAGCGGCGCGCTTTTTCGCTTGTAAATAAAACGCGCGCACGACTTGCCGCAGACGCATAGATCATCAAACCGGTCGAGATCATCGTTGCGATTGTGAGCGTGAGAATGAAGTAATCGCTCAAACTCAAAGCAGTGAGATCAAGAAGCGCGGGCAAAAGAGCTGCAAAGAACAGAATCGCTTTTGGATTGCTAATCGTCAGAGAATAAGTTGATAAAAAAAGTGCCCATGGTGATTCCGATTCTGAGGGATCAGTGGCGCCCAAATCGGTCGAGATCGGCGAGGTCCATAATCCATAGGCGAGATAGATCAAATAGGCCGCACCACCCCACCGAACGACAATGAAAATGGGTGCGTGGGCTTCAGCGAGTGCGGCAAGACCCGCGGCAGCGACAATGAATAAAGTTAGATCATCAAAGATGAATCCGGCGACAAAGAACGGCATGCCGTAAAGGCCACGGCCTAATGCGCGCGCGATGATTGCAGCCAAGCCCGGTCCCGGCGTGATCACCGCGATAAAATAGGTCAAAGTAAAAATAAGAGACTGCGAAAGTGTTATGAAATCAGTACAACTTGCCCCTGCGACACCCCATAGCGCTGAGTGGTCTCTGGCATCAAGGAAAAAGACGCGATGTCGGCGCCAGTCATAAAAACTTGCGAACCAAGTTGCGCCAAAGTTTCAAAAAGCGCGGTGCGTCTTTTCGGATCCAGATGCGCGGCAATCTCATCAAGAAGAATGATTGGCGCGATGCCGCTCACATCCGCAACAAGGCGTGCATGAGCAAGAATGAGTCCAATCAAAAGCGCTTTCTGTTCGCCGGTGGAAGCACGTTCTGCTGCAACCGATTTCGGACCATGAATGACAATCAGATCGGAGGCTTGTGGCCCGACTAACGCGCGACCCGCTGCACGATCGCGCGGTCTTTGTGTTTTCAAAAGCGCACGAAACTCGTCTTCAACATCAACAGCCGCACGATCAATCAAAGCGGTTTCAACCCAGCCCTCAAGTCGGATATCTGCCCAGGGAAAGGGCGAGGTGTCATCGCGCGTCGAATGAATCAGTCCTGAAAGCCGTCCGATCGCTTCTTGCCGCGCAGCAGCAACGGCAATTCCCGTTTCAGCCACTTCGCGTTCGATCGCATCAAGCCATAGCGGATCGGGTGAAGGTTCTTCGAGCAATTTGTTTCGTGTTCTTAAGGCGCGCTCTAACCCAGAGACACGGTTTGTATGAGCGGGATCAAGTGCAAGAACCAATCGATCAAGAAAACGACGGCGATCACCGGCGGGTCCTGTAAACAATCCGTCAAAGGCGGGCGTCAACCAAACGAGGCGAAGATGATCGGTAAAATGATGCGCTGATCCAACACTTGCGCCATTGATGCGATAGCGTCTTTGTGACGAGTTATCTTCGTCAAGGATTTCAAGGCCTGTGCCCAAACGCCAGAGATCCTCACTATCCTGAAGTGTCAGGGACACCGCAAAAGATCCAGGCCCTTGTTCGCGCGCCATTTCTTCAAGATCAGCGCGACGCAAACCGCGCCCCGGTGTGAAAAGCGAAAGCGCTTCAAGAAGATTTGTTTTGCCTGCGCCATTATCGCCGACAAAAACAATCAGCAATCCCTCAATCGAAAGATCGAGTGATGAATAGGAGCGAAACTCTTGCAAGAGAAGACGAGTGACGCGCGGTGTTCGATAGGACGAAGACGCGCGTCGAGAGTCTATATCTATCACACGCGCATCGGCATCAGGACATAAAGCGCGCTTGCGCCTACGCGATCCTGAATCAAAGTGGGCGAGCCTGAATCAGCCAGTTTGATTAACGCCGTGTCGCCATCAAGTTCAGCGGCGATGTCGAGAAGATAGCGTGCATTAAAGCCAATCTCGAGTCCCGCTTGATCATAATCGACTTCGATTTCTTCAACGGCCGATCCTGATTCCGGATTGGTCACCGACAAAGTGAGCTTGCCGTCATTGACTGCCAATTTCACGGCGCGCGTGCGTTCCGATGAAATCGTCGAGACGCGATCAACTGCTGCCATGAAATCTGCTTTTTCAACAGTGAGCAATTTATCATTCGCGGTCGGAATAACGCGTTGATAATCAGGAAAGGTTCCGTCAATTAATTTCGTCGTCAAAACCACCTCACCAAGCGTGAGGCGAATTTTTGCCGCCGAGACTTCGATCATCACATCGTCGCCATCGGCTTCAACCAGCTTCAAGATTTCATTGACGGCCTTGCGCGGCACGATGATGCCGGGCATGCCCGCTGAGCCTTGCGGAGCATCCGCTTCAACGCGCGCGAGACGATGACCATCGGTTGCGACGGCACGCAACATTGTGTGGCCCATTACATCGATCGTGTGAAAATAAATCCCGTTGAGATAGTAGCGCGTTTCTTCGGTTGAAATCGCGAATTGTGTCTTTTCAATCAGGCGACGCAATTCAGCGGCCGGCAGGCTGAATTTGTGATCAAGCGTTCCCGCGGCCAGATCCGGGAAATCGCTGTCAGGCAAAGTCTGCAATGTGAAGCGCGAACGGCCCGCGCGAATGATTATTTGTGTCGCATCGCCTGAATTATCGAGCGAGACTTGCGCGCCATCCGGTAATTTGCGGACGATTTCATAGAACATATAGGCGGGCACTGTCGTCGCGCCGGGCGTTCCGATGTCAGCGGGAAACCGTTCGGTGACTTCAAGATCAAGATCGGTGGCCTTGAGATGTAGGCTGCCATCCGCTGCTTTGAGCAGAATATTGGAGAGGATCGGAATCGTGTTCCGCCTTTCAACCACGCGGTGAACATGACCCAAAGACTTGAGGAGCGCTGCTTTTTCGACAGTGACTTTCATAGCCGACCTAGCCGATTTCAGGAAGAGTGAGCCCCGACGGATTTGACGGGTCTTCGAAAGTGCCAGATCGGGCCGCGGTTATGCAAGACAAACCGGCAAGAGGGCGCCCGTTTTCATCCTCTGGTCCACAGAATTCCCCGAATTTTGCGCCCAAAACGGTACTTAGTCCTGCAGCATCCGCTTCAAAAGCTCGACATCGTCGCGGAAGCAATTATCAGCCGCCACTGCGCCTTCGATCTTCCGGACGGCATGAAGCACCGTCGTATGGTCACGACCACCAAAACGACGGCCAATTTCCGGAAGCGACCGCAAAGTCAAAACCTTTGCGAGATACATCGCGATCTGGCGGGGCTTCACCACGCCTGCCGAGCGGCGCGAGGAAAGAATATCCGCGCGGCTTACGTTGAAATGGGTTGCCACCAGTTTCTGGATGTCTTCGATTTTGACTTTTCTAGGCTCGCGGGCGCGGATGAGATCGCGGATGGCAGCTTCGGCCGCTTCCACAGTCAAGGCGCCGCCCGTCAAAGTCGAATGGGCGAGCAAGCGATTGACCGCGCCATCAAGATCGCGACCGTTGGAAACGATTGATTTTGCGACATAGGCGATCACATTCGCATTCACATCGAAATTTGGCTGGTGCTGACGAGCGCTTGCGATGCGCGCCTCAATAATGCGGATGCGAAGATTTTCATCAAGCGGACCCATTTCAACAACAAGGCCACCCGCGAGACGTGACTTCACACGCTCATCAAGGCTTTCAAGATCTGAAGGTGGACGATCCGCTGCAATAACGATCTGGCGACCTGAATCAATCAGCGCGTTTAATGTGTGGCAGAATTCTTGTTGGATCGATTTGCCTTGCAGGAATTGAACATCGTCGATGACAAGAAGATCAATGCCTCTCAAACGCTCTTTGAAATTGAGCGCGGTTTGCGCTTTCAAAGCGGCAACAAAACCATACATGAAACGGTCGGCGGTGAGATAAATCACGCGACGGCCTTGCGCTATGGTCTCATGCGCGATCGCATGAAGCAGATGCGTCTTACCGAGGCCAACCCCCGCGTGAATATAGAGCGGGTTATAGAGCGGTGCTTCACCAATGCCATTGCCCGCCACGCGCTCGGCTGCGGCATGGGCCAGCTGATTTGATTTACCGACCAGGAAATTTGTGAACGTCAAACGACGATCAAGTGGCGCTCCGCCGAGCGAGTCGGTCTCGCTTGTTATGACACGTTCGGTAGGCGTGGTTGCCTCAGACGGTGTACGATCAACCTGAACACGGTCGCGCGTGGTTGTTTCTGTTGTTTGCGCGTTTTGTGCCTTATGTACAGGCTTTTGAGTGGCGCTACGGACCGCGATCACTACTTCGGAGAGGCCGATAAATTCTTCAAATACCAGCGCGCGCAAGCGGTCGATATAATGCGATTGGATCCAGCTTTTTAAGAACCGTGTTGGCACGGACAAATGCGCTGTTTCGCCGGCAAGGCCTGATAATTCGAGACGACCAAACCAGCTTGAAAAAACATCATCACCCAGTTCGGCGCGCAACCGCCGACGCACACGGTCCCATGATGCATCATGATCAACGGTTTTAGCGATGGTCGGCTCAGCAGAGAGGAGAGCAGAAGAATGCGACATCAAACCAACCTGAACGATAGAGAAACGAAGTGCGCTGTTTCGGCGTTTATTTTACGATTAACAAAATGGGCCGGTAGAGTTTGGTGTCTCGCTTTGTGTGCTCAAGATCCCGTTACTGGTTTCGATCTCTTTAAAGACACCATTCATTTTTACGCTTCCTTCTTTCATATCCCCATCATCCAAAACGCGATCGAGTTCGATCTTATCGTCTCGTACGATCCTCCCAGCGATGTCCAAGACAGCACCGCCCCTCGCACCTCTCCGCCCACGAAAGCAAAAGAAGATCGTACCCCAAAAGGGGTTGATCACCTCAACCATCAGGAGAGACCATTCGCCGAAACCCGACGAACGAGAGGGACGTTACACAGGCACCCGAACCCACGCAACGTTCAAAACTCAACCGGAAGTCGAAATTTTTCAGAAAAGCCGTGTGATTGACGGTCCTTTTAATCGTAATTTTGCGCCAACACCTTGGTGTTATTAAGATTTCTTTAACGCACCTCTACGCGCAAATTATTTTAATTTTTTTTTCGCGTTAGGATCATCATGGCGGTTATCGTCCATGTTGACCGCGCGCTTTTTCCTTTATCGGCTAACACGTTGATTTTCAGTTATATTTTCTGATCAGTTTTTGCCATCGCTTTGTCGCATGGACGAGAAATTGATGGTGATCGTGTCAAGCGAAAAATATTTCATAAGGTGAAATAATTCGCTTGCGATTGAATGAAGAAACGAGATCGGAATCGCGAAATAAAAAAGCCCCGCTTTGGCGAGGCTCTTTTCATTCTTTAGTTGTATCAAGAAATGCCCGCGCTGCAGGCGTTTCTTGCATTTTTTACTTTGCTGCGGCGTTCGCGGCTTTCGCAAGGCGCGACACTTTGCGTGAAGCGGTCTTCTTATGCATCACGCCCTTTCGAGCTGCACGCATCAATTCCGGTTCGGCAAGTTTCAAAGCTTCCGAAGCGGCGGCCTGATCACCCATCTTCAACGCTTCTTCGACTTTCTTCACGTAAGTGCGCACGCGCGAACGACGGCTGCGATTAACGGCCGTGCGGGCTTCAATTTTACGGGTGGCCTTTTTGGCCGATTTCGTATTCGCCATGTTGGGTCCTCAAGACAAAATAGATGCGTTCAACCCAGCGACGCTCTATTTTATCCATGGTTTGATATTCAACCGGACTGAGCTTCACAACTGAAAGGCTGTCCGTTTCGTGGCGGTGCTCTTAGCGGCTTGGGCCTTGGCCGTCAATGACCCTCAGCCCGGAAATGGCAGAAAGGCGAAGAGCCAATGCAGCGGATTGGTCGGATCTGCCAGCATTTTGATCGAGAGCGCGCAGCAGGTGATGACGATCAGTGGGCGGATGAGACGTGCCCCTTGTCGGACAGCGAGATGCGATCCGATCTGGGCGCCCGTGACGGAGGCCAGCCCCATCGCTAAGCCCAAGGGCCAATGGACCGCCCCTGCGATCGAATAGACGATCAACGAGCCGAGATTGGAGCCGCCATTGAGAACCTTGGCCATGGCCGTCATCCGCGTGATGCCGAGGCCGAGGAGGCCGATCAGGACGGCGGCATAGAATGACCCTGCCCCCGGGCCCAAAAACCCGTCATAGAGGGCTAGCGGCGGAATGACGAGGCTCAGAAAGACGGGCAGGGTCACCCGGGCTTTAAGGTCGGCATCGCCAATGCCGCGCATAAGGCCGAAATAGAGCGCCACACTGATTAAAAGGATCGGAATTAGTGCCGAGATGACCTCTTTTGAGAAAAACTGGATTAAAAGCGCGCCGCAACCGCCAAAAAAAAGGGCGATGATGCCCATCGGCAAATTGGCGCGCCATTCAATGAGCCCCTTGCGCCCATAGGTGACCAGAGCCGAGACGATCGATAAAGTCCCTTGCACTTTGTTGGTGGCGACCGCCGTTACGGGATCGACCCCGGCAATCAGAAGGGCAGGGACCGTCAAGAGGCCGCCGCCTCCGGCAATGGAGTCGATAAATCCGGCAAGGAAGGCGGTTCCGGTCAGAAGCGCGATCGTATCCCATTCAAGTCCTGACATCGGAAATGGACTCGGTGTCAGTTTTGAGAGAAACGCGGCGGACGTTTTTCAACGAAGGCCGCCATGCCTTCCTTCTGATCTTCAGTCGCAAAGAGCGATTGAAAAAGACGTCGCTCGACGAGGAGCCCTTCCGAAAGGCTCGTCTCAAAGGCGCGATTGATCGCTTCCTTGGTCATGAGCACGCTGGTGCGTCCTAAAGAGGCGATTTGATTGGCGGTCTTTAGCGCGTCCTCGACGAGATCGGCGGCAGGTACAATACGCGCCACAAGGCCGGCACGTTCTGCTTCTGTCGCATCCATCATGCGTCCTGTGAGGCAGAGTTCCATCGCCTTGGACTTGCCGATGGCGCGGGTCAAACGTTGCGAGCCGCCAACGCCCGGAATGATGCCAATTTTGATTTCAGGTTGACTAAATTTTGCGGTATCGGCTGCGAGAATGAAATCGCACATCATGGCCAATTCACATCCACCGCCTAAAGCGAAGCCAGCAACAGCAGCGATGATCGGTTTGCGTTTCCGTGCAACGCGATCCCACGAGGTTACGAAATCATCAAGATAGGTTGAAGGAAAAGTGAGATCCTTCATCTCTTTAATATCGGCACCTGCCGCAAAGACTTTCTCCGATCCTGTAATGACGGTCGCACCAATATCAGGATCACGCTCAAACGCATCTAGTGCCTGATCAAGCTCCGAGATTAAAATACTGCTTAATGCATTCAAAGCATCAGGGCGATGAAGGGTGATCAATCCAGCTTTGTCGCGCGTTTCGACCTTGAGGGTCTGGTAGGACATTTTCCGCACTCCTTATTGATGCAGGACTGATCCACTCATCATCATGTGAGTGCTAGCGACTTGTTGCGTTTTGTTCAAGCCTGCTAGCACTTTCTTATTTTTGACATTTCGGACAATAAAATGTTGATCGTCCTGATTGCACGAATCTTTTAATCACGCCTCCGCATGATTTTTTTGGGCATGTTTCACCCTCGCGATCATAAACGCGGAAGCGATGTTGGAAATATCCAAGCGACCCATCCGTTTGCGCGAAATCGCGCAATGAAGATCCGCCCGCTTCTACCGCTTCGGTGAGGACATCACGAATGATTTCAGCAAGCACATCCGCTTTCTCTTTCATCGCGCCGCGTGCAGCAGAAAGCGTACCCGCGCGTCTTTTGGGTGAAAGCCCCGCGCGATAGAGTGCTTCGCACACATATATATTACCAAGCCCTGCGATCAAACTTTGATCAAGAAGAGCAGCCTTAAGCGGCGCTTTTTTTCCTTCGAATAGAGTGCGAATGCGATCTCCCTCAAGCTTATTACCAAGCGGTTCAAGTCCCATGGACTTAAAATGAAGCGAGGTTTCGAGCCCGCGGCGTGGGTGTAGATCCATAAAGCCGAAACGGCGAGGATCATTATATATAATGCGTACACCGCTCTCAAGATGAAAGATGACATGATCATGAAGATCGGTGCCGCCTGTTTCGTGATGAAACGCGCCGGGTTTTTGCTTTTGCAACGGATCCATAATCGTAAAGCGTCCACTCATGCCAAGATGCATGATCAGAACCTCGTCGGAAGAAAGATCGACGAGGAGATATTTGGCCCGTCGCCCGAGACTTAAGACGGTCTGTCCCTCAAGGCGCTCCCGAAAGCAGGGCGGGAAAGGGAAGCGTAAATCCGGCCGATTTTGCTCGACCCGCACAAGCCTTTGTCCGGTCATCACAGGCTCAAGCCCACGGCGGACGGTTTCAACTTCGGGCAATTCGGGCATGGCGGATCCTTCCGGCTCCGGCATAGCGTCTTGACGCGCGTTCCGCTATGGTCTTGATCGCAAAGGGAATAGAGGCGGTTGATGGTGGACATGCAGGAAAATCGGACAACAGGGGAAAGTCGCGACGACGCGGCCGAGACCCATTTCGGCTTTTCCTCCGTTCGTTTGGGCCAGAAACAGGCGCTCGTCGACGATGTGTTCCACAAAGTCGCGCGCCGCTATGATCTCATGAATGACCTTATGTCTTTCGGGCTCCATCGCGCGTGGAAGGCGGCGCTTGTCTCCACGTTACGTCCCTTGCGCACGCGGCCTTTCCATCTTCTGGATGTGGCGGGTGGTACGGGCGACATATCTTTCCGTGTTCTGGAAGCTGCCGGGCCGCAATCCAAAGCGACCGTTCTCGATATCAATGGCGATATGCTCGAAGTCGGACGCGATCGTACGCCAAAAGCTTTGAAAGATCGTATCGATTTTGTACAAGGGAATGCCGAAGACCTGCCTTTGCCAGATAAACACTTTGATGCTTACACAATTGCTTTTGGCATTCGCAATGTCCCACGCATTGATCGCGCGCTTTCAGAAGCGCATCGCGTGTTGAAACGCGGCGGGCGTTTTCTGTGCCTCGAATTTTCGAATGTCGATGTGCCAGGCCTCGATAAAATTTACGATGCCTTCTCATTCAAGGTGATACCGCCGATGGGGAAACTCGTCACAGGCGATGCGGAACCCTATCAATATCTCGTCGAGTCGATCCGTCGTTTTCCAACGCCCGCGCGGTTTACATCCATGATTGAGGCAGCAGGCTTTGGGCGCGTGACATCGCGTCCGATGTCGGGTGGCATCGTTCAGCTTCACTCGGCGTGGAAGATATAAGGTCGAACCCGTGCGATTTGCCCCGATTCATCTTTTGCGTTTGATGCGTGTTGGTTTCGTGCTCGCACGGGAAGGCGCTTTCGCGCTTGTCGATCCGCGCGAAGCGCCTGCAGGCGTTGGCGCGCTTGTGCGCCTTGCGCGTCTTTTTGAAAAGCGCGGCGCGGCTTCAAGTGCTGAAGGTTTGGTGGCGGCACTCACGCGACTTGGGCCTTCTTATATAAAGCTCGGACAATTTATGGCGACACGGCCAGATGTTGTTGGTGTTCGTGTCGCGCGTGATCTTGAAAGATTGCAAGATCGTATTCCGCCTTTCGGTCGTGCGGCGGCGCTGAAAGAAATCGAAGAGTCATTCGGCAAATCGCTTGACGCTCTCTATTCCGATCTCAGCGAACCCATTGCGGCAGCGTCAATTGCGCAAGTGCATCGTGCGCGAACGCGTGAAGACGTAACCGTTGCGGTTAAAGTTTTACGTCCCGGTGTACGCTCACGTTTTCGGCGCGACCTTGCTGCAATGGCTTATGCCGCAGAAGTGATGGAAAAATTTTCGGCCGAAGCGCGACGTTTGAAATTCGTCGATGTCGTTGAAACCTTGAAACGCTCTGTGACGATGGAGATGGATCTTCGTCTCGAAGCGGCAGCGTTGTCCGAAATGGCCGAGAATGCATGCGAAGACTCAGAATTTCATGTGCCTTCTGTCAATTGGGATTTGACCGCGCGCGATGTCGTAACGATGGAATGGATTGAAGGCATTCCGCTACATGATCTTGATGCGATTGTTGCGGCGGGACATGATCGCGTTGGTCTTGGGCGCATCGTCATTCAATCTTTCTTGCGCCACGCTTTGCGCGACGGATTTTTTCACGCGGATATGCATCCCGGTAATTTATTTGTTGATGCTGCGGGGCGTCTTTGTGCCGTTGATTTCGGCATCATGGGTCGCTTGGGTCCGCGCGAAAGACGCTTTCTTGCTGAAATTCTTCTTGGTTTTATCACACGTAATTATCGCCGTGTGGCAGAAGTGCATTTCGAAGCCGGCTATGTGCCGATGCATCATTCGGTTGATGATTTTGCACAAGCCATTCGTGCGATTGGCGAACCCATTCATCAGCGCTCCGCCGATCAGATTTCAATGGCGAAATTGCTGACACTACTTTTTGAAGTGACAGGTCTTTTCGACATGCGCACGCGCACGGAACTCGTGATGCTGCAAAAGACGATGGTGGTTGTGGAAGGTGTCGCGCGCTCGCTCGATCCGCATTTGAATATGTGGACCACTGCGGAACCCGTGGTGCGTGAATGGATCGAACGCAATCTCGGCCCTCTTGGTCGCATCGAAGATGTTGGTCGCGGTGCCGTCTCCCTTGCAACGATGATTGGACATTTGCCGGCACTCGCGCAAAAAGCTGAGACGCTGATCAATCATATCAATGAAGCGAGCGAGAAGGACTTTCCTCTTGATGCACGCTCGATTGCAAATATCGGCAAGGCGGAAGCCGCGCGCAATCGTTGGGGCAATCTTGCGCTCTGGATCATCGCAGCGGTGTTAGTGGCGATTGCCCTGCGCCTGGTTTGATTTTTAAGCCCAGATCAAAACGCATATTCGAACCAGAGTTTCACGTAAGTTTCTGTCGGTTGAGCATTATAACTATAATCGCTCCATGCAGACAGATTGCCGAAATAATAGGCGTCATCATAACTGTCATAGCAGGGTGTGTGGGAAACAGTCTGTCCAAGCTACCCAGCAAGCTCAAAAACAAATTGCGTGTCACGCAGCTCCGACAAATAGGCGCGGTGTGACAAGCCGAGCAACAGAGCGGGACTGACCGTTATTTTTTGGGCGCGAAAGCCCGTGTCGAGCCCGAACAGAGGCGCGTTTGAACCATCAAGTTTTGCAAAGCCAGATAACACGATTTGCGGAATGTTGGGTTTATAGAAATGGGTTGTGTCAAAGCGAATCGCGGAATCATAAAGTGAGCAGGTGCGACACTGTCATTTCATGAGACTTTGACCGGCCGCGACAATACTCTCCTCACCGACAGTGAAGCTTGTTATGGCAATATCCATGCGCTGATCCAGCGCAAACCACCATCTTTTGGAAAACGGCTATCAAGCGCAAATGCTTTCTTTGCAGATGTGATAATAAGGGATGATTCAGGCTCAAGGCTTTGTGCGTGAGCCTTTGAAAGACGGCCTGTTGATCCAATCAAGGTTAATGCAAAAAGTCTGATGAGAAGGATCCGCATGGACCCATAATAATTGCATAATTTACGTTACGTCAATTAAAATACAGCTTAATAATTTACGCTCCCTTCTATCCCAAATAGCCCACCGGCGCGAGCGCGAGCGAGTGTGAAGCTTCGCCTTGACCGTGAATGGCTTTATCGTAGCCACCCGTTGCGCCAGACCCTGTTCCATAACATGAAAGCGTATCATAGCGCGCGGTCATCAAAATAATATCCGCTGTGTTTGCTGCGGCTAGGGTTGAAAATTTTTGACGAACGATCGCGGCATAGCCAGCAACGCGCCGGGCGGCGTAGGAGGTGCCGACATTGCCTTGATCCGAGCTACCAATTCGCATTCCATCCCATGAAACTCAATTCGTCTTAAAAGGTGTGGTTCCTAAAGCTTCTAAGAACCGGCTTTGTACATCAAGTGAACTTCCCGCAGTGGTAGTGTAACCAATTGCAAAACTGGGTTTGCCGTTATTAGGATCTCGAGCCAACGCGCGAACAATCAACAGTCTCGACTCTGTTCCAGCGTCTTCAAATAAATAACGATTCAGAGGTTCATTATACGCTTCGATACTGTCATTGCTGGCAGCCTTTGCAATCACCGCGTCTGTCAAATTGAATTTGTCAAAAATGATATTGCTTCTCGTTCCGGTTAAGATCTTGATATGCTTTTGCGCCGAGGTGTAATAGTTTGTATAGGCATTTAAGAAATCTTGAGCAGTCCATCCTGACGTTTTTCCTGTTAAGATAGGTCGATAGCCGCCAAAGCTGGCATTGATGACGCCAATTTTTTATCATTGTGCTCGGCATTTGGTACGCTCCGCTCCAATCTTTTACGGAAGAATATAAAGAGAAGTCGGTACCGTAGATGGTGAAACTCCATACATAACGATGTGCGATCAGAGATGGTGTAACTGAGAAATTGCTGGCCAGATCGTCATCAATCAGAATATTTACCCTTTTTCCCGTCCATCCAGCATTCCATGCTTGAATCATATCAGCATGCGGCGTGGCGAGCGTCGCGGTACTGCAAGGCGCGTTGGTGCAACCGGATGTACCGGCGACAGTTCCATTGAAAATAGAAAAAGTTGTAGGGTAGGTATAATTTGATGATCC
>Ga0194130_10005740_pt1 | contig 14747 bp, 17 predicted proteins | sample TA2KigsurfametaG_FD_160084 | JGI IMG/M metagenome (GOLD analysis project Ga0194130, IMG submission 160084) | Freshwater microbial communities from Lake Tanganyika, Tanzania - TA2015050 Kigoma 12 surface | ecosystem: Environmental > Aquatic > Freshwater > Lake | place: Tanzania: Lake Tanganyika... | reverse complement strand
CCCCAAAACCCCAAAACCCCTCACTGTTTGTTTTAATATTTTTTGAGAAATCGAATCAAATGTCTAATTACGTGAGCAGGGCAACACTTCTCTTGACCCAATGTTCAGGCGGGTTTACAGACGGTAAAAGAATATTCATCACGTAGTTGGTTGAATGGCCTGTTGTTAGTAACGTACCATAACGTTCACCTGTCTTGTACGTCGGGCATGCATAGGACAAAGTGTGTTCTTGTTAGCCTTCTGATACAGACTCGAGCAAAACAGGTACGAAATTGATGATTGGCATTAGGATGTGCATCTCACCACGCTTAGACTCCATCAAACATCCACTTAGATCATTCCATGAAGCTCCTTCTAGGAAAAGACCTTGTAAGAAACAACCAAATTAAGGTGGTTATTAGTGAGCTCTTTCATCATCACTATATTTTAGGATTTCAAACTTAAAGTCGATTTGATCAATTGGGTACTTGAAGCTCCTAGCAAAGTTCTGCTTTACTCCAGTTAGGAACGACTATGTGAAGAAGAATCCAGATATCCAGAAGACATTTGGCTTGCCATTACGAATCCATTTTTCCAACATCTATAGCCTTAATTAAAGGTCCTGGATATATGAAAGTAAGGGTTTGCGGCTTTGATATGAAACTTTCTACCATTTTTCAGGAATACTGTTGCTCAAGATGCTTGCCTTAAGTGCCTCAATATCAGATGTCGTCACAAACTTGCCTTCTAAAGTCTTTAATAGCGTATTTAATGAGCCTTTGACTACTTCAATCAACTTGTTGTAACGTGCTAGTTCCTACAAAAGCACTGAATTCATCGACTCTTCATAGCTAAAGGGGTACATAGCTTCAACCTCTTTTATTTTAAAGGGGTCTCTAATCTTCTATAGAATCTCGGTTACCATGGTCCGACACTGGTCTTGGCTGCTGTCTTTAACTTCTTGTTTAGAGCTTGTACTGAGTTTGATAACGTTTTAAAAGATTTGAGAGGCTTCATATATTGCTTGAGTAATGTTGGCGTTTTCATGCAAACCCATCAGTTCAGGCGACTCTTCATCTGGCAACTACTTCACGTATTCTAGGTAGTCCTTGATGCCTTACGCTCTAAATATTCTATATTTCTTTTGGTTCTCTCCGGCGAAATAGTATTCATCTTTTAGATACGTATTCTCTGTATAGAAGTCCTTAAGGATAGCTGCAAGAGCAATTCGATCTCGGTCATCAGTAACTCTTCCTCCATAGTTGCAATCTCCTGTTAGATACTACAATGCTGCAAAAGGAACGTCATCGAATTCTTCTACCATTATGTAAAGCTGTCGCATTGAGATTCGGAAGTCTGAATCGTTGAAATCATAAAGCTTAGTCCATCCCAAAGGCCCAAACCTTTTTCGCTCTCGGACGACAGCGTGGAAGAATGATAACGCAAGAAACAGTGGCTGCCATTTTTCAGGATATGGATGAGCCTCAAAGTTCGTTTTCTCTGTCTTGTTGCCGTTGATCATTGCGTATTACCTCAGCATTGACGCTTTTATGCCTTTTGGAGGCTCGCTTGTAATTTTGATTGATGAATGCAAGATCGATTGAGGAAAATTATCGATGCTCATAGAAGTTAACCAGATCCTAAACCCAGGATGCGGTGGCAGTTCTTCTTTTTCCTTCTTGTTATACTGCTAGTCTTAGATCTATACCTTGCCAGTCTGAGGCTAAATGTTTTCAATGATCTGCTCTAGATCGGGCAAAAATGAGGCAGCAAGGTGGCAGTTTTATAAAACTATCCAGCTATCGTACTTTTTGGACTCTTATATGAGTTTTTTGGCTTTCTCTCCCTAACCTTTGCCGAGAGATATTGGATAAGGCACTTTTCCTTTCTCTTCGGCGGCTTTTCTGATGGCCTCCATGGGGTCATTACCAGGTGTCAACAAAAGCAACATAGGGGTGTAAACCTTGCTTTCGTTATAAATTTCGCTAATTTAGTAGATTATAGGTTGTACGAAGTATGAACCGATTGATTTGATAACGTAGCGTCTGATTGCTCCTGTTGTCATATCAGGCTGTAAGACTCTGATGAGTGGAATCCATGCAAAGTAGCTTAGCTGCGATTAATACGGCTCGGGAAGCTGATCGAATAAGGACTCTTTATCAGCCTTCATAAATCTGGTCCAAGCCGTTAAATTCTTCGTTATTTCTTCTAGCAGCGTTTCGAAGCAGTCAAAAGCAGTTAGTGTTTCAAGATCTTTCCACATATCTGCACTAAAGACCGTAGAATCAGGATTCGGGTCGTTGGCATAAATCTGCATACCGATTGGCAGTAGCCCAGTAAGTGTGTAATTCAAAAGTTCTTCATTTATTTTAAGCCTATCGTCTTCTTTCTAGAAAATCTTATTCATTTCGTCGTTGCCCCTGATCGACATGCTCTTTCTGCTCTGCGGAGCAACATGCGAGCCGCGTCCTCCTAGCACTTTTTTCATTGTATCGTCACTCTGCTTGCTAGAGCTTTCGAATTTTGAAAGCTATGAATCTTCTGCTTGCTTGTCCAAAGCTTTTAGTTTTTCGCCAAAACTTTGCTCTTTTAATTCACCAGTCTCAAAGATTTTAAGGCTCATAAAGAATGCAAATAAGAGCTTGTGCGTCTCAAACAGGCTCATACAGACGTTTTTATAAAGAACTTCTCTAAACTTAGTTTTTAGCTGTAAAACCCTTTGGATCTTTTGTTCCTTAGTCTTGACAGGCTCACGATCGTTGCGTGATAATTTGGTGCTGACACGTTGGCGTTTTGGTTTTGAGTCAGGTGTTGAGTCATGTTCGATAAAGCTGCCATCCTCTTCATCCTTTCCTTCCTCCTCATAACTATCGAAACACGAATTAAAAAGATCTTTGAACCACTTCATTGAGAACTAGTACATCGGATCCAAAAGCGGTAAATCCTAGACGGCGAAATAAAGTCTTGCACCATGCTCAGCAACAGGCTTGAAAAGTTTTCGGTTCTCCTCGATTCTATCTTCGACATGTCGAGCGACGTTCAACTTATGGTTAATTTCATTAGTTAATTGCTTTGAAGCTTCAAGCTTGTTAACGAGGTCATCAGATTCTAGAATGTTCTTTCCACTATTTCTCAACGTGTCTAGGATGTCATTAACGATTTGTTTTTTTTGTTATGTGAACAAAAGTCCTTATTTTGACAATTTCTCTCGTTCATCCTCTTCTTTGGCAGATTCTGATTTGCAGACGATTTACAAAAGTTGTTGTTCTAAGCCTTCACGGGTGACAGAAAAGTCTAGGACTTTGGCAAGCTAATGTACTTCAGGGCTTAAGTGGGGGTTGCTATACTGGGAACAAATGTAGCAGAAAAAGTTTTGATCGAATTCGACTTGGTTGTCATTAAACTTGATCAATTATGAATTACCCACAGAACTTGATAGCTCGCGTCTTAAAATTGATATCAAAGAAGGTGATGTAACTTCGGCAGCGTTTTCTACGAGTACTACAGATCCATCTTAAAGAGCATGGGTTAGTAGTGAAGTTGCGTTTGGTTAAGTAAGCTTGAGTTGGATGAAATTTTCTTAATGGTTGTACTGCCTAAGGAACTTAAAGGCTTGACCTTAGGGATCAATAAGAACGGGGAACTGGTTCACTTTGCATTCTGTGATTATAATCATGTTTTCGATGGATACGCGTTCATTTGGAAGACCTTTTATTAACCAGTCAGTTACTTTTTCCTCGTTTGCTATGACTTCTTTCAGGCTGAAGTTTGCTGTTTAATCGATTTGATATTTGCTAATGACTTTTATCCACCTTTCATTCAGCGCCTTAGTTCTGAACTTACCGTCAAAAGGTCCCAAATACGTGATGATAGCTGCTGCCATGATCATATCTCCCAATAATGACCGTTTATCCTCAGCAAGCTTCGCTCTAGTGTTGATCCACCTATCTTTTTCAGATCCTATTGATGATATCAGCTAGTTTGCCCTATTTAGTTTTTTCTAAGCCTCATCCCTCTGATGAATGAGATCCTCTTTTTCTTAATTCTATTCCTTAAACTCAAGCTCCAGCTGCATTTTTTGCTCAATTATAAGCTAAAGTTCGGCTTATTTCTCCGCCAGTTGCTGACTGACCAGTTTAAGTTTTTCGTTTGCCGCAGCTAGCGCTATTCTCTTTGGTGTAATCTCCTTATAAACGATATCGAATTTACATATCGCTTATACCCACTTGCAGATACCTTCAGCAGCTTCTGAAGCTTTTTTTATCTACTCAGGCGCGAATTCAGGGTTGGCCAGGTAGGGCTGGATCTTCTAGATGATAGTAGGATTTACATCTTCTTTGGGATAATTTTCCATTTGGTCGATGAGTTTTTTGTAATTCGTTATCATCTTCTTCGACACTTCCCAGAAGTCAACAGTTTTTTGGTTGTTCGCATCTTTAACGATCTTACCTTTAAGACCGAGCATGATGCAGCATGCTTCTAGTGCAAGCTTAACTCCACGTGGTGGGCTAGTAAAAGACTTTATAACTTAGAACTCCGATGCATTAAGACATTTAAGGGCAGCGATTGCCTATTGGAAATACGGCTCAGCAATATCAAGGCGTTCTTTACACTCAGCCTTGATTGCATCAGCATCATCTCTTTGAAGCTTGACTTAATAAGCCTCTTTGTCGACGATTTCGCGCTTAGCTTCAACCATTTTCGACTCTTTTTCCAGTCGCTTCATGGTTGCATCAACTTGTTTCTTCTTTTACTCAAGCACAGGTTTGAGCCTTTCGAGCTATATTTGCATATCATCAATCATTACTTTAGCTTCTTCAAGCTTTGTAATCCCTTGCTAGTATTTGGACATCTCCTACTCCATAGCTTTGATCTTTCGTTCCAGCAAATTTTTAAATATCTTGAACATATTCGCGAACATTAAAGGCGTCACATAAACGTGCTTCCGTTTTTTAGCTTGAAACTCTTCAGCAAGTAAAATAGCTTCTTGATGGATCTTTGTCATGATTACGCTGACACGCTCGTTTACATGCATGCTCTTGATCCGTTAGAAATCAGGATCCTAATTTATTTCAAACACTATTTCTTATGGTGTGCCGCTTGGTCTTTCTGAATGCTTGCCAGATCTGCTGCCTCCGATATCTGACCTATCATCTTTTTCATCATTTTCGGTAATTACATCAAGATGGAGTTTTTTCTTGGTTTGTAAGGTCTGATCATCAAATATTTAGCTTTCTTAGATTACTTCGCGCGCCTGCCTCAAGTATTGCTCAGAAACTGCTAAAAGTGCCTAATCAGGCCATGCTAAGTACCAGTCTATCGATGTGCAATTAACTAGAGAAGGGTACTTTCTAAAGTAAAGCTAAAGCCCATTGCCTGCTGGGCTCATGAACAACAAAAGATGCAAGTTTTTCTTGCATCTACGTTTGAAGATATCCATAGGGGTCAGTTTTACTCTTGACTTTTTAACTTATTTTTCGACTTCATATTAAATTTCTTCTAGGTCTTCAGCGTCAAATAAACTTGTAAGCTCTCCAACATTCAAAATGCTGTCGATATCTTCAAAAAAGACTTCGTTCTTGATGTCTTTGTCCGAAAAAGTAAAAACTGTTTTCTTGTTGTCGATGCCCAGAGTTTTAAATAGATTGCGCAGGTCTTCTTGCCATTCGGGTATGCCGTAATTCTTATGAATCTCGATCGAAAACTGGGAACTATCGTTGATATAAATTGCGAGTTTTGCGACGGATTAGCGCCCGTTGCCGCTAAGGCCGATTAAAAGACCGTTGCCTTAGGGCTTCATAATGATGCGGGAAGTGCGAGAGAGATGGTGGATCATGTACTCGAAGAAAAGTAAGTCCATTCTATCTTTCGGACTCTTGCTATCATTGTAGAGGCCAAGAATATTCTCTAAACTAGATTTTATTTTGCTCATCGAGGATGACTCTTCATACACAAGATCATTATTTGGATCAAACTTCACAAAGTTGTTGAAAATAATACTCTCTGGGTCAGGCATTTTTGAAAGATCGATAAACGTTGAGTTTTACTCGTCTAAACATTTTTGTATAAACATCTTCTTGTCATCATCACTAATCAATCGATCGGAGAACACTCTCATGCATTCATGTACCCAAAGCCGCTTCAATGATCCTATCTTATCCTGCTGCTTCTCCACAGTCGTGACATCCAAAAACAGAACACCTTAGATAATCTCTGATACTTGCCGGAGGTTAAAAAGATAGTGACTCTTGGCTGGAGTTGGCAACAACCATTTGACAGCTCGCTAATAGCATTCTATTGTAAGGTCAGTAATAGTTGAAATACTTTTCTTCCAGGTTTAGTGGTGCTTTTCAAGGCCCCATTCAAGTATTTTAGTAAATATTCGCTTCATAATTGGCTAAGATAGTTCTGGTACATGCAACAAATTGAAATGCCTTAGCAGCCGCATAGTAGGTAGGGATCGACCTCCACCAGGCAGGCCCATAGCGCAGATGAACATCTATTTGATCACACTCAAAAACTAATTCTCTTTGCCTCGATAGAAACCTCCTGTGTCGATTATCTACCTCATCATTTCAAGTGATGGCTGTGCGCCATACTTTTCTTTTGCTGGCATATTAAGGTCATCAATGAATATGATTAAGCAAGCATTAGGGTTCTTTGGGCCATAGACTCCTTTTTTGTGCTTTTCAAGCCTGCTAAAAGTGTATTCTTAGACTTAGTTTGCTGTTGTAGTTGCTGATAAGACCATCTCTCCAATCTCCCACTTGCCTTTTTGTTGTGTAAGTCTAGATAAAAATTTTTTAATAACTTAAGTCTTTCCGGTCCCAGTTGCGCCTAACATGACGATCGGGAAATCATGCGTTGTAAGTTTTTCTAGCAAGTAAATGTGCTTTAAGGTGTCTTGTGTCACAATATTTAAATTAGAGTACTCAATCTTCGTCAGATCATCCATATCAAGGCGCGCGGTGGACCTTGGAGAAGTCACTTTTCCATCTGAGTCATCTGATGACTGATTTGCACTAGGTTTACTATCTGCTGCAATATCTCCGCATATATCGTATTTTTCGATATCATGGTCCCACTTTAACCACATTTTTAGATCTAAGTTGTAAAAAACGTTGAATAGATTTTGCTCTTAACTGGGAAACGATTCTAATTTTACACGTTTCTTAAACTTAAAATCACAGCTTTCGAGGAATTTAGTTCTTAGAATCTTCTAAATGAACTGACTGTAGTTATCTCGTGCTGTAATTAATAAAGGTGCGCCAAAGCCCCAAATTAGCGCCATTACAAACGCTTGAATGATGTGATTCAGCTAACTTGGCTCAACAACATCGAAATAAGGCTGTATATGTTTACGGCCTTCATTCTCTTGTTCAGCTTCAGAATCATCGCTTATTTGATTGCTAACAGCGCTATTCTTGACTTTGAGGTCAACTTTAGCTTTTATTCTCGCGGTTTCTTCTGCCTCTTTCTTTTTATTGCGAAGAGAAGCCTTTGTTTCACCGTTTAGTAGTAAAGACTCAAATAAGTTTAGAAAAGACCTAAATTGCCATATCTTTGAAGTCGTTACGATTGGTTTTAAGGATTGAAGTCTCAAGTCTTCCTCTGAGCTCTGATTTTTGCCGAACAAAAAGTCTATCACTTCTGGTAAGATAGTATCGACCATCTCTACATACATCTCTTGGACACCAAATTACTTAAGGTCGTCTGGAAGTTAATTGATCCAGCTAAGCAATAAGACTTGCCACCCAAGTTTTTCAGGACTAATGTAAACCATTCCGCACCTAGAGACGGTAGCAGGAGATGCTTCTAAGAGATCCTCGACTTCAAACATCATTTTCATATCGTCTGTTAGCTTCACAATTTCGCCTGAGATGAGGCATAGCTTTTTGTTGTCATCAAGGACTGTGTTGAGGTTTTCTATCCATACAGCATCAACTGGTCCGTCTAACATAATCCAATGAGTGTCGCCAACCTTGTCATTCACTGCGTTCTTGACAGTTGTTGCAAGTATTCCGTCGTGCCAGTCACGAGTCACTTTTTCAAAGTCACCGTATAGTTGGCCTATTGAAACACTCTTGGGATTCATACGATGAACTCTAACTTGTGGGCATCCTAGCTTCTGATTAGTTTACTTTACGAGAGAATTGAAATCTTCGTAGTCTTATTTGTCAGACAGGAAGTTTTACTTGGAAATCCTGCTTAGGGCATCTGCCAAAGTGTTGGTTATTTAAGTCTTGCCACCCATAGCTCCACCAACAAGCATAAGCCCATGCCTAACCTGCACAGTCTCATATAACTAAATGGTCTTTGTTTAGAACTCCACGTTAAGCTATAAATTACTGCTATTAATTGATAAAGCAATCATTTTTTCAAGATCTCCATATTACTCCTTTCTCTTGTCGGTAGTTGGGAACAAGTCCTGGATGATGCCTCCGAATAAATTTATATCCTCATTGATAAACTTTGGCACGTTGCAATCCGTAATCGCTCGAAGTACCAGTTTAGATTCCTCCATATCTGCATACTTACGTTTTAAGACTCCTGCAGCCAAGATGATCGACTTGACGGCGCGCATACCATAGTCGTAGTGGCTTTAAGTAGAAAGCTACTCACTTGAAAGCCTAAGACTCTAAACGATCTTTACACTCAGATCACGAGCAGTCTAAAAGCCATAACTATATAGAGAAATTTCAGCGATAAGCTCGTAGTTCGGAATCATCATAGCGACGGGGCGGAATAGCGCTTTGAGGTTATCAGGCAACTCAGACCTACCGGCATAGCCAGGGTTCATGGTAATAAAGACTGCACATTAGGCATTCAGGAGGATCTTTTCATCCTCAAATTAAAACGGTGCGTTAGGCTGTCTACGCATCAGAGCGGTCTGTATTTGAAGAATTTATGATGCTATAACTGATAGAACTTCAAGGTCGATTCTGTTAAATTCATCAAAGCAAGCCCACGCTCCACAACATGCGAGTCCAGTAAAGAACTTGCCCATCGTTTATACATCAAGCTGGTCAGAGCAGTTGAATACTAGGCATTGCTTAGCCAAGGCTTTAGCTAGATCTTTAGTGGTCTCAGTTTTACCAGTGCCTGCTGGTCCTTCGGGAGCACCTCCAAGGTTTAGCTAGAGTGCTCCCATTAGGGTACGATAACATCGATCGGTCAACGGTGTGATCACTAGTCTCGTCTAGTTGCCCTAGTATTCAAATCCGTAGAAACGTGTGCTGTTGATCATCGATATCTTAAGCTCAAGCCTCTGTTAGCCTTTTTACTCCTCCATAACTTTGTAGTGTCTCAATTGTGATATCCATTCGAACTAACTAACGCTGTTCACTTTTTGTTCCATGATAGTCTAAGTTACATCCATGCTGTGAACATCTGTAACTATTAAAGTTTCAAGAGTTTAAATTTGAATCTTGCTTGATCTAGGCTTTTAAATCAGGCTTACAAGCTCTTAAAGCTTACGTTCTTCAGCTTTGTGAGCCTTAATCAGGGAATCTTGCGATTTTAAATTAATTGCTTTTTCTACGCTTTAAGTCCATAGGATCTAATCCAGAACGAGGATAGTTTGTTGTGGATATGCAAATATCCAGTCTTATTTAGACATTTTAGCTTATGAAAGCATGCCTTAAATGATAGAAGTTCTAAGACAGTTACGCATTTATTCCTCAACTTCAAGAAGCCAGATTTCTATAGGTCTTACTTCACGGCATTCCTAGGATTGGCCTTTAATCGGCTTTTTGGCGTTTTGAGGTGTAATTTACGCAATCCAGGGCTCTACAGGCTTATCAAACTGGATATACTCGCCCATAGCAGAATACATGCCTTTTATTATGTCGGTCTAAGCTTCAAATTCAAGCTTAGATATGCCTTCAAAACACTTGTTTAAGTGGTCCTAAACCCTAATAGGCTCCTTGGTCTGCGACAAAATGTGCAGGAGATCATCGTTGGAGAGGAAGAAGAACCTAGCGAATTTAAGCTGTTTTTAGTGCAAGTATTCATTAAGGCTTTTTGTTACCTTGTCAATAGTCTCATTGCAGCCAACAAAGTTTTCATATACCTTGTACTGATTAGCGCATTCCAACACAAGAGGTGATTGTTCAGTCTGCTCCATTATCACTTTCCATTTCTGATCAACCGATTAGAACAACAATGCTACGTCTGGAAGTTGTGCTTAAATATCAGGAGAGTTAAAGATGGGCCATAAGTAGCACCAACCTCTTTAAGTTTTTGACCATTCTTCGAGGATCTCTTATACCTTAACCAAGTTGGATTTCCAATAAAGGACGTCCTAAATAAAAAACTTGGCATATGGGGAGCTCGCAATCAGCATAGTTTTTTAAATTTATTCATCTAATAAGTCCCATACAGGTTGTACTCCTTATAAGATACCCGAATGGCTATCTCTGAATTGTATAATTGTGAATTTTACCGATTTCCACTCATCTCGCATTTTATTTACTTGTGACTCAAGCAGGCGCTCTTTGGTTGCAATTTCACTTATTTCAGAAATTTCATCGATAATCTCCATGACGCCCATCCTTTCTAAGTCTGCAAGGCTTTAACTTAAGTCATGCTCGATTTCAAAGGGAGGTTCTTTTACTTTTTTCAAGATATCAAAGTGTCTTTGTTTAAAATCTATATTCTTAAGCGCAGTTATGATTGGTAGGTATGGTCTAAATTCATGATAAAGAGTTTTAAGCTGATTGCAGATCTCCTTCGTGTATAGAGCGTCTTTAAATGCAACTTTCTGTAGTTTAATAAGTTTTTTTGAAGCATCGATAATGTCTCGAGGGAGCTAATCTCCATCGAGATCTGCGATAGGTCCCTTCATCCACTGTGATTTGTTTCGAAAGTAATCTTTAGCGAGAGTCCAGAGCTCCAGATGTGGATTAAAATTTTCCTATAATTTCCTGATGCTTGAGAAATCGCTTTTGCTTTAACCAAACAAGACTTCACGACGGTTGCATATTTCAGCAATTCTTTAAGCGTCATATAGCTTATTATCTGTTTCTTCACATTTCTTGTATATTTGTTCGTAATTTGCTAGATCTTCGTAGTTTGTAATTTCATCGAAATCCAAGGTGATTTGAATTATCATCTTGCTGTGATCTTCTTGCATAATTTTAAGCTCATCGGCGTACTTTAAAGTAAATTGGTCTAGCCTTTCTAAGCAGTCACTTTGGAAATATAAAATCTCAGCAGGCTTACCAAATGACTCCCACATGGCTCTGATTTACTCTTCACTCATACGGCTGCAATTAGCATCCAAGAAGTCCGTCTTCTTGTTTATATCCCTCACAATTACTCTAAGCATATCAAATTTTTCTTAAATCTTAAGCACAAACTTCCTGGTCTGGTCAACTTCTTCGATATTTTCAAAGCTTTTTTTCTGAACAACTTCAAGGATTTTTTCAACCTCTTGCTCCAAACTTTTAGATTAAAACATCACCTTAGCTGTAAGGCATTCAAATAATGTGTTGGTGAGCTCATCTAATTTTTTCAAAAGCTTTTTCCTAAGTTGACCAACTTCGACAACGAACGGTCCCATCATAAGCTGAGGCTAAAACATCAAAATTTCGATTTCATTGCGTTGTCGCTTGAAACCGTTTAATGTCTCGTTGTACATCTCAACGGTCATGTCTGGATGCTTTTGCTTCTTCTTAAAAAGTTTTATGTCCTCGCTAAGAATCCACTCAAAGGCACAAACCTCTTTTGCTAAGCTTTAAGGAACTTAGAAAAGTTGTTTGAAAAGATGTGCTATTGATTAAATTTGGTTGTTCGGGTAAGGGTCATCTGGGAGGAAAACTTATGAACATTCATTCTAATGCACTGGTTAGAGCTATCTATAAAGGATACATTTGATAGCTTTTAAGCTATCAAGACTGTTTTCAAGAAGCTGAATAATATTTCCAACCCACTCAGCTGGAGATGGGCTGATCTGGATTTCTTTCTATGCTGTATTAAAAACTAAGGAGACCTAGAATTAGAAGCATTGAGCTCGTAAAAACCGTTCCTGAAGATAAGCATCTCTTGACATCTTGATCAAATCTTAATCGTTCAAGCATAACTCGTGCGACTAGTTTAGCTACGGGGGTGTTTTAATATTTTATTGGTTCGCAGTCAGGTCGATTTGCGGCACATCTTTGATATCCGTCAAACTGAACTCGTCCTCATCATGAGAAAATTGCTTGCCAGTTACTTCCTCGATTTCTCTTACAGCAAATTTCAGCTATTCTTTAGCAGTATCAACAGTAGATATAAACACATCTCGCATTGAGTGCTCAAATGAATACTGTAATACACGTTAAAATTTCTTTAAGTCATCTACATACTCTTATGGTATCTAAAGTTCAACAAAGTCTTCAGCCTTGTGAGTCACTTCTCTTTTTCTATCAAAATTTATTTTGTCAACCTCGATCTGCTTTAGATTAATAATCTTAATAACTTCATATTCACAGTCAAATATGCAGTCTTAAAGAGCTTTTATAACTTCAAAGCTCGCTATCTTGTGCTTATTTATAAGATCATCCCTAGAGATGGGCTGAGTGAATTAAAAGTGGAGCAATTTCATCGGTTAGATATTGCACTTCATCCTTTAAGCCATATTTAGCACATCTAGCTTTAATTTGTTAGACTGATGCAGCTTTCCGGTCATTTGTTGAAGCAAGTCGTGGAATTAAAAAGCCCGCTCTTTTATTTAAACGATAGCGATTTGATCTGTCTCGTCAATGATACGATCTTGGATAGGCACAAATTTTTCAGCCGGAAGGACATCCCTAAAAGTTTTATAAAGATCCTTATTGAAGGGTAACTATAGATCAAACCATATTCGTTTGTGTAGTCTAATAAAGTCTTCATTTAGCTCATTGAATAAAGTTCCAAGCAGGGTGATGTTCATACCACGTTTTGTCATGTCAGTGAGCACTTAGTCAACAATCTCTTGGGATTAAAGACCACTAAACTGCTGCCATCGAACGAAAAAGAGAATTTCATACTTTTAAGATGGTGAGCGTGAAAAAAATTCAAGTGGGTTCTTATAAGTCATAAGTTTGATGACCTACTCGTAGGGCTTGAAGCTGGCAATCAAATATGAAATCCTAGTTTTGACAACATCTATAAGAGTGGGCGGTCCAAGGATTACTTACTGGCCAAAACGACCAGGGCGAGATTTTGGTAGTTCTGTCTTATCGATTTAGAAATGGTATTTCATGAGTATTTCCGCCTACTCTCGCATTTTATGAGCTTCACTCAGTCTTTGCTCAAATAATGCCTTATCTTCAAGATCAAATATAAGGTTGAAGCGGGAAACTCTCTTCTTGATGTTGGTGTTCTGAACCCAAATGATCTCATACAAGTCGCTTTTCTTGATATAGTCATTTACGATGCATTTTCGCAGCTCAGCTTCACCGTTTGGGTAATTCCACTTAGAAATTGCCATAGTCTATCCCGTCGCTGGGTTACGATACTGCTCAATTAATCTGATTGGATCTTCAGAGTCTAGCAATGGATCAAATGCTTCCACTGGAAGAAACATTTTTGGTTCTTCAACATCAGAATCTTAATTAAGTTGTTAAATATGACTCCTGACAGGGGACTTGATGTATATCTAAGCGTTTTATTTCTACCTATCCATAAGATTCTTGAGATACTTAGACGTTCCTTTTTTTAAATACCTGACAGACGCCTCTTATTTAGTCCCTTGCAGGTTTTTGAGAGTCTAAATACTGTTGCTATACTTCATCGTTTGCTCAGTTTCTTTGCTAACAACAGTCTAAACGCTAAACTTCTCTTTTTTGATTGATTCCATGGTTGTTGTAGGCATCACCTTCACTGACTGTGATGGCATAAGATTTCTTTATGTGTCATTAATAATATGAGACACGGCGCCTTTATCTTCTAAGAAAGGTGATAACCCAATATTTTCATTTATCAAAGCCTGCTAATATTGTACGATGACAGGGGGCTACTTGATACGAGCATAGATGGTCGATGTTGTGCCCGGTTTGATGAACTTACCCGTGTTGTCCTTCCACTTTTTACTAATCAGCATAGGGTGCTAGCTTTTGACCTGGTAAGAATGAGTTGAGGGCGAGACTTTATCACGATTTCTTGCGTTTTAAATGTCAAATTTATCTTTGACTAACAAGGCCTAATCTTCGTCTCCAACCTGCATTACGAGGGTAGATGTTGGTCTATTGAGCGATTTGTTTGGCGATGAAAGATCCTGTTTGGTATCAAGGACGCTAGATTGCAGAAGTTCGTCATTTAAAGGAGGTAGACAGACGTGGCTCATTGCTTGATTAGAGCGGCCAGCTAATTCGTAACGGCTTTTGTTTTTGACCTATTTGAGTAGATCAAGAGTCGAAAAGCTTTTAGTGGTGGCTTTATGTTCCTTTGATTACTTTGGACTACTCTAAAGTTCTAACCCTTGAAACCTAACCTCAGCATGCAGGAGCCTGCTCGATGCTGTCAACATCGCCTTATCTTAGCTGCCCATGATGTTCTTAATGTTCGTTGTCAATGATGTTCTCATTTGGGGGTTGGCTAACAACTGATCTTGTTTATACTTGATAGTATCTTTGAATCGTTCATCCAGACTTGTTTGCATGTCCAGTAGGCCAATATTCCTGTCGAAGTGGACAGTTGGTGGACCTTCTTTCTTGCTAAACTCTGTATGTGACATCTGGCGCTCAAGCTATCCTTTGAGGCTTGTCATAGTGACACCGGGTTGATCTTTTCTTTAATTCGTAAAT
>Ga0194130_10005733_pt1 | contig 14759 bp, 12 predicted proteins | sample TA2KigsurfametaG_FD_160084 | JGI IMG/M metagenome (GOLD analysis project Ga0194130, IMG submission 160084) | Freshwater microbial communities from Lake Tanganyika, Tanzania - TA2015050 Kigoma 12 surface | ecosystem: Environmental > Aquatic > Freshwater > Lake | place: Tanzania: Lake Tanganyika... | reverse complement strand
CGTGGCGGTCACCGCCGCCGGGGCGGCATCCACCCGCAAGGACCTCACCGCGAAGGGGCGCACCTTCAAGGAGGCCGAGGTGGACGGCTACACGATCTTCTGGGACGTGACCCCGCCACGGCGGGGAAGGGGCGGCTAGGAGAGCCGCTCCAGGTCGCTGTCCACCATCATCTGGATAAGGGCCTCGAAGCCGACCTTGGGTTCCCACCCGAGTACATCCTTTGCCTTCGCCGGGTCCCCGATCAACAGGTCCACCTCCGCCGGCCGCACAAAGCGCTCATCAAGCGTCACGTGGTCCTTCCAGTCGAGCCCCACGTGCGAGAAGGCCACCTCGACCAGACGCTCGACCGTGTGGGTCTCCCCCGTGGCCACCACGTAGTCGTCGCCCTCGGGCTGCTGCAGCATCATCCACATGGCCTCGACGTAATCGCCGGCAAATCCCCAGTCGCGCTTGGCATCGAGGTTGCCCATCGGTAGCTCGGTGGCAAGCCCCAGCTTGATGCGGGCCACCGCGTCGCTCACCTTGCGCGTAACGAACTCCAGGCCACGCCGGGGGCTCTCGTGATTGAAGAGGATCCCCGACGAGCAATGCATGCCGTAGCTCTCGCGGTAGTTCACGGTGATGTAGTGGCCGTACACCTTTGCCACGCCGTAGGGGCTGCGGGGATAGAAGGGTGTGTTCTCGGTCTGCGGCACCTCAAGCACCTTGCCAAACATCTCGCTCGATGACGCCTGGTAGAAGCGGATCTTCGGATTCACCTGCTTGATGGCCTCGAGCAGGCGGGTCACTCCGACGGCGGTGAACTCGGCGGTGAGCACCGGCTGGGTCCACGAGGTGGGCACGAAGCTCTGGGCGGCAAGGTTGTACACCTCATCCGGCTCGCTCTCGAGAAGCGCCTGGGTGAGCGAGGGCTGGTCGAGCAGGTCGGCCTGCACGAAGTGCAGGCGGTCGCGCAGGTGCTCGATGCGCTCGTAGTTCTCGCTCGACGACCGGCGCACCACGCCCCACACGTCGTAGCCCTTGTCGAGGAGCAGTTCGGCGAGGTAGCTGCCGTCCTGCCCCGTGACACCAGTGATGAGTGCGCGCTTCGCCATGCGGTCTAGCCGATCTCCATGTGGGCGCGGTCGCGCCAGCAGTCGAGTGTGTCCGAAATGGACTGCTCAAGCGGGATACGGGGCGCCCACCCCAAATCCTTGAGGGCGCGGGGCTCAGCATAGAGATCGGTCTGCTCACCCTCGCGCACGCGGGAGGGGTCGGATTGCACCTCCACGGACACACGCGCCAGCGAAACGGCGATGTCCACCAGCTCACGGATGGACTCCGACTGGCCGCGGCCGGCCAAGTACGTCTGGTCGGGATCCCCGCGTTCGATCAGCAGCCGGTATGCATCCACCACGTCGCGAACGTCGAGGAAGTCGCGCCGGGTGTCGAGGTTGCCCAACTGCAGCCTGCACACGTCGTCGCCGGCCATCTCGGCGTCGGCGATCTGCTTGCAGATGGAGGGCACGACGAAGCGGGGATCCTGCCCCGGGCCCAGTTGGTTGAACGCACGCAGGCGCAGCACCGCCAGGCCGTGGTCGCGGCGATACTCCATGCACAGCTCGTCGGCCGCCACCTTGCTCTCGGCATATGGCGACAGCGGGTTGAGCGGGGTGTCCTCGGTGACGGGGAGGTCATCGAGCGGTACACCGCCGTATTCCTCGCCCGAGAGGGCGATGACCATGCGTGCATCCGGGGCCGACCGGCGCAGGCCCTCCAGCACACCGCGGGTGCCCTCGACGTTCACCTTCCAGGTGCCCTCGGGGTCATTGAAGGATTGGCCTACCGAGGCTGCGCCGGCGAGGTGGAACACGGCGTCGGGCCGCATGTCGGCAACGAGGGCCGCCATGGCATCGGCGTCGGTGATGTCGACGGGCGTACCGGTGGTGCCGTCTGGAGGCGTCTCCTGCACGAAGGTGAGGAGAGTGCCATGCACGTGCCAGCCGTCGGTCAGGAGGGACCGGACGAGGTGGTGGCCGACGAAGCCGGTCATGCCCGTGATCAATGCACGCACGGGCGGCAGCGTACCGGCAATACCCCGCCTCGCGCGGCCGTCCGCATAAGCAGGCAAGATGCCCGCATGACGTCACCATCTTCACCCGCAAGTCCCGATGCCGAGGCCCTCATGGAACAGGTGCGTCGGCGTGTCGCAGAGAAGAAGGCTGCCGGCCTCTACGCCATCGATGCGCTGGCAGAGCCCTCACCGACGTCACGCTTGGAGCCCTACGGCGCGGAAGATCTGGCGGAGGTCGCCCGACTCGCCGAGGTCATGCCGGACTTCCAGCTGGCGCAGTCCACAAAGCGCGGGGTGGGGGGCTTGGTGACAAGGATGAAGTCCGGCCTGAGTCGCGCCACCAGCCAGCCGCTGATCGGCTTGGGCGATCAGCAGAGTCGTTTCAATGCCACCCTGCTCTCGTACATCTCAGAGCTCGCACAGGAGGTGGCGGCACTGCGCGCCGAGGTGAAGGCGCTGCACGCCGACAAGGGGCCGCGCAGCGAGTGACGCCGGGGGCGCGAATTGCGTTCATCGCCCCGCGGTACGGACCGAGCGTTGTGGGGGGAGCCGAGACGCTGTGCCGGCTGCTGGCCGAGAACCTCACCGCCCACGGAACGCCGGTGGATGTGCTCACCACGTGCGCGGTTGACCACTTCACGTGGGTCGATGCACTGCCACCGGGGGAGGCGGTGGAGGGCGGCGTCAGGGTGCGGCGCTTTCCGGTGGGCCCGCGTGATGCAGCGGCCTTCTCGGTGCGGCATGCCGCAATCGACAGCGGGGCGCGGCTGGCGTATGACGAGCAGGTTGCGTGGATGGCCGACTCGGTCTGGTCGCCGGGAATCGTCGAGGCCATCCCCGAGTACGAGTGGGTGGTTGCGATGCCGTACCTGTTCGGGACGACATTCTGGGCCACGGTTTCCGATCCGGACCGCACCGTGCTGATCCCGTGCCTGCATGACGAGCCGCACGCCCGCCAGGACGCCGTACTCGACATGCTGTGCTCCGCACGAGGCCTCATGCTGAACGCGGCTGGAGAGCGCACGCTGGTTGAACGCCTGGTGGCTGCCCACCGGGGCGGGACCGCCATGCTCCGCGATACCCCGTGGATCGTGGGGGGCGGATTCGATGACCAACCAATCCCAGGCGCAGCGGCCGTTGCGTCATTCTGCGCGCGACACGGCGCCGAGGTGGGATACGTGCTGTACGCAGGGCGTCGTGAGGAAGCCAAGGGTGTGGCAACGATGTATGACCACTACCGCCTGTATCGCGAAATGGCCGATGATCCCCGGCCGCTCGCCCTGATGGGGTCGGGCGACACGAACCCACCGGCCGATCTGGTGCCACACGTCATCGACATGGGGTTCGTGCCGCTGGCCGACCGTGCACTGGCATACGCCGGCGCATCAGCGCTGATCCAGCCGTCGCGACTGGAGAGCTTCGGAATGGTGCTGTTCGAGGCGTGGCTTGCCGGCACGCCCGCGCTGGTCAATGCGCAGAGCGAGGTGCTGCGCGAGCACTGCAGCCTCTCGGGCGGTGGCCTGTGGTTCACCGACGGCCCAGAGTTTGCCGAGGCACTTGACCTGATAACCACCGACGAGGTGCTGAACGACGCTCTAGCGCAGGCAGGCCGTGATTACACGCTCACGAACTTCCGCTGGAGCGCGGTGCGTGACCGCTTCCACGGCGCCTTGGCGGAGTGGACATGACCGCTGGCGTGCATCAGGTACTCGCCGGCATCGCAGGGCGAGACGCGATCAGCAATCATGCTCGCGAGGCACAGCGGGTGATCCGATCAATGGGCCTGCGCTCGGAGATCTTCGTGGATGACGAGCACATCAGTCCAGAACTCGCCCGCACAGTCCACGCGCATTACGACTGGTCGGCCATCGCGCGCCCAGATGATCTGGCGATCCTGCACTACTCCATTGACAGTCCTGCATTCGAGCATGTACTCGGGCAGGCCCGGGGAGCGGCGGTGCACTACCACAACGTTACACCGCCTGATCTCCTCTGGCGCGACATGCCGCACCTCGCTGCACAGTGCCGCGATGGCCGCGAGCACTTGGCACGCCTTGCCGGTCGGGTGGTGGCGTCCGCCGCCGACTCCGAGTTCAATGGCCGAGAAATGGAGGCGGTCGGACTGCCACCGGTGAGCGTGGTGGGAATTCTTCGACAGCCGCTGGATATCCCCGCTAGGAAGGCGCGCGGTGACGGCACGCTGCGGATGCTCTTCGTGGGCCGGGGGGTGCCGAACAAGTGCCAACACGATCTGATCCTGACCACCGGCGCGCTGGTGGAGGCAGGGCACGACGTGCAACTGCGCCTGGTGGGAAGCTGGGGCGGCAGCCGCTCATACCTGGAGCGGTGTCGGCGCTTGGTCCAATTGCTGGGAATCGACGATGAGGTGGTCGTCCTCGATTCCCTCGACGATGACGAGCTCGCGCGCGAATACGCGGAGGCCGACGTGTTCCTGTGCCTGTCGGAGCACGAGGGGTACTGCGTGCCCCTGCTCGAGGCCATGTCCGCCGACCTGCCGATCGTCGCGTTCGACGCCGGTGCAGTGCCCGAGACGCTGGGCGGCGGCGGGCTGCTGCTGAGCGACAAGACGCCATCCCTCGTGGCCGAGGCGGTCGTGGCCGTCGCAGGAAGGGCGCTGGCCGACACCACGGCGGCCGGCAGAAAGGTCCAACTGGCGCATCACTCAGCAGAAGCGACCGCTGCACGCCTCACCAACTTCGTCGAGGGGCTGGCCCGGTGCTGACACTCCGCGTGCGAAACGACGCGGCACAATCCGATCCACTCGCCGCGACGGCGATCGAGCGGCGCGTCCGCGCGCACCCCCTCGCGCCATTACTCAACGGAACCGTTGTCCTGGGATGCGGCACCGTCAGCCTGCTGCGCCCCGACGATCCCCGCCCGTGGGTCATCATTCCCCTCGCGCTGACCGCAGGGCCAAACGCCCTGGGCCGGGCCCAGATCGCTCACGCTGACGCGGTGGTCGTGGTCGACCGCCATGAGGCCTCGCTGCTGCGACCGCAGGTCGACACGGTGCCAATTGTCGTCATGGCAACTCAAAGCGATACGTCGGAACCGTTTCTGCCTGCGGCATCGCATGCCGACTCGGTCGCTGCCCGCGAGGAGATGCTCTCGCATCCCGCACTCGTCGCTGCGCTCCCGGCTCTGGGTGTGAGCGGCTCGCGCGCGAGCGAGCGATCCGCACTATTCGCCGAGGCGGCCATCGAGGCCCTCGTCGCCGCGGGCGACGGGCGCCCGGCAAACCGCCGATAGACTCAGCGCACGTGGCCACCCTGAGCCCCCTCACCCAAAATGCACCGCTCTACCGGAATCTCGTCCGTCGTGAGGTGCGCCAGCGATACAAGGGTTCCGTGCTCGGTCTCGGGTGGACCCTGCTCAACCCACTCATCATGGTGGGCGCCTACTGGATCGTCTTCAAGTTCCTGTTCGGCAGCCCCATTCCGAACTACGCCCTTTTCATGTTCGTGGGCCTCATGGTCTGGACCCTGTTCTACGGCGGCATCACCGTCGCATCATCGAGCTTGGTGGCCAACGCCTCGCTGGTCACAAAGGTGCGTTTTCCCCGAGAGATCATTCCCCTCGCATCCGTCACGGCCAACTCCGTGATCGCGGGGGCCATGCTGGTGATCGCCGTGCCCTTGTGCGTCATCCTCGGCAGCGGATCCTTGATGCCGCTGGTGCTGCTCCCCGTCTTCCTCGCCCTGGCAGCGCTGCTCACGATTGGCGCGGGCCTCGTGCTGAGCGCGCTGAATGTGTACTTCCGCGACGTCGAGCACGTGCTCGCTGCGATCGGCATTCCCTGGTTCTTCCTGACGCCGATCTTCTACACGTACTCCACGCTCCCGGAGTCGGCGAAGTCACACCAACTGCTGGTTGATCTTCTTCACTACGGCAACCCCATCGCGCCGTTCGTGATCGCGGTGCAAGACGTGCTGTTCTTCGGCACGTGGCCGACGCTGGCGGACTCGCTCTACTGTGTCGTTGCCGCCGTGGCGATGCTCGCCATCGGTGTCTGGACATTCCGCCGTCTGGAGAACGAAATGGCGGTTGAACTGTGAACCGTGATTCCCTCGCCCCTGGCGAGATCCGACTCCAGGATGTCTCACGCCGATTCAAGATCGTCCATCAGCGCAGTTCGACGCTGAAGGAGACGCTGATCCGCCGCCAGCGCACCGAGACGACCGAGATGTGGGCGCTACGGGATGTGAGCCTCGACATCCGAGCGGGCGAGGCGGTGGCCATCGTTGGTCGCAACGGGTCCGGCAAGAGCACGCTGCTGAAGCTGCTGTCAGGCATCTTCGAGCCCCATCAGGGGACGCTGGAGGTGGGCGGCACCGTGTCGTCGATGCTCGAACTCGGCGCGGGCTTCCACCCCGACTTCACCGGCCGTGAGAACGTCTTCATGAATGGCGCGATCCATGGCCTGTCCGAGCGAGAAGTCCGTAGTCGCCTTACGGAAATCATCAACTTCGCCGGGCTTGAGGACTTTATTGACATGCCCGTTCGCACCTACTCGAGCGGAATGCAGATGCGACTCGCATTCGCGGTCGCAGCTCACGTGAGCCCCGATGTCCTACTGCTCGATGAAGTACTTGCCGTGGGCGACGAGGCCTTCCAGCGCAAGTGCATGGGCCGCATATTCGAGTTCCGGCGGGGAGGAGGCACGCTCGTCTTCGTATCCCACGACCCCAACGCCGTTGAGCATGTGTGCAGCCGGGCGATCCTGATCGAAGAAGGGCGCATACTCATGGACGGGAAGCCGCCCGCCGTGATGGAGCGATACCACCGCCTGCTCGCCGAGGCACCCGACGAAGTGGAGATCCTCGACTACACGGAATCAGACGATGACGTGCTCCAGGGAGGTGAGCAGAGTCCCCGAGGCTGGGGAACGATGGAGGCCCACGTCGATGAGGTGAGGCTCGTCAGCGCTGGATCACCGGTTTCGCGGGTCGTGTCAGGCGATGCGGTGCAGATACAGCTCACGCTGTCGGCGCGGCACCCAATCCCGACACCAAACATCGGGTTCAGCATGACGAGCGGCGATGGAACACTCCTCTACGGGACGAACACCCGCATGGCTGAGTTCGCCGTCGACACCATCTCCGGAACCACGCAGATCGCGTTCGACATCCCCGCACTGGCGCTCCACGAGGGGGAGTTCGACATCAACGTTGCCGTGGTGTCCCAGGACGAGTCCACCGTCTACCACTGGCTCGATGGGGCGACCCAACTCACGGTGTTTGCGCAAGGACCCGGGGTGGGACCCGCGGCAATCCATGGCACGTGGTCGTTGTCGTCCGCCGACACGACAGCAGCTACGTCACCGGGTCGATGAGGTGACGGCCGGTGGTGTCTGGCGGGTGCCCCCCTCCGAGCAGGAAGTAGTTGGGGGCCCGTAAGGGCACGGCGTCGCCGGATGGCAGCCCCTCAGCCAGATCGGCACGGACGAAGAAGGCATTCACACCCGCGAGGTCGGTGTGCACCAGGGTGTATCCCAGATCGTCGGCGAGGCGCTTCAGGGCGCCCAGCGACGCACCGAAGTAATCCGTTCCGTTCCACGGATCGCACTCGTCGAGGGGCTGGACTCGTCTATCCGGATACGCCACGTGGGCGTTGTATTCGATCACCACGACGCGGGCATCTACCGCACTGATTGCTTTCCACACCCAGTAATCATGACCATCGATGTCGATGGACAAGACATCGATCTCACCCGTGATGCCGGACCCCACCAGTAACTCATTGATGTTCTCGGGGGTCACGGCTGCCTGGACGGTCAATACCGCTTCCTGATCTCGATACTTCGTGGAGAGTTGGGAAAACGACGACGGGTCAGCCTCAAGGAATAGACCCGACCAACCGAGCACGTCGGCGAGGAAGACACAGTTTCCCTCGCGTCCGCTCTCGGCTCCAAACTCCACGAACCGTCGCGACGTAACTCCCACCCCCGCAAGCAACGCCTGCAGCACTCCGTCTTCACCGTTCTGTGAGAACACCCTCAGTTCCGCCCCGGTGAGCCCGGCCTCGCCACCAGGCCGGCGGCCGGCTTCCCAGCGCGCCGCCAGTTCCGCGAGGGCGAGGTAGGTCAGTGTGCGGTCGTTCGACATGCGGGGAAGGCTAACTGCCGCGCCGTCGCGCAGCCGCAGCGCCGACTAGGTTGGCCGGGTGACTGCCGAATCAACACCGGCGTTCTTCACGATCGTCCGTGCGCACGATGACGTGGCCGCGCGGGTCCTCGCCGACCATCTGGCAGCAGTCGAGCCGGGGCGCGACCTCCACGTGGTCCGGATCGCTCACGATGGCCTTCGGGGAGCGAGCGTGCAGCACTCCGGCATCGCGCAGACCCTGGGCCTAGCCGACTTGGACCTTGGCGCTATCGCGCTCCAACTCTGGCTCGCGCTGCCACCGGCAGCTGCCCAGACCGCCGTTGCCCTCGTGGCGATGGACCATTTTCTGGCGCAGGGCGCTGCTCAGATGACGTTCCTGGCGGCAGACACCGTGCTGCGCGCGCCACTCGACATCGACCCAGAGACCGTCGGCGTATCGCCGCGGTGGCGGCACCCGCGTGTGGACGACGGCATGACGCCCTCGCCGGCCGAGCTCGCGCAGTTCTCGCGGCTCGACGATGGACTGCTCATCGCCAGCGCTGGGGCCAGCGCCGACATCGCCGAACGCGCCGATGCCGTCCGGGCTGGATCTGTTTCGAGTCTCTTGGCGGCCAATGAGCTGTGGGACTCCCTCGCCCTCATTCCCGATGCCGTGTTTGTCGACGACCCCCGGGTGGGCATTGCATGGTGGAACGCTCATGAGCGCGCCGCCATCCTCAAGAGCGACAAGGACCCGGTGACCCTGCGGCTACCGGGGTTTGACCCGCTCAGGCCGTGGGTGCTGTCGTCTGACCAAGGTCCCCGCCCACGGGTGGTGCCAAGCGATGAGCCTGTGCTCGCCACCCTGATTGCGGCGCATGCTGCCGACTTGCTCGCGCGCGGTTGGGATACGGGCGCGACAAGCGACCGCATCGGGTCGGTGCAGGTGGATGCCGCCATCCGCGCAGCGGCCATGCGCGAGTGGCGGCGAGGCTGGAACGACCCCCCACCCGTGACATCAGGCGTTGATCTGCTGGCGTGGCTGAATGGCCCGGAGCCCGGCACGCGCTGTCAACAAGTGTCCCGGTACGCCATGGGCATTTGGGAGATGCACGACTACCCGAACCACGCGTTCCCGAACCCGATGGACGATCAAGCAGAGCCCTTCCTCGCGTGGGTTCGCCTGGCGAAGCACCAGTTGGGCGTACCGCTCGGGCTTGTGCCCGACGATCCGTTGATGGCGAGGCCCGACCACGCTGTTACGGCCTCCCTGCCCCCGGGCGTGAACCTCGTTGGGTTCCTCCGCGCCGGTTTTGGCATCGGCGAGGCTACGCGCCTCTTTGCAGACGCCCTGGCCAGCGGAGAAGTTCCCCACGCCTGCACATCGATCAGCCACGACGACCTTGCTGATGCCGTCACCCGCGCCCGCGCTGATGACGAGCCCATCTACGACACGAACCTGATCTGCGTCAACGTCGACTGGCTGGATGCCGTGCGGCGCAGGCTCGGCAACGACTTCATCAACTCCCGGTACGCGATTGGCACGTGGTGGTGGGAGAGCAACGTCCTCCCGCCGGCACTCGCCAGCCAACTCGATCAGTTCGATGAGCTGTGGGTGGGCAGCACGTTCATCGCCGATGCGCTCACGACCTACACGGACCTTCCGGTGCGGGTGTTCCCACTGCCTATACCGATCGCGCCCCGTCGGGAACCGCCAGATCGGGCGGCTCTCGGGCTTCCCGATGGCTATCTGTTCATGTTCTCGTTCGACTTCAACAGCACGGTGGAGCGAAAGAATCCGGCTGGCGTCATCGATGCCTTCGTCGAAGCCTTCGAGCCGAACGAGGGTCCTGTGCTGGTCATCAAGACCATCAACGGCGATCGCCACCGCAACGACCTCGAGCATCTGCGATACCTCGTGCGCGGGCGCCCAGACATCGTCATATTCGATGGCTTCCTCCCGGCAGATGAGCGTGATGCGTGGGCACTTGCGTGCGACTGCTACGTGTCATTGCATCGATGCGAGGGGTTCGGCCTCACCATGGCCGAGGCCATGGCCCAGGGCAAACCGGTGATCGCCACGCGTTACTCCGCCAACCTCGACTTCATGGATGACTCCACCGCGTACCTCGTCGACTACGAGCCGTGGGTGCTCGAGACGCAGGCGGGCCCCTACCCCGCCGGGACGCTCTGGGCCCAGCCGGATCAGCATCAGGCCGCACAGCTGATGCGCCACGTGTGGCTGAACCAGGATGAGGCCAAGGCAGTAGGTGAGGCCGCACGAGGTCACATCGCAGAAACACGAACCGCCGAACGCCTTACGGATTTCGTCGTGGGACGCCTGGAAGAAATACGGGGGATGGACCCAGTGCAAGATCCAAATGCCGATCCCAGCGAGGGACGCTCTCCAGCCGTGGATGACGTGGTCCGGTACCTCGGTCAGCGGCAATCGGCCTCGGGGGGCGTCATCAACCGCATCGTCGGGGCCGCGGTGCGCCCGTACGCAGCTGGGGCGGATGAACTGCAGGCGAGGACGGTTGCCGCAGTTGATGAGACCGCTCTGCGCGCGCACCGCATAGAGGCGCGCGTCGACGACCTGGAGCGCATTGCTTCGGGCATTGCTTCGGCGCTGGGTGACGGGATGCGTAGCGCCGAAGAGCGATTTCGTAACTTGGAACGGGCCATAGTCCACCTCAACACAGTCGCGCAGGGCGCTGAGCGGCTGCACGACGAGTTGTACCCTGAAGTGTTCGTCACCGACGCCGACGGCCTGCAGATCACCAATGCCGACGGGATGAGGGTCCTTGGCTACACGGACTCGTCGACCACATGGGACCCTGTTGAGCGCTATGCGCTCTTCGAAGACACGTTCCGTGGCGGCACCGAGCGGGTCATGGCTGGGCTACGCCCATACATCGAGATCCTGCGTGACCACGCACCAGTCCTGGACGTCGGCTCGGGCCGCGGCGAGATGCTCGAGGCGCTCAACGACGCTGGGATCGCATCGAGTGGCGTTGATCTCGATCCCGGTATGGTGCGCCGCGCCCGAGCTCGTGGCCTGAGCGTGGTTGAGGCCGATGGTGCGGACTACCTTGCCACTCTGCCCGAGGGCGCGTTGGGCGCAATCTTCGCTGCGCAGGTCATCGAGCACCTGCCGTGGCCAGATCTTCAGCGCTTCCTCAGTGAATCGCGGCGAGCGCTTCGCCCCGGCGGGCTGCTCGTATGCGAAACCGTCAACCCCCACTGCCTCAGGTCTCTCAAGGCCTTCTGGCTCGATCCGACGCACCAACACCCGATCTTCCCAGAGGCGGCACTCGTGTATTCACGGACCGTGGGGTTCCCTTCTGCCCAAATCCGCTTCACGGCGAACACCGGCGATCTGGCGCGAGATCGGCGGGAGTCTGACAGTTACGCGGTGATCGCAACCGCTTAGATGCTGTCCAATTTTGCCATCTTCGCAGTCGCCCTTGTACTGGTCGTCGTGACCGGCGTCATCGTCGAGGCGCTCCTCGCCCCCGCCAGCGGATTTCGACTGCGCGGACGGACCCCGGCTGTCGGCTTCGCCGTGATCGTCGTGCTCCTGATCGCTCTTGGTACGGCTTGGCCCACGCAGGTGACAGCCTGGGTGCTCCTTGCGCTCCTCGCTCTCGCTGCCGTCACAGCCGTGTGGCTCGTCCGCCGTGCACGCGAGCGCGATCCGACGAGCGCTCCACTGTGGGGGGCCGGCAACAGGCAGGGGCTCATCCTCCTGACGTGCGCAGTCGCAGGATCCCTCTTTGTGCTGTCCCCGGTGCTGCGGCTCGGGTTCCCGACGACCGTGGCGGCGTTCAACAACGACGGCTGGAGCTACGCGGGCATATCTGGATGGCTCACCACGCACGCGTGGTCGGCGCCACAGGACTCGCCTCACATATTCGACATCTTCGGTGGTGTCATCGGAGCACAGTTGCGAGATGGCTTCAGTGTGGGCTTCGAAGCGTTTGCGTCGTCCGTATCCGTAATGACCGGATTCCCCACCTATGCAGTGGTTCAACCGGCTGCCGCAATCGTGGTCGTCGTTGGGGCTGCCGGCTGGTTCGACCTTGGTCGGCAGCTCGCTCCCAGGATCGGCACATGGCGGTTGGCACTGCTCACGTTGCCCGCGATCGCACCAGCCCTCGTGGTGATCTACTCCGAGAACTACCTGCCCCATGCGTTCGGGATCGCTCTCGTTCCCGTCGCGCTAGGGGCCCTGATCTGCTGGTTCACGACCCCTTCCGTGTCGTCCGCAGTCCGGAGCGGCCTCGCCGTGGGTGCAGTGCTCTGCGTCTACCCTGGCATCGCGCCCTGGGTCATCGGCCCATGGATCCTGCTGACGCTCTGGGTAATCGCAAGGGAGTATGCGCGCAGGAACTCAAGTGTTGGTCGCGGGGTATGGGGCACGCTGGTCGTTATCTGCACGCCGGTTCTCGCGACGATCATCGTGGCCCCCTATCAGGCCTTTCAGACCATAAACTTTCTCCTGCGTAAGGCATCCGGGGCACCCGTGCCGTATCCGGAGCTCGGCAGGCTCGGCTCCGGCGCATTTGCCCTTGGCGCCGCTGGGCCAGCTTCCATAGTGGGCCAGCCATCGACGTTAGCCGTGGGAATAACGATCGCGCTGGGCGCTTTCTCCCTGGTTGGCCTGACTGTCTTGCTCGCGTCGTGGCGTAGTAACCCCCTCGTAGCCACAGCTGCGGTCGGTGCCGCCGCGATCTCCATCTTTGGGCTTGTCCGCTTCTCATCACTTCCCGACTTTCCCTACGGGGTCTTCAAGGTGCTTGCGAATTCGGGGGCCTTGCTGGCGGGTTTCGCACTGCTCGGCCTCCTCATCGGCAGCATGCGCTGGAAGCCGGCGGCGTTCGTGGCGATGGTCGGTGCAATGGGAATCGCCTGGCTCGCTGCGTCCTCAACCGTGCTCGCAACGGCCTACAGAGGCACAGCTGGGTTCCGGGCCGCGGACGTAACGGCCGCACGAGAGGTCGCGAGCCTTCCACCCAATAGCGTCACGCTCGTTGAGGGGACCAGCGATTCAGGAGAGGTCTTCCACCGCCGGATGGCGCTTGCATACGTCGGACAGCAGTATGCGGATCGCGTTCTGATTGGACTCGGAACAACAGGCTCCTACTTCGCTCCACCCGGAACCGACGTCTGGAGGCCCGACCGGCCATGGGACTACGTGATCGGTGATGGCAGCGAACAGATGAGCCCGGGCCGACGCGCGGTGTGGTCTAACGATGCGTACACCTTGTGGACGGCGCCGTCTGTCGACTCAACCCCGTATGGCGCCAATTGGTATGCGACCGAAGGCGACGGGTCCTTCCGCTGGACGAGCGGCCCCGTGGAGATCCTCATGTCGAACCGGCGCGCCACGCCGGCGCGCGTGAGGGTCACCCTGGACCTGCTCGCCTGGAAGAGCCCCCGCGAGGTCGTCCTGCGTCGCGGCCGGCAGGTGATCGCGCGCGAGCAGGTGGGCACGGCGCAAGAGGTGAGGATGATGGGCAGCGTCACGGTCGCGCCCGGAAAGGTTACGGTCCTCGAAATAGAAACGGGAGCGACCGCAGAAGGGCCACCGGGCGATCCCCGCATGCTCGGCGTCAGGGTCAAGGCACCCAGAGTCGTGACTATCGATTCCGAGGGGTGAGACGGCCCTCGGGGCTCGCAGGCGACCGCGGGCGGGTAGACGACACGCGGGTCGTGGTCGCAAGTTGCCAACGCACCTCGCTGCTCTCGCCACGACTCCAACCGCCAGGAGCCCGGATCTCCCCACCCGCCGCGACACTGGTCGACATCCTCGCGCTCAGCAGCGCGATCGCGGGCAGCCTGCCGGCGCACAAGGGAGCAATGACGCGAATCGGCGCAGTGGGGGCGCAGGAGACGTGCGGCGTGGTGGGCGTGGCGATGCTCGGCGGGTAGCCGGCCTTGAGTTCGACACGGCCTCCAACAAGGCCCTGCCCCCGGTGAAGGTGGGCGCGCGCCGGAAAGCAGGCAGGACCCCACTCCCCCGCGCGGAACCCCCCTCCACGGCTCGTTTCGCCCGCTAGTGTGCCGCCACCCGTGCCCAGAGTTCCCGGAGCAGCCTGAATGCCGTCCAATGCCAGTGTGATCGTCCGTGCCGAGTTCCCCGTGGGTGCAGACGTGCTGAGCAGCGCCATGACCGCCGTCACCATGGCCGGTGGCGAGGTAGGCGGCATGGACACCGTGCGATCCACCCGCGAGACCATCACGCGCGACGTGGTGATCCACGGGGCCGATGAGGCCGCCTGCGAGGAGATCGTCAAGACCCTCAGGGGCATCAGCGGCATCGAGGTGCTCGATGTGACCAACGGCGTGTTCCGCGCGCACGAGGGCGGCATGCTCACCATGCGCACCCGGGTGGTGGTGCGTGGTCGCGATGATCTCTCGATGGCCTACACGCCGGGCGTCGCCCGCGTGTGCATGGCGATCCACGACGACCCCGAGCGCGCCTGGGATCTCACGATCAAGGGCAACAGCGTGATGGTGGTGAGCGATGGATCGGCGCTGGTGGGCCAGGGCGACCTGGGGCCGCTCGCCGCGCTGCCGGTGCTGGAGGGCCTGTCGC
>Ga0194130_10005731_pt1 | contig 14761 bp, 13 predicted proteins | sample TA2KigsurfametaG_FD_160084 | JGI IMG/M metagenome (GOLD analysis project Ga0194130, IMG submission 160084) | Freshwater microbial communities from Lake Tanganyika, Tanzania - TA2015050 Kigoma 12 surface | ecosystem: Environmental > Aquatic > Freshwater > Lake | place: Tanzania: Lake Tanganyika... | reverse complement strand
ACCCCTCCAACCGCCTGCACCGGCCGGCCCTGGAGGCCGCCGCCGCCGTGGAGCTGGCCCGCAGCAGGGTGGCCGCCGCCGTAGGCGGAGCGAGCGAGGGGGTGATCTTCACCAGCGGCGCCACCGAAGCCAACAACCTCGCCCTCAAGGGGGTGGGTGAGGCGGCCGAAGAGCGCGGTGAGCGGCGCCGGGGCCTGATCACCCTGGCCACCGAGCACCGGGCGGTGCTCGATCCGCTCGCCTGGATGGGGCGGCGCGGATTCACGGTGACCGTGCTGCCGGTGCAGCGCGATGGGCTGGTGGATCTCGATCAGCTCAGCGCGGCGATCGGCCCCGACACCCTGCTGGTGTCGGTGATGGCGGCCAACAACGAGATCGGCGTGCTCCAGCCTCTGGCGGCGATCGGCGCCCTCTGCCGGGAGCGTGGCACGCTCTTCCACTGCGATGCCGCCCAGGCCGTGGGCCACGTTCCCCTGGCGATGGAGGCCCTCGGCATCGACCTGCTCAGCCTCAGCGCCCACAAGCTCTATGGCCCCAAGGGCGTGGGCGCCCTGGTGCGCCGTCCCGGGGTGGCCCTGGCGCCGCAGCGGCATGGCGGCGGCCAGGAGGGAGGGCTGCGGGCCGGCACCGCGCCGGTGCCCCTGATCGTGGGCCTGCAGGCCGCTCTGGAAACCGCTCTGGCGGATCGCCAGGAGCGCGCCCGCCGGCTCGGCGCCCTGCGCGATCAGCTCTGGAGCGGCCTGGAGCCGCTCGGTGGCATCCGCCTCCACGGCCATCGCCACCAGCGCCTGGCCCACAACCTCAACATCGGCGTAGACGGCGTTGATGGGGCCCGCCTGCATGGCCTGCTGCGGCGCCGCATCGCCGTGAGCAGCGGCTCGGCCTGCAGCCAGGGCAGCCCCTCCCATGTGCTGGCGGCCCTGGGCTGCAGCCGCCAGGAGGCCGCCGCCGCCATACGATTCGGGCTGGGCCGCGGCAGCGGCGAAGCCGAGATCAACACCGCCATCGCGGCCGTGGCCGAGGCTGTGGCCTCGCTGAGGCGCGCTCATTAGCGTTCGCTCTGACGCGCGGCAATCCAGCCATGGCTCCCAGCGGTCTTGCTCCCGCCAGCCGCCTCAACCTCGGCGATGCCGTTCACGATGGCTGGACCGCCTTCTGCCGGGCGCCCTGGAGCTTTGTGCTCTATGCCGTGCTGCTCACCGGGTTGCAGATCCTGCTGCAACCGCTGCAGGATCACATCCTGCGCGGCGCCCGCGGTGAGGCCATCGGTGCGCTCGACCTGCTGCTGTTTCTGTTTGGGCTCACCGCCAGCCTGGCGGTGAGCTGCTGGGGCAACGTGGGCATGGTGCGGGGGGCCTGGCAGGCCCTGGCGGGCCAGCGACCCAGCCTCGGCAGCCTGCTGCGCTGGGATCAGCGCGGCTTTTCGCGGGTGTTCCAGGCCTGGATGGCCATGGGTGCCGTGCTGTTGGTGCCGTTGCTGGCGATCGCCCTGGTGCTCTCGCTCGCCGCTCTGGTGCTCTGGCTGCTGGAGCGCGCCGGCCTGCAGCTGAGCGACAGCAGCCTGGTGCTGCCGGGGATCCTGCTGGCGGTGCTGGTGCTGCTGCTGTTGGGGCTGATGCTGCTCGCGGTGCTGTATTTCAGCGTCAACCAGCAGTTTCTGGCCCAGGTGGCTCTGCTTGAGCAGCGGGCGCCGTTAGAGAGCGTGCAACGGGGTCGCTCCCTGGTGGATCCGCAATGGATCCTGCTGCTGCTGCTGCTGCTGATCAAGAGCATCCTGATGGTGGTGGGTCTGATCACCTTCGGCGTGGGCCTTCTGGTGGCCTGGCCGGTGGTGAGCTGCATCACCACGGCCGCCTACCGCCAGCTGGCGAAGGTGGAGCCCGATCCCTCCGTGCTCAACCCAGGATCCCCGTACTGAGCAGCACGAAACCCAGCACGCCGATCAAGGCCAGCACGAACTGGGCCAGCCGGCTCACCAGCATCCCCGCCACCACGGCCAGCCCCACCAGCAGCGAGCGCTTCAGGCGCAGCAGTCCGAACGGCCCGAGCGTGGTGGGGGCGCTGAGCAGTTCGCCCACGCTGGCCCCCAGCAGCGGCCCCACCAGAGCGCCTACCAAGGGACCACCGATCGGCAGGGCCGGCAGCAACCCGAACAGACCCAGCAGCAGCCCCACCCCGGAGCCGATGTAGGCCCAGCGGGTGGCCTGCATGCGGGCGGCCCCCAGCACCAGCCCGAGGGCATCGGCGCCCCAGCCCAGCAGCAGCAGCAGCCCCGCGAAGGCCAGGGTGGGCCAGCCTGTGGCGAAGCCCACCGCCAGGCACCACACCAGAGCGCCAAGCGGCAACAGCGCCAGGCCGGGCAGCACCGGCAACAGGGTGCCGGGAATGGCGATGAGCTGGATCAGCAGCGCCCCCCACCAGGCCAGATCCGCGCGACTCAGGCTGGGCAGGGCCTGCGGCCAGGGCAGCGACGGCAGGCTGGGCAAGGCCAGGCTCGCCGCCAGCGGCAGCGCCGCGCCGATCGTGAGCAGGGCAGGGAAGGACAGGGTCATGGCAGGCGGCGGGCCACCCGCAGCTTGGCGGAGCGGCTGCGGGGATTGGCGGCCTGCTCGGCCTCATCGGCGATCAGGGGGTTGCGGCGGCAAACGGCCATGTTGATGGCTCGATCACGTTTCGATACCAATCGAAGCGCGGTCTGAGACCAGTAGCGCTTCTGCTGGCGAGGAGCCATCGCCCTGCGAATGATGCGAGTGTGAGAATCGGATCGGTGCGTGAGGTCGCAACCCCGACCCACGACAGGCTCACCTTTAGCCAGTTGATCACCACCTGAGGAGGATGCCTTTTACTGGACAGCTGAGGCCCCTGACCTCGTTAACTCCGGGCGGGAGCATGTTGCAAGGCTCCGGCTCAACGGCGGCCAGCGGGGGCTGGCAAGAAAACTGCCTAGCAAGATCGCCGTACAGCTCATCCTGCACGGGATCCAGCACGGAACCGGCCCAATGGCTGCGGATTGTTCGGCTGCAGCAACGCGACTATGCTGCCGAGACGAGCTAGGCCAGGTATGTCCACGCAACCGCATGCCTTTGTGGTGATGCCTTTCGGCACAAAACCGGGCCCGGATGGCCAACCAATTGACTTCAATCAGGTCTTTGAACGGCTGATCGGACCCGCCCTTATTGGAGCCGGCCTGGAACCCTTTCGCGCCGATCAGGAATTGCGGGCCGGCGACATCCGCACCGACATGTTTCAGGAGCTGCTGCTTGCCGATCTGGTGATCGCTGATCTCACGGTTGACAACCCCAATGTCTGGTATGAACTCGGCGTTCGTCACGCCCTACGCAGCCGAGGGGTCGCGCTGATCAGCGGCGGCAAGGTGCCGACCGCGTTTGATCTCTATACCGATCGCAAACTGCGCTACAGCCTTCGCGATGGGCTCCCCGATCCCGAGCATCTGGAGAGGGATCTCCAGGCGCTGATCAGGATTCTGCGCAGCACGATGGAGAGTTGGCATGGCCGCAGTGTCAGCCCCGTCTACACCCTCTTGCCCAACCTCCAGGAGCCCGACTGGAAGACTCTGCGCATCGGCAGTGTCTGCGAGTACTGGGAAGCCCACGACACATGGGAGCGGCGCCTGCGGCTGGCCCGCCGCGAGAACCACCTCGGCGACATGCTTGTGCTGGCCGATGAAGCACCGGTGGCAGCCCTGCGTGGCGAAGCACTCGTGCGCGTCGGCAAAGAGCTCCGCCAGGCCCGCCGCTACCGACTTGCCTATGAGACTCTAAAACGCAGCGCCGGTCTGACTCCCTCCTCATCTGGCCTGCAGACCGAGCTGCGGCGCGAACAGGGGATCTGCCTTGAGCGGCTGGCCTTCGAGCGGACGCCGGGCTACAGCCTGTATCGGGTACGAGATCATTACAACCAGCTGCTGGAGGCCTTCCCTGCAGATCCCGGGATCGCCGAGACCCACGCTCTCGCTGCAAGGGTGGAGAAACAGGCGTGGATCGAGATCTGGCGGCAGGGGGAGAGCCTGGAACGGCGGCGCCAGGTCGCCATCGAGGAGAAGGCGATTCTGCAGTTGGCGATTGATGGCTATCTCGAGGGCTTTCGCATCGATCCAGCCAATAGCTACAGCGGGATCAACGCCCTCACCCTGATGCACCTTCAGGTGCATCTCGGCCTACGCAGCCCGGAGGATCCGTTCCTCGCCACGCTCGCCGGCGCGGTGCGCTTCGGAGCCGAGGCGCACTGCCAGGGTGCTGATGCCTTCTTCGCGCTCACCACCCTGGCCGACCTTGAGGTGCTCAGCGGCACCCCGGCTGCTGCCGTGGACGCCTACCGCAGGGCCTGCAGCAGGGATGACTCCAACGGATTCGCCCTCGAGAGCTGCCGGGGCCAGCTGAACCTGCTTCAGGACCTCGACTTCCGTCCCGAGGTGGTCAATCCAGCCATCGCCTGCATTGACCAGGTGATCACACGCCGGAACCACGAAGGCGATCGAATGGGATTCCTGCAACAGCCACGCCTGGCCATTCTGTTCAGCGGCCACATGATCGATGCCCCTGACCGACCCGAACCCCGATTTCCAGCATCCATGGAACCGTTGGTCAGCGAGCGGATCGGAGCAGCACTCGATGATCTGGGGGCAGGCCCGGATGACATCGCCTTCTGCCAAGCGGCGGCGGGGGGAGATCTGATCTTTCTGGAAGCCGCCCAGCAAAGAGGGATCCGCTGCCAGGTGCTGCTCCCCTTCGACGAACCCACCTACCTTCGAGGTTCTATCTTCCCAGTACAAAATGGCGACATCTGGCGAGATCGCTTCTACGCGATGAAGGAGAAGCTCACCCTCCCGATACGGCTCATGCCTGATGCGCTCGGCCCGACGCCGGCAACGGTGAATGCCTACGAGCGCTGCAATCTCTGGCAGCTCTATTCAGCCATGGCCTGCGGACTCGATCGGCTCCGCTTCATCACAGTCTGGAATGGCGCCGGCGGTGACGGGCCTGGCGGCACGGCCCACCTGCTCCGGCAGGTCCAGCGTCACACAGGACAGGTCACCTGGATTGACACCCGAAGGCTGAGCTTTACTACAAGCGCACCAGACTGCGATGGATGCCCCCTGGGCGGCCATCCTGATTCATGCAGGCATCGGTGCGGAGCCAGTCGTGCTCCTGAGCCAGAATCGTGATTTCCCGCGATTGCTGCAGCAGACAGATCACACCGCCATTTGGCTTTTGACGCACATTGACCGGTGGATCGAACAACAGAGCCTGGCCCCGGCCGGCAGAGCCGATCGTCTGCGGCAACAGCTCGAGTTGCCCGCAGATCCGTTCAAACAGGCGCCTCATCGGCGCACTGTCGGGCCGGCCGGTCACACCCCTTGGCAGGCTTTGCCAGTAGCCCAGGCGACAACTGAGCTCCGCCTGGCGCCGCTGTCCGTTGACGCGAAAGTCGGCTCTCAGGGATGAGGCCGAAAGGCGCGTGAGAGCGTGCGGCAGCCACTCAAGCCGGAGCCCCTGCTCGGTCAGGATCGGCTGCATCGGTTTGCGGTCCAGCGCGGCACTCAGCCAAGGTCGCAGCGGGTTCTGGGTGGCGAGCGCCGGCCCGCCGACGGCCTGCCGGCGCTCGCGATCCAGGGTGCTACAGAGGTCTGCGGCCTCGGCGGCGGCATCCCAGTGATGCCGAAGGATCGGAGCGAGAATGGTTCGATCGCGCCGAGCGAGGAACGGATGGTCGCGCAGAGCGGCGCAGGCGAGCCCAGCCACCCAGCGGGCGGGATGGAAGCGCACGCTGCTGTGCAGGCCTTCCTCCCCCACGCTGGGCAGCCCCCCATCCGGCAGGGGAAGCAGACTCCACGCGGCTGACTGTCCGGAGGCGAATCAAGCCCTCGCCCGACGCCCGTTGCGCCAGCGCTGCAGGCTGCCGTCACTGCCACCGCGGAGCCACTCGCCATCCGACAACATCGCCAGGCTGAGCACCTGGGGCTGGCCGCTGTCGAGCGTCTCCAACCGCCCCCGGCGCTGAACACGCAGCCTGCCATCACCCCAGCCGCTCACCCATCCATCTGGAAGGCTGAGCAGGCTGAACAGCGGGGACCCACCCGTGAGCAAGGGTCGGGTTGCAGGACGCCCATGCGGCCAGTGCCAGAGCCTGCCGTGCAGATCTCCCACCAACCAGCCAGCCCGATGCTCCCGGATGCTGAGCAATGTGCTGGAACCATGCTCGATCAGATCGCCCCAGGGGGGTGGATCCTTGATGGTGCTGCCCATCAGCGTGGCGGCGGGCCAGCGGCACAGGCTGCCCTGGGTACCCAGGCTGAGCAGGTCGCCATCACGAAGCCTCCCTAGCTGCCAGATCCCCTCACCGCGCAGCGCCCCCAGCAGCGCACCGTTCAGTTCCTGACGCAGGCCGCCGTCACGCCAGCCCGAAAGAAGCCCCCCCCTTCGCCTGGAGCGTCAAGCCCCAGAGGGAACCACTGCTCTGGAAGCGGCTGCACCTGCAGCGCCCACGAGCCGCCACGCCTGAAAGCGATCGTCACGGGCGGTTTCACCGAAGCTCACCAGCGTGTGGCCTCCTGGAGCGACCGCAAGCCGCCACTGACCGCGATGTCCGGTCTACAGGGGCTTGCCCACCACGCCGACCTGGCTCCAACGCTGCAGGGTGCCGTAGCGGCCTGCGCTCAGGATCTCGCCATTGGCCAGTTGCACCAGGCCCCACACGCTGGCATCAGCCCGGGTGCGCAGGCGGGCTAAGGGCTCGCCCTCAGCACCCCAGAACCGAATCGATCCATCAGATCCACCCGACACCAGAGATCCATCCTGGCGGAGCAGCAACGCGAAAACCTGGCCATGGTCCGACAGGATCGGCTTGCCCAAGGGTTGGCCATCCGCGTTGCAGCGCTGCAGAAACCCCAGTCCATCGCCGCTGGCCCAGCGACGACCGTCGGGCGAGACGGCCAGGCTCCAGATCGGGCCGCCCCGTCCGGGTGGCCCCGCAGGGCGAAGGGTGCGCACCGGTTGATCGCCCCACCACAGCAGGAGCTCCCCGGCGTCGCTGCCAGACACCCAGCGATCGGCAGAGAGCCTCAGCAGACTCACCACACCTCCGGCGCTGATCCACTCCTGCTCGGAGAACATCTCCAGGCTGGTGATGCCATTCTCATGGGCCACAATCAGCGCGGTCACCGCCAAGGGAGCGCGCAGGGCCTCTCCCATGGAGACGGCCAACTGCAACGCCAGCTATGAGCTGAAGCTCCCATGGCGTTGCAGTGGAGCCAGTCCGTGGATCACGCTTTGAGGCGGATCGCTCTCGATCTGGGCCATGTGCAGGTTGGTGTAGGCCTCGGTTACGGCGGTGCGGGCCAATCTCAGCAGCCAACCGGTGCCGGCGGCCGCCAGAGCGCACAACACCAGAAACGACGTCGTTGTGGTCTGCACCAGACGCCGCTGCCTGGCATCGTGTTGCTCCTGAAGCCAGGCTTTCTCCGCCAGTCCCCGGGCCTTGCGGTCACTCTCCTCCACAAACACCTGCAGGGCAGAGCGAGGGGCATCGCTGGCGCTGGGATCGTCACGGTCGGCCATGGCCCGGCCCAGCCACTTCCGCCCCGTCTCCAGCCTTGGTCCGGAAAGTAGCGCGTCCGGCTGCCGCTCGGGGGAGGTGGGCTCCCACAAACGCGGGTCTTCCTCCAGCTGGGACTGGATGTGCAGGAGATCACGCGCGTCGTTCAACCAGGCCTTCAGCCGGGGCCAATGCTGCAGCAGCGCATCGTGGGTCAGTTCTACCCGCTCGCTGTCACGATCGATGCTGAGCAGGTGGGCAGCCGCCAGCTGATCCAGCAGCGGCCGAGCCTGCTGTGGCAGATCCCGCAGGAGAGCTGGGCTGCGCACCAATCGATCCTGATCAAAGCGCACCAGTTGAAGCAGGGCCCGCTGCAGGCTCTTGAAAGTGGCCTGGTTGTTGGGTGTGTCGCCGTGCGCAAGGAATTGCAGGCTCTCTTCGGCCTTCTCGCGCACCACCCGCGCCAGCGGACTTTCGCCCACAGCACGGTTGCCCAGCGCCTCGTAGTCATTGAGATTGAAGCTCCGATCGTCGCCGTGGCGGGCATGCAACTCCCGCAGCACGGACTCGGGTGAACGCGCATCAGTGGCAGCACGATCCACTGATCGCGCAACCGTTGCAGCCTGGGCATCACCCCCGCGCGCAGCAGCGAGGATTTGCCAGCGCCTGCGGCCCCATGCAGCAGCGCCAGACTCTGGTCCCATTGGACCCTCCGGGCGTTCAGCAACTCCAGGAGTTCGCGGATCTCCTGATCCCGTCCATGAAAAACAGGTCCGTCCTGTTCCTCAAAGGGCTGCAGACCTGGGTAAGGACAACGCTGGGGTTCCCTCGCCGGCGGCTCAATGGCCACCTCCGGTATCCAGATCGATCTCAGCCAGCACATCCTTGAGCTAGGCCAAGGCCCGGCCACGATCCTCACGTAGCGGCAGGCGCTGAATCTGGGGAGCGAACAGATCCTGATCCTCAGACTTGAGCGCGTCACAGATCAGGGGCAGCACCGGTTTGCCGAAGGCCCTGGCCTGGGTGTATTCGGCAAAACACCATTTCGAGGCCAGCCAGCGCCCGGTCAGCACAATCAACAAGGCATCCGAGCGGCTGATCTCCTCGTACAGCCTTCGCTCCCAGTCCTGTCCCACGCGCAGGTCCTCGACATCGAGGAACGCCTCGTGATGGCCCATGTCGGCTAGGTCCCTCTCCAGGCGGATCGCTGATCACGATTCGCACTGGAGTGGGAGATGAAGACCCTGGCCACCGGCAACGAATCACAGACACCGATGCTGGCGAGTGCGCTGATTCAAGGCAAGCTCAGAGCCTTCAGCCGAGAGCAACAAAGGTAATCAGGCCTCATCAAGGACAACCCATCAGGAGTGGCAGAGGTTCATTCAGGAGCCAGCTTCAGCGGCTCTGACCGGCTGGGCAGCCGCCTGGCTCCACTGCTCCATCTTCTCCGTGAGGATCGCTTCAACGCGGGCCACAACTGTAGCGAAGGCCGCCTCCTCGTCGCTCGAGAGGGGCGCCTGTCAGTAGGGAGGCGTGCCCGTGCGATATCTACGTGTATCTGCTTACAGGAGTGTTGTTTGGCCTCTTCTGCTGGGCGATCAATGTGTATCAGGAAGCCACCAATGCGGGCCCACCGGCTGAAGCCGCAGCAGCCCAACGCATCAATCGCATCGACCTTCCGTTTCAGCTCAGCAGCGCCCTCATCCTGCTGATCGGCATGGCCTGCTTTGCGGTTGTCAGGCTCTGAACAAGAAGTGGAGCTCTCAACCGTCAGGACTAGCGTCTGCCGGGAAACACAGGGTCATGGCAGGCGGCGGGCCACCCGCAGCTTGGCGGAGCGGCTGCGGGGATTGCCGGCCTGCTCAGCTTCAGCGGCGATCAGGGGCTTGCGGCTGACGCGCTCCAGGCGTGGATCGGCCAGGAAGGCCTGCTTTACCAGCCGGTCTTCGAGGGAGTGGAAGCTGATGATCGCCAGCACTCCCCCGGGGGCCAGCCAGTCGGGGGCGCGCTGCAGCAGGCGCTCCAGGGCTCCGAGCTCATCGTTGACGGCGATGCGCAGGGCCTGGAAGCTGCGGGTGGCCGGATGGATCCGCCCGCGGCGGGCCTGGGGCGGATAGCAGCCAGCGATCGCATAGGCGAGTTCGGCGGTGCTGCGCTCCCGCCAGGGCTTCCCCGCGCGTTCCGCCACCAGGCGCCGGGCGATGCGGCGCGAGAGGCGCTCCTCGCCGAAGCGGAACAGCAGATCCGCCAACTCCCCTTCCTCCAGGCGGTCGAGCAGCTGGGCAGCGGTTTCGCCGGCCTCAGGGTTCATGCGCATGTCGATCGGGCCATCGGCGCGGAAGCTGAAGCCCCGCTCCGGCCGATAGAGCTGGGGGCTGCTCACCCCCAGATCCGCCAGCACCGCCACGGCACAGCCTGGGGCAGCCGGCGCCCAGGCCCCGAAGTTGGCCGCCTCGATCCGTACCCGCTCGCCGAACCCCGCCAGTCGTTCGGCCGCGGCGGCCCGGGCGGTGGCGTCGTGATCCAGGCCGATCAGCCGCCAGCTGGGATGGGCCTCCAGTAGCAGGGCGCTGTGGCCGCCGCCTCCCAGAGTGCAGTCGATCAGCAGGGGGGGCTGGCCGGCAGCGGCCGGGGGGGGATCGGGGGTGGCCACCGGCGCGCCCGAGGCATCCGGCAGAGGCCAGGACAGCGGCTGGAAGGCTTCCAGCACAGGGGCCACCGCAAGGCCCGCAAAGGCCTGCACCACGTCGGCGGCCAGCACGCTCTGGTGCTGGAAACCACCGAGTGCGCTGACGCTGGCAGGGGATCCGGGCTCCATGGCTCTGTCCTAGGCCACAGGGGCCCCAGCCTTCGCCGCCAGCTGACGCGCTGCCAGCCGGACGCTGCCAGGTGGGCCTGCCTGCGCCAGGCTTGCTCAGACCATCACGACCGCTGCGTGCCAGCCCTCAGCGAGCAGTCGGGCAGCCCTGTGCCCTCCAGACCGCTGGCTGCGGCATCAGGGCCCCAGGCGCCTGACGCCCCCACCGGTGCTGCGTGGCCGCACGACTCGGCCTCTCCGCCAGCAGCGTCTGCCTCCCCGTCCACGTTCATACCCCTGGCCGCCCCAGATACCCCTTCGGCTTCGGGCGGGGAAGCCCCCGACCCCCACAGCGACCACCGCCAGCTCGGCTGGTGCCTGGTGGGGATGGCGGGAGCGCTGGGGCTTTGGGGGCTGGTGTGGCCGGTGCCCACCGAGGTGATGGGCCAGGGGGTGCTGATCTATCCGGGCACCGCCGGGCTGCTCAATGCGCGCGCCGCCGGCCAGGTGAAGGAGCTGCGGGTGCGAACGGGCGAGCGGGTGCAGAAGGGCGACGTGCTGCTGACGCTGCATCTGCCGGTGCTGGAGCGCCAGCTGCTGCAGCAGCAGGGCAACCTGACCCAGCTGGAGCGCCAGAACGCCGATCTCGATGGCCGCGATGCGGTCCGCCTGGAGACGGCCCGCCAGCAGCGCGACACCGCCCTGGCCAAGCTGGCCGACGACCAGCACCGCTACGGCGAGCTCAAGGCCACCTATGCCAGCAAGGTCAAGCGCCTGCAGTGGCTGGCCGGCCGCGAGGTGGTGGCTCCCCTGGCCAGTGAGGTAGTGACGGCCGAGCAGGGCCTCACCAGCACCAGCGTGGCCCTCGATGGCGTGGTGGTGGCGGAGAAGGAAGCGGTGAGCGGCTATCAGAAGGTGAAGCTGGAGGTGGAGACCGCCGCCCTGCAGCGCCGCTACCAGATCGACGACCTGCGCCGCGAGATCGGCGTGACCCGCGCGCGCCTCGCCTACGACGGCGCCGTGCTGAGCGAACGCGACGGCCGCGTGCTCGACCTGCAGGTGATCCCCGGCCAGACCGTGGCAGTCGGGCAGCGGCTCGGCACGATCGGCCGCCCCGACGACAGCGAGGGCCAGGCGCCGCCGTTGCAGGCGGTGGCCTACTTCGCCCCCGCCGATGCCCGCCGCCTGCCCCTCGGCCTGCCGGTGGAGGTGGTGCCCCAGTGGAACCAGCGCGGCCGCTTCGGGGGGATCGTGGGCAAGGTGAGCCGGGTGCTGACCCTCCCCGCCACCCCCGACGACATCGCCACCACCACCGGCAATCCCCAGCTCGCCGAAGAACTGAGCAAGGCCGGGCCGGTGCTGCGCAGCGACATCCAGCTGCTCCGCGATCCCCGCAGCAACGACGGTTACCGCTGGACCCTCTCGCGCGGCAGCGCCGTGTTTCCGGTGCGGGAAGGCCTCACGGTGCAGGCCCACGCCTACGTGGAATGGCGCAATCCGATCAGCTACCTGATCCCGGGGCTGCGCTCGCTCACCGGCGGCTTCCGCCGCCATCCCTACGACCGCCAGCTGGATCGGCCCTTCCTGCGCCAGCCATGAAGCTCCCCACACCACCGATAAACAAGCCGCTGATCCGCAACCCCCTGATCCGCAACCCCCTGATCCACAACCCCCTGATCCGCAAACCTCTGCTCCGCGCCGAGCTGCCCTGGCTGGTGGCCGAGGCGGCGCTGCTGGTGGTGCTCTGCAATGCCAACCCACCGGAGCTTTGGTTCTGGCTAGTGGTGCTGCTGGTGCTGCTGGGCTACCGGATCGAGCGCTGGTGGTCGTCGAGGCCCAGCTGAAGGGTGGCCGGCACGGGCCGTTCGGGATCGCGGGGCACCGGCAGCAGTTCGCGCAGCAGCTGGGCGTAGGTGACATTCACGCCGGTCGTGGCATCGAGGCGCTGCACCAGGCTGCGGATCAGGCGGTCCTGGGTGAGGGAGAGATCCACCTCGTTGGAAAGGCCGAGCTTGTAGCGCAGGCGGATGTCGCGGTAGGCCTCCAGGGCCGCGCTCACACCCCTGCGGGCTGCGGCGAGCTTGGCCAGGCTGGCCTCGTGCTGGAAGAAGGCCTGCTCGAGCCGCAGGCGGATCTCGTCGCGGCGGGCGGCATAGAACTGCGTGGTGGCCCGCTCACGCCACTCCAGCGCGCGGGCCTGGGCCAGGCTGGTGCCGGCATCGAAGAGCAGCCAGTTGAGCGTCAGCCCCACCGACCAGTCCCAGCCGCTGCTGGTGCTCTCCGGCACGATCGAGCCATTGCAGCAACCCCCGCCGCTCACCTGGAAACCCCAGAGACTGTCGCGCGAACCACTGGCTCCCGCCCCGGCAAACAGCGACAGCTTCGGCAGCAGGGCGGCCACCGCCTCCTGCCGCTCCTGCGCCAGGGCCGCCCGGGCGGCGAGCACCGTCTCCAGCTCCGGATTGCCCCGGTAGGCCGCCAGCAGGCTCTGCTCCAGATCCAGCGGCCAGCGGGGCTGCAGGCGGATCGGATCGCCGGCGCTCGGCGTCACACCCGGGGGGAGGTTGAGCAGGGTGGCGAGGCGGCGGCGGGCCACCGCCCGGTCGGCCAGGGCCTGGATCAGCTGCTCCTGGTTGTCGGCTTCGATCGCCCGCCGCCGCAGCACATCCAGCCGCGGCACCAGCCCGGCCTGCTTGAGCTCGAGGGCGTCGGCCAGGATCACCAGATCGTTGCGCACATCGGCATCGCGGATCCGCACCAGCTGGTCGGCCTGCTGCAGCCGGTAGTAGCTCTCGCTCACCTGCAGCTGCAGGCTGCGCAGATCGTTGGCATAGGCCGCCCGCTGCTGCTCCAGCCGGGCCCGGGCGGCGCGGATCCGCGGCGTGCGGGCGAAATCCAGCACCGCCTGCTGCAGCTTCAGGCCGGCCGCCAGGGTTGCCGTGCCCTCCTGGGAGGCCACGCTGCCGCCCGCCGGCGCATAGAAGGGGCCGCCGGGGTTGTAGAGCGGCCCGAAGTTGAACGCCTGGCTCGACTGCACCGCCGTGGTGCGGCTGCCTGAACGGTCGTAGCCCAGCCCCGCCTCCGCCACCAGCCGCGGCCAGTAGGTGCCCAGAGCGGCCTGCAGCTCCGCCAGGGCGGCGGCCACCAGCTCCCGCTGCGCCTGCACGCTGGCGCTGTTGCGCAGGGCCAGCGCCACGGCCTGCTCCAGGCTCAGGGAGCGGATGCCACCAGCGCGCAGATCAGCCGCATCCGGCAGGCTGAGCGGAGCGGCAGGCCTGGCGGCGGCAGGCACCAGAGCCCCCTGCGCAGCCCCATTGGGAGCCAGGAGCGAGGCGGGCAGGGATGGCAGCCGGGTCGCCGACTCCGAGGTGGGCAGCGAATCGGCGGGGATGAGTTGATCCAGCAGGCGGAGCTGCTGATCCAGCTGCCGCCAGCGGCGCTCCAGCGGGGCCGTGGCGGGATCGGCCGCGGCGGCGGCCGCTGACCTGGCGGAAGGCGGCTGCGCCAGGGCCGGGCGGATCCCCGTGCCCGCGGTGGTGGCGGCAATCAGCGCCAGGCCCAGCGCCAGGGCGCGGCGATGGCCCTCGGCAAGGGTGCGCCGATCTGCAGCGGCGGGGCGCGGACGTCGCCAGACCCTGCTCATGCTGCGGATTCGGGCCGGATGGGGGCGAGTCTGGAGGAGGGCTGCGGTTTCGGGAGCGCCGCAGTGCCAAGCACCGTGGCGGCCCAGGCCCGTTCGGCGGTGGCGATCGCCTCCCGCGCCTGGCGGCAGAGGGTGAAGCGCAGGGCCAGAGCCTCCAGGGCCGCTGCCGGCAGATGCTCCAGATCGGAGCCCCCAAAGCGGGTCTCGAGGGCCTGCCAGGCCGGGGGGGGAGCCAACGGCTCCGCAGGAGGCCCGGGCAGATGGCCGGGGCTGCGGGACAGCAGCAGGCCCCAGAGCCGCAGACGGGTGGCGATCGCGGCCAGCAGTTCGGCCTCAGCCTGCTGCAACCGCTCCAGCCCCCCATCGCCGTGGGGATCCAGCGGCGGATGGGCCGCCAGCTCACGGGTGGCCCCCACCAGCTGGGAGGCCGCTTGCTCAAGGATCTCGACGAGCTGGTAGGCGGGGTGGCGGCGCGTGCCCACTTCGCTGAGCAGCGCCGGATACCCTCCCCGCAGGCGCTGCAGGGTCGCCTGCCGCCGGGCTACCGCCGGGCCGGCCATGGCGGCCGGGTGATCCAGGTCTTCGGCCAGGCCGCTGAACAGCTCGACCAGGGCCATGCGGCAGGCGGCTACGCCGGTGCTGGGCCAGAACAGGCGCAGGCTGAGCAGCGCCGCCAGGATGCCCACCATCGTCCAGAACAGCCGCAGGGGCACCCAGGTGTCGAGCTGCTGATCGTGGGCCAGCCAGCCCATCACCACGATCATGCC
>Ga0194130_10005721_pt1 | contig 14777 bp, 13 predicted proteins | sample TA2KigsurfametaG_FD_160084 | JGI IMG/M metagenome (GOLD analysis project Ga0194130, IMG submission 160084) | Freshwater microbial communities from Lake Tanganyika, Tanzania - TA2015050 Kigoma 12 surface | ecosystem: Environmental > Aquatic > Freshwater > Lake | place: Tanzania: Lake Tanganyika... | reverse complement strand
GCGCCAGGATGGAGGAGATGTCTTCCAGAGAGGAGGGCTTGAGATCCTTTACGATCTGGCGCATGCCGCTGGATTCCAACTGGAAGATCCCTTCCAGATCGCCGCGGGCCAAGAGCTCAAAGGTGGCTGGATCCTCCTCGGGGATGGCATCCATATCCAGCTTGTGATCGGTGCTTTTGGCAATCAGCGCGGTGGCCTTCTCGATCATCGTGAGGTTTTTGAGGCCGAGGAAATCCATCTTCAGCAGCCCCATGGATTCCACATCTTCCATGAAATATTGCGTGATCACCTGCCCATCGTTATTGCGCTGCAAGGGCACCAGCTCATCCAGGGGATCCGCAGCGATCACGACGCCAGCAGCATGGACACCAAAGGTTTTGTTGGTGCCTTCAATCCGTCGGGCCAAATCCACCCAATGGCGCACCTTTGGGTCAGACTCATATTTTTCTCGAAACTCAGGCGCCGGTGATTCGGCGCCAATCATCTCTGCCAACTTGGCTGGCTTGCCACGGACCACCGGGATCAACTTCGCCAAACGATCGGCATCGCCATAGGGAATATCCAACACGCGGGCCACGTCCTTCAACACCGCCTTGGAAGTCATGCGGTTGAAGGTGATGATCTGGGCAACCTTGTCTTCCCCATAGCGCTTGGTGACATAATCGATCACTTCTCCGCGACGCTCAATGCAGAAGTCCGTATCAATATCCGGCATGGATTTGCGTTCGGGGTTCAGAAAACGCTCAAACAACAAACCATGCTTCACCGGATCGATGTTGGTGATCGCCAAGCCATAGGCCACCAGCGAACCCGCCGCTGAGCCCCGACCGGGACCGACAGCAATGCCGTTCTCCCTCGCAAAGCGGATGTAGTCCCAAACAACAAGGAAATAGGTGGAAAATCCCATTTCCTCGATCACCTTCAACTCAAACTCCAAACGCTCCAGATAATTGGCATCCACCCTCTCCACGCCCTGCAGGCGCAGGCGCTCCGTCACTCCCGCCAGTGTCACCTCCTTGAGATAACTGGAGGCGCTGTGGTCCGCCGGGATGGGGAATCGGGGCATCTGCGAGCGGCCAAGGATGTCGTAGTCCTCCACTTTCTCGGCAATCCGCCCGGTGTTGGCAATCGCCCGCTGAATGGTTTCCGGTTCCAGATGATCGGCAAACAAGCAGGCCATCTCCTCCTCGCTTTTGAGATATTCCGTGCCGGTGTAGCGCAGGCGCTTCTCATCGCTGATCAGCTTGCCGGTGAGCACGCACAGCAAGGCATCATGGGCTTCCACATCACCGCTGCTGAGATAGTGGGCATCATTGGTGGCGATCAGTTCAATGCCCAACTCCGCGCCGATGCGCGCCATTTCCACATTCACCAGGCGGTCTTCCAAGCCGCCGTGGTCCTGAATCTCGAGAACGTAATCCTCGCCAAACACCCCCTGATACCAGCGGGCCACCTCCCGCGCCACATCGGGGCGCCCCTGCAGAATCGCCTGGGGCACCTCCCCCCCGAGGCAGGCGGTGGCGGCGATCAAACCCTCGCTGTGTTTCTGCAGCAGCTGCTTGTCGATGCAGGCCCGCGCGAAGATTCCACGACCGCGCATGCCCCGCAGATGGGCGATGCTCGTTAGTTTGACCAGATTGCGATAACCGATGGCATTTTTTGCCAGCAACACCAAGTGGTAGCGCTTCTCTTTCTTGGGTTGGGGATCTTCAATGCTGCCATTGATGACATACATCTCATTGCCGATGATCGGCTTGATGCCCGCTTTCTTGCAGCACTTCAACAGTTCGATCGCGCCGTACATCACGCCGTGATCGGTGAGCGCCAGGGCGGGCATGCCCAAGGCAACCGCCCGCTCCACCAGCGCAGGCAGCTGGGAGGCCCCATCCAGCAGGCTGTAGTCGCTGTGGTTATGGAGCGAGACAAAACTCACAGCGGAGGGCCCGGGCGCTGAATCAGCTTAAGGGATCCAGACCACCAAGGATGGTGTCCGCCTCGTCCAAACGTCAGACCTCACCACCAAGGGTGGGGCGACGACGGTCCGAGCCACCAGGGGTGGCGCGATCAGCCCAGCGCATCCGCCACCAGGGCCGCCGCGGGCCGTTGGCTCATCACCGCTGCGGCCTGCTCGTATTGATGGGCCACGCGCAGCAACGTCGCCTCGTCCAACACGCCGCTGATGAGCTGCAGCCCGATCGGCAGCCCCTGATCGTCAAACCCGCAGGGCAGGCTGATCGCCGGCAGGCCGGCGAGATTGGCGGGAATCGTCAGCAGATCGGCCAGATACATCGCCAGGGGATCATTGGTGTGGGCGCCAAAACGGAAGGCCGTGGTGGGGGAGGTGGGGGAAAGAAGCACATCCACCCGCGCAAAGGCGCGGTCGAAATCCTGACGAATCAGGGTGCGCACCCGCTGGGCCTGCTTGTAGTAGGCGTCCACATATCCCGCCGAGAGGGCGTAGGTGCCGATCAGGATGCGGCGCTTCACCTCATCGCCAAACCCCTCCGCCCGGGTGAGGGCAGTCATCACGGCCAGGTTGTCGTCCTTGTCGCCGCTGTCACTGCGCAGCCCGTATTTGACGCCGTCGTAGCGGGCCAGGTTGGCGGAGGCCTCTGAAGGGGCGATCACGTAATAGGTGGCGATGCCGTCGTCGAAGCGGGGACAGCTGACGTCCACCAGCTCGCAGCCGAGGGCATTCAGCACCTCCGCCGCCGCCAGCACGGACGCCTTCACCTGTTCATCGAGCCCCTGCTCCAGAAAACATTCCTGGATCACCCCCACCCGCAGTCCCGCCAGCGGTTGCTCGAGCGCCGACAGGTAGTCGTCCACCGGCGCTTTCAGACAGGTGGCGTCGCGGGGGTCCGCCCCGGCGATCACCTGCAGCACCTCCGCCGCGTCCGCCACCGACCCGCTGAACGGCCCCACCTGGTCGAGGGAGCTGGCGAAGGCCACGAGGCCCCAGCGGCTGACCCGGCCGTAGGTGGGCTTGAGCCCCACCACCCCGCAGAAGCTGGCCGGTTGACGGATGGAGCCGCCGGTGTCAGAGCCCAGAGCCACCTGGCAGGAGCCACTGGCCACCGCCGCAGCGCTGCCGCCGGAGCTGCCCCCCGGCACCCGGCTGGGGTCCCAGGGATTGCGGCTGGGGCCGAAGGCGGAGGTCTCCGTGGAGCTGCCCATGGCGAACTCGTCGAGATTCGTCTTGCCGATCAACACGGCCCCCGCCGACCAGAGACGCTCGGTGACCGTGGATTCGTAGGGCGGCACGAAGTGCTCCAGCATGCGGCTGGAGCAGGTGGTGCGGATGCCGCGGGTGCAGAGGTTGTCTTTGATCGCCACGGGAATGCCCGCCAGGGGCGGCAAGTCCTCGCCCGCGGCGCGAGCCGCGTCAACGCGATCGGCGTCCGCCAGGGCGCGCTCGGCGCAGACCTCCAGAAAGGCGTGCACCTCGGGTTCCACGGCCTGGAGGCGGGTCAGGGTGGCCTCGGTGAGTTCCCTCGCGGAGATCTCTCCCCGTTGCAATTTGCCGCGCCATTCGGCGATGCCCATGCCAGCGCATCCTCGGATTGCTGGACGCTATCAGCTCAGGCGCGACGGGGCTGAGGGCTGAGCGCGATCGGACCGGTCGGCCGATCAGGCCGGCTGGGAGGGCGCAGCGGGCAACTCGGTGTAGGGCTCGCCGCGGGAGGTGCGCAGCAGACGGTGCTCCAGGCTGGCGGGGGCCTCCGTGCGCAGATCCTCCAGAAAGGGCACCAGAGCCGCCTCCAGGGTGTGCCTGCGCACAAAGGGCCCAAACCAATAGACCGCATCGGGATTGCGGGTCTCCACCCGTGCCCACCAGGCGAGGCCCACCGCGTTGGCGAGGTTGCGCACTGGCCAGAGCAGGGGATTCATGGCGGGTTGCGGGGTTCTGCACCATTCTGCTCACCCCGTGGCGACCCGGATGGGAGATCGCCCCTCCGGTCCGCTCAAACTGTCATGACGCCAGAGGGTCGGGAGTCGCGCGCCAGCCACCGTCCCGCTTCCCGGCCACCGTCCCGGGTCCCGGCCGCCGGAGGGGATTGGAGGGGTGGCTGGCTCTGCGGCACGGGGTGAGCGAATCGCGACACGGGATCACGGCTTCCCGGGGGCCGCTCCGCTCACAGGTGGATGTCGGTGGCGAAGGTTTCCACCGGGCTCTCCGCGGCCACCGCCTGAGCCGGGGGCTCCGGGACGCGCGCGGGCGACCCGAACTCGGACGGCTGGTCGGTGGAGCCGGACTCAGGAGAAAATTCCTCGGCCCTCGCCGTCTCCAGCCAAGCGGGTTCCGCTGGCGTGGTGTCCACGGGTTCCACTGGCGTGGAGAGCACAGGTTCCACTGGCGAGGAGTCCAGCGGAGCGGGCTCCAGCGGAGCGGGCTCGATCCGATCGCGTGCGGCCTCCAGACCCTCACCCCCGGGAGACAGCCCCCCGAGAGGCTCGGCGCCCCGCGCGCTGGACTCCACCGCCCTCTCGGCCGCAACATCGCCCGGCGCCTCAACGGTTGGCGTCGCGACGGACGGCGCCTCAGCGGCCTTGCCGCGGAGGGCTTCCGTGGGCAGGTGCGGGCGCACCAGACGCGGCGGCTTGGCCGTGCCCCTCAACCCCCGCATCCAGCCCCGTCGCGCCACCTCATAAAGCACCAAGGCCGTGGCCACGGAGGCGTTGAGGCTGGGGGTGGAGCCGCGCAGGGGAATGCGCACCAGCTGATCGCAACCGCAGCGGGTGAGCACCGACAACCCTTGGCCCTCGGAACCGGTGATGACCACCAGGGGACCCTCCAGATCGGCATCCTCCAGGCTCACGGTGCCCTGGGGATCGAGACCCACCACCCGATACCCCTCCTCTCGCAGGGTTTCGAGGGACCGGTTGAGGTTGACCACCCGGGCCACCGGCAGATGCTCAAGGGCACCGGCGGCCACCTTCGCCACCGAACCCGTCAGGCCGGCATTGCGCCGTTGGGGCAGCACCAGCCCGTGCACGCCGAGGGCTTCAGCGCTGCGCAGGATCGCGCCGAGATTCTGCGGATCCGTGAGGCCATCGACGGCCACCAGCAGCGGGGCTTCGCCGAGTTTGCGGCAACCGTCGATCAGGCTCCCCAGATCGAGGGTGTCGACGGCGGCAGGCTGGAGCACGATCCCCTGGTGGACGGCGCCCCCGCTGATCTGGCCGAGACGGGCCCAGGTCACCTCCTCCACCAGCGCCCCGGAGGCCTTGGCCTCCCGCAGCAGCTGCAAAAAGGTAGGCCGAAAACGCATCTCCGGCGTGCACCAGATGCGATGGATGGGCCGCTCGCTTTCCAGGGCGGCCTGGGCGGCATGGCGCCCCCAGATCAGCTCGCTGGGCGCCGCGGCGGCATGGGCGTCGCCCTGGGGCTGGTCGCGATCGCGATCCATCGCGGGGCCGTCCGGGCGGGTGGGACGGACCGGGCGGAACGCGCGGGCGGGGGGACCCTCCGGTCGGCGGCTCATGCGCCAGCGCGGGCGGTCCCGATCCTCCGGGGAACCCGGACGGGGACCGGCGCCTTCAGGCCGGCGCCAGGTGTCGCCGGCGGATCCTTCGTCCCGATCACGGGTCCAGCGGCGCCTCTCAAAGGAGCTGCCCCCAGTGGCGCCCGGCCCGTTGGCGCGGGGTCCGTTGGCGCGGGGACCGGCGGCACGCGGGCCGCCGACGCGGGGTCCACCGGGACGCGGACCCCCAAGGCGCGGACCGTAGGAGCTGGGGCTGTAAGAGCCGGGGCCGTAAGGACCCGGGCCGGTCGCGCCAGAGCCACTGGCGCCCGCGCCGCCGGAGCCGGAGCCCTCGGGGCGGGGACCCAGGCGGCGGAAGGTGCCGCCTGCGGGTCGTCGCGGTTCGTTCAGGCCTCGACCGGCGCGGCCTCGGGCGCCATCCCGGGGCGGCCCGCCGCCGGGCCCCCGAGCTGGGCCATCGCCCCGGCGGCCGGGACGCCGGCGATTGGAAAAGTCATTCGCGGATGGGCCCATGGTCCGAAGGGGTGGCAGTGGGGTCGGGGTCCTCAAGGTGATCCAGGAGTTCAGCCAGGCGGCGTGGATCTCGCAAAAAGAGCCAGCCCACCATCGTCTCAAATCCTGTGGCCTGTCCGTGCAGAGCGCCATCTTGGTGTCGAGATCCACGTCCCGCCCGGTTGCGACCGCGGCGCACCAGGCTCTCTTCCCCGGGGCGCAGGTGCGGCCTGAGCCGTTCGAGGGCCGAGGCCTGGGCTTCCGCCCTCACCCTCGCCACCACTTGGTTGTGCAGATCATTGGGGCGGCCGGGGGCGTGACAGTGGCGTAGCCGCTGATGAAGCTCCCAGACGGCGTCGCCAAGCCAGGCGAGCTGCAGGATGTTGAGATCCGCCGCAGAGGCCAGGATGGGCATCCCGTCCAGCCAGCGGGACGGAGGGGATGGGGGGTCGAATGAGCCGGGTGAGACCTCAGGAAGCGAGCTGGTCAAGGGCGGTGGGCAGGTCGGGCTGGAGATGGAGGAACTCCTCCAGCCTCACCAGCTTGACGGTCTGCACGACCCGGGCGTTGCCCACCACGAGAAACTTGTTCTTGGTTTGGTTGCAATCCTTGGCCAGCTGCACAAGCGCTCCCAGGCCGGAGGAGTCGATGAAATCGATCTTGCTGAGATCGATCACCAGGGGCAGGCTGGACCCCTCTTTCTCCTGATGGACAAACTCCGTGAACTGCTTGTCGGAGTAAGCGTCGAGCTGACCCGTGAAGCGAAACATCAGGCACTGGCTCTGGCGCTCACAGCCGCCCGCAGGGAAACGGTCAGTCGGTGCAGGTCGGCGATTGGTCGAACTCCCGGCGTTCGGATGACGGCGGAAGTGTAAGTGGCGATGGAGTGGATGGGTTGGATTGAAAATGAAGTTGCTGTAATTCGTGCGCATCAGGCCTGGTCCGGTCCTTCCGGCGGCGGAACGGCCCTTCAGGCGGCGGACCGGCGTTCGGCCATCAAGGTGGTGAACCGCAGGAAGTGGTGATCCGCGTCGTGGGGGCCGGGGCTGGCCTCCGGGTGGTATTGCACGCCGAACACCGGCTGGTGACGCAGGGCGAGGGCGGCGACGGTCTGATCGTTGAGGTTGTGGTGGGTGACCTCCACGCGTTCCAGCGGAAGCGAGGCGGGATCGATGGCGAAGCCGTGGTTCTGGCTGGTGATCTCCACGGAACCGGGGGCGCCGCAGGGGTGGTTCAGCCCGCGATGGCCGTAGGCCAGCTTGAAGGTGCGTCCCCCGAGCGCCAGTCCAAGGATCTGGTGGCCGAGACAGATGCCGAACACCGGCAGGTCCGGCTGGCTGAGCAAGCCGCGAGCCAGGGCGATGCCGTCGTTGACGGCGGCGGGATCGCCCGGACCATTGGAGAGGAACACCCCCTCCGGCCGCTGGTCGAGCACGGTCTCCAGACCGCTGCTGGCCGGCACCACCGTGACCTCGCAACCATGGGCCACCAGGCGTTCGAGGATCGCGCGCTTGATGCCGAAATCCACCGCCACCACCCGGTAGGGGCGCTGGGGAAGGGGGCGGACGCGGGTGTCAAAGGAGGCGGAGCAGAGGCTGGTCCAGCGGTAGGGGTCGCGGGTGCTGACGCTGGTGGCCAGGTTGAGCCCGCTCATCTCCGGCGCCTGCCGCACCCGCTCCAGCAGGGCGGCGGCAGTGGTGCCATCGCTGGCGATGCCGCCATTGATGGCCCCGCCCTCGCGGATGTGGCGCACCAGGGCGCGGGTGTCGACGCCGCGGATGCCCACCACGCCATGGCGCTTCAACCAGGGATCGAGGTCCTCCTCGGCGCGCCAGCTGCTGGCACGGGGGGACAGCTGGCGGGCGATCACCCCCCGGGCATGGGGCGCGCTGGCCTCCAGGTCCTGACCATTGACGCCGGTGTTGCCCAGCTCCGGGTAGGTGAAGGTCACGAGCTGGCCCGCGTAGCTCGGGTCGGTGAGCACTTCCTGGTAGCCGGTCATGCCGGTGTTGAAGACCACCTCGCCGATGGCGGTGCCCCGCGCCCCCAGAGCCCGACCCTCGAGCACCGTGCCGTCAGCGAGCACCAGGAGGGCGGAATCCGGGGAAGAGGAGGACACGAGGACGGACGGCTGGGAGCGGACCGCCGTCATTCTGCCCCTGCCGGGGGCACGGGCAGCGCCTGGCGCAGCGCCTCGACCTTGCCCCAGGCCGCGCCGGACTCCAAGGCCCGCAGGGCCTGCTCCAGCCCGGCGGCGGCGCTGGGGGCCAAACCAGCCACCCACAGCACCAAGGCGGTGTTGAGGGCCACCACGTCCCTCTGGGCGGTGCTGCCCTGACCGCGCAGCACCGCCTCCAGCAGAGCGGCATTGGCCTGGCGATCCCCTCCCGCCAGGGCGGAGAGGGGCGCCAGGCGCAGGCCGAGAGCTTCGGGATCGAGCCAGCGGGTCTCGATCCGTCCCTCCTCCAGCCAGCGCAGCTCGCTCGGACCACTGAGGGAGGCCTCATCCAGCCCGCCGGCCCCGTGCACCACCACCGCCCGCCGCACCCCGAGTCCCCGCAAGGCGCCGGCCATGGGATCCAGCAGGTCGGCGCGGGCCACACCGAGCACCTGCGCGTCGGGTTGGAGGGGGTTGACGAGCGGACCGAGGAGATTGAAGACCGTGCGGATGCCCAGGGTGCGGCGCAGGCTGGCCACGCCCGCCAGCGCCGGATGCCACCCCGGCGCGAAGAGAAAGGTGACCCCGGCGGTGTTGAGCGCGTCGACGACGCGGGGGAGGGGCGCCCCGAGGTGGAGGCCGAGCGACTCGAGCACATCGGCGGAGCCCACCCGGCCGCTGGCGCTGCGGTTGCCGTGCTTGGCCACCCGGGCGCCGCTGGCGGCGGCGGTGAAGGCCACGGCGGTGGAGATGTTGAAGGTGTCGGCCCCGTCACCCCCCGTGCCGCAGGTGTCCACCAGCGGGCCCTGCGGACGGGCCACGGGCGCGGCGGCGGCCCGCAGCACCCGCGCCAGGGCCGCCAGCTCGTCGCCGTTCACGCCCTTGGCCCGCAGGGCCACCAACAACCCCGCGGTGAGCAAGGGATCCATGGCGCCATCGAGCCAAGCGGCCATCAGGGCCTCCGCCTGGGGCGCCGCCAGGTCGCCGCCCGCCAGGAGCTGATCGAGCAGGGCGGGCCAGGAGGGGGCGGTGGTGGGAGACGGGGTCGACAAGGCCAAAAGCGGACGCGGAAAGCCAAACGTCTCATCCTGGCAAAAAAAAGCCCGGGTGCAAGCACGCCGGGCCGGGTGATGGGGACCCCCTCACTATCACCCGTAATGGGCCGAAATGGCGAGACCCGCCGCGCCCCCTCGCCAGGTCGCAGGACCAGACTCACCAGCCGGCCTTCCGGATGGCGCCGCCACGGATTTTTCAAGAGGCTGACATCCCGCGGGAGCGGATCAGGACTCGGCGTCGCCGGAGGCGTCGAATCCCGAGCCCACAGGCTCGGCGACGGCGCCCTTCGCGCCGACCCGCCAACCGCCTTGCCAAAGGGCCCGCGCCCGTTCGCGCAACGCCTCCTCGCTCAGCCCCCAGAGGCGAATGGCCCGCGCCAGATCGTCCTGAAGATCAAAGGCTCCCGGAAAGCCGCGGTAGCGGGAGAGCAGACGGGCGGCATCGATCAGATCGACCTCCTCCGGCGCCGCGGCGGCCAGGAGCCGATCGACCGTGGCCCGATCCAGGCTGTAAAGGGGATGGCTCTGGCCGTCATCGGCCGCCGGGTTGGCGGCGTCCGGGCTGGCGGGGGGTCGCGGCTGCGGCATCGCTGGTGGCTCGAATCGCGGCGCGTCGGGTCCCTAGGTTAGAACCGCCTTTCCGCCCCGCCCCCGCCCTGATGCGTGCCCCGAAGCTGGCCATGCTTCGCCGTCATCTCCGTCCCCACCGCCGGGCCTTGCTGCTGGGTGCGCTGGCCCTGCTGGTGGTGAATGGCCTGGGGGTCACGATCCCGCTCCTGGTGCGCCGCGTGGTGGACGACCTGCAGGTGGGGTTCAGCTATTCCAAGGTGCTGGGCCAGGCGGGGTTGATCATCGGCCTGGCCACCCTGATCGCCGGGGTGCGGCTGCTCTCGCGCATGCTCGTGTTCGGGGTGGGCCGGCAGGTGGAGGTGGACCTGCGGCAGCGGTTGTTCGATCACCTGCTGCGGCAGGAGCCCGCCTGGGTGCAGGCCACGGCCAGCGGCGACGTGCTCAGCCGCGCCACCAGCGATGTGGAGAACGTGCGGCGCCTGCTGGGCTTTTCCGTGCTCAGCCTCACCAACACGGCGCTGGCCTACGGGCTCACCCTGCCGGCGATGCTGCTGATCGATCCCTGGCTCAGCCTGGCGGCCGTGGCGCTCTACCCGCTGATGCTGCTGACGGTGCAGCGCTTCGGCGGACGCATCATGCGCGAGCAGCGGCGGCAGCAGGAGGCCCTGGCGGCGCTCACCAACCTGCTGCAGGAAGACCTGTCGGGCATCAACGCGATCAAGATCTACGGCCAGGAGCCGGTGGAGGAGCGGGCTTTCGCCGCCAGCAATCGCGCCTACCGGGACGCGGCCCTCGGCCCGGCCCGCTGGCGCAGCGTGATGTTTCCCCTGATCGAGGGCATCGCCTCCATCAGCCTGCTGGTGCTGCTCGGCCTGGGGAGCACCCAGCTGGAGAGCGGCCGGCTGGGGATCGGCGATCTGGTGGCGTTGATCCTCTATGTGGAGCGCCTGGTGTTCCCCACCGCCCTGCTGGGCTTCACGCTCAACACGTTCCAGACGGGTCAGGTGAGCCTGGAGCGGATCGAGGAGCTGCTGCGCCGCCAACCGACGATCGTGTCGCCCGCCCAGCCGCGCCACTTGCCGAGCGGCCGCGCCAAGGGCGCCCTGGAGGCCCGCCAGCTGACGGTGCGCTACGCCGACCGCCCCGTGCCCGCCCTGGACAACCTCTCCTTCACCATCCAGCCCGGCGAGCTGGTGGCGGTGGTGGGTGCGGTGGGCTGCGGGAAGAGCACCCTGGCCCGCGCCCTCGGTCGCATGGTGGACGTGCCCCCGGGGCAATTGTTTGTCGACGCGGTGGACATCACCACCCTGCCCCTGGACGAGCTGCGCCGGCAGGTGGCCCTGGTGCCGCAGGAGGGCTTTCTGTTCACGGCCACCCTGGCGGACAACCTGCGCTATGGCGAACCGGAGGCCTCGCTGGAGCGGGTGCGGGAGGCGGCGGAGCAGGCGCAGCTGACCGATGACGTGCGGGGGTTTCCCGATGGCTGGCAGACCCTGGTGGGGGAGCGGGGGATCACCCTGAGCGGCGGCCAGCGGCAGCGCACGGCCCTGGGACGGGCCTTGTTGATGGACAGTCCGATCCTGGTGCTGGATGACGCCCTGGCGAGCGTCGACAACCGCACCGCCGCCGCGATCCTCCAGGCCGTGCGGGGGCAGCGGCAGCGGACGGTGGTGCTGATCAGCCATCAGCTGTCAGCCGCCGCCGCCTGCGACCGGATTCTGGTGATGGAGGCCGGCCATGTGGTCCAGGAGGGCCGCCACGCGGAATTGGTGCGGGAGCGGGGGCCCTATCGCCGGCTGTGGGAGCGGGAGCAGGCGGAGCGGCTGCAGACCGCCTGAGCGCCGGAGCCACGCCCCCGGAACGTCGCCTCTGGCGTTCAAGTGTTGTTGAGAGACGCCCCGGGAGAGGCCAAAGCTCGCTTAGCTGAAGCCGGAATCGCAGTTCCCTCACGGCCCTTCCATTCCCGCCTCGCCATCACCACCATGACCACCACCCCCGCGTCCCCTCCCGTCACAGCCCTCACCAGCGCCTACAACGTTCGCTGCACGCTCACCTTCGGTGACATCTACGGGCAGATCCTCATCTGGATGGGCGTGATCTTCGCCAGCCTGGCGGCGGGCCTGGGCCTGATGGGCGCCACCCGGCCGATCGTCGCCCTGGTGGGGGTGGGGCTGATCCTGGTGCTCTCCCTGCCGTTTCTGCTCTTCGCCTTCACCACCACCCTGCTGAACCACATCGCCTTCGAGCCGAAGCGGCAGCCCTGACGCCGCCCCTAGGCTCTCGGCAGCCTTGCTCCAAACGGGTGTTTGACCGCTTGTCCCTCTTCCAGACCCCCACCGCCCAGGCGGCGACCCAGCGCCACGCGGTGCTTGACACCCCGATCGCGGCGCCGCCGGGCCCCGGCGAAGGGGAGGTGTTGTTCGGCTGCGGCTGTTTCTGGGGGGCGGAGAAGGGCTTTTGGCGCCTGCCCGGCGTGATCACCACCGCGGTGGGCTACGCGGGCGGCGGCGTGGTGGATCCCTCCTATCAACAGGTGTGCTCCGGGCGCACGGGCCACGCCGAGGTGGTGCGGGTGGTGTGGGCGCGGGAACGGGTGGATCTGAGCGATCTGCTGAAGCTCTTCTGGGAGTGCCACGACCCCACCCAAGGCGACCGCCAGGGCAACGACAGCGGAAGCCAGTATCGCTCCGCGATCGTGGTGTATAGCCCGGCGGATCTGGCGCTGGCGGAGGCCAGCCGCGACGCCTACGGCACCCTGCTGCGCGAGGCCGGCCACGGAGCGATCACCACGGAGATCATCGCCGACAAGCCCCTGTACTACGCCGAGCCCTATCACCAGCAATACCTGGCCAAGCCGGGCAGCCGGCCCTACTGCTCCGCCCAGCCCACCGGCGTGCGGCTGGGGGCGTTTCCGGGGTCGGCGTACCGGTTGCCGGCGGAGGTCTGGCAGTCGTTTGACTGGACCCTTCCCCACTGCGTGCTTCGCGGGGACAATGCCCCCATTCGCCTGTCTTGACCTCCAGCCATGGCCCTGTTGCCCCTCCTGCTGGGTCTCACGCTGCTTCCCGGGGCGTTGCCCGCCGGGGAGATGCCTGCGGGGGCGCCGCCGGCTCGTGCCGTCGGGGCCAGGGTCCATGGAGCGGCCGCTTCGGGAATCGGAGCCTCGCCGCTGGCGATGACCTCCCCCTGGTGGGAGGACTACGACGTCAAGGAGCGGTACCTGTGCACGGAGAAAGGAGGCGTGGTTTTGGAGCGCAACGCCTCCCAGGCGGCGTTGATCAGCGGCGGCTCCGTCACCACCCTGTTCCGGGAGCCGGCGCCAGGACCGGAAGTGGTGTATCGCACCGACAGCCTGACCGTGATTCTGCGGGGAGATGAACTGACCCTGGAGCGCTTGCCGATGAAAATCACCTGCGTCCGCAGCGAGCAGGTATGAGCGATAACAGGGACGAGGAGCCCGCGGAGCCGCTGGCCCCCCCGCGCGAGCTGCACCCCCTGCCCCGCGGCCTGGTGGAGCTTTATGGGCTGCTGGCGGTGTTGTTCGTGCTGGTGCCGGAATGGATGGCCGGCGGGGCGTTGTTCAGCTTCCGGGAGGGGCGGAAGGGGTCGGAGCTGCCGGTCACGGCCCAGGCCTGGCAACGGGTGCCGGAGTTGCGTCTCGCTTCGCTGACGATGGCCGGCCTGCGGAATCTGGCGCGGGAGGAGCGCCTGCGGGGCTACGCCGCCCTGGCCCGCGACCGCCTCACCCAACGCCTGCTGAAGAAGCTGGCGCGCCGCCCCCAGCCGCGCAAGGCGCTGTGGTAGCTTCCGTCAGCCGGGGCGTAGCGCAGCTTGGTAGCGCACCACTTTGGGGTAGTGGGGGTCGTGGGTTCAAATCCCGCCGCTCCGATTTCATAATCACCGGTCATCGTCCGCTTCCCAAGCGCTCCCTTGCGAGGGGGCGTTTTTTTTGGCGCCTCGTTGGGCCCGTGCGCTGGGTTCGTGCACTGGGCCCGTGCGCTGGCCTGAGGCGCCCGGCGCCGGCCTGGAGCTGACAGGATGGCGCGGCGCTGGAGACCGTTGGATGCCGACCCCCGCTGACTCGCTCTCCCCAACCGTGTCCGCCTCCCCATCGGCGGCGGCGTCCGCGCTGGAGACCACCGGGACGGTCGGGACGCTCCTGAGCTGGAAGCAACTGGAGGCCTTGGCGCCCGCCGAGCCCGATCGGGTGCACGGCCCCACCAACGCTCAGGCCACCCTGCGGCTCTTCGGCCAGGAGGGCGTGACGCCGCGGGTGACGCTCTTTCGCGATCACCATGCCTGGTGTCCCTATTGCCAGAAGGTGTGGCTCTGGCTGGAGGAGCGGCGCATCCCCTACCGCATCCGCAAGGTGACGATGTTCTGCTACGGGGAGAAGGAGGATTGGTATCGGCGACAGGTGCCGTCGGGGATGCTGCCGGCGCTGGAGCTGGATGGGCGGGTGATCACCGAGAGCGATCGGCTGCTGGAGGCGTTGGAGGGGGCGTTTGGCCCCTTGGGCGCGGGCATGGGCGATCGGCGGGTGGTGCCTTTGCGGCAGCTGGAGCGGCTGCTGTTCCGCGCCTGGTGCGAATGGCTCTGCCAACCCCATCGCCCGGCCACGGAGGCGCGGGCGCGGGCGGTGTTTCAGCGGCAGGCGCAGGCGATGGAGCGCGCCCTGGAGGCCCAAGAGGGGCCCTTCTTTCTCGGCGAGGCGCTCACCACCGCCGATCTGGTGTTCGTGCCCTATGTGGAGCGGATGAACGCCTCCCTGGCTTACTACAAGGGCTTTGTGTTGCGGCAGGAGCATCCAGCGATCGATCGCTGGCTGAGGGCGTTGGAGCAGCGCCCCACCTATCTGGGCACCCAGAGCGATTTCCACACCCACGCCCACGACCTGCCGCCCCAGATGGGTGGCTGCTACCCCAACGGCGACACGGCCCAACGGGCCCTGGCGGCCCGCATCGATCAGGGCCCCTGGCCGATCAGCGCGCCCCTCGATCCCGAAACCTCCCAACC
>Ga0194130_10005720_pt1 | contig 14780 bp, 12 predicted proteins | sample TA2KigsurfametaG_FD_160084 | JGI IMG/M metagenome (GOLD analysis project Ga0194130, IMG submission 160084) | Freshwater microbial communities from Lake Tanganyika, Tanzania - TA2015050 Kigoma 12 surface | ecosystem: Environmental > Aquatic > Freshwater > Lake | place: Tanzania: Lake Tanganyika... | reverse complement strand
GCTCCAAGAGCCGTTCATGATTTGGCTCAAGGCGGCGTTCGTCGTAGCCATTGTCGTCGCCAGTCCGGGTATCTTCTATTACTTATGGCAATTCATCTCCTCGGGGTTGTACCCGCACGAACGGAGGTACGTTTACTTTTTCCTCCCCACCAGTCTGATCCTTTTTTGGGCCGGAGCCTGCCTCGCGTTTTTTGTCATCTTCCAACTGGTTATCGAATTCCTGCTTGAGTTCAATGCGAGCATGGGTATCGGGGCATCCCCACGGTTGACCGACTACATGTCGTTTGCCCTGCTCTTGCCACTCGGATTCGGTATCGCCTTCCAACTTCCTCTAGTCATGCTCGTGATCGAGCGACTGGGTATCATCAACGTTCAAACCTACCTGTCTCAATGGCGTATCGCTGTCCTCGCTATCGCCTTCATTTCGATGATCCTCACTCCGGCGGACATGGCGAGTATGATCGGTATGTCCGTTCCCTTGGTCGGACTTTACTTTTTAGGGATCGCAATGTGTCACTACTTGCCTCGCAGTTCCATGCAGAGCCAACATGCGAGCGACCCTCGTTGATCGTTGCTTTGAACGCGTAGCATCACACGGCGCGAACGACTTCAACCTCGAAGTCGGCGTGCCTGCATGCGATTAGGAAATCCTGAGTTGACGAATACCTATGGTTGACAGCAACCGAAAACCCTTTCGCGAGTTCCCCCTGTTGTTCCGGATTGCTCAACGTAGCTTTCTATTCGCTGTCCTCATTCCTATCGTCTTGCGGTTCATGATTCGAGCCAAAGTGGGTGGGATCCCCATGGCAGTGATGGCTGCTTCCGGGCTTTGCGTGCTGACCGGAATCATTGCGACCCATATCGTTCTGATTCGATACCCGTACATCGGCATGATCGATCCAGCCGATGGCGACCTGTACGCGAAGTACGTTGAAACATTATCCGTACCGCTTCGGAAAATCCTGAAGGTTTTTGGAATTGCCGCGGGTTCATTTGCCATCGCAATCCCTTTCCTCGATGGAAATATCAAACCGATCGAAATGCTCTGGCTCTTCTACGCAGGGGCACTGTTGATATTCATCCTCTTCCTCGCGTTTCGATACGACCGTATCGAACACCCCGCCGTGGCAACGTTCCTGCGATGCACCCTAGGCATAGGAGTCCTACTATGCCCGATCTTTCTTCCAGTCCTCATCATTGGCTCGATGCGAGCACAACGCGTCCTGGATGACGCCGAGGTGAAACTCGAAGCGGAAAGACGGCAGGCTCGGGATTGATCCGAAGGTAGGTTACTGCCTTTTTAAGATGTAAACGATGTCTTCCGTTGTTTCATCGATTTCAATCGGTTCGTCCGCATCGTAGCTGAAATCGTACGCGTTTTCGATGGTCCATTCGGGAACCTTTTTCACCATCGCCGCAAACTGCTTATAGGTGTAACTCCGCAGGACCAAGCAATCGTCGATCCGCATGGATCCTGTTGGCCGATAAATATCGAAACGCAAATTAAAGCGTTCGATGCGAGTCTTGGGATCCTTGTCGCGAGGCCACATATGTGTATTGACCTGCAAATGCCCTCGACGCGCCGTCCAACTCTCTTCATCGGTCGTTGGTCCCACCAGCGGCGTCAGATGGAAACCTAACGCATAAATGCCACCCGGGCGGATAGCAGCTGCCATCGCTCGAAGGTGAGCTACCGCCATCGCCTCCGTCGTCAAATGCCGAAAGGAATTGATCGTATTAAAAGCCGCATCGAACGGCTTCTTAACCGTAAAGTCGCACATGTTAGCGACGAATGCGGTCGGCTTATATCCATGACGTTCCAACCGCTTGTTGCAGAAATCGACAGCTTTGTCGTTGAGATCGAGCCCCTCGCAGTGATAATTGGCCTTGAGCATTCGATAAAGCAAACGCCCAGTCCCGCACGCAGGCTCCAACAGCCGTCTCGTCTTTCCACGGACATGCTTTTGAAAAACTTTCTCAAGGAATCTAAACTCAGTAACCCAATCGCTGCCAAAAATAAGATCGTAATAAGTCGGGTGATCGTAGATGCTTTCGGCGACGGTTTGCATGTCGGATTCCTAAAAACTCGCCATGTTGCGTTGGGCGAGTGATACGGCTCATGAAGTGTTGAAACGTGGTGCTGGGAGGTAGTGTTGAGAATCTCAGGTATCCGCTTTCAAGAGCGCATGCCAATCGAACATCCTCAATCAATGCGCGTATAAAGAGCGGAGCCGATTTTAACGCTTCACAGATAGAATGCTACATGACTAAACACGACCTCCCAAAAATGGGACTGCAACTTGTTCCTCAATACACAGTAATTCCCTGCCATCACTCACCCCTGCTATACTCGCTATACTCGTCGATTCCGAGAACTCCCATCGGAATACGCGAGGATCATGGCGCACGCGCGGCGCATTCGATGGTGTTTATTCGCGATAACCCCACGGGAAAACGATGATTGATTCCGTACGTCGCTACCGAGTCACCCACAGCACTCATTACGAGTATTCATCGGAAAGTTCGTTGTGCCATAATCAACTTCACTTAACCCCTCGAGAACTGCTCAACCAGCGGGTCAGCCACTGTGTGATCGAGATCCAGCCGAAACCCGCTTGCCGTTTCCATTGGCAAGACACCTTCGGGAATCACGTGGAGTTCTTCAGCATTGAAGAAATCCACGCGAATCTTACAGTGACCTCACGATGCCTCGTCGAGCGGACCGACGACACAATCCCCGACCGAGCTAACCTCCGCTGGAGCGAACTGCTCCGTGCCATTGCCAATTCGCAGCACCCGTCGTGGGTTGCCGCACGCGAATTCCTCTACGACTCGAGGTACTGTCATGCCAATCATGAGTTCGCAGAGTACGCTTCTCAAGTCGTCGAAGGAGATTGCGACGTTCTGGATTGCTTGAGAATGCTCAATACCAAAATCCATCATGAGTTCCTTTACGTGCCCTCTTCCACCCAAGTCACCACGCGACCAATCGAAGTACTCAAACGGAGAAAAGGAGTCTGCCAAGACTTTGCGCACGTATTCATCAGTTGCATGCGATCTCTGGGGGTCCCTGCACGTTACGTCAGTGGATACCTCCTGACTTCTCCCCCCAAAGGACAACCGAGACTCATCGGTGCCGATGCTTCACACGCTTGGGTCAGCGTCTTCGCCGGCGATCTAGGATGGATCGACTTTGATCCAACCAACAACAGTATCCCAGGACTGGATCATATTACTGTCGCATGGGGACGAGACTACTCCGATGTCACTCCCATCCAAGGAGTATTCGTAGGAGGCGGTTTCACCACCCTCCATGTCGCAGTTGATGTATTACCCGACAAATGACTCTCGGTACCTAAGGCCCCGCGGGTGACTCCCAACAATGTGCAACGCCAATGCATTCATGCCTTTCGCTTTGATCCGATCGCAGTGCGTTGCCTCTAGGATTATCGATGCGATGAAAATCACACGTTTGAGAATGCCAGCATTGGAAAGTCCATCGGACTGATCTTGTCTTGAATCGTCGATCCTACGAAACTCCCCCTCTCGCTAGGAACGGATCAAGGAGGATCCAGAGTATGTGGAAGCTGAATCTCACTGTCGTCGCCTTTGCCACTTTCGTAACGCATTTCTCAGACGATGCTCGCGGAGGGTTGGTGGGTGATTGCATCGCTATCGAATTTGTAACTGCTGGCTGCAACCAATGCCGCACCATGGATACAGCCGCGCAGCAAGCGCTGGCTGATGGTTGGGTCGTTCGACGAGTGAATGTCCAGCAAGAGCCTCATTTGGCGCAGCGATGGAGGATTCACACCACGCCAACCACCCTCTTAATCCGGGGGACACGCGAGATCGACCGGATCTTAGGTCCCGTCGACTACATGGAACTGTCTCGAAGAATGGTTGCGGCATCGAACCCGGACAAACTGAAAAGCGGTCCGAATACGATGGCGATCGATCCCAGCTTAGGATCCAGCGTGGGATCTGCAAGTACCAACTCCGCTGCCATAACTACGAAGCCATCCGAGCCTCCGAAATTCGTTACCAGTCAACCTATTGAACCGATCGCCTCACAACGAACAAACATCTCAGGGAATACTTTTGTTCAAAACCCAAACCCGGTCCAACAAGCACAACATCTCGTTCCGGTCCGCCCTAACAGCTTATCGACTCTAAGCACCGCTGCAAACCAAGCCAGCATCGACGGCATCTCCAATGCGGCTCGTGCTACCGTTCGGATCCGTGTCGATGACCCTCAGTATGAGTCCGTTGGCACTGGCACCATTATTGATAGCTATCAAGGCGAAGCGTTGGTACTGACCTGCGGACACCTATTTCGCGATCTCCCACCCAATGCTCGCATTACCGTCGAAATGTTTTCCAGCTTGAATGAAAAGGCTCCTGGAACCGAAGAGAAATTCGAAGCCCAAGTCATCGATTTTCAAGCCTCGGAACTCGACATTGGCTTGCTCTCGTTCCATCCAGGCCGCGAAGTAGCTCGCGTGCCATTGATCGCGCAACGAGAATCGCTTCGCGAAGGAGAACCGGTTTTCAGCATCGGTTGCGACAATGGCCAACCACCTTCCCGGCGAGACTCCAGAATCACCAAACTGAATCGCTACATGGGAGCCCCCAACGTCGAAGTGGCCGGGGCACCCGTACAAGGACGGAGTGGAGGAGGTTTGTTCAATACCAAAGGTGAACTCATCGGTATTTGCTATGCAGCGGACAACGAACTCGATGAAGGTTTGTACAGCGCGCCTCCGGTCGTGTACCACCAACTCTCCAAACTCGGCCTGCAAAGGCTTTACACGAGGCCAACACAGGATGCCATCGCAACTGTCCCAACGGTCAATGCAACCCCTGGCCCCGTTGTCCCTGCCTCGAACATGACCAACCCTTTAACAGTCATCGTGCTCGATCCCCAAGGCCGCCAGCAGCAAATCCAAATACCCTCGCCAAGCGCCAAGCTGTTGCAAGCGTTGGCGGATGAAAAATCCTCCGCGGTCCGCTGATCCGAATCGCTCGCGCTACCGAAAGCCCTAACCCAACAGCACCGTCCCAACAGCCTCACCACCTCGAACCCCACCTTTCCTTTCGAAAATGCAAGTAGTTTCCGAAGTTCCTCCAAGGAAAAAGACTCGCGTTCGGAGCCGTACAAACCGATTGCTTCCGGTGCTCAGTGCAATGGTGCTCACCTCGATGCTCCTTTGTTTTCCCGGTTGTGGTACTACCAAATCTGTTACCGCTACCGAGCAATTGCTGATGTCGGATGCGGTCGACACAACCATTTCGAAAATCGATTTCCGACCATTATCCGGTTATAAAGTTTTCCTCGATACAACGTATGTGTCATCGGCTGGAAAAGCGATTCCCGGCGTACCGGTCCCCTTCAATCTCGTAAACTCCGATTACGTCATCAGCGGATTACGCCAGCAACTTACCGCCGCCGGTTGCATGCTCGTCGATACCAAAGACAACGCTGATATCATCTGCGAAGCTCGCTGCGGCGCACTTGGAACCGACGGGAACAACGTCACCTACGGCCTTCCCGCAAGCAATCTGCTCAGTAGTGCTTCGTCGATGATCGCAAGTGCTCCTCCAATCCCTACGATTCCAGAAATATCCATCGCGAAGCGCGAGATGAAAACCGCTGCTGCAAAGATCGCTGTCTTTGCCTATGACCGCGAAACGCGAGAACCACTCTGGCAATCGGGGGTTGCTCAAGCGGGCAGCAATGCTCGCGATACTTGGTTCCTCGGCATGGGCCCCCTGCAATACGGCACTATCTACAACGGAACCCGTTTTGCTGGCAAACGCCTCGGTCGCCGTAAATTGGTGAACGATGAAATGCCCACCGCAAAACTCGCCAACGGCGTCGATCATCGTGGGCAGCACATCTTTGCAAGCCAATTATTCGCGCCAAAAGTCATGCCCGATGACGACATATCAGCTGGAGAACATCTCGCGGAATCCAATGCCCCAGGAGGAGCCGCAAACGCAGGCAGTAGCCCGACTAAACCACCCAAGGATGAAGCCACATCCACCAGGAAAGACGAGTCGAAACCCGTTCGTGCGACCCTCTCCAGCGATAAAAAGTCAAATTAACTCTCTTCATAATCCCTACAAACGTTTCAGATTCACTCAACTCTTCGAATCGCGAGGCCGATGAAACGATGTGTGCTCAGGGGGGAAGACTGGTTGCACAAATGCCATCATTCGGCGGATGGTCTGCAATGACTATCGATGACGCTGGGTAGGTAGCGTTCGTGCGCAATACGCATTCGCCACGGCTTCCCTCCTATGTTATTCGCTGATCACGTATCCGCCTTCCAACAACTCATCGGACCATCGCTCACGGACCGGGCGTCTTATAGTCTGAAACGCGCAGCGCAGCCACGCAAGCACCCAGTTTCGACGTCGGCAACCATGGCGTTGGTACTGGCTGCTCTCGTACTATCGCAGAGCGGTTGCATGCTTGTGCCCGACATCAAGACCAAACCGCAGTACCACAATCCATTCCCTCAGATCAGTCGAGTTGCGATCCTTCCGTTTCGCAATCAAAGCCAAGAACCTACTTTGAGCGGTTCTCGCGTATCGTTGGCCTACTACGATGAATTGCAGTCAATCCCTGGATTTGAAGTCCTACCGACAGGGTTGGTCGAAACGCAATGGACCGCATTCGAGACCAATGTGTTGAGACGTCCTGCAGCGACCGCGGAAGATTTCCAACGGTTCGCTCGGTATCTAGGGGTCGATGCGGTGCTCCAAGGGGCGATCACTGACTACGATGCGTACTATCCGCCGAGGATGACGCTCAAGGTCAATTGGTATGCTGCGAATCCGGGGTTTCATCCTATTCCTGCCGGATACGGATTGCCTTGGGGTACCAAACACGAGAAAAAAATCCCGCAATGGATTCGCCTTGAAGCAGAGCGAGCTCTTGCCCGCGAGCAACTAAAAACACAAACGCCAGACGATTCCGAGGAGTTCTCCGAAGACGAGACCAACGACCAAACCACCAGCGACCAGCCAGCCAACGCTCCCCCTACAGCTGCCAACGTTCCCCCTCCAGTCCTTCCAAACGATCCTTTTCTGAACTCCAACGGCAACTCCAACGGTAACAACCGTGACCTCAACTCGCCGAGCAATACACCAAGTCCGTCAGATACGAACTCGGGAAACGCGAATCCGGGATCTCCGGTTCCGCCCGTCGGGTCTGGGGTCGCCGAGGATCCAAACGTCACCACCGTATCCGCTGCGATGCCACGGAAGTCCCCAGCCTCTGCCACACCAAAATCCTCTCTACGAAAATCCTCGCCTGCTGAATCTTTCGCGCCAAAAACCTCGAGTCAAAACAAGGCCCTACCTGCTGGTTCCGAAAGGGGCTCCGGAGGGGGCTGGACCAAAACAGGGACCCAATTCGGTCCTGTACGACTGAAGCCGATCCAGCAAACGTTGAGGCCATTGAGCGCGACGCAGATGGAAATCGGCCAGCCCAGCGCTGATGGTGTTCCAGCTGATAGTGTGCCCGACGTGGTCACCCCTGAGATCCTCACTCAAAACCCATATGGGAAAGATCAGCAAAGCGACGAAGTGGTGACCTCCGTTATCGAGGACTACCGCGAAGGGGAAAAACTTCCCCTTCCACCTTCAGCCCGACGCTCATTGATGGTTCCATCCGATATGCCGGCCGAGTCTGTTCTACTCGAAGCGGGGTCGGCACACGCTGCCCTGTTGGATACATCACCGCTGTCGAATGATAGCGAACTCCCCGAAGACTGGCCTGACCCAAAAGGTTTTATCCCCGCAAAACCAAAGCGAAATAAGCCACAAATGATAGCTCAATACGAGCCGATCATTTCACATATGAAGGCCTATAACGGCAGTAACGAAGATTTCACAGAATCACTTGGGGAGTACTTTTACTTTCGTGACGATGCGCGGTTTGGAGGCTGGCAAGCGTATCTCCAACGCAGCGAAGACTTTATACGATTCTGCTGCCATTTGCATGTAAGAGAAACGCTGGCCGCACGCGGTGGAGAGCTTGAAAGTCGAATGATCCTTCGATGGCCAATCGGTCGATACGAACGCTAGTTCCGGAGGGCGCTCTGGACATAGGTTGCGGTAGAGCACACCGCAACAACCGAAGGCATTGGCACGGAACGGATCTCATGGGTGGCGCAGTCAACGTCGTCGCGCTGGTGCGCGGCGAAGAACAATATGTTTTTGTGTTCGACGAGAAGCGTCGCACGGAACTGCTTCGTCTACTCGGGCGGTATGCCGCTGACCCATCCCTTTCGTTCACATGGTACGATGCCGCGATTCTCAGTCAGAAGATTCGAGAGATGCCACCAGCACCTGCCGTCGAGTCGATCGGGGGTGGAGTCGGCTCTGCACCTATCCACGCTGGCAAATACCACTCCGAATTTCATCACGGAACGCCAGGGCCGCGGTTTCAGTTTCCCTAAGGAACGACGCAAAACGGGTCGTCTCAAAGTTGCTTGAAAGGTTCGCGGAACGAATCAACCTTCAGTTTTGAGAACCACTCACCGATTTCTGAAGAAGCACACTCGCAGTCAAATTACCTGGTGGTTGTCGATGTCGGCGTCGTGGCGGCTTGTGAGAGCCGGACATTCAGGGCACCAATCCTTTGGTACAATTCAGGCTGTTTCGCATTGAGTGCTAAGCTCTGCTGATAGTTCTGGATCGCTTGCATCAACTCCCCAGAAGACTCTCGCATTTGACCTTTGAATGCCCAAGCGCGGTAGTTGTTGGGATCCATGGCGAGCGCTTCATCGAGGTACTGCTCAGCGAGCTTGTTTTGGTTGAACTCCTGATTCAATCGAGCCAGCTCAATACGAGCATCCGCAAGACCAGGATTTCTTGCCGACCAATTCTTTAGCAAGGCGAAGCCTTTGTCCGCCTCCCCTTTGTCCACCAACAATACCGCCAATCCTCGATGGCAATCAACATGGTTGGGGGCGAGATCCAGACACTGGTTGTAGATGGCTTCGGCATTATCGAGCATCTTCGGATCCTTCGCAGCCGCACCCAGTTTGTGGTAGGTTGACGCAAGGTTGTAGTAGGTGTCAGGATTGGCCGCGTCAGTCTGCTTGGCTTGCTCGAAATACTGAAGAGCCTCCGCATATCGGCCTTGCTGGAACATCGCCACCCCCTTGCCGTTGTTGCTCTTCGTCACCATCTGGCAACCACCACTCGCCGCGATCCCGCCCCCGAGTACCACTATCCACAGTGAGGATCTCAGCGAGAGTAAACCCGCCGAAAATGGACTCATGCTGAATAGGTGCTGGCAGAGATTAAATCGCATGGTCGAACCGTTGAAGTGAGGGGCATGACGAAGGTACAGCAGCCAAGATTTCATCCGTCGGGATTGGAGCGTGCCCCTACATGAACCAGGGTAACGCTCGCAAAATAGGCAATCCATCTCGGGATGTGGGGATGCATAGCACGTTTCGTACGTAAAGATCAAGTCCGAGTCGCAGCAATTGACTTGGACAACCCCCTTAACTGTTGCAAGAGGGGCACCAACGGGGTGCTCGAATGATTCGACAGATATCCGATAGAGAGTAATCCGTGAACAGGAGTTGGGAACAGCCATCGTCAACCTTTGCGCCACACGTACGACCGCTCCGTACAAATGTCGGTTCACCAATGTCCCGTCAGTGGGCTGATGCGATCGATCGATCCGTTCCGATCCCTACCAATGATCGGATAGGCTCGTTGGACAGTGGCGCAAGCATTCCGCCGTGTTGCTAGCATTCCTGGGAGTGCCAATGTTCAAGACTGGTCAAATAACAGGGCTGTTCGGTGGAATTGGCTGTTCGGTGGCACCCAGGGTTTCGGGTTGTGTTTAGCAACCTACAACGCAACAGTGGTGGAAGAGGGCTTCCTAAAATCGCGCCATAGCAGGGATGAGGTTCTTCAATGTTGAAGTTTGCAAGGATGCGCCGTGTCGGGTTGTTGGCTTTCGTCATCATCATCGTGGGAATCATGGCGGGAAGCTCATCGGTTTTTGGGCAACTTCCGAACGACATTTGGACTCCGCTTCATCATCTGGGGCGGATGCAAGGAATCGGCTGGGGGGATGGGTACCACAGTTGCCCAACGACACAGGGACCCGGTATCAGCAAGAGTCGATTGCGTCAAACGGCTTCGTCGGCATTCAACCCGGCTCAATCGTCATCGGCCCCAAAGTCAGCGTCATGGTTACCAGCATCGTCGGTATCCACGCTCCACTCCCGTCCATCGGAGCCGATACCGCCGATGGCTAGCTCAACTCCTTTTCGATTTCTTGCTGAGACCAGCATCCCCACCAATGCTAGCTCCGATCACTCGATCGGGATGGATGCTTCCAACGAACGGAATACTTCCAACGAACATGGAATCATGCAGCGAGGGTGGCAACGCCCAGCGAATCACGGTTCGTTGGAGAAAAAATGTAGCCCGTTGTTTGGATTCTGCCCAGAGAATACACCACTCTTCGGGCAGTAAGCCCGCTAGATCTTCGGGCAGTAAGCCCGCTAGAATCGCTCTTGACTCGATTCTCAAGAAAAAGCTACCAAGGATCGGAACCGCATGTCGGTTGCGACCAGCTCACGCCTGGGCGGGCCTTGCCTGTTCTGGCAAGTGCTTCCGTGTTGCGACCTGCATCGCATGATAACCCGCGATCTCTTTCAAACGGAACAACAACCCATGAAGCGCATGCTTTGGATGACTGTGTTGGCTGCAACGGTTAGCCAAGTCGGCTGTGGTAGCAAGGACCCCTCGACGGTAGCAGGCACGCCGACAACTGCAGCAGGCACGGCTCCTGCAGCAACCGCATCACTCCCAGGAAGTTCGGGAGTAGGCGGTGCAGGAGCGAATCTAGCTGCTAGTGGCGGAACCGCTGCCCAAATGGCGCCCCCTGCAGCAGTCACTGTCCCCTTGAACACACTGAATCTCGGGAACCCCAAAAAGCCCGAAGAGATCGTCGCTTCGTTTTTGGACGGCATGCGATCCGGGAACGCAAAAGTGATCGAATCTCTATTGTCGACGCGCGCTCGTCAGGAAATCGCCGCCAAAGGTTTGGACATTGCCCCGATTGGATCCCCACAAGCTCAATTCGAAATTGAAAAGGCAGAGTTTCCCGATCCAAAGGATCCGACTATCGTCTTAGTGACTAGCAATTGGCTGGAACCAGCACTGGGTGCTCAAGAGGCGACCGAGTACGAGGTGGTCTGGGCGCTCGTCCAAGAGCCCGAAGGCTGGCGCATTTGCGAAATGGCTGTCGACACCCATATCGAGGGTGAAGAAATCCAAGTGGTGAACTTCGAAAATCTTGCAGATGTCGTTCAGCAGACCGAAGCCCCTCGCACCGCAGCCCTTCCGAATGGAGCTCCGTCTGCTCCTGCTGCCGTGCCCAGTGCTGCGTTACCCAGTGCTGCGTTACCCAGTGCTGCGTTACCCAGTGCTGCGTTACCCAGTGCTGCGTTACCCGGTGCTGCGTTACCCGGTGCTGCCGGTGTTCCTGCATTGCCTCCTGGCGGTTCGGTCCCCGGAGCCGTTGCTCCGACCGGTTTGCCACCTGCAGGTCTGGCTCCAGGTTTGCCGCCTGCTGGTCTGCCACAAGGTTCTGGAAGCCTGCCACCAGCTTCCGGTGTGGGCAGTTTGAGAAGCCCTGGTCCCGCCGTTCCCGGCTCGGCTCCAGGGGCACTTCCCCCGGGATCCCTCCCGTACCTACCACCAGTCGGAGGCTCATTGCCTGCCAGTGGCGGCCCATCCCTCCGGTAAAAACCGATAAAAATTGCAGCTGATAGCGGAATCCGTAAATCTTTGAACCCAGGTCAGGCCTTCATGGCTTGACCTGTTTTGCTAGAATCCTCTATCTTTGTCACCCCGCTGGCCTCGCACCGGCGGAACCTGTTTTTAATTTACAATTTTGACGTAAGAAATTGCTGAGGGGAGCACCCTGCTATGGCATCAATTGAGGAACGAGTCGTTGACATCGTCGCCGAACAACTCGGTGTTGAAAAAGACAAGATCACCCGAGACACACACTTCGTCAACGATTTGGGTGCCGACTCATTGGATACGGTCGAACTGGTAATGGAACTCGAAGAAGAGTTCGACATTAGCATTCCAGAAGATGCCGCTGAAAAAATCCAACGTGTTGGTGAAGCGGTCGATTACATCGAGAAGCAACAAGCCTAGTTTTTGGCTTTGTCTTTCAAGCTGTCGAAATCGAATGAAGCGTAGAGTCGTTATTACCGGCCTAGGGTGCGTCACATCCATGGCCTTGGATGTTCCGTCGTTGTGGCAAGGGATCCTCGCTGGCAAGAGCGGTATCCATCCACTTTCGATTTTGGATACGTCCAATCATAAAGTCCACTTCGGTGGGGACGTTGCCAGTTTTGATCCCGGCCACACGTGCGACCCCAAAGAAGCGAAGCGGCTCGACCGATTCTCGTTGTTCTCGATCTGGGCCGCGTATCATGCCGTGCAAGACTCCGGCATCGCGTTCGAAAAGGAAGATCCGTTTCGTTGCGGCGCTATCATCGGATCCGGAATCGGTGGCCTAAACGAAATCGAAGAGCAGATTTTCCGGCTCCACCAAAAAGGTCCTGATCGTGTCAGTCCGTTCACGATCCCAAAGATGATGCTCAACGCCGCCGGCGGTAATCTTGCCATTCAATACGGGCTCAAAGGCCCGAACTTCGCAGTCGCAACCGCTTGTGCTAGCAGCAACAATGCCATGGGGGACGCGCTCAAAGCGATTCAATATGGTGAAGCCGACGTCATGCTCAGCGGTGGCACCGAAGCTGCCATCACGCACATGGGTGTCGCAGGCTTTGCCAACATGAAAGCTCTCTCCACCCGAAACGATGCTCCGGAAAAAGCCAGTCGTCCCTTCGATCTCGATCGAGATGGGTTTGTGCTCGGTGAAGGCTCAGGTATCCTCGTGTTCGAGGATCTCGAGCATGCAAAGGCTAGGGGAGCACGCATATATGCAGAGATTCTCGGATACGGTGGGTCCTGCGATGCGGGCCACATCACCGCTCCCGACGAACAAGGCCGAGGGGCAGCCCGCGCGATGATCAACGCACTTGCCGATGCCAAACTCCATGCCTCGGAAATCGATTACATCAATGCTCACGGGACAAGCACCCCCCTCGGGGACAAAGCGGAAACGGTCGCTGTGAAGAACGTGTTCGGCGATTCTGCAAAATCGGTTTCGATCTCAAGCACCAAAGGCCACCTCGGTCACGCACTCGGTGCCAGTGGTAGCATCGAGATGATCCTTTCGGTCCTCAGTTGCTACCACAACATTATTCCGCCAACCATCAACCTCGATACTCCCGATCCCAATTGCGATCTGGACTACACACCCCACCATCCCCGCGACCGAAGTGTGCGTTATGCGATGAACAACAGTTTTGGTTTTGGTGGGCATAATGCGACGATGATCTGCGGAAAACTCCTCTGATACGCAACGGAGATCCCGCGTTCGGGACTTCCGATTGGCGATAAACGGGCTTGCAAAACCGCTTTGCAATAGATGCCTGGGGCAAGGTCCTTTTTCTCCTTCTCGATCGCCCCTCATCGATCCTCCCATCCTTCCGCACGGTTCGGATTCTGAAATTCTATTGCTGGAAGCGGACGCCGTTTTGAGACACAATGATCTCGACTCAGGTACCGAAGACGAACGGCCTTGAGGCATACCTACGCAGACCGTCGCGAGAGAAGACACCATGCAACGAAAAATTGTTCCGTTACTGACCCGCTGCTTCACGATCGCATGTGTCATCGTGATCACGATCGCGGCGATCGAAACAGCATCTCCTCGTAGCAACGCCGATGAAGGCATGTTTCCCATCAGTGAATTAGGGAAACTAAACCTCAAGCAGCGCGGAGTGGAACTGACTCCGGATGAGATTTTCAACGCCCAGTCGATTAGCCTGGTGGATGGCATCTGTCGCGTGAACGGCTGCACAGGCTCCTTCGTCTCGCCCGACGGATTGATCGTCACCAATCACCATTGCGCATTCGATGCCATTCAGAAAGGGAGCTCGCAAGAACGGGATCTTCTACGAGATGGCTTCAATGCGACAGATCGCACCAAGGAAATCCCGGCACCGAATTACACCGTTCGCATCACCGAATCCTACTCGGATGTCTCCGATGAAGTACTTTCGGTCACCAAACCAGAAATGACGTTTGTCGAACGGACCAAGGCCATCGACCGCCGCCGCAAGGAACTCGAAGTAGCCGCAGAAAAAGAAAACCTCGGGATGAGAGCCGAAGTCGCCGAAATGTTTATCGGCAAGACTTACGTCCTGTTTCTCTACACTTACCTCAAAGACGTTCGCCTCGTCTTTGCCCCGCCTATCTCCGTAGGAGCGTTTGGCGGTGAACTCGATAACTGGGAGTGGCCTCGCCATACGGGGGACTTTTCGTTCATGCGAGCCTACACAGGCCCCGATGGCAAACCGGCGGATTATGCAAGCGAAAACGTACCGTATCATCCCAAACGGTTCATTCGCATGAACCCAAAAGGGATCGAGGAAAACGACACGGTATTTTTACTTGGATACCCTGGCCGAACGGTGCGCAATCGCACGGCGAGCTTCATACGCTACGAGGCAAATGTTCGACTTCCGGCTATCGTCGACCTGTACGCATGGCAAATCGCTGAAATGGAAGCAGCCGGATCAGCAGATCGTTCGGTGGCAATCAAGCATGCGACACGTATAAAATCCCTTGCCAACGTTGAAAAAAGA
>Ga0194130_10005712_pt1 | contig 14797 bp, 8 predicted proteins | sample TA2KigsurfametaG_FD_160084 | JGI IMG/M metagenome (GOLD analysis project Ga0194130, IMG submission 160084) | Freshwater microbial communities from Lake Tanganyika, Tanzania - TA2015050 Kigoma 12 surface | ecosystem: Environmental > Aquatic > Freshwater > Lake | place: Tanzania: Lake Tanganyika... | reverse complement strand
GACTTTACAACATCCTACTAGTCGCTCTCGGTTTGGGGTTCGTCATCTTCGTGCACGAGTTGGGACACTTCCTCGCCGCAAAATTGTTCGGTGTCAAGTGCGAAAAATTCTACGTCGGGTTTGATGTCCCTATCAAAATCGGCCCGCTGAAACTGCCCTCGAAATTGCTGCACTTCCAATGGGGAGAAACTGAGTACGGTATCGGCATGATTCCACTTGGCGGATACGTGAAGATGCTCGGGCAAGACGATGATCCTCGTAAGCTAAAAGAAGAAGCGGAACGTATCCGCACAGAGAATCCTGATACCCCCTCCGATGCCCCAAATCGAATCCAACTCGATCCCCGTTCCTATCCGGCCAAGCCAGTGTTTGCGCGGATGATCATCATTAGCGCTGGCGTTGTTATGAATCTCATCTTCGGGGTGCTCATGGCCGCATTGGCGTTCAAATTGGGGGTGCCTTACGATCCCGCCGTGATCGGAGAGGTTATCCCCGGCGATCCGGCATGGACCGCCGGCATCCGCGCTGGTGATAAGATCGTGCAAGTGGCCTCTGTCAATGACGATCAGCTTTCCTTCAACGACATGCGCCAAAAGGTAGCACTCAGCGGTATTCGCGATCCCAAGACTCCTGTGGATGTGGAGTACGAACGGGACGGAAAGAAAACCTATTTGCAGATCTTGGGAACGACCGCCCACTCGGCCCCAGACGCCAAGATCAAGCTGCTGACTTTGGGTATTCGTGCCGCTAGCACCACCAGACTCAGCAAGAAATTTGCTTTTGACCGACACATTCGCGAGCAGGATCTAAAACTGGGTGGGCTCGAACCGGGGGACATCATCGTCGGCATTGATGGAACGAAACTCTCTAGCAATCCCTACAGCGATATACCGATGGGGTACCAACTCGAAGAACGCCTCCACCCTAAGGCTGGCGAGACGGTGACGTTGCAAGTCCAGCGAACCGCTAATGGCAGTGAACAAACGGTCGACGTCCCCATCGCTCCGGTAAGACTCAAAAATTTTGGACTTCGATTCGCCGTCGAAGGAGTCACTGCGGTTTCGGTGGATTCGATCGCTGCGGCCGAAGGTGTTCAGCCAGGAGATCAATTGGTTAAGTTCAATGGTCAGCCGATCGACGACGCGCTGACGTTGCCTCACCTGGTCGCAACCTTTGCTGGCAAGGAGGTTTCTCTCGAGTTGCAACGCAAGTCAGCAGCACCTTCTCAGCGTGGTAGCGCCGAGTCGCAATCGGGAGATGCAGCGGTGGGAGTGGAAGCTAGTTTCAATAAAGTAATCTCCTTAATATGGAAGGTACCTACCACTTTTCAGATGATCAATACGATCTCGATGTTCACGCCGTCTGGATTTGAGCTGCCCGGGTCGGGGTTGGTTTACAAGGCGTCCAATGTTGTCCAAAGTGTGATCGAGGGCTCCACGGCTCAAAAGAATGGTCTCAAAGCGGGGGATGCCATTGCGCAGATTCAGTTCATCCCACGCACGGAGAAAGAGAAGGCCTACTACAAAGAAGTCATCGATTCGAAGTCCTTATTAGAAAAGATCCCCGTCGACTCGGCGCATAGCATCCAATTTTTCTTTGAATTGGCCCAGTTAATGCCTGAGGGATTGCCTGTTGCGGTATATGTTGAAAGAGATTCTAAGGTGGAAGCGAGTGAGACCAGTATCGCTGTCGATTCCATGTGGTATTGGCCTGACCGTGGTTTGGCGCTCGAGCCTTTTAAGAAGACTTACATCGCTCACAGCCTCCTGGATAGTCTGAACCGTGGTGTGGGTGAGATCTGGCGAAGGCTCGGCGACGTGGCTGAGTTCCTACAGTTGCTTGTCACGGGTAAAGCATTCAACGCTATCGGTGGGCCTGGCACGATCGCCGTGCAAGCGACCGATGCCGCTTCTCAAGGTATCTCACCCTTGCTGATGTTCTTGACTCTGCTGAGCGCGAATTTGGCGATCGTAAATTTCCTGCCCATACCTGCACTCGATGGAGGTCACATGATCTTCTTGATTGCGGAAGCGGTATTAGGACGCCCGATCGATGAGGAACTGCAAATGAAATTGACGCTGGGTGGAGTCATCGCATTGCTGAGCCTGATGGCCTGGGCGATTTTCAATGACTACATCCATTTGTCCCGTTACTTTGGCGGTTAAGTGTTTAGGCAAAGGGTTTGTTTCGTACTTTCCCGCATCTGGGCGTTTCCGTATACGGTATTGGGAATGGGTGTTTATTGGCTTCCCTTTCTGGGGCCAAAGCATATCATCCGATACCGAGGTACCATCGGTGTGGTAGGACCGGGTGTAGAACGTATCCTTCGGTTTGCCCCCATCCCCGGGGGTGCGGCTGCTCTAACTCTAGGGCACACGATCTTGGCTACGTCGGACGATACCTTCTATTCAACGTGGGATCACGAGTGGATCCACGTGCAGCAATATGAACGTTGGGGACCCGCTTTTGTCCCTGCTTACCTGCTGGTTGGGCTTTGGCAGCGATTGCGAGGGAGAGATGCGTATTGGGATAACCCCTTTGAAGTCGAAGCTCGTGAGAAATCTTGAGCCATAACCAGGATGGCGACCTGCTACAATATCTTTGGCTCTTGCTGAAAAATAGACGAGCCCCAGTGGGCTTCGCACCTGAATTGGCTTCGAAACGTATCCAACAGCGGCCTAACAAGTCGGGTTAACGCCCAACCTCGAATGTCGGACCACGGAGATTTATTAGGTATGTCCTCAAAGTTAATAAACCGAGACCGATTATTAGATCGGTTTTTAAAATACGTGCGCATCGGAACAACGGCAGATCCGAATACCAACGACTATCCGAGCAGCCGCGGGCAGTGGTTACTCGGTCAGATGCTGGTGGAGCAGCTGCGCGAGATGGGGATCGAAGATGCTTTGCAGGACGATCATGGGTTGGTATGGGGAACAATCCCTGCTACGGTGCCCGGCCCAGTACCTACGATAATGTTCAATGCGCACCTTGATACATCGCCCGAGGCTCCAGGGGATCACTGCAAACCGCAAGTGATCGAGTGTTACGAAGGAGGGGATATCCCGCTGCTTTCCGGAGATGTTATCCGCGAACAGGATACTCCGGAGCTTGCGAAGCTTTTGGGCCACACCCTAATCACTACCGATGGCAAAACATTACTCGGTGGTGATGACAAGGCGGGGGTCGCTGCGATTATGGAGTTGGCTCATCATCTGATGGAGAATCCGCATCTACCCCATGGGCCAATTCGGATTCTGTTTACATGTGACGAAGAGATCGGACGCGGGACAAAGTTTGTCGATAATCAACGAGCCGATGCGATTGCGGGTTACACGCTGGACGGAGGTGGTTCCGGAATCATCGATGTCGAAACATTTTCGGCAGACATGGCGACCGTAAAATTCACCGGATACAACATTCATCCGTCGATCGGTAAAGGGAGAATGGTCAACGCGATTCGTGCTGCGAGCAAGTTCGTCGCGATGCTTCCCTCGGACTCCTTGTCACCGGAAACAACCGACGGCCGTGACGGATTTTTGCACCCGTATGTCTTGCATGGTTCTGTCGCCGAAGCAATGGTGCAATTGATCCTCAGAGACTTTGATACAGCAAAACTCTCCGAGTATGCGGATCGTTTGCGTGGGATCGCCGCAGAGATTTGCAAAGAGGAATCACGGCTATCAGTGCATGTTGAAATTGTGGAGCAGTACCGAAATATGGCGGATCGGCTCAAGCAATTTCCTGTTGCGGCGGATTTGGCTGAAAGAGCATTCCAACATATAGGGATTACACCTACCCGCGCATCGATTCGGGGTGGGACCGATGGTGCGCTGATGACGCAGATGGGGTTGCCTACGCCGAATCTCTCCGTCGGTCAGTACAACATTCATTCCTGCAAGGAATTTACATCGTTGAGCGAGATGGAAATCGCTGTCAAACAAGCGGTCGTGCTGGTTGATCTTTGGCAGCAGTTTGGAAGGTCATAGGAGGATGCATTGCGATGTCGCGATTGTTGGCGGTGGTCTAGGCGGAACGACGCTAGCTTCACTGCTCAAGAAGTATGCGCCGAGCTTGGATGTCTGTATTTTCGAGAAAGAGGCCTTTCCTCGCGATCACGTGGGCGAGAGTCAACTTCCTCCCACATCCGCAGTCTTGCACGAAATGGGGGTTTGGGACAAGGTCGAGGCGGCCGGGTTCCCGATCAAACTCGGAGCGAGTTACACGTGGGGAAAAACCACGGAGCCTTGGGTCTTCGGGTTTATTCCCGAATCTGAAACTGGCGATATCTCTCGGCCTGGAGCATACGACGGGTGGCGCAAGCGAGTTGCCTTTCAAGTCGATCGGTCACTCTACGATGCGATTCTACTGGAACATACAAAAAGTTTAGGCGTTCGAGTCAGTCAACCGTCGCGGGTATCGAGTGTTCAGTACTCGACGCAGCGTCAAGACAAGCGTGTCGAACAATTAACGCTCGAAAGTGGTGAAGAAGTAACTGCCCGCTATTATGTGGATGCTAGTGGGAATGCTGCTGTCCTCCGCCGCCAGTTAGGGATCGAGGTCGAGATCCCTACGCTGCTAAAAAATGTTGCGTTTTGGGATTACTGGACCGCTCAACATCTGAACCAGGATTTGCTTGAGAAAGGAACGGCACGGGTTATGATTCGAAGCGTCGGCTTCGGATGGATTTGGTACATCGTTCTCTCTGAGCATCGCACGAGCGTTGGGGTCGTTTGCAACGCGGAGTATTTCAAAGCATGCGGCTTAAAGCCAGAGGCTCTCTACCACCAGACCTTGAGTTCCCACACCCAAATCTCAAGTTTGCTACAAATGGCGCAGGCGACCGGTACTGTTTCCACGACGACGGATTGGTCTTATGTTGCCAAGGAGTCGTGCGGTGAAAACTGGTTTTTGGTCGGTGAATCACTCGGTTTCGCTGATCCAATCTTGGCTGCAGGGTTGACCCTTACGCATACCTGTGCCGAGCATTGTGCATACACCATCCTAGATCTCGAGCGTGGTATTAAAGATTCGCAATGGTTGCGAGATCAGTATCACGCTACTCAATCAAGGCGAGTACGGCAGCATATGAAATTTGCGGAGTATTGGTACTCAGCGAATGGATTGTTCACCGACGTTTTAGACAATTGCGCGGTCATCGCAGCTCAGTCCGGGCTCAATTTGAGCCCTCAAGATGCATTTCGATGGTTAAGCCATGGCGGAATCGACGACATCCCAGGCCAATTCGTGATCGGAGGATTGGGATTGTCTGGGGTGAAGTCTGTGCAGAAGAGATTCTCCCACGCGGAAGCTGGAGATGTTGTCTACTTCATCGATGGTATGAACACATTTGATTTGGATATCGACGGAGCAGTGCGGGAGAGCATGGCGAATCCGAAGTCCGGTGAAGTAATCCTTGTTCCGGTGCTGGTGAGAAACGAATCGCGATTGCCATTGACAGGCTATTTCCTACAGGTCTTTACGATTCTTCAGCAACATCGCTACATCGAAGAGATTGTTGCGGCTCTCCAGCGTTGGATCACTCAATCGATTCAAGATCCTATGGGGCGAAAGCATGCTTGGAATCTATCCCTGCAATGCTTGGAGACACTTGTCGCACAGCGATGGGTTCGCGCGTCGTGTACGCCTGGAAGGCATGTGCTTTCTATGAAGACGCCCGACGAAGGGGAAATCGTTTACACGGAGCGCACCGGTCCAGCTAGACTTCGTTGATCTGGCGATGATGATCCGACTTGACTTTTGGAGTATTCGTGATATGGCCCAGTGCGAGTCCCAGGGGAAATGCGATGGCGTGAGCCATGTCACTCTGAAATTGGGTACCATTCTGATGGAATGTCGCGGCAGCCATCCAGCGGAGTAGTAGAATGCTCAGGACTGCGATGATAATCCATCCACGACGGGCGCTGTTCCAGCGGAAAATGGCGACACCCAAGCAGCCGTAATAACCTGCCGAAGGTCCGACGTCCAACGCACTGCTCCATTGGTGGGTCCAACCTTGATCGACCCACGCGTGGACGCTTAGTAATATCCCACTCTGGATTAGTAAGGTTACAAGATGAACACTCAAAAACGAGGCTGCGGCAATCCGTGAGCCTGATTGACACTCGAGAGTACCAACGCAGAACAAGATCATTGCAAATGCTTGAAAAAAATGGATCGGATCCCCGGTGATGAATAGGCTCGATAAAATGCGTCCCCAGGAACCGTTTGCCATTTGCAACGGAGAGTGACCGAATACGGTGCGAGCGGTCTCCGCCAAAGGACCAGACATCGTTCCGTGGACTAGGCTTTCCGTCACAAGCAACGTCAAGCAGAGTATGGTTGTTGGAAACCGTAAGCGTTTCGGGAATGGGTTCGAGTTCCAGCGAAGGGTCGGAAACAAAATGCATCACCTCAAACGATTCGCCCCATGGATCTCACTGCTGATCCTGATCGCAGCTCTTGTTTTTAGTTGGAACGAGATCGAGCATATTCAGTATGACCAAGTTCGATCGGCTCTGCATCGAGTTCCTCTCTCGAGCGTTTTGCTTGCCGTTTCAATGACGGCACTCAATTATCTCATCCTCGTCGGGTACGACTACCTCGCTGTGCATTCGATCGGTCGACCTGTTCCATTTCGATTTGTGGCTATCGCATCCTTTGTTGGTTTTTCGACAAGCTACAACTTTAGCTCGCTTCTGGGAGGGCCCGCAATACGCTATCGATTTTACAGCAAATGGGGTTTCACACCACAGGAGTTGCTCCGCATCGTTGTGATGATAGGGGCAACGTATTGGGTGGGAGTCGCATTCCTCGGATCGGTTTTGTTCATCGTCGAGAATATCCCATTCCCTGATCGCCTTCAAGTTTTTAAAGCCTACACGTCATTGCTTTCAACCCAAGGGATAGGCTGGATATTAGCAGCGGTTGTCGCTGCGTACCTGGTCTGGGTGGTACGACAAAAGGGAGGTTGGCGTATCGGAGATACAGAAATCAAACCGCCATCGATTGGCTTGACGGTACAGCAATTGGTCGTAGCAGCCTTGGATCTGGCCATTGCTGCGGGAGCGATGTACGCCTTGGTGGGTGAGGATATGCAGCTCCGCTATGACCAGTTTTTAACGGTTTACCTCCTGGCGACATTGGCGGTTGTGATCAGTAATGTCCCTGGCGGCGTAGGGGTCTTCGAATCGGTATTCCTCGCATTTGCCCCTAGCCAAGCTACCTCGTCACTGGTCGCGTCACTGATCCTTTTCAGAATCATCTACTACCTCTTGCCACTTACGCTTGCGATGCTGCTTCTAGGGGGGACCGAAATCGTTCCGCTACGCGGGGAAATCACCAAGTCGTTGCATCGTGGAACGCAGTGGTGGCCAGCGGTAGCACCGTACGTGATTGCCATCATGACGTTTTGCGCGGGGACGATCATGATTCTCTCGGGAGCGACCCCAGGTGTCGTCGAGCGAGTCCAATTTCTCGTTCGATGGGTGCCTGCGCCGTTGCTCGAAGTGTCGCATTTTCTTGGAAGTATCGTGGGGGCTAGTCTATTGATTCTGGCACGAGGGCTGTATCGGCGGCTGGATTCCGCGTACTACCTCACCTGTGGACTGCTGGTGGCGGGCATCCTATTTTCTCTCGTTAAAGGAATCGACTTTGAAGAAGCGATTTTCTTGAGTTTGGTCCTTGGTGCGTTGCTCCCAGCGCACCGTGCTTTTTATCGCAAGGGAAAACTCATCCACGAACGACTTTCCCCCTCGTGGCTAATGGCGATCGCCGTAGTGGCCGTCTGTGCCGTTTGGTTGGGATTGTTTTCATCGAAGCATGTCGATTATCAAGATTGGGATTGGTGGAGATTCTTCGTTGATACCCAAGCTCCCCGTGCACTTCGAACTGCGGTCGCGGTCGCATCGGTGCTGACATTGTTCGGGTTGATGCGGTTGCTATCACCGCATCCACCAACACCGCAAGGAGCGTCGAATGAGGAAATCGAAAAAGCGTTTGCTATCGCGAGCCAGCATCCGCGATCGTATGCTCACCTTGCGGTCTTAGGTGATAAGCAACTGCTATTCAATGAGGAACAGACAGCGTATGTGATGTACGCCCGCCAAGGACGTTCGTGGGTCTGTATGGGAGACCCGGTAGGTCCCGACGATTGCGTCAATGATCTGGTTTGGCGTTTCCGGGAACTTGTGGATCGATATGGTGGAAGACCAATCTTCTACGAGGTAGGGACCGATTTCCTTACGGTGTATTTGGACCAAGGGCTCACCTTGTTAAAGATCGGCGAGGAAGGACGTGTCCCGCTCCCCGGTTTTGGTCTTGAAGGACCATCGCGGAAAGGCCTACGGCAAACGGTTAATCGAATGAAACGCGAACTAGTCGAATTTGAAGTCTTGCCTCCGGATCGCGTGCCAGAAGTACTCGTTCGGCTGAAGGAGATCTCGGATCGCTGGATGGCAGAGAAAGGGGCGGCGGAAAAAGGTTTTTCGCTCGGCTTCTTCGACGAGGCAACATTAGTTCGATACCCGTGTGCCGTTTTGCGTAAAGACGGAAAAATCGTGGCCTTTGCGAATGTTCTTCCGAGCCGAGCGAAATCAGAGTTGTCGATCGATCTGATGCGCTACGACGCAGGCGAGCTTTCGGGGGTCATGGAGTACTTGTTTATCGAATTGATGCTCTGGGGGAAAACGCAAGGCTATCAATGGTTTAGTCTAGGCATGGCGCCACTGTCTGGAATTGAATCCAGGCGATTGTCTCCCTTGTGGAATCGAATAACGCAATTGCTATTCAAGCACGGGGATCGGCTCTATAGCTTTGAAGGATTACGGCAATACAAAGACAAGTTTGATCCGGAGTGGGAAGGGCGTTACATCGCTTTGCCCAGGGGGATGGCACTTCCAAAAATGCTTGCCGACCTGACTGCGTTGATAGGAAAGCATCGCTAGCAACCAACGTATTTCGATGCCGCGATTGGCGATGTTGCTATCGATATTGCTATACTGGGGGCCGTGCAAGCGGACCTGTTTCCTCACCATGTAACTTAGGCTGGTAACCATGAAGCGAGAATGCATCACTTCCTTTGCTCTTTTTTCCTCACTGTTATGCATGCCCGTTTCGGCGGAGACAAAACGGGATTGGCGAGCATGGCGAGGTTCGCATGGGCATGGGAGTGTGGAGATCGGGAGTTTTCCCGACGCTGTCGACTCCAAGCATCTTAAATGGAAGACAGATTTACCAGGCAAAGGTTGTTCGACACCCATTCTTCTAGGGGAGAACATTTTCCTCACCGCACCTTCCGAAGGTAAAGATTCCGTGTTGTGCATCGACACCCAAGGGAAGCAAAAATGGATAACCCGTTTTGATCAGGAAGATGCTGGTAAGCATCGCAATGGTTCCGGCAGCAATGCTTCTCCGGTCACCGATGGCGAGGCGGTCTTCGTTTATTTTAAGAGTGGCACCTTCGCTGCTTTAGATCTACATGGGAACGTTCTATGGCAGTTGAACTTGGTCGCTTTGTATGGGAAAGACACGTTGTTCTGGGATCACGGAACGTCCCCCGTATTGACGCAAAAGTACGTCATCATGACGAGAATGCATCAAGGAGAATCATGGCTTGCTGCATTTGATAAAAAGACGGGCGAGTTAGTCTGGAAAGTTTCACGGAACTACAAAGTGCCCACCGAGTGCGATCACGGTTACTCCACCCCGTTGGTGATCAGCTATCAAGGAAAAGAGTCGATCCTTGTCTGGGGGGCCGAACATGTCACGATCCACGATGTAGAAAACGGTGAGGTGACGTGGTCTTGCGGTGATTTCAACCCGGATGGCGCGCAACTGTGGCCGGCGATTGCGACGCCGGTCATCGCCGAAAATACGGTCATTATCGCCTACGGGCGCAACGACCGAGGAATCCCTCGATTGCACGGAATCAAGTTGGAGGGCAATGGGGATACAACCACGACCAATCATGCCTGGAAACGGGATGATGTGGGAACGTTTGTACCATCGCCATCTGTCTACAAAGGTCAAATTATCTTGGTGCGAGACCAAGGTGATGTTGAAAGCGTCGAGCCAAAGACAGGTAAAACGAATTGGAAGGGGGCGTTTCGAAAAGGCCGCTCGAACTTTTACTCGTCACCGTTGATCGCGGGAGACAAAATCTTTGCCCCCCGAGAGGATGGTGTTGTGTTCGTCGGTCGCATGAACCCCAACGGTTTCGAAGTACTATCCGAAACGAACCTGGAGGAACCGGTCATAGGCTCCCCAATTCCTTTGGGTGATCAGGTCTTGATTCGGGGCGAAAGCCATCTTTATTGCTTCGGAAATTAGTCATTTCCAGTCAACGGTCGCTACGCCCGATTGCTAACCATAGGGATTGGCGATTAGTTCGACCAACGCTCGGGTGCGGGAAGTTTCTCACACGATCCGCGGTTGAATCGCCACGTCAAACCGAATCCGAGCCAATAACTCGATATGGATGTGTTCGTGTAATCCCCAAATTGCTGGCTGGAGTGGAACATACCACCCCCCATCAGGTCCGCATCGATACCGGGGAGAAGGTCGACGATCCCAACGCCGCCAGTGAGTCGGTGTTGGCTGGTTACCGCGAGTAAGCCTTGAGTGTATCGGACGGCCGGAATACCTCCGGGTTGGACGACACCACCTATGTTGATTGTTGGGTTATTATCGATCGGTTTTCGGCCCACACATAACCCGATCGCCATTTGACCTTGCCACGGGTTAGTTGGCTTCCTAGTTGCACAACCCACTGGTTGTCATACAAAACATCGTACATTGCTGCTTGGTCCCGAAGCTTATACAGCACGTCCACTCCGAGTAGTAAATTACCATCCATGAGTGATGTATTGGCAAACCCGAAACCTATGTTTTGCGGTAGATCCATGTCGACAGCGCTCACCAATCGTGATCCACCGTAGTCGACGATGAATGCATTATCAAAGGTGTACGATTGCTGGGTTTGGTAGTAAGCACCTACGGTGGTTTTCTCGGTCAGCAGGTGATTGGTACCGAGTGTTCCTCTCAGGGCGTAATCGGGGGTCATGCTGCTCGTACCTAGGAACGGACCGTTGTACAAAGCAATTCCCAAGGCCATGCTTGTCCCGATCGACCAACGATCTGTCAGATCAACACCAACGGATACGGGCAGACTAAAGACACTCAACGCGGAACTGGTACCTCGGCTTGCAGGGACTTGGCGGAAGTCGACTGCACCACCTGCGGCGGAGACGAATCCCACTCCGATGGTCACAGGTAGCCCCAATTCATCGATGTCTTGCCTCACACCAATGTTTGCCATCGGCGAACCCGGTGCTGTGGATTTAGCGGAAAAAGTCCCCAGCAATGGGTTTGGATCACCTACGGGAATGCCGGATGTTTGGGTCAAATGAATATTCGGATCAGCCCACGCACCACCGAACAGAAATTGGGTCCCTCGGTAATGTGTCAATGAGGCTGGATTGCCATTGATGGCGCTCGTGAGATCCTGCGGACGAGCGATGCTCACCCCACCCATGCCACCCGAGGCGGGCATCAATGTGTTGTGGAGTTCGGTTCCAGGATTGACCAAAGGACTGCGATTCGAGACCCACAACGGATCCGACGGCACAGTATCCGAGTGTCAACAAACCAAATCCGAAACGACGCATCGCGAATCCTCCCTGAGTGCCATCTGCTTCCATTCCAGCATTCCATTGCGGCGATGGGATCTCCCCCACGGGATCGTCCATCGGCGTAAAACGCTTCCGCGAGTGAACAGTCGATACTAGAAGCGGCAGAGTTCGCCCACGTTAACGCGTGCAGTATTCCCAGGAGGAAGGATGTTGGCTGCACGCTAGCACTTAATCGTGTTTGAGTAGTTTTACGGGGTATCGGTTTATGGCCTAGGAATCTTGAACCGATCTAAGCCAATCGAACCGGTAGATCGCACCGGGCAAATCGATTACGTCGAGGCAGTTGCCAGAGCCGAGCCGAGAGTAGTCCCTGGGGCGGGCAGGGTGCTATGGCCTCGCAGATAGATATCGATGGCCCTCGCAGCGCCGCGTCCTTCGTTGATAGCCCAAACCACCAACGACTGGCCTCGTCGACAATCACCGGCGGCGAAGACGCCAGGAATGCTTGTCGCGAACCGTCCATGTTCCGCTTTATAGTTGCTGCGTGGATCGGTTTCGATACCGAGCAACTCGGAGACATAGTGCTCAGGACCCAAGAATCCCATGGCCAGCAGCACTAGGTCGGCTCCGATGATTTCTTCGCTTCCGGGGACCTCGGTCATGTTCATCTTCCCGTTCTCGAACTTCCACGAGACCCGGACGGTTTTGATACCGGTAACATTGCCGTTGCCGTCATCGATAAACTCTTTGCTGAGGATGTTGTAGACCCGTGGATCTGAAACAAATTTTTGAGCGGCTTCTTCGTGCCCGTAGTCAGACCTGAAAATCCGGGGCCATTGTGGCCAAGGGTTGTCTGCGGCTCGCGACTCGGGGGGGCGATCGAGCAGTTCAAAGTTAACCAGTTGCGAGCATCCGTGGCGGAGGCTGGTTCCGATGCAGTCGCACCCGGTGTCACCACCCCCGATCACGACGACCCGCTTTCCTTCGGCCGAAATGTACTTGCCATCCTTGTGATCGCTGTTGAGTAGACTTGCGGTGTTTGCCGTGAGGAACTCCATTGCGAAGTGGATACCCTTGAGATTCCTGCCCGGGATCGGCAAATCGCGAGGCTTTGTGGCTCCAGTGGCCAAGAGGACTGCATGATTCTCGGCTTGCAATTGTTTGGGATCGACGTTTCGTCCCACGTCAGCCCCGGTCACAAACTTGACCCCTTCTGCTGCCATTAAATCCAATCGACGTTGCACGACACCTTTGTCGAGTTTCATATTGGGGATACCGTAGGTGAGTAGTCCACCGATCCGATCTGCCCGTTCATACACGGTGACTGTATGGCCAACCTTATTGAGTTGGTCTGCGGCAGCGAGTCCCGCCGGTCCGCTACCGATGATTGCGATATTCTTTCCGGAACGCGATGCTGGTGGTGAAGCCGTCACCCAACCCTCTTCAAACCCACGATCGATGATTGCATTTTCGATGTTCTTGATCGTAACCGGGGGATTGGTGATCCCGAGCACGCATGAGCCTTCGCACGGGGCAGGGCAAACCCGACCTGTGAACTCCGGGAAGTTGTTGGTCTTGTGAAGCCGATCGAGCGCCTCACGCCATCGTCCGGTGTAGACGAGGTCGTTCCATTCCGGGATGAGGTTTTGGATCGGGCAGCCCGATGCCGATTGGCAGAATGGGACACCGCAATCCATGCAGCGGGCACCTTGAGTGCGCAAATGTTCTTCGGTTGGATGCGTATAGATCTCTTGGTAGTCCTCTAGACGGACAACGGGCAGACGCCACTCAACCTTTTTGCGATCGAACTCTTTGAAACCAGTTGGCTTACCCATCGATTTCCTACTCTATTCCCAGCGAATGGTATGGCTGACTATTTTTGTATTGGTAACTGTTGACGCGTTGTTGGTAGCGATCTTCGAGATACTAACAAGCTGTACAAATAAACTTTTGCAATCTGCACGAGCGGCGCACGCCCGCTGCTGCGAGCCTAGCATCATGTTTTCGCCAATGCCGGCTCCGACGAGCGTTCTTTTTTCTGTTCGAGCATCACCCTCTTAAAGTCAGTTGGCATGACTTTTACAAATCGTCCGATGCTGTTCTTCCAATCGGAAAGAAGTGATTTAGCGACGGTCGATCCGGTCAATTCCGCATGCTTCGAGACCAATGTTTGAACTTCTTCGATGTCCTCGGGATCGACGAGCGACTCTAGTTCCACCGTTCCCAAATTTGTGCGGATTCGGAGGGCGTCGATATCGTCCAAGACATAGGCGATACCCCCACTCATCCCTGCGGCAAAGTTGCGTCCGGTTTGACCGAGGATGACAACACGACCACCGGTCATATATTCGCATCCGTGGTCGCCGACACCTTCAATCACCGCGTAGCAACCCGAGTTTCGTACGGCGAAGCGCTCGGCGGCTCTGCCCCGCACGAACAACTCACCCATCGTTGCACCGTACAAACAAACGTTTCCGATGATGATATTTTCCTCGGGCTTGAACGTGGCACGACGATCTGGATAGATGATGACGCGTCCACCCGAGAGGCCTTTGCCGACATAATCGTTTGCGTCTCCTTCGAGTTCCAGTGTCACGCCATGAGCCAAGAACGCACCCAAGCTTTGGCCCGCGGATCCACGGAATCGAATATGAATCGTATCCGTGGGTAGTCCTTTTTGGCCGTATCGCTTCGCAATGTTGTGGCTGAGGATCGTACCTACGGTTCGATTGGTATTGATGATCGGTAACTCAAACGCGATCTTGTCACCGGTTTCCAAAGTCTTTTGGCATCGCGGCAATAGCTCTAGCATATCGAGGGATTTTTCCAAGCCGTGATCTTGTGGGATGGTGCAATGAACCACTGTATCGTGGGTTGGGCCCTTTGCTGGTCTCAAGATCGGTGTCAGGTCCAATCCATCCGATTTCCAATGGGAGATCGCATGGTCGACCTTCAAGCAATCGCTACGCCCAACCATTTCATCGATCGAACGGAAGCCTAACGATGCCATGATTTCTCGTGCATCTTCAGCGACCATGAACAGATAGTTCACAACGTGCTCTGGTTTACCTGCGAATTTCGCGCGCAGTTCCGGGTCTTGAGTCGCGATCCCAACTGGGCATGTGTTCAAATGGCATTTGCGCATCATAATGCAACCGAGTGTGATC
>Ga0194130_10005709_pt1 | contig 14800 bp, 15 predicted proteins | sample TA2KigsurfametaG_FD_160084 | JGI IMG/M metagenome (GOLD analysis project Ga0194130, IMG submission 160084) | Freshwater microbial communities from Lake Tanganyika, Tanzania - TA2015050 Kigoma 12 surface | ecosystem: Environmental > Aquatic > Freshwater > Lake | place: Tanzania: Lake Tanganyika... | reverse complement strand
GAAAACATTTAACTACTCCAAAAATCTTGAGTTGTTTGTGCAGTTGCAGGCGCGCACTGTTGCATGCAATCTTGGATTTGTTCATAAAATAAATAGAATTTTGATGTATTCATTTAACTAGTTTAAATGTTTGATGCATTGCAAAATAAAATGTGAAACTAATGTAAACATAAACAATGACAGATTCTGTGAATTATTTCATTGCGTGGTGGTCCGCGGTTCATTCGCGTTTGTCCTACTTGAACCCGCAGCAATTTTTGGGAAGATACACCGAAATTTTTGGAGATAAAGTAGGTATTGCTAACAATGGCGTGGAAGTGAATTCGGATGATAACAGTGGCGGTGCCTTGCCAACCACCAGTGTGCTTTCCATGATGCAGAAGCAAGCAACTGGCAGTAGCGGAATACAAGGATTATTGGACGACAAGGTCATGTTGAGCTTACAAACAGCGAATGCGGGACAAAAGCGTTGGGGGTTGAATGTTATAACCGTGGATGCGTTGAATGCAAGTGTTGGACCCACCACACTGACATTGGACTGCATAACAAACTATGGTCGAGATGGAAAACCGGCAGACACGTTTGGAGAAGCATCTGCTGTTGCATCCTGGGCTGAAAAGGTGAACATCATCCTTGGAGAGAGGAGAAAAATGAATGAGGATGATCAATCACGAGGTGGGCTTTTTGATAAAAAACCTAAAATATCACCAGAAATGTTGAATTGTGCGCCGGCACTTGTGCTCAAAAACAATCCGATGCTCGTGTTTCGCGCCATTTCGGATTCAAATTATGGAACCACTTATGTGTTTGGAGATAAACGCGCTCCCAGTTTGGTATGGATTGTGTTTCGAGGCACTGCAAATGCAAAGTCTGCAGCGGCGTATTCGCGTCCCAGTTCTTTGACTCCAACCCAACTGGTCAAGTTTTTTGGAATAATTGATGATGGTTTGATTGGCATTTTTAAAATCTTGCAGGAGCAGATTCATGTCATTCTTCAGATGGCGGTTGATGTTGCAACTGAGTTGAATCCAGGGGTGAAACTTGCCCAAGGTTCAATCAAGCTGTTGACAACGGGGCACTCATTGGGTGGGGCAATGGCCACAGCATTTGCAGGTGAATATGTTCAGCAAATTTCTTTGAATTTATCGAACATCCAAGGTGCTTCTATTTTTGATATCAACATTGGATGTTATTCGATTGCATCTCCTCGTTTATATGGTCCCAAGGAAGCAGCTGCGTTTTGTTGTTTAACTCAAGCCGGCGATTTGTGCAAAAAGGACGCAGCTGCAGCAGGGGTCGTTGTGCCTGATTCAAATGTCAAAGGAAAAATATCTTATTTGCGTGTAGTGACTACGCTGGACTTGGTAACAGCGTTGCCCAAGATTGGATATGAACATCCATGTTCTGAATTCAAAAATGGTGAACGAGACAAAATCACGATGGATTGCGACATTGAATCTGGAAAAACACTGATTTCTCAAGGCAATGCTTTCATAACAAATAAGGTTTCAACCAGGTGTTTGAATCTGGAACACAAGCGTCCTGCCATGACTGCCGATTTTTCCAAAGCACCTGTGTGCACTGACAAACGAAAGACCACAATGAGCATTTCTTCCATGTTGTATCATTTGACCTATTGTGGAATCATGTTTGCAGGTGGAGTTGACATGAGTTCTGCCGTTTCATTGGATGTGGAACGATTGCAAAAAGAAGACATTGCTGCTGCGGCAGTCAATCCAGCAGCTCTTAATATAAAGGCAGGAGACACAATGATGCGTGTGCTGTGGTATGGATTCAATAATGCGCCTATGGCCAAGTGTGTGTTTTTTGACTTGACTCCATTTCGAGTGAATGAAACGATGGCACCTGCTACTGGTGCTGCTGCTCCTGCTGCTCCTGCTGCTCCTGCTGCTCCTGCTCAAGCTGCTCCTGATCAAGCTACTCCAACGCAAACCGATTCAGCTGTGCTTTTGGAAGATTCTAAAATGACTAATAATTTCATTGGTGGATTAAAACAAGCCATTGCTGCTAATGCCAAATACGATTATCCTATCACAGATGCCGGGTTTAAGCCTCCCCTCTCTGCATCCAATGGATCATACAACTATTTGTATCAATTGCCAGCGGACATACAAATCAACAGTCAAAGCAAATATGTGTTGTTTTTTGGAAATAATCCTCCACCTGCTGCTACAAGGTTGACTGACGAAAATGGAGACCCAATTTTGACAGCTGAAGAACAACAAATCCTGGATAACCACCACAATCTTGTTTCTCCAAAACAAACAAATGAAGTAAATACTAAAGTAGCCATCATAAATGCTGCACAAAGAATGCCCAACCCTCTTTTGCCATCATTGTCTTCACCAGTGACGGAACGTCCACCCGCAGCAGGAGGTGGCAAACGCACGCGCCGCCATAAGTCAAATAAAACAAAAGTTCGCAAACACATGAAAGACAAAAAGATTGCCAGAATGTCTCGACGAAAACACCAGTTTCGCACAAAGCGGCATTAAATCAATCAAATTTTCATATAAAAAATAAAATGAGTTCATTTTTTATATCTGAAATGCAGGTGTGATGATGTTATTGAACCACCTCGTTTGAAACAGCAGTAGGCGGTTGAACACTCGATGCGGTCACAGGCGCAGATTCTGGCACAGGTGCTTGAACAGGTGCTTGCACAGGTGCTTGCACAGGTGTCCCAGTTATACTTGCTTTATCGTTGTTAAATGCAGCCTTAACCGCATCTGCTAATGCATTTGCAGCCTCAACTGTTTCTATGGTCTGAGCTGATTTAATGGTTTTTTTCAAATTGATCATTTTGCCATACAAATCACTTGACACAACATTTTCCTTATCATCAAAAAGACGCGCCATGTTTTGTCGCATGGATTCTCCAGCTTCAATAAAGGTAGACCCGCATGAACTGTCCCCGGATGATTTAAGAATACAAGTGTTGTAGGTTTTTTGAGACTGCAATAATGGATACACAACAGCCCCTTCAACCATGCTACAAAATTTAGTGTCGTTGAATATTTTCTCTTGAAGCGTCTTAAGTTCTTCTGTTCTGCCGTTTGCCAACAGTTGCACAACGACGGTGGTGTAAGTGGTTGAAAATGATGAAGAAAATATGCCAACATACAGAGCAAGATATGCAACGGCTTCGTTCAACTCCTGAACAAATTCGGATGCACTGAAAAAAATATTTTTTTTTAACGCATTTGTGGTTTTAGTCCACAAAGAAATTGTTGGAGGGGAAGTTGAATCAATGCCTTCTGTTCCTGCTGCTTCTTTCAATTCCTCATTAACTTGAGGTTCAATTGCATTGAACTTGCGTCTTAATTCTTTGAAATTGCTCAACTCACTTTTTATGATTGGATAATCCGTGGTTGGATCTAGTAACTCATCAAATTTGTCAATAATAGCATCTAGTGCGAGTTTGACATCCCGTGTGTCCACTGGAAATCCGTATTTATCTGCAATGTGCATAGAAACTTCGATTATGCCATTTAATTTTTGAATGACCAAGTAGAGTTCATCCATGACCAAAATCAATCCTTTATATGCTTTTTTTTTCTCTCTTACCACAAGAATGCCAGCTCCAATTACCAAACCTGCAACCAAGATGAAACCACCGGTTGCAGCTATCGATGTACCCACTAGTCCAGTTACTGCGACGATTGTGCTGGGTGATAAATAACCACTGGCTATTGAACCCAATGTTGTAACTACAGCGACACTAGTGGATGTTTTTACAACTGACAATGTGGAAACTGTTGATTGGATTGATTTATTGTTTACACTGCTTCCTGAAATTGGTGCAGCAGTTGGTTTTGATGATTTACTAAATAAACCAAATATTCCTCCTCTCATTTTGCGCGTTTTTTTTCGGTTTGCAGCATTGTGTTTGGATTTGTGTCTAGTTGGTGGTTGCATTTTTGTTATGTCCTTTAACATTTCACAAGAATATATTTTTATCACCAACAACAAAACACTTCACGCCATGAAATGTCCGACATATTGTTTGAAAAATAATCCCTTCTGCTGCTGTTCAATGCTTCATTCTTGTCACCATTGTAATGAGTGTAAGCTGTTATGCTGTTTTTAAAATACTTGTCTTCAATGTTTTCAAATTTGAAACACATTGGTTGATTTGTTGGTAAAAATTATTAATATTTCTTGATAATATAAGTTTTTTTTCAATAATGGAACGAATCATTATAACAGCATTGGTTGTTTTCATCGGCCTGTGTTTAGGATACATTTCAACTGACGGAACAAAAACGCAAACAATACGAATACTTGACATTGTTTTGATTGGACCGCTCATGATTTATTACGGACATAACAGCCGCATGGTGTCCATTTTTTCATTGTTGCTTGTATTTTTTGGAGCAACGACAATTACATATAATTTACGAAACTACATTTACGCTCTTCACGCATCAAAATAGGGATTGTCATTTATTTCAATGCCGCAATACTGCTGGGGGTTGTTCTTGTAGTCAACCGGTTTATATATTTTAATGTCCACTGCATTCTGCAAAAGGAATTTGAAATTTTTCCAGAATTCGTCTTTGTGGCCGATGCTCACTGTCATGATGTGCGCCATTTCGTGCAGTGCAATAAACATGAGTGTGTTGGAGTCAATGAGCTTGGTGCCATTTTTCGTGGTGTTCAAACAAAATGCAAGCTTTTCACCCTTGTTTTCACTGTAAGCGGTGAATTCACTGGTTGGAAGTGTTTCACTAACTTGGTGCGGGTCAAACCCTTCAACCAGTCGTCGCACGTTCTCTTGATCCGGGTATGTTTTTTCCATGTGTTTCACCAGTTTTTTCATGTTCACGGTGCATTGTGCAAGCAAATCTGCGGCCATGTCCAGTTTAGCCCGCTCTCGAACACAGTACTTGTTGCCATCAATGTCGGACACAATGCACTGCAACTGAAACGCATCCGAGTTTTGATACACGCGCAAGCAAATGATGAGAATGAGAGCAATCAAAATGTATCCCACCACATTGAAATTCATTGAAAATGATGTTTTTTTCTTATTATAATAACATTATTAAATAATTTTTTCCGGTTGATTCCAAAATTTCTAACATGTTATGAATTTATGCAAGATTCCGCATTCTTCTTGTGTTTCCCAAACGCCGCAGATTTTCAACATGACATGAAAATTTGATGAACTTTTGTTGGCATCCGGGTTTTCGTCTCCAGAACCATCACTTGCATAAGCTTTAATGCACCCATTTTTTAACTGGTCCGCAAGTGAATGCACCCCACGACGTTTTTCTTTTGCGACATTGTCAATGTATTTTTCGAGTATTTCGGTTTCAATTGTTTGCAGTTGATGCACTATGTTCATGTTTATCACACTGTTTGGATCAAATCGTATGAATATTTTTTTGTAATGAAATTCTTTGATTGTGTCGCTCAAGTCAACTATGACACTAACCCCATTAAACGTGATGTCCTTTGTGGAGTAAATGATTCGAGAGAAATTCCCATCATGGTCATTGTTTTTTACAGTTGGACCAAAATGAAGATGGACTGACTTGAAGTTGTTCGGATAAATTAGAAAACTCATGGGCTTGATGCACTGCTCTTAATATATGCGTTGCAATGTGTTTAAATAAATAACAATGGTGTATAATTAATTGAAATAACACTTTTGTATTATTGCAGTGCATGAAATTCAACGACAATCATTTTGAACAATACGTTGAAAATGCGGTTTCAACCCCATTGCACCCCAAATTGAAAACATTGTATTCAAGCGCATTTCCTTCCAAGATAAACGAACTTAAAAATTTGATATTTTATGGTCCGCCTGGGACCGGCAAATACAGTCAGGTACTTTCGTGCATCAGTCGATACAGCCCGACCCATCTGAAATACGAGAAGCGACTCACGGTAGTGTACAACAAAGAAACCTATTTCATAAAAATCAGCGACATCCATTTTGAGATAGACATGTCCTTGCTCGGATGCACATCAAAGCTGTTGTGGAATGAAATGCACAGCCAGATTGTGGATGTGATCAGTGCGCGCCCAGACATGACAGGCATCATTGTGTGCAAATATTTCCACAACATACACAGTGAGCTCTTGGAAACCTTTTACAGCTACATGCACATGCAGCATCACAACCATCTTCGCATAAAATACATACTCATCACTGAAAACGTGGGCTTCATTCCCAGCAACATTTTGAACAGCTGTGAAATTATTCCGGTTCCTAGGCCAACTGCAGCCGCTTACAAAAAAATTGCTCCACATGCCAAGATTGTTCCGGAAAATGTTCACAACATCAAACTGATTCAAAACAACCAAGATGAAACTTGTCAACGCCAGGAGTTGTTCAACAACTTGTGTGATTACATAATGAATGTGGAGCAAATCCGATTTGCCCAGTTGAGAGAATTATTGTATGATATTCTGATTTACGATTTTGATGTAAACGAGTGTGCATGGCATTTGATAACCGAATTGAAACACAAAGGCATATTGCTTGATGAAAACATGTCTGACGTGCTGATGAACACGTATCGATTTTTGCAGTATTACAACAACAACTATCGCCCTATTTATCATTTAGAGAATTTCGTTTTTATGCTGGTGAACATAATGTGCGATAATGCAAACAAAGCGTGCAAAACGGTATAAACGCATGCCGTAAAATGAAATTACTCACACACCTCACAACTCACACAACTCATCCGATTTAAAATAATATGAATGTCAAAGATGCGCGCACCATTCTTGGAGTGTCGCGGGACTGTTCGTTGGTTGAATTGAAAAAGCGATATCATATTTTAGCGCTGCGGATGCATCCCGACAAAAATGGAAACACGGTGGAAGCAACCGCTGCATTTCAGGAATTGATTGCGGCTTATCAATTGTTGTTGCTGGATATTGATGCGAGTGGCGAAACATCCAAAGTGAACGCAGATGAAAACAATGAAACTTACACGAATATTTTCATGAATTTCATAAAATCTCTCTTTTTGTCCAAGCACAAATCAGAAAATGATGAGGTTCCGTTGATGAATCCGATTTTGATGGACTTGTTGCATCGGATTGTGAATGATTATGCCTCTGTGTCGGTCAGCCTCTTGCTGGATTCATTGGATCCATCCATGCTGTTTCAGTTATACGAAATGTTGGAACAATACAATGCGGCTGTTCAGATGGACATCGGGATTTTTGACGAAATCACTCGCATCATTCGAGAGAAAATGAAGAAAAATAATTTTATCATTTTAAACCCATCTCTCAAAGATGTCATCCAGAATAACATTTCAGTGGTGCAATTTGAGGGACAGACGTTTTATGTGCCGCTTTGGCACAGCGAGTTGCACTATCGGATTGAAGGCGATGCATCGAAGCAGCTGATTGTCAAATGCATGCCGGACCTGCCGGAACACATGTCAATCGATGCAAACAATGAGCTGCACATTGATGTGCGGGCCGACGTGAAGGAGTTATTAAGCAGAGGGAGTGGGGTGTTGCGGATTCCATTGTACGATTCTGAATGTGTGGAACTGCAAGTGAGAGAATTGCATGTAATATCCAGGCAAACCATTGTTTTGCGAAACAATAAATATGGAATTTCTCTCATTTGTTCAAATGACATTTACGATGTGAGGAACAAAGCACCGATTTGTGTGCATGTTCATCTTGTTTGATGCTGGCATTTCTGGGGTATTGCATTCAATTTGATTTATTATAATATAAATTCAATGCAATTAAATTAATCTATCAATCAGTTAAACAATCCGTTGAATGAACAACGCGACATTTTGTTTTTTGATTACGGGTGATTTGACCAAGGAACACATTTGGCGGGAATGGTTTGAGGGATTGGAGCGGCTGCAGTTCAAATATGGGATTGTGGTGCATTGTTCATTGTCTTACAAAAACACTGTGAAATCGGAGTGGTTGCGACAATGGTTTCTTCCGGATGAATGCATGCGGCCAACTGCTTGGGGATGGTTGGTTGACGCCATGATGTCGATGTATGACCACGCAGTCCAAACGCATCCGGCGGAATGGTACACACTGCATTCCGATTCATGCGTTCCAATGGTAAGCCCAGAGAGATTTGTGGAGATTTTCAATAAATACAAGCAAAAGTCATTTGTGGCGTATGACAAAATATGGTGGAATCCAAATGTTGTCAAACGCGCAAATTTGCGCATGCTTCCGCCGCAAATGCATTTGGTGCATTCACAATGGTGCATTTTTTGTCATGATGACTTGAGCCAAATGGTCTCACTCTCAAAAACCAATGAACAAATCAAAAACATATTGTCCATAGTGTCAAGTGGACATACGGGCGACGAAAGCTATGCGGCGATCATGCTGTTAAACATAAACCGTCTGAAAAATGTGGTTAAGAAAAAAACCACGCTAGTGGACTGGAAACGTACACCGAATGGAAATAACCCATACAAGTTTGATGCATGGACACTTGATGACATGGAGAGTGTGCGTGAAAACCGCAGAATGAACGCGAATGAATACATGTTCATGCGAAAAGTGGGCGCCTCATTTCCAGATAGTGTTTTGCGAAAGCACATGTTTGATAAACATGAATTAATTTAATAATATCAGTATACTTCATTGCAATATGAATTTTACTTTAAACAGATCCGTCGTTGTGCATTTGTTTCACATCATTTTTGTGGGAGGGTTGTTTCTGTATTTAGGGTTCAAGCAGAATGCAGCTCCATCGTGGATTTATCCAGCGCTCATATTTTTGGGCATTGCAATCATTATTGCACATGGACTAAAACTATTAAAAAACAGAAATTCTCTCATTTCATGGTTTCATGTTTTGATTGTGGCGCCACTTGTCATCTACATCGGCCACTCCGGCCCACATGCGCCCCCACTTGCTTACAACGCAATCACGCTGGCCGGCATTCTTGCAATTGGCGACCACATGTATTGGTTGGTGCGTGGTGCCTTTTTTTAAGCTACACATTATCGCATGATAAGCGTGCGATGCGATAAGTATTTGAATTATTGGTATGAAAACAATGAAAAAATATTTTTTATTGTTTTTTGGTTTTTGTCAACTTACCTTGGCGTGGTGCCTTTTTTAAGCCAGCAGCATATGCCTGCTCTTACTTCTTCTTGGCGACAATCTTCTTGGGAGCAGCAGCGGCTGCAGCAGGAGGAGGAACTGACGCAACTCTTTGAGCCGGGCTGTCATCCTCTTCATCGGAATCTTCAACGTCAACCTCCTGTGATGCAGACACAGAAGGCACATGGTCATCATCGTGATGTTGTTGCGTGGCAGATGCCTTGGCAGGAGCAGGAGCAGTGATGCGTCTCTGCTCATCGTCATCAAGCACAATGTGGCATTTTCCACTGAGAGTGGGCTTGGGCTTCAAGACGGCCTGAACCAAACGCCACGTGACGCCGAAGCTGCCTCCAGCAAACCAGAGACCACCGCAGGCGATGAGGAGCACAGCATCAGAACCCTTGGTGATGAGGTCCTTTGGAGTCTTGCCTTCAGAGTTGGGGAACAGTGCAGTCTGATTCGAGTCGTAGATTTCGACTTTCTTCCACTCGCCATCGTAGAATGGCAACTTCACGCGAAGAGTGGGATTCTTGCTGAGATCAGGCTCACCAGTCTGGCGATTCTTTGAGTAGGAAAGCACAGGATTGAAGATTGCACCAATGACTTCAGCGGACATTGCCTTGCCAAACCACTCCTTTGAATTGGTGATTGCATCACGCTTGATCTTGGCCTCGAATTGCTGCATTGCGTCGAAGAACTTGCTGACGCCAGGTGTTCTGTATTCGTTGCTGGGAAACTGCAGAGCCATGCTGTAGGACTGCACCTCGCCGGTTTTCTTGTCGGTGTTTTCGTTGACTCCCCATGTCAACATGAGCGGAGTCTGCAGATTGAGGGTGGAATTGCTTGCAGCATTGAGAATGCCGACACTCTTTCCACCAGCATTGTTGACCTTCACTTTTGCGTATTTGATGTCAGAATCGGGATGAAAGTTGACGCCGGAGATGATTGATTGAGAAGAAGCGGAATCGGAGTTAGTGGCCATTGTATTGATTGATTGGGTTGTTGTCGGGTTGCTTTGTGTGGTCGTTGTTGTTTTGAACTGCCTACCCTTTCTATGTCCAAACCTTTAAATCAATTTTTTTTTTAATTCGCCAAAAATACTTAAAGAGCTCTGATGAAAAATAAATAATTCAATCAAAATGACTGAACTTGGGTATCCGAACGGCATATATCAATGCATTTTTTATACAGCCTTATTTCTTCATCCCACTCACATTTATGTTGGATTCTCATGTGAAATGAATTTATGCGCTTTCATGGGTGTGGCATTATATGCAACATCTTTGAATCATTGGAGAATCCAGTCATGAGCTCTTACCGAAGAACAGTTGACGCGTTTATTGCCAAATCTTCGATTGTATATCATATATACTTATCGTTTTATACCAGAAATTGGTTTTTGACAACATTGCCTTTTTTGACAGGCACTGGTTTATATTTTGTGAGTTTTTATTTGTATGACAAAAAATATGTTAAAGGTGCTGCATTTTGCCACTGCTTACTTCACTTATTTGTCAGCATTGGCGCATCTTTAACATATAAAGACTATTATTCACAGGCGGTTATAAATAATTTAAACCAGTCCATTTGCCACATGAGACTTCAGAACGGATACGGCGCATTCTTTTTCTGCCCCATCAATCGCAAACTTGGTCTTCTTGGACGAGAGAATTGATGAAATAATTTGCTCAATTTGCACAAAAATTTGGGCTTCGGCCTCACTGGTCGTAAGTGTCTTTTTCAAAGACAACAAGAGTTCACGCAGGCGAGCCACTTCGGCTTTCAAACCGCTGAACACAACTTCCCCAGATTCATACCGTTTTTTCAAATCTTTCAGTTTCAACACATCCTGATCGTATGCATTGGATTCAGAACGAAGAACGTGCTTGTACTTTTCATAATGCGCCAAAAACGCTTGGGCAAGATCGCGCGTGTCAAACACCGTCTGATTCTGGGCTCTGGACAATATGTCCTGCATGAACTTCTTGTGCTCATCATTCACGAGTTTGGACACATGGTCGGACAACGTTGCAAAATTGGCATTGGTGTCGTCCAATGTTTTCAAAAACTGGGGCTTGATCAAATCCAACTTTTGCAAATAAAGAGAATCTGCATTCATCTGCTCATAGTGGCGAGCAATGCTTTGATTTGTCTGAAGAATGCTGGCCTTCAAGTCATTCAACTGTTTTTGTTCATCATCCTCCTTCATTATGAATTTGTCCAAATCAGATTGAGAGAATTCCACATTTTGTTTATTTTGCTCAATTTCTCTCTTCTGGATGGTTTGAGTTTCATGAATGATTGACACAATGCGTGTGTGCATGTTGTTCACGTCTCCAATGACATCACTTGCTGAAGTTGAGAATGACTTGGGCGAAGCGGATGCAGAAAAATCAGTTGACTGTTTGCGACGAATCAACTCCCCACACACCTTGTTCTTCATGACAGTAAACGTTGCTTTCATTGCAGTTTGTGCGAGTGTGCATTTGGCGTCTTTGCAACTGACTTTGTTGATGCAAGAGAGAATTTCTTTGTTGCAAGTTGCACTGCGATTCAAACCACAGCATTGATCATGCGCCTTGCAGCACTCGTCAAGTGAGTCCTTGGGAGGAACACCCCATTGACATTTTGGTCCTTCTGCACCCTTGAATTTTTGGCCTCCACAGTAGTTTGGACCGCAGTAATTGCCATAAATTTTTAGTCCTTTGCCTTCTTCCACTTTTGAAGAAACTGTTTGTTTGGGTTCTGGCTCAATTGCAGGAGTGGATGCAATGACGACTGGCTTGGTGTTAACCACAGGAGCAGATGAAACAACGATCGGTTTTGGTGCTTCAACTGTGGGAGAAACAACAGGCCTAGGTGCTTCAACTGTGGGAGAAACAACCGGCTTGGTGTCAACGACAGGAGCAGATGCAACAACGACCTTTGGTTCAGCCTTTGGTGCAACAACGACCTTTGGTTCAGCCTTGGGTGCAACAACGACCTTTGGTTCAGCCTTGGGGGCTTCTACGACAGGTGTGGTTGAAGTTTTGACTGGAGTGTGTCTGCAAAATACACGGTTGTGGTTTTCGTTATTGCTCGTCCAAAGCCACTCTGCATCACCTGAAATTTTTGGACGAGACCCACGACCAACTGACATCCAAATATTGTTTTCCTGATTTTTACCATGGTTAACTGCACTAGGCCATGCAGAGTCATCAAATGAATTCTCATTCCATTTGGAGAATTTAGTGGTTGTGCATTTCCAATCAGCTGCTTTAGAAGGTTTCCCATTAAACATGCCGATGAATGCTGCAGGTCCACCCTTGTCAACGCCATCAATTGCAATGACATCTCCTGGCTTAACCATTGGAGAGAATTCATATGTAGTTGTCCACGTGTCGCCCTTTCCAACTTTCTTGCCCGCAACATACAAATCAAATTCATTGTCGCACGTCATGGCAATCGGAAAAGTTGTGGCAACTTGCACGGCTGATGATGGTGCATTTACCACAAGCTTGGGAGCAATGACGACAGGAATGGGTGCTGCCTTTTGTGATGCTTTTGGCTCAGCCTTTGGTTCAGCCTTTGGCGATGCTTTTGGCTCAGCCTTTGGCGATGCTTTTGGCTCAGCCTTTGGTGCAGCCTTTGGCGCAGGAGCAGCCTTTGGCGCAGGAGCAGCCTTTGGCGCAGGAGCAGCCTTTGGCGCAGGAGCAGCCTTTGGCGCAGGAGCTGGTTTTGGCGCAGGAGCAGCCTTTTGCGCAGGAGCAGCCTTTGGCGCAGGAGCTGGTTTTGGCGCAGGAGCTGGTTTTGGCGCAGGAGCTGGTTTTGGCGCAGGAGCTGGTTTTGGCGCAGGAGCTGGTTTTGGTGCAGGAGCAGCCTTTGGCGCAGGAGGAGGGGGTGAAGGAGAACCAAACACTTTTTTGACAACACTTTTTATGCCTTTTATCAGGTATTCATTTCCATGGTCATCATTGTCATCACCAAGACCATAGTTATCAAAATGTTCTGTTCCGTAATTTTCAACACCATTGGTGTTTTCCAAGCTCAAATGAGATGAAGATAAAGTGAGTTCATCAACTGGAATGCTCACTGCCATAGACAGTGTGCAAACCAACAGAAAACATGGAATTAGTCTCATTTATGTATTCTCATGATAAAAAAAGTTTATATTGTTTTGTTTCTTAATGTATCTAATGTATCCAATCAAATACACATTGATTGTTGAATCATTCACGAACAGATATAAAAAAATATAAACAGTAGTATAATAAACCGCGCAATCATTACAGGTCTGCAAAAATGCAGCATGAGCAAGACCAGCATCATGAAATAATAAACACCATTGGATTTGGTTATTATAACGATGTCATATTGATACATGAAATTCCTCTAAACTATGAACAACCTTACATTTACAATGAAATATTGAATGTGGTGGTTAGTGAACCGATTGTAAATGCGGATGCGAATGCGGATGCACCACCACCTCAATCCGAAAAGAAAAAGCGAGCATGCAAAGTCAAAGTAAGTTCCAAAAGGTGCGATGCAGCAGTCAGTGTTCCTAAATTTTCAGAGTATGATTCGTTCATGCAACATGAACACAAGGTGGCTGAGCTTAAGGAGATTTGCAAACACCATGGAGTCAAATGCAGCGGGACCAAGCAAGAACTGAAGCAAAGAATTTACACGCATTTGATTCAGTCGCATTTCATAACCCGAATACAACGGGTTGTTCGCAGAAATTTTTACAAAATGCATGCACGCATGAGTGGTCCGGCATATCATGACCGTTCATTGTGCGTGAATGACACGGATTTTTATAGCATGGAACCCGTGCGCGACATTTCAAAAAATCAATTCATAAGCGTGAAAGATGACGCGGGGATGGTGTATGGTTTCGACATCATGTCGCTATACACATACTACATGTCTGAAACCAAAAATGGAAACGCATCAATGTCGACGCCACTCACAAATCCATACAATCGAATGCCACTTCCACTTTCACTTCGAAAACAAATGACAAGAAAAATATTTTTGACACACATCATTGGAGTGAAATGCACAATAGAAGTGGAACCGGAACCGGTGTTGTCAATTCAGCAACAAGATGAAAACACACTATTTGCAGCATTTCAGCGAATCAACTCACATGGACATTATGCAGACTCGGCATGGTTTAGTGAGCTCAACTTTATTGGAATAATGAGATTTATGCGAGAGCTGGCAGACATCTGGAACTATCGAGCGCAAATATTGCCGCACTTGAAGCAAGAGATATGTCCTCCAAATGGGGACCCGTTTCGACACATTGACTTGCGAGGATTTCATGTCCAGCCCGATTTAATTCGGCACCATGGCATCCAACTTGTAAACACATTTGTCACGTCGGGCATAAACCGCGACAGCCAATCTTTAGGCGCATACTATGTGTTGTCCGCACTCACTCTTGTGAGTCAACCCGCACAAGCCGCCATGCCATGGTTGTATGAATCCGTGATGCATGCTCAGATTTGACATGGTTTCAATATTGTTTTATAAAGTTGAATCAAAAAACAAATCATTGAAATCATTAAGGAACATTTGAACCAAACCCATCGCAAAACGACATGACAAATGCATGTCATTCTGTGTTAAACATTTAATTCGTAAAAAAGCTTAAAAAGACATCTCTATAGAGGGTATAGACCAACAACCATGGCTAAGACGACTAAGACTCCC
>Ga0194130_10005707_pt1 | contig 14803 bp, 10 predicted proteins | sample TA2KigsurfametaG_FD_160084 | JGI IMG/M metagenome (GOLD analysis project Ga0194130, IMG submission 160084) | Freshwater microbial communities from Lake Tanganyika, Tanzania - TA2015050 Kigoma 12 surface | ecosystem: Environmental > Aquatic > Freshwater > Lake | place: Tanzania: Lake Tanganyika... | reverse complement strand
AGAAGGACAAGATGGGTTTCTTACTGAATTTGAAAAGAATCAGTTGTTAAGAGATTTAGAAGAAACAAAACAAGAAGTTGAAAGAGTAGATGATTTAGAATTCGAATTAGAAGAACTAAAAAAATCAGTTAAGTAATATGGGTAATTTATTCGCAAATAGATTAGCAAATTCAAGAAGTATAAGAACTTCTGGTACAAATGAAATAAAAAGTGAATTTGGTGTTGTGTATGAAGTTATACTAGATGAAACACATCCATCGTTAATAAATATTCAACAAAAGACTCTATACATTGGTGCTATACGATTTAGGGGTATAAATGATACTATAACAGATGACCAAAATAATCCGTTTGCATTTCCTAAAGACCCAAATTCAAAAAAGCTACCAACAATTAATGAAATTGTAAAAATTATAAGAAATGGTGGAGGAGTTTTATACGAAAGATTTAAAGAAAGTGAAACACCAAATTTAAATACTGTAAAAAATTTAATTAGTACTAAATATGAAAATAATCCAACTGATAAAACACCAGAAGGTGATATAAACGAATTTAGAAATGTACTGGCAACTGGTAATACAAAAACAAATTCTGATGTAAATTTAAAATTTGATAAATTCGGTGATTATTTTAAATTTGAACCTGGAATTCATAAAATAAAATTATATGAGGGCGATAATGTTATTGAAACTAGATTTGGACAATCAATAAGATTTTCTGGCTATAATAATGTAAAACGTATTTTTTCACCAACTATTATAATCCGAAACGGAGAAAATTCTTTAAGTAAAGAATTAGGGATGGAAAAAACTACTGAAGAAGATATAAATAGAGACGGAAGTATTATTGCATTAACATCAGGACAATATGAATTAGGATTTCAGCCTGGTACTGTTGATAAAAATGGTTCTAGTGATTTTTTATCAAAGCCAGATAGTTTTGACGGGTATCCTCAAAAATTAATTGGAGACCAAATTTTACTAAATTCTGGAAGAATAATTTTATCCGCAAAAAATGGTGAAATGATTTTTTATTCAAAAAAAAATTATGGATTTATTTCTGATGGTGGATTATCTATTGATAACAAACTAGGTATAGATGTTACTGTAGGTGATGATATTTTTGTTATGACAAACGATAGAAATATAAATCTATATACAGGAAAAGGTTCAATATTTTTGGGTAATCAAAATAGAGAACCTATGGTAAAAGGACAACAATTAGTAAATTTATTAGTTGAATTATTAGAAGCGGTTGTAAATATGCAATTCCTAACACCGGCCGGACCTTCAAAGATAGGACCAGAAAACAAACCAAAATTTGATGAAATTTCTGGTAAACTAAATAACATTCTAAGTAAACAAAATCAAACTTCATAATAGTATGGCAGACTATTTAAATAATATAGTTAATAAAAATCCATTACCAATTGATCCTGGTAATAATTTGAATAGACTTGGTGATTCTATTACCAAAAATCTTACCAACTTTGAGATACCAAAACCACCAAATCCAAATGATGCTCTAAAAGGATTAGAAGGAAAAATTCCAAACAAAGAATTAGCAGATAAAGCCGCTGCAAAATTTAAAGAGATACAAGATAAGTTCAACAAACTTAAAAAAACAAAAGTAAATATCAAAAAACCAAAAGTATTAAAAACAAAAGAAATACCAGTCCCAAAAAAATTTAAAAAAGCAGAATTAGAAAAATTCAAAGGTTTGGCTGGAAAAGTTGGTTCTCTCAAAGAGAAGGCTATTGGAATTACTGATAAAGCAAAAGGAGCTTTAAAAGATGTTAAATCACAAGCGCAAGGATTAGCTTCACAGGCACAAGGATTAGCTTCACAGGCACAAGGATTAGCTTCACAGGCACAAGGATTGGGTGTGAATTTACCATCACAAATACAATCAAATATCCAAAATGTGACAAATCAACTTCCAAAATAAAAAAAATGTCTTGGGAACAATTTAGACAAAATGTACAAAGAAAATTATGTGATGCTTCAAAAGTTTCAAGCATAGAATATGTTGCTGAAGTTTACGCAACAGAATATGATTTGTGTATGAAAAGAGGCGGAACTATACCTGATAAAATTCCTATTGTAAAAGGAAATGTTGATGGAATGAAAGCTGCTTTTATACAAGCTCTAAAAACAGGTTTGACATACACTTCCACTTATGATTTGACAGGTGCTATGGGAGCCGGTGTAAAAATATATTGGACTGGGGCAACTTTATTTACACCAACACCACCATTAATAACACCACAACAGGTTGCTGCCGGTGGAGTTACTAATATAGTTGCTAACACAAATAATGTAACAAGTCCCGGTGAATGGACAAATACAAACGCACCTGCAATCCAAACGGAATTGCCATCACAACCATCACAACAAGATTCAGCAAACCAACCACCACAAGATAATTCAAAAAAAATATTAATAGTTGGAGATTCTATAACAGTAGATGCGGGATATACTTGGTCTAGTTTATATAAAAAATTACAAAAAGATAAACAAGTTGAAATTTTAGCAAAAACTGGAGAACAACTTACCACATGGATGCAACCACAATTAGAACTAAAATTGAAAAGTAATAAATACGATAAAGTTTACATTTATGGTGGTGTCAACGATTGTTATTCTGGTAAAAAAACTTCACAAATTTTATCTACTTTACAAAATATGGTAGATAGTATAATTACAAATGGTGGAAAAGCAGTAGTAATAACAGGTTATGATGCGGAGAAAGATATGGGAGATAATTCAACAAAACCAACTAATTATGTAAAAACTAAAGCGGAGATGGAACAACTTTTGACAGAATATAGAATTTTTCAAAAATCAATCAATAATATAAAAAACGCAACAATAGTTCCAAAAATTTCCATAGGAGTTTTGTTAGATGGATTTCATCCAACGGGTGGACAACCTAAAAAATTGTATGAACATATATCAAAATATTAATAAATGTCAAAACTTACTCCAAATAATAAATGTGAAATATTAATAAACGATTTTATAGGTTTAGCAAAAGCACATTTACTAACTTTAAAAGGACAGGCTTTATGTACAACTACAACCGTAGCTGGTGTAGTAGTACCAAGTTTAGCAAACTGGTCAGGATATTTTTGTGAGCCAGAAACACCTGGAGAAGTAACAACATTACGAGATCCTGTACCAACGAGATTTGAAGGGGTTACGGATTTGGATATAGTTGAGATTGAATATTATAAAGATGATATAAAACAAGTTTACGCAGAATCTTATCCAAGCGAAGTGATAAGTGCACCAACTTTTGGTAGTGTTAAAACATTAAATTCTGCAAATACACCTAATACATCTTACGTTGCCGCTGGTATTGATGCTAGAAGGATTGCGGAAGGTTATTTAGGTACACAAATGACTGATACTGATTTTAATAACTTAATTGCTGCTATTTTTGCAGAATCTGGTAGAAATCAGACCGAAGAAGCACATGTTGCGGCTGTTATATTAAATAGAACAAGAAAAAAATATAGAAATGGGAATTCGGTCACAGATATATTATATCAGCCAGTACAATTTGAAGCAGTTACAGGGAGCCCAAGAAACGGATGGAGACCATCTCAAAATTTTCTTAATGGACCACCAAGAAGAAATGAAGTATCAATTTATGGTGCCATTGTGAATATTTTATCTTCTGTAAATAAAGATATAATTAAATTTACATCAAATAATGATTGTTTATATGTTCAATGTAATGCACCACAAAGTGGAGAAAAAGATATAAAATATATAAATGGTAAAGTAAATGAGTTATATGGTAGAGATTATGATTATTTACTTTCTTTAAGAAAAACACCCGGCTCAATTGTAGTAGGAAGTAGTATTTTTAGTAAATAAATTATGTAAAATCAAAAATAATCAATACAAATATTTATAATCACAAAGAATAGCAATATATGAATACAGATAAACTTTTAGAAGCTATACAAATTCTAGTAAAAGAGGAAGTTAAAAAACAACTATCAACTGTATTAAAAGAGGTTGTTAAATCAGAATTAAAGAAAACACTTTCTGAGCAAAAACGTCCTAAAAATACAGGTTTGAGTATGGCTAAAGCTATTTTAGGTGAAGATGAACCTAAAATAGTTGAACAAAAAACTTATACTAAAAACCCAATGATTAATCAAATCCTTAACGAAACTAAAGCCGCAATATCATCTGATGGTGGTTACAGAACAATGAATTTTGGAACAAATGATATGGGTTCAATTGTAGGTAGAACAGCGATGGCTGAAAAAATGGGTTATGGTGAATTTGCCGGAGGTGGACCTCAGAAGACTGGATTAGGTGTACAAACCGGTGTAGTTGGATTGGATAATGCATTGAATAGAGATTATTCAGAGCTTGTAAAAAGATTTAAAAGGTAATGGCTGTTGTAATTGGGCAATATATAGTAACCGGTAATAACAAAACTATAAGAGATTACGCTTACGGTATGAAATATCCATATGTAATGAGTAATAATACATTTGAACTGGCATATGATAATCTTACGGCCTTAAAATCAAATCTCACAAATTTATTATCTACAAAAAGAGGTGAAAGATTGATTCAACCACTTTTTGGAACTAATTTACACACTTTTATTTTTGAACATCAGAGCGATGAATTAAATGAAAAAATTTTTAAAGAAATAGAAAGTACCGTAGCATTTTGGATTCCCCAAGTTTCAATACAACAAATAGAACTATCCTCATCACAGGATCAATTAGATAAAGGAATTTATGAAATAAAGATAGTATTTCAGGCAGATTTTAATAATGAGTTATTTGATGTAGATTTTAAAGTAAGAGCTTAATATATGGCAATAAATGTTGTAAATAAAAATTTTAAAAATAGAGGTAAAGATGTAAAATATCTTAATAAAGATTTTACATCTTTTAAAAATAACTTAATAGAATATACAAGAACTTATTTTCCTAAAACCGCTAATGATTTTAGTGAAGCTTCACCGGGTACTATGTTTTTGGAAATGGCCGCCTATGTAGGAGATGTTTTAGCATATTATATAGATGATACATTTAAACAATCATTAATGTTATATGCAGATGATACACAAAGTGTCATTCCTCTTGCTAAATTTTTAGGATATAAACCAAAAATAACATCACCTGCAATTACAAAATTATCTGTTTATCAGTTAGTACCTGCTTTAAACAATGAGCCAGATGAAAAATATTATTTACGAATTAAATCCGGATTACAATGTGCATCATCGAACGGTGTGAATTTTATTGCAACCGATGTTATAGATTTTTCTTTAGAAACCGATAGAGAAATAAGTGTTTATCAAAGAGATGCGATAACGGGTGAGCCTACATTCTTTTTAATAAAAAAATATGTTGATGCTATCTCTGCAAATGAAGTAGAAAAAACAATTGAATTTGGTGCGTATTCTGCATATCAATCAATTCTTCTTACAGAAACAAATATTATACAAATTTACGATTGTAGAGATTCAAACAATAATAAATGGTATGAGGTCTCAAACCTAGCACAGGAGATGGTATTTATTGAACATGCAAATATTGAATCAAAAGATCCAGATTTGTATCAATTTAAATCAACTGTACCATATATTTTAAAAACAATTAAAACACCAAGAAGGTTTACAACAAATATTAACTTAGATGGTACTACAACAATTCAATTTGGTGCGGGTGACCCGTCCGCATCTGATGAATTATTAATTCCAAATTTGAAAAATGTAGGATTAGGATTACCAAATTCAATTAATAGATTAGAAGAATCATTTGACCCAACAAATTTTTTAAAAACAAAAACATACGGAACATCTCCTGCAAATACAACTATGACTGTAAAATATTTAGTTGGTGGTGGAGTTGAATCAAATGTATCAGCAAACACAATTACAACTATTAATAGAATTGAATTTGATGAAGACACTTCAATATTTACAAATAATGCACAATTATCTTTGTACATAAAAATGAAAAACTCAGTAGCGGTTGATAATGATATTCCTGCTTCTGGAGGAAGAAGTGGTGAAACATTAGAAGAAATTAGACAAAACGCTTTAGCAAATTTTAGCTCTCAAAATAGAGCAGTAACCGCAAAAGATTATCAAGTTAGGGTACTATCAATGCCAACAAAATACGGATCAGTAGCCAAAGCATATGCAACTGCAGATGGTACTTTGGATAATAATTCACCTTCATCAATATTAGCATCACCAAATAATCTTCAGGAATTTACTGATTTAGTTATGAGTTTTATAAATCAGCCCGATGGAAGTGAAGCTACCACAGAAATTGTGAAACAAGATATCACAAAATTTTTAATTGGAAAAACTTCAAATGAAAATGAAAAAAATAATCCGTTTGCAATTAATCTTTATTTACTAACATATGATATAAATGGCAATCTTATTGGTTTAAATAATAATAGAGCAATTAAAGAAAATATAAAGACATATCTTAATGAATATAAGATGTTGACTGATGGTATAAATATTTTAGATGGATTTGTAATAAATATAGGATTAGAATTTGATATTATTTGTTATGATTCTTATAATAAAAGTGAAGTTTTAATTAATTGTATAAATGAGTTTAAAGAATATTTTTTAATTGATAATTGGACCTTTAATCAAACAATTAATTTAAGTGAATTAGAACTCTTAATTGCAAACGTAGAAGGAGTACAATCAGTTCCTATGTTAAAAGTTACTAATAAGTGTGGTGAAGGATATGCACCACATTCGTATAATATTGATGCGGCTACAAAAGACAAAATTGTATATCCATCTTTAGACCCATCTGTATTTGAGATAAAATATCCAGATAAAGATATAAAAGGAAGGGTAAGATAATGGCATATTATTTTTTAACAGCATCAAAAGATGCAGCGATATATCTTCAACAACCAAACCAAAACACTGGATTGGATGAAGTATTAGAAATAAGTAAAATTTATTATGGAAACATCAAAGATGTATCTAGAGCTCTAATAAAATTTGAAAATGGATTTGTTTCAAAATCATTATCAAATGGTAGTATGACATTAACTGAAGCAACTTTAATTTTAAGAGAAACTAAAAGTGAAGAAATTCCATTAAAATACTCATTATATGCATATGCAATATCTCAGAGTTGGGAAATGGGTATAGGGACTAGATTTGATGGAGTAACAACGCAAGGTGTAACATGGAATTATAGAGAAGGGGATTCAAACTTAGATTGGTTGCCTATCGGAAGTTTTACAGGAATTTCAACCGGCTCATCACAAGGAGAAGGTGGAGTATGGTATTCAAGCCCATTAGCATATCAGGCATTTGATTATCAGACTGCAGATATTTACATGGATGTAAAATCTTTATTAAAGGATTGGAATAGTGGTTCAATAAAAAATGAAGGATTTATTATAAAGCATTCATCGGAAGCAGAAAATGATACAAACGATTATGGAATAGTAAAAGTATTTAGTAAGGAAACAAACACAATATATCAGCCAAAAATAAGAATAGGTTGGAATGACCAAATATTTAGTACCGGTTCTTTATCAGCACTAACAGAAAACGATATAAAAGTTTTTGTAAAAAATTTTAAAAAAGAATACAAAGGTGGAACTTCTCCAAAAATTAGAGTTTGTGGTAGAGAACTATTCCCATTAAAAACTTTTTCAAATTCTTTTGCATATAATACTGTAAAATATTTACCAACAGCATCCTATTATCAAATTAAAGATTTAAATTCGGAAGATATTATAATTCCTTTTGGTGAATATTCAAAATTGAGTTGTGATGAGAATGGAAATTATTTTAATTTAAATCTTTCTAATTGGGAAGTTAATAGGGTTTATAAAATAGAATTTAAAATTGATAGAGGGAATTCCAATATTCAGTATTTCGATGATGATATTACCTTTACGGTTTTAAAAGATTAATATGAGAAATACCGGATTAAAAAATGAGGAAAAAGTAAGTGAATTACTAATTAGTGGTTCTTTGGCTATTAAGACCAAAAATAATTCGGGTGTCCATATATTTGAAGAAAAAAATTTGGAAGCAGGTATTATTTCTGCAAAATTAACTAAAGCAAGTTATAATGAAACAGAAATTTTAAAATCAATTGATACAACAATTATAGAGTTATTACCAATTGAACCACCACCACTTGATGATACAGTTCCTCGACCTATTTACAATGAAGCTACACAATCAATAATTGATTTAACTGAAGAGGTTACTCGTTTAAACGAATTGGTTTTAGATTTAACCGCAAAAGTATCGGAATTAGAATTAATTACTCAAAGTTTAAAAATTGAACTTGATAATTCAAATCTTAATGTTGCTCAAGCGCAAAATAATGCTGCTCAAATTGGACTCAGAGTTGAATCATCGGTTGTAGACCTATCAAATGCAATTCAAAAAGCAACAAGCGAAGCTATACAAAGAGTTTCTTTATCAGCAAGAATAGCATCATTAGAAGAACAAAATAGACAATTCAGAGAAACATTAGAAGGAAAAGAAGCAAAATTGGCAGAAGGTGCAAAGGTTGGTATGGATTTTTCAATAAAAGTTATTAATAAAGGAAGTGAAACGATTCCAGAAGATTTAGCATTCAATGGTAGAGCTAAAGATGATGGTAGAGGTAAATGGTTAAAAGGTCCTGATGTGGAATTCTATAACTTTACAGAAGAAAAAATTGAAATATCTATGACGCAGGATGGTGCTACAAAAGGTACAATAGAAGATATAGGAAAAATGACTCTACAAGGTAAAGAAAGAAAAACTATAAAATTAAAGACTATTGATAAAAAAGTGGATGGATTAAAACCAAGTGCGGGTGGTACTAGTAGAGACCAGGCTCATAAAGGTACATTAATATTTAAATCACCAACATCAAGTGTAACTTTAAGTTTTGTAATACAAAAACAAAGAGGAACTAAATTTGACCCATAATGGCTATTAAAACATTTAAAGAAATACTTCGAAACAAAGGGTATAGAATAAATTCAGAAGATAGAAATATTTTTGAAGAATCCGATATACAAGCTTTTTTTGGAATAAGCAATAATGATTGTATAGAATTTGTTTTATATGATGCGAATGATAATCAATTGACTCAAAAAAATTTTGGTCTTGTAAGATATATTCCATTGACTAACGAAAATATTTCTGATTATTTTTTATTAGCAGAAGGAACTGTTTTTCAAAAATATAAATTCCCATCAGAATATTTTATTGATGTAAATAGATTAGTAAAGGAAGCTGGTTATGATATTGGTATATTTAAAACACAAATTACACTTATAAATAAAAGATTAGGGAGTGAAAAAAATTTTGATAAAGTTTGGATACAAGAAATATCTCCATCAAGAACTGAAATAAGAGTTCTACCACACAAAAAAGGTTTGGAACAATATTCCGAACTTCCATACCAATATAATGCATTTGTAAATGATTTAGATTTTAGAGATGATGTTATTAGAAATACCTTTGAATATATTGAACAAATGAACCCAAATGTAATCAGTTCATTTCTAAAAAATAAATATTCCGAAAATTGGGTGCAAAAAATGACACAGGAATATAACCTTAAAAATATTGATTTATTTGCAACGCAAATATATAATAAATTTTTAGAATCTTTGATATACGAATTTACAAATAGGATTTCAGATGTAAACGATTTAAATTATGGTAAACCTAAAAAAACTTCACCTTCAGTAACACTTTCTAAGAATGATGTAAAAAATATATGTGAAAAATTACTTGTAAATACAATAAATAAATTACTTTTAATTCCTAATGTATCATTTGGCTCTATTAGCAATGAAAAGATTGAAAGTATAGATGAAGTTCAAAAAATACTTAAAACAAAAACATCGGATGTAATTATAGATGTACAAAAACCTGTTGTACAAGAAATAATTCATAGTTCACCACCCAAACCAGCTGTTGAGTTGGTAAAAGAAAAAAAACTCAAAGATGTTTTATTAGATGTTATTAAAGATGATATTATAATTACAAAAGAAGATATAATTCCCGCTGATGAAATAGGCATTGTTCCTAAGTTAGAACCTGGAAATGATACTATTATTGAATCAAAAAAATTTTTAGCATCTCAAGGAGATATTATAAAAAATCGTAGAGATAGCATCTTAGGTATAGATACTGGTGAAATTGTTGATTATGGTAAAAGAGAAATAGTAGAATAAAATATTTACTTTAAATGGCAAAGAGAAAATTCACAAAGGGAAAATTATTAATTGAAGATAAAATTGAACAAATTGATGAAACAATTAAGGTTCAGCTAGAAGAAAATGTAAAACTTTTAGCTGATGACCTCAAGCCTGTGGATGCTATAGTCTTGGCCGATGGGAAAATAGGTATTTTAAATAACAATAATGATATAGTACCAATTGGTGGGACAGATACCGAAAATACTATTAATCAAGAAAGTCAGATAGTTTTATTACTAAGTTCTAATGAACAAAAAAATTCTATCATAATAAATGGAGAGAATATTTTTAAATCAACACCATCAAAATTATCCTACACTTTAAGTGATGTTATAAAAGCAGGGCAAATAATAATTAATTGCGAAAAAAATGATATACAAGCTAATGACGGATATAGAATTACAGTAGTCCAAAATCCAAATTTTGATGATAATAGTTTTAATGATTATAAACCTATTGTAAAAAATATTGATGGTGAAATAAGTTTGGAAGCAGATAGTAAAAAAAGAATTTTCACAAAAACTCCACCTTATATTTTTAAAATTGAATCGTTTTTAGATGGAGCATTTGTAAATTCTGATTTAACCGATTCCACAAATGTAAGAGAACTAAATTTTACATTTCCAAAAAATAATCCAAAGGATGTTGTTCCAATTGATATTACAACAAGTATATTAACAATTAATGTAAGTGGTCCTAAAGGGGCAGTATTATTAGAGAGAATTATTAAAGAATTTGAAAAAAAACCAACTGAAACTATTTTATTAGAAGCAGAAAACACTCCAATTGTAGTAGAAACTGGAATAGAATTTAACGTTTTAAGCGCAAACACATCTCTTTATAGGATAAAAAGTATAGATTATATTCCTGAAAATGGAAAAACCAATCCGATAATTTCAGAAAAAAATGAAAATATTTCATATAGGTTTTTAGTAGAAAAAAATTCTATTTTAAATATTATAGTTGAGGAAATTAAAACTGTTGATATCATTATACCATCTATATCTTTGGTCTCATCTGAAAAGTTTTTAAAATACAATATTAATAGTAAAGCGGATTTGCCGTTGGCAATAAACGTATCTAATACTATCACATCAATTACTACTTTAATAAAAGATAAAACTTTTAATTTTACAAAATCAACCGATTCACAAAAAGATTTGGTTGTAATTTTACCCGCATCCGCATTTGATACTCTTGGTTCATATAGAGTTGTATTGATACCAAAAAATAATACTTTAGAAGGAGATAAATTAGAAATTACGATTAATGTTGTTGATGAAACATTCGTTGGAGTTCCTGATATTAGAAATATTACTTATCCTAAAAAAATTATTGGTCCTGATTATTCCGGTACAAATGTTGATTTTGAAATTTCTTATGAATCTGTTGATTGTGATTATGTACAAATTTATGTAAATGATTCAAAAGGATTTTTTAAAGAAAAAGCAAATGGGGTTGTTAAATTTAATTTTCAAAAATTAATTGAGTATGTAAATTATAATGTAGCAGCAAATGAAAAAGAGATTAGTTTATTTTTAAAATTAGTACCTTTTAATATTAGTGGTGATGAAAAAATTCAAGGTAGAGAAGAATTTATAACAATTTCTTTAGAAAAAAGCCAGTTAGAAATTCCAAGATCAGTAGCAATTAATAGATTAGCGGAAGGTTTTATAAATCAATTGAGTGAAAAAATTTTAAATCAAGAATGCTCAAAATATCTTACTCATTTATTACATTTAGAAAACGGTGATAATAAAGTAATAACTACCTGGTTAGGAGATAGAGGAACTATAATTTATAAATTATACGAACCATTAGACACATCTATACAACCAAATCAAGAAATATGGGTGTCAAAAGTAATATCCACTCCTATAATAGAAACTATAACAATAGTTGGGGAGGATAAACCGGTTTGTAATACATTAAAAGGCCCAAATTTTTCTTTATTACCAGATAATGGAATTGAATACCGAATATATGATGAACTTTTATCAAGTGGTTCTGTAAGTTCTAATTCTCTCATAACTAATTTTGCAAATAAAAATGGTATTGATTCATCAAAAATTATAATACCTTATACATCAGGCTCAGAATATGTTTTTGAAAATTTTGTAAATTTCAGTTCAGCAACAGAAAGGTCTGCAAACTTTTTCTATAAAGTTAAATTATTAGAATTTTATGAAACAAAAATATTAGAACTATCAACCGGTTCTATAAGTCAAAATAATGAAAAGAAAAAATTTGAAAATAAAATTTTAGAGATAAAAACAAATTTTGATGGATTTGAAAAGCACCTATATTATTCATCAGGTAGTTTGGTGTATCCAAAAACAAATCCATCTTCTTCAGTTTTATTAAATACTACTTCATCACTCGTTAAAAATTGGTTTGATGAATTGATGGATAAATCGCAAAATTTTGATAAGTACAATCCAAATAAATTATCAAATAATATTCCAGAATATATAATTGAATCAGAAGATAATAAAGAATTTGTTTTGTTTATGGATATGTTAGGACAACATTTTGACGTGTTGTGGTTGCATATTAAATCTCTTTCTAAATCAAAAGAAATTTTCGAAAATTCTAATATTGGTATTTCTAATGATATGGTTATACATGTATTAGAATCATTTGGTTGGAAAGCAAGAAGAGCGTATGATTCACAATTTTTATGGGAATATGTATTCGGACAATATCAGGATGGAACTCAAAAATATAGTAAATCTTTAAAAGTAGCAAATGAAGAAGTTTGGAGAAGAATATTGAATAATCTTCCATATTTGTTAAAACATAAAGGTACTGCCAGAGCAATGAAAGCAATTATGGCTTGTTATGGTGTTCCTCAATCTATGTTGACAATAATGGAGTTTGGAGGGCCACAGGATCCAACAAAAGGAAATAATACACAATTTACATTTGATGATAGAACTGCGGCATATTATATGAGTGGAAGTTCAACTATCAAAGTACCGTGGGTGAGTTCATCTTTGACAACTGATTATCCAAATTGTATTGAAATTAGAATAAAGCCTGATAGTCTACCAAATACAAAATATACAATTTTATCTGGTAGTGAGTGGACTTTAGATTTAGTTCAAACCACTGGTTCATTTGGAAAATTAGAATTTAATTTTGGGGGAAATGATGCATTAAGTCCATATTTTGTTGATTCATTTATAAGTGCATCTGTAACAACTGTTTATTATCTTGACCCTTTGTATCCAATATATGCGTTTGGACCGGATTTAAAAACAGGAAGTTTAGAATTTCCTATTTCAACTGAATATTATTCAAATATTGCAGTAAACAGATATAACTATGCGGGTTCATCATCTTTATTTGAAATTTGGTTTGCAACTTCTGATGGACAACGAATTATTACATCGGTTAGTTCATCTATTCTTTATAATGATACCCAATGGAGTAGCGGTTCATATTTACATATTGGAGGAAATGGTTATCAAGGAAATGTTGATGAATTTCGTTTATGGACTGCACCATTACAAAGAAGTAAGTTTGAAAATCATACGTTATTTCCAGATGCAATAAATGGCAATCACATATCAGCATCTACAACAGATTTATTATTTCGCTTGGATTTTGAATATCCAAAAGATAGAAATGTTGACCAATTTATTAAAAACGTTGCGATTAATAAATCTTATGGCCATCAATCGGCAACAGCGAGTATTGCATATAGTGCACCAAATTATCCGTATCAATATACACCTTATGATAGAACGGTAACTGCAATAGTACCATCTATGGGATTTGGATATTCAAATAAAATTCGTTTTGAATCCGCATCATTGGTTACTGACCTTTCTTATAAAACCAGAGCAACTAAAAAATCTTTTGACCAAGCCCCTATTGATTCATCTCGTTTGGGATTATTTTTCTCTCCAATTAAAGAGTTGAATATGGATATACTAAAGGCTTTTGGTGATTTTAATATTGATAATTTTATAGGAGACCCTAGTGATGAATATAAAAGTGAATATCGTTCCTTATCACAACTTAGAAATTATTATTTTGAAAGATATCTGAATAGCGAAAGTGGTAGAGACATTTATGAATATATTCAGTTAGTAAGATATATAGATAAATCTTTATTTGATGTATTGGTAGATTTAGCTCCTGCAAGAGCTAAAGTTGCAAAGGGGTTATTAATAGAACCACACTTTTTAGAAAGAAATAAAACTCAATGGGATAGGCCAAAATCGGAAAGGAATGACCATCATACTTTAATTTCTATGATGGATACAAATGAAATAGAATTATCATACGATGTAAAAGAAGGTGAACTAAATGAACAAGAATTGACAACACTAAACGGTGAATTACCATCGTATAATTCTCATATCAATAATGAAGATGTTTATAATTTAATTGGTACAAATCCAAACTATAATGGTGAAATAGATTATGATTTTAATAATTTATTAGAATCAACCCCACTTTTTTATGATACGATTATACAGGCGATTGAGACTGGAAGTATTGCGATTACTGAAATAGATGTATTTAGTTCTACGCAAATT
>Ga0194130_10005705_pt1 | contig 14805 bp, 15 predicted proteins | sample TA2KigsurfametaG_FD_160084 | JGI IMG/M metagenome (GOLD analysis project Ga0194130, IMG submission 160084) | Freshwater microbial communities from Lake Tanganyika, Tanzania - TA2015050 Kigoma 12 surface | ecosystem: Environmental > Aquatic > Freshwater > Lake | place: Tanzania: Lake Tanganyika... | reverse complement strand
CAAATAGGCGGATGGAATGTAAATGGAGTTCTGGGTAGGGGTGTAAAAGGCGTTCACAATGTAGGACTGGTACCCCACCAGTTTGAACACTTTCCAGTCAATCAGCGGAATGTCAATCACTGGTTTCCCGTCCAGCTTGGTGCACTCTTTCGCGCGCCATATTGACAGAAGCTCCAAATTATACCACGGGTCGTCTTCCGTGTAATCCAGTAACGCGTCTTCTCGCATTTTTTCTGGTGTCCCAATAATCAGCTTCATATGCTTTAACTTTAATAGCGCATATTTTTTCGTCTTTGGAGACAGCCACGTGTTACGCTTAATAATACGGGTAAACACGAGCTTCATATCTTCCGCCATATTGCGCATATACTTGACATAATGCGGTTTGTTGTTTTTGCGCACGTATTCGTTCGTAATCAGCGTGTTAAAGCACGCCGACACACCAAACACGGGGAATAACTCGCGAGGGAAGATGACGCTTTGCCCAGACAGGAGCTCCTCGTTAAAGTGGAAATGGATTTCTCTCCAGTCCTTGTGGAAACGAATCAGCTGTCTGTAATAAAGGAACAACCAATACGTTCTCCACTTGGGGGTGGTCCAGTTCGCTTTTAATAGTTCCATCGTGCAAAACAGATGGTTCAAGTTGGTCACGACAATCTTATCTGGCACTTCGGTATATCCAACGTGCTTTGCAAAGGCGGCCCAGTCAAACCCATACTTGGCCTTGGCATCGTGCGCGGACACGAGATTGTAATAACTCTCCATATCCACCTTTAATTTTGTGCAGTCCATTGCATCCAGGAGCTCTCTTTCCACCTCAAACACGTGACGAGGATTTAACCCGTGATTTTTCCCCAAACATACTTCAAAAATATCTTCCACATATTTCATAAACTTGGAACGCACCATCTTACTGTATGTGGTTTGCATGTCGGCATCTTCAAAATACAGATTGTAGTCATACAGGGACAACTGGCCGGGCACAATGTAAATACTGTATATAGAGGAGTTTTTTTCATCGGCTTGAATACCCCACACAATCGGGCACCCCCACGACACCACCTCGTTCAAGTTGATATGGGCTAAAAAGGCGATTAAATCATTGGATTGAATAAACCCGTCAATGGTGTTCATTATTTTGCGCACATTTTCTTTTACCGTGCGAGGCTCCAACCTCTTAAAAGATTGATACACATTGGACAGCTGCTTGGCCACTTTGTTCGTCGGAGCCTCTTTGATAAACTCTTCGGCGATGCTGATTAAATCACGATACACATTGTCTTGCGCAATGCGGAAATTATCCACTTGCACATAATACTTTTTTTCTTTTTTCAAGTAATCATTCTGCTCTTGTATCCACTTATAATTGATATACGTGTAGTAATCACTACGCGCGTTAATCTTTGTGGGGGAAAACGGTATCCTAAACATACGAATCAGCGTGTTTTGGTATTTTTCGTTGGTTTTTTGCAAACTATACCTAAATGATTTCTCATATTCTTTTTCCCAGCTGGGTGGGATAGTCATAGATTGCGAATTTCCCTTGCAAATCTCGTTAATATCACCGATTGGGGAAGTCGCACGCAACTTACGTGTATGCGGAGTCCTCCGTTGTGACTTTTTATTTGCTCGCGCGGTTTTCACCATTGATATTATATAATGATATTATTTCGTCTAGGGTTGGTCCTATGTCTTCTTTGTTATGGATTTATCGGGTGGCTTTTATGAAAACTTTTCTCCCACTTTATCCAAATACTCTTTGTTGTATACTAAATTACCCGAAGGCTTATAGCTCTGTATTGGCGTAAACCGTTTATTATTTTTACTGCTTGCGCCATTTGACTCTTGATTATCTCCGCGATTGCTTTTGATGTTAAACATAAGGTCATTCGGGTTATCCGGTTCATCCGACACCCCTTCATCGTATTCTATGGAGCCCTTTTTCTCCGACACGCGGTTTCCATACTCGTCTACTATAATCCCCGTCTTCTTTTTCAACTCGCTGCGCACATAGGAAGGAACAAAATGCTTCCAAGTAATAAACAGGGTGTTTGGGTGCACATACCTCACTAAAAACCCGTTGGACTTTAATTTATCTAATACATAGGCAATACAACCCGCCTGGTCATATTTTGGAACCCCAATTATAATTTCTGGAATCACATACCAACAGCACATATCGCTTGGGTGTTGCTTGGAGGTGAGACGGATACGCGTATGTATTCGGTTTAAAATCTTGTTAAATAACACCATCTTGTTCATATCGGTTTGCTGTTTTTTTTCATACAGCTCGTCTATGTTTATTTTTTCTGTAAAATTGTCAAAGTTTTCCAGGTCAAAAATGTTTGTCATTTTATATTATTCTTATAACAATAATACAAAAAAAAAGAATGGAACTACCGTAATTCATCCGTAAATCAAATAATATAAAAACTCTTACCTCCATATAATATATCATATTGAATGCCGATTAAACATCTTGTATTTTGCGGAGGAGCGCATTCGGTTTGTCGCACAGTGGGCGCCTTATACGAGTTGGAAGAAAAACAAGTATGGAAACGAGAAAATATCCAAACCATATACGGGACCAGTGCCGGTGGAATGCTTGGCGTATTCGTGTGCCTTGGTTTTGATAGAGATACGCTCCAAAATTATTTGGTCGAGCGAAAATGGCACAAGTCGTTCAAGCTGTCCGCCGAGCAGTTTTTGGATGCGTTTAATAAAAAAGGCATCATTGGGGACGAGTTTTCCGAAATCATTTTTAAACCGCTTCTCTTGTCAAAAGGTCTCCCTCTTCAGACGACTATGAAAGAGCTGTATGAGTTTTCTCATATTGAATTGCATATGTTCGCGTTAGAACTAAATAACTACGTAGTGGAAGATATTTCTTATAAAACACACCCCGATTTGCCTGTGCTAGATGCCGTGTTGATGACTTGTGCAGTGACCCCGTTAATTGCACCCGTTTTTAAAGATGGAAAATGCTATGTAGATGGAGGGTTTATGACAAATTACCCATTGCAATATTGTTTGGACCACGGGCATAAAAAGGAAGAAATCCTTGGGTTCCGATTTAGTTATTTTAATGAAGAACCTTACCCTGTAAAAGAGGCGGAAGAGTCATCGTCTTCAAATGGCAAAAAAACAGTAAACACATTTCATCCTTCCAAACCAATCACCACCGAATCCAATATTTTAGAGTTTATGATTCATTTTATCATAAGGAATGTCATATATATTGGTACCGAGTTCAAACAACCAGAAATCCCTTATGAGGTGATTTGTGATACAATGATGTTGTCTTATGAAATCTTTTCGACGTTTGTAAAAAATCGCGATTACAGAAAATTAATGTTTGACAGTGGTATCTATTATGCGAATGAGTTCTTAAAATATAACCCAAAGTGTATACAAGAGCTAAATCATTGCCCTGAGGAGGTGGGCAAGGAAGAAAAGACCGATTGCTTAGATAAGACTGATTTATAATACCGTGTTTAAGAAGTCCAACATGGTGGACTTGGTTGGTTTGGCATCGTATTCAATGACCTGTCCTTCTTTCACCAACTTAATCGTGGGGTAGCCTTCTATCTTAAACTTTTGAATTAGGTTTTCAATTTCTGGTGTTTCCTCCGTGCAGTTGAGCTCGGTAAAAATTACTCTATACCCGTTAATGTTTGCGTTGCTGTATTCTGCTTTTAACTCGTCCCACTCGGGCTTGGCAGTCTTGCAATGGGGGCACCAATCTACGTGGAAAAACATTAGCTCGGCTTCTCGGGATGCGGGCTGGGAACCATCGGCGAGATTCTCCACCACGTCGTCGCTCGTCTTTTTCACATAATCTAAATAAAAATACACGCCTGCTACAATGATTAAGATAGCAATCGCCCCTAAAATATATAACCCATAGGTAGACATAAAGCTGTTATTTGTGGTTGGCATAAGCCCTTTTAAAAATGATTCTCCATTCACACTGTTCATAATATATAATATAACATTTTTATAATATATATTGAACGAAGGAAGAGGGTTGTGACCAATTTACTAAAAGAACCTAAAACAAACTTGCGACATTATTAGTAGTAGTATTCGTTAACGATTTCTTCCTTGTAATGATGCACAGAACAAAAAATGGTCAACTCGTGGAAATCAATAAGATGAACTTTAAAAATGACGTGGCTTGTTTCACCAAGATTGCCGAATTAAAACAGCAAGTGCTGGATTCCTTGTCTGAAATACAATTTAATGTGTATACTGCCGAACCCGTTCCAAAATCCGTAAAGCTTGGAACTAAAGATAAAATAGACAAAATAGACTAACCAGCGTAAACAATTGTTTAATAGTATTGCGATGTGCTTCCATATTGACTTGTAGACTGCCCGTATGTAGATGTGTTGTTTGAACTGATTACCCCATATAAGCTTTTGAATACCGAATATAACAAAAAGGCCAGCAACAAAGTGAATATGTACCCATATATCACGTTTATTTTTGCTTCATTAAAGTCAAAACGGAGAAAGTCCACGTCAAACACTTTCTTGCAAAAAGAGGTGTGCAATACATTCGCATAAATGATATACATCAGCAACAGAATAATCACAACTCTTCCTAAAACTGCCGGAAAGATGATATTATTTAACGGCGTAAATATAAACAATATAATTAACCCGCCTGCAACCCCTGTTAAGGTGCTTAACCATTTTGTTGTATCGGCGCATTGCTGAGCAAGCCCAGAATCGGTTATCTCATCCATACATATTGTATTTATTATTTATTTTTTATTTTTGCTCTGGCGTGGTTACTCTACATCTACTGGCTTCAAACTTTTTATACATTTTTTATCCATCTGGAAGGTCTCTTGCTTTTCTTCCTGTGGGACAATCTTAATGATGCATTTTGATTTTTTCCCATACAATGGCACGGTGCATCCCTTTTCTTTTTCTTTCCCTGCGGCCACCCTCTTAAAATCAAATATGGTTGGCTTTTCCTGCGTGCATCTTGCTCTAAAGTTTTCATAACGGTCTCTGACTTCGCAGTAAGTTAGGTGCACCTTCTTTTTTAACATTTTGTTCACTGTCTCGTGCAACTCATACACGTATTTGGAAAACGTCTCCCGATTTTTCATATGGCACTCCTTGATAGGGTTCTTTTTGTAGTTGTTGGCTAGGTTCATTCTACAGTATTTACACGGAAGCACATATTGCAGGCTGACCATAAAGTCCTTGTAGTGTTTCTTGTCTTCTGGGGTTGGGTTTACTGGGTAGTTGAACGACATCGTGTGCAAATAGGACCACATCATTGGACCCCATACCGTCGTCAAAAAACCATCCCCGCTTGCATAATCCTTATTGGTAAATACTCGCTTTCTGGTTTTGTTTGGTTTGATTTGGGTTAACTGCTTGGTCTGCTTTTTTGTAGACATGGTTATTAATATTATATGATATAATTTGTATTGCAAAAATAGTGGGGTGGCGCTACTCAATAGTATGATTTGTTGTATAAAAATAAATCATAATGTGTGTGTGTGTGTGTCCGGGTGGGCTATTCCGAATCCGAAAAATCGCAACTATCCCGATTGCTTGAGGTCTCGCTTGTGCAGTCGCTTGTGGCGTCCGTATCTTCCTCATACTCCCAACCAAATATCTCTTTATAGCAGTCTATATAATCGTGCGCATGTTGCACCGAATAAGAAGACCCGCAATAATATTCTAACGCGTCGTAACAATCGCTCACGTTTTCAAACCCAAATTGGTCGGCCGTCTCGCGCAATCTATTGCATTTTATAAAATAATTTATAATCTCGTAGCTAAAATAGTCCTGGACGCTTTTCAAGTTTCTTTTTTGTCTTATAACTTCTTCCTGTAGTCGCGCATTTTCTCTTACTAAAGAGTCTACTCTTGAACGCAAGCTTTCGTTCTCCTTAATACACGTGGTAGGTTCTTTCGTGCGTATTTTGTACATTTTGCTCTTGCTTTTGTTGTTTATAGTAATTCTATATATTGATATCTTGTGTTCGGTTTATATTATTCTTATTATTGTTATTCTTACACGTGTTCATACCGTTTACATACCGAAGCTGGTGAAATCGCTTAAAGCAGGGACAGGCATCTTTTTGCTATTGAACGCATTGTAATTGGGAACCAGCTTGCAATCATAGGATGGCTCTTCGCATCGTTCGCACGCAGGGCAAGGAGGGATTTTTCCCGCTTTTTCCGAGCAAGGAGGCGCTTGTGGACAAGCAGGGCAGCTGGGGCAAACGGGTGGGACTACCTGGCTTTTTAGTATGTATAAATCTTCGTCCCCTTTTGGGATTTGACTGGCTGGAACACCCGCGGGCTGTTGGGAAGCAGTGAAATGATTGTATGTTTCTTCCTGTTTTACAACTGGTTTGGAAGAACTTGAGGAAGAACTTGACGTAGAACTTAATGGGGGGTTCGGAGCAGATACAGAGGTGGATACAGGGGGTGGTAGAGCTGGTGTTGGGTTCTCTAATCCTTCTTGTGTGCATTTACCTCCTAAATAAGAGCAAGCAAACAAACTGAATAACAATATTAAAAATAACATCAACATTTGGTTTTGCATATTATAATGTATATTGTGAAAATATTTTATGTTTTCCTTTTGTCGTGTGTGGGGCATAACTAAGAAATTGAAACTTTTTTACAAGAAGACACCACACAATAACAAATTAAAAACAACCTTGCAAGCAATACACAACATGGAACACAAAGACAGCACAACTATTATGTATGAGGAGTTTAAGCAAAACTTGGAGAATACTACGAAAAAAACGAGGCGCGCCCCTGTTCAGCATCTATTGAAAACCCAATATATAGAAGACCCCAATGTGTTTGAAATCGGCGTGGACGAAGCAGGTCGGGGACCTCTATTCGGAAGAGTATATAGCGGCGCAGTGATTTTACCTAAAGATGACTCCTTTGACCATTCCCTAATGAAAGACAGTAAAAAGTTTCATTCTAGGAAGAAAATAAACGAAGTGGCCGAATATATTAAATCGCACTCGCTCGCTTGGGGCATCGGCTATTCCACCGAGCAAACCATTGATGACATCAATATTCTTCAAGCGACTCAGCGTTCTATGCATAAAGCCATTGATAATGCGATACAGCAACTGGGCAAAAAGCAAGATTCGCCAAATGATTCCGAACTCTACTTGTTAGTAGATGGCAACTATTTCATCCCTTACAAGGACCCGCGCTCAAAATCCGCATACGTATCCTATACTACAGTAGAAGGAGGAGACAACGCGTATTCTTGCATCGCCGCGGCATCTATTCTAGCCAAAGTCGCGCGCGACGATTATATTGACCAGCTATGCGCCGAAAATCCAGAACTGGATGAATACTACGGCATTGCAAGTAACAAGGGGTATGGTGCCAAACGCCATTTGGACGGAATCAAAGAGCACGGCATCACCATTTGGCACCGACGCAGTTTTGGAATATGCAAAAACTATTAGAGCACCTCACATTCTATTACAACAAATACATATCGCACTACTAAACAACATTATCTTATTGTATAATATAATGTTTCACGAACTTTTATCTGTTATGCTTGGTTTTTTTTCTGGCGCATATGGCGCCTTTTTTGGCACCTCTGGTGGAGCCGCCGTATTGATTTTCGGGCTATTGGCGTTAAGCATTGTCTCAAGTCCCACCATGGTTACTGGAACCATGCTTTTTGTATCTTCCATCCCTCTCGGTTTGGTCGGTCTATACGAATATCATAAAAACAAAAGTGTAGACTATTACATTGGCGCGTTTGTTATTTTAGGTATTATGATGGGCGCCTTTTTGGGCTCCAAATACTCGTTTATAGTAAACAAAAAAATGGGCGAAGATTTTGGTAACAAGTTCAAACACAGTGTCACTGGTGTCATTTATTTATTGTTGAGCGTGTATTACTTTTACACTGGGTTTCACGTATAATCAGGGTGTTTCATTTGTATTTTTAAGCAGAACAAAACTCGCACGCTTCTTCTTCCTCCTCCTCTTCTAAATTGCTCGCGCTATTATTATTGGACGCCGTTTTCTCCGGCTCAATCGTGAACTGCTGTGTCTGGTGCTTGGCTTTTCTTCTCAAGTAGTATATTCCCGTTTTTAACCCTTTTTGCCACGAGTAGAAATGCATCGAGTTCAAAATACCGTAATTCGGGTCCTGAACCCATAGATTCATACTTTGGCTTTGACAAATATAAACACCTCGGTCCGCAGACATATCAATAATGTGTCTCATCGGCATCTCCCATACGATTTTGTATTTGTTTTTCATATGTTCCGATAGCATCGGCAGCTGTTGCACGCTACCTCCGTTCGCAATAATGTTGTTCTTGATTTGCTCTGTCCATTGTCCCGCTTTAATCAAATCATTCAGCAAATATTTGTTTACCACCGTAAACTCCCCCGCCAAAGTCGCGCGCTTGTATATGTTGCTCGTGAACGGCTCAAAGCACTCATTGAAACCCAATATTTGTGACGTGCTTGCTGTGGGCATCGGCGCCACCAGTAACGAGTTTCTTAATCCATATTCCTGAATGCTTGCTTTTAGCTTGTTCCAGTCATACCTATCTTTGGGAGGAGTCACATTCCACATATCAAACTGTAGCTGACCGTAAGACGCAGGCGACCCATCAAAGGAAGAATAGGCTCCAGGGTATTTGCTGATTAGCTCCTCATACAGCACGCTATCTACACTGTTAAAATGGATTTGCATTAGCTCCCCATCCTTTTTATTTTGACCGTTCATGCTTGCTTTCAATATTTGCGTAGTAATGTGCGGGGATATGTATTTTTCGCGCTTGTGGTCCACATTGCACATTTCTTCCTGTATTTTGATGTGACGGTCTTTGGCGATTTCATTGCTTTTTTCTAATGCCGCGTGATAAATGGTTTCAAAAATCAGTTTGTTCACTTCTTTCGCTTGCTCGCTGTGGAATGCAATGTCCATTATCATAAATGCATCCGCCAACCCCTGCACTCCGATTCCAATCGGTCTATGCAACAAATTGCTTCTCTTCGTTTTCTTTGTCGGGTAATAGTTGATGTCAATCACTCGGTTCAAATTGTTTGTCACCACCTTGGTAACACTGTGCAACTTATCGTAATCAAACAGTCCTGTCTTGGCGTCCACAAAAGTAGGGAGCGCAATGCTCGCCAAATTGCACACAGCCGTCTCGTGCTCGTCCGAGTATTCCATTATTTCCGTGCACAAATTGGAGCTCTTAATGGTGCCCAGGTTCTTTTGGTTTGATTTCATATTGGCTGCATCTTTATATAACAAATAGGGCGTTCCCGTTTCCATTTGCGCATCCAGTATTTTATACCACAGGTCGCGCGCAGGTATCGTCTTGTTTCCGTGCCCCTCCTTTTCATATCCTTCATAAAGCTCCTTGAAATCCGCACCATAGGCATCGCTTAATCCAGGGCACTTGTGGGGACACATTAATGTCCAGCTGCCGCCTGCTTTCACGCGCTCCATAAACAAATCGGGAATCCACATTGCGTAAAACAAGTCGCGCGCTTTTATGTTTTCGTCTCCGTGGTTCTTTTTTAACTCTAAAAAGTCCGAAATATCTGCGTGCCACGGCTCTAAATAGATGGCAAACGACCCTTTGCGCTTGGAGCCTTGGTCAATGTATCGCGCCGTATCGTTAAACACCTTTAACATTGGCACAATACCCGTGGAAGAACCATTTGTCCCGCGTATGTGCGTTCCAGTGGCGCGCACGTTGTGAATATGTAGCCCAATTCCGCCTGCCCATTTGGAAATGGATGCGCAGTCGTGTAGCGTATTATAAATGCCATCTAAACTATCGTCCTCCATCGCCAGCAAGTAGCACGAGCTCAGCTGAGGATGGTTTGTTCCTGAATTGAACAGAGTGGGCGTGGCGTGGGTAAAATATTTCAAGGACATCAAATCATACGTTTCTTTCACTGCATCTAGGTTGCTTCCGTGAATCCCAAGCGCCACTCGCAACCACATATACTGAGGACGCTCAATCACCTTTTTGTTCACTTGAAACAAATAGGAGCGCTCTAATGTTTTGAAGCCAAAATAGTCAATCAAATAGTCGCGGTCACTCACTATCATATTGTCTAATGTGTCCGCATTGGATTCAATGATTTTCCATATATCGGTACTAATCAATGGGTAATGGTTGCCTTGGATGTCAACAAAATCATAGAGCTGCTTCATCGTTTGCGAAAAAGAAGAAAGCGTATTCTTTTGGTGGTTGGAAATCAATATGCGCCCCGCAAGCTCGCCGTAATCTGGGTGCTGGGTGGAGAGCGCGGCGCACTGGTCGGCCGTTTCTAAATCAATTTGCGTCGTGCGCATATTGTTGCATAATTTGTCAATCACCTTAATCGCCAATGCGGAATAGTTAATGTTCAAGTTGGCCTCTTCCCCGAGCTTTTGCACGCGCCTTAATATTTTGTCAAAGGAAATCTCCTCTTGGGTGCCGTCTCGCTTGATAACATACATCTTGTTCTTCGCAAAAGAGGTGTCGCTGTTCATCGTTCTTGCTATATTATGAATATTTATTTTTAAGCTTGTTTACTTTACATCTTGAATTGCAATTTCATTCTTGTAATCATATTCAACCCACGATTGGACTACAAATTATAATCCAGGATTATAATATGAAGATAATTGGTAAGATATTTGGTGAGCGGATTTCCAAAATATTATTTAATAGCGGGGATGTGTTTTTACCACCACGCGTAAAGCGCGTCTTAAACACCTATTTGTATAATACCCCAAACAATTCATTCTATATTAACGGGTGGTCCATTGTTCATCTGTTCTCTGGGATACTCTTGGGCTTACTATATTTATTTTTAGGCAAAGAAGAGCCCTCGTTTTATGTGCATTTACTCATTCTTCATACTATATGGGAATTATGGCAAGTGTTTATTGGAATGGCGAAACCCTGGAGACGCACTGGCAACAGCAATCTAATTGATTCTGTGGTGGATACAGGGATGTTTATGATGGGCGCATATGTTGCGTTAAGTGTCTATAATACCGCATTTGAAGCCTTATTTGAACCTGTATCCTTACATCCATAATTACGCATTATTACACAACTATTATTTATTATTTGTATAATGTATATGAAGTTTTCCAGCGTATTTTTAAATATTATTTATGTCCTCTTTGCGTTTATAGTCGCCAGGGTTCTCTTTCACTTTTTGTTCAAACGGTTCTTTGCGTATCGGCGCGGGTCTTGTAAAGAGCCATTTAGCAATCTGCAACCTGGCGCCTATCCGTTGACTGCCGATGTGCCCTTGTTGTATGATACGTTCCCCGTTCGCAATCCTGCTGTCTTCACTAGTGGAACGGCCGATTTGAAAAAATACTCTACTGCGGTAGAGGTCGGCAATTTTGCGCAAACCACCAACAATGCAAAACACCTTGTTAGCCCAGAGGATGGTAGTTGCACTCCTCCTTCCTTTTGTGGTGCGTTATATGAAGACCTGCCCAAACCGAGCTCGGCGGACGTGGAAATACTTGGCCCAGTCCCATTCAAAGACGGCGCGCGCGTAAACTATTACCGCAACGACGAGTATCTGTTGCAACAAAACAATCAAGACAATATGTTATATTAAAGGAAGAAAACGGCGTTTAGGATTGGTTTTTGACTACCGAGACCTCCCCTGTCTCTTTATCCTTTTTAAAGTGGAGTAAGCACCCGCTTGCACCAGGTCGTTTATGTGCGTCCAGTGTAATAATCGGTGCCATCATAATTGTTTTCTTCCCATTTGGGAAAGTCTCTATCTGAAATGGCGGAACATTTGACGCCTCTATTTGGTCTGGCACCGTAGTCGCATCTAATTTATTCACAGTAAAATAGTTCATTATATTTTGGTTTGAAGCGGGGTCGCTTTGGGTTGGTTGCTTTTGCTTTGGCGCGCGATGCGAATACCCGTCGGCGCGCTCTTTCTCAACAATGTCCCATAATTCTTTCAACGCACCAATATTCATTTCAAACCAAGGGCGATTGCGAAGTACAAGTACACAGCTTACTTGCTCCAGCTTCCAGTAGTTATTTTTAATCCATATCATATTTTTTTCCTCTTCATACAGCGTCATCATTTTTTCTTCCCACAAGTCAAACTCTTCTTGACCCATTTGCAAGGGTTTGTGCACGTAGTGCGGACAGTTGTCCGCGTCGTTAAAGTATAGCATCACCCCTTTTAGGCACCCGTCTTTGGACACCAAAAAATCGCCGTCCTCATTGAACTTGGATAGGCTTTCATATTCCATAAACTTGGTCTCCAAAAAATCGCACTCATCCAAATCGCACGTCTCCATTTGGAGTTGCATTTGTATCCAATACTCTTTTTTGGGGATTCCCGTGATTTCTCGGCTGACGGGGTTTTTAATTTCCAACATTCTTCCATAGTTGGGCGAGTCGGGGTCAACAATAATCCCATCGGGTGAGGCGCCCAGGAACGGGTATTCCTCGTGCTGTATGCAACCGAAGTCTTCTACTATAGTGCGGTAGGTTTCCTCGTAATATTTTACCGAAATGGGTTCGTATTTTTGCCCCCAGTGCATTGGCGAGTTCACATTGACGCGCTGCTTCTTGTCGTCGGCCATTTTTAGCGGGAGGCACTTTTCGTATATTAACTGGTTTTTGGAAGACTGAGTGTCAAACGCTTTGTGCGCATTGCTGGCGGTAATTAAATTGTGGCGAAAGGTATACCACTCGGGAGTGCGCTGCGTGGGTTGCGGTTTGGCGCGCAAACAGTCAATTTGCGCACCGATTTTGCGCTTTCTTTCTTCCGCATCTATATTCGGTGGAGCCAACGGTTGTATTAATGTTGTTTGATTTGATTGTTGGACTACACAGATTACCTCTTCGGTCTGAGACCTGGCGGGCATAATCGCGTCAAAGTAATACTGCATCGCGCATTCAATAATTTCTTCCAACGCATCCTCTGCGTCTTCGTCATAACAAAGGTCATTACTAAAGGAGAGCTCCAACAGCTCTTTTAATTCATTACGTAAGGTTTCCTCAAAGTCAGGCTCGCTAACAATGTGCGGACTGCTTTGGATATATTCGTCCAACAGGTGAACCGCCTCTTCAAAAAGGGCCTCTGTCTCATTGTCATTAAAATAGTCCACGTCTTGTGCGATAATAGTGTCAATCTCATTGACTAACGGGACCAAATCATTTATAAAAATATGCATTATATAAATACATATTATTATACTCCTATATCGTTTTGTTTTGTATCGCATTTTAGGGGGAAGACTGCGTTTGTTTTTATAATTATTTTATTTGGTTGGTTATTTAATATGTAGTCATATATTATGACGAGTGGATTTAAAAACGCTAGCGGGGTAGATTTAGATAATATTTTTTCAATAAGAGCAGGAATAGACCCATCTACAAACGTAACAGGTTATGTTACAAGCGATGGTCTGGATTTGGCGTGACGATACTATCCGATACAAGCGGGTATGACGCCGCTTGCTAGCACAGGGTTTAACACACTTGTTTCGGGTGTAAGCACAGATTTATGCAATGTATTTGCACCACCGCCAGTGTGGAATACTGTAGGGTCTGGAGTTGTAACTGGGACAGCTATATATTCTATTTGCGCAGTAGACGCGAGCAATATATACGTTGCAGGTCTATTTACAAATATAGGTGGCGTTGCTGCCACCAATGTAGCCAAATGGAATGGGTCTGCGTGGTCTTCTCTTGGGTTTAGCACAAGTTATCAAAATAATTCGCTTGCTATAAATATAACTGCCATACCAGGGTCAAACGTGTTTGTTTCATACTCAATAAGAAATACTGGAACTGGGAATGACGAACCATATATAAGTATGTATAATGGTTCCTCTTGGACCAATCTTACAGGGGTAATTGCTGCTATGGGTGCAACCACAGCTTCTAGGTTGGTTTATGATATGGTTTTATTAGATACGAATACATTATTTGTGTGTGGCAGCGTATTCTCTACAACGTATGGTCTCGCGAAATATAATGTTAGCACGACTGGGTGGACCCAAATAGGCACTGGGCTAATACAATCTGGGTTCATAGTTGCGCTTAGTTCTATCGCAAAAATTAGTAGCACTCAAATAATTGTTGGTGGAAACTTGTCCACTTCTGGTGGCGCCACTTTGAATGGTATTGGTCTATACAACAATGCAAACTCAACGTGGTCGGTATTTATTGCATCCTTTACATTCAGTCAGATTAATAGTATTTCGGTAGTATCCCCAACCGTTGTGTTTGTAGGGAGTAATTTTGGGTTATTTCGGATAAATGATGCGGGCGATGGTTGGATAAATACAAATGCGACGAATACCTTATCATCCAACTCTGTAAGCGCTGTGTATGCAGTAAATAGCGCAAATGTGTATTTTGCAGGGGCATTTAACACATCGCCATATGTGTACGTTGCAAAATGGACAGGTTCGCTTGCATCCCTTGGAAATGGAGTCACTACAGGTAGCGGCTTGGTAAGTTCCGTCGCAGGGACGGGCACAAGAAATGTGTATTTTGGAGGGACATTCACTTCCGTAAGCAATCTGTCTGGCACACTTTCTGCGTCAAGAATCGCCAAATGGGCGTAACAATTTGGAACCGTCGGGTATTTTATATTATTATTATATATGAACACGTTTAGTTCAATAAATAGTATTGTTGCAAAGCGGTATGCGCCGTTTGTTGCTCCGCCAGTAATATTCCCAACACTGAATACAACTCCGTTGACGACAAACAGTACAAATCTCCAGGCGTGCGCTATGTATCAAAATATT
>Ga0194130_10005704_pt1 | contig 14806 bp, 7 predicted proteins | sample TA2KigsurfametaG_FD_160084 | JGI IMG/M metagenome (GOLD analysis project Ga0194130, IMG submission 160084) | Freshwater microbial communities from Lake Tanganyika, Tanzania - TA2015050 Kigoma 12 surface | ecosystem: Environmental > Aquatic > Freshwater > Lake | place: Tanzania: Lake Tanganyika... | reverse complement strand
CGCTCATTTATCCTCACCAGCTGTTCCCGATTCCAGTCGCCCCAACTAAGAAAAAGGAGAGGGCTCCTTCATGGATCGACAGTACCGATCGCGTCTATCTGATCGAAGATCCTCTGTTTTTCACACAGTACACCTTTCACCGTCAAAAATTGATGCTCCATAGGGCATCAATGCGCAGCTACGCAGACCGCTTGCGAAGTGCCGGGAAAAAAGTCACCTACGTCGAAGCGGCATCACTTAACAAATCGGGTGATATCGCTGCGCAACTTCGCAAAGACAAGATTCAAGGTTGTCGGACCATTGATCCAGACGATGAGTACCTGCGCCGCAGACTCGTTCGAGGGTGCTCCGAAAGTAGGATCGAACTCGAGATGCTCGAGAGCCCTCACTTCCTTACCAGTCGCGCTGAAATCGATCGATTCGTTGACAATAAAAAGAAACTCTTCTTCACGAATTTCTATATCGAACAACGAAAGAGACTCGGGATACTCCTCGATGAGGATGGCAAAGCGGTCGGTGGCAAATGGAGCTTCGATACGGAAAACCGTCGCAAGCTACCTGCGAAAATCATCCCCCCCGAACTCGGATTTCCTGCTCCCGACGTTTATGCCAAAGAGGCTCGAACCTATATCGACGCGAATTTCCCCGATGCCTTAGGCGACTCTCAACCCCTGCTATATCCCCACGATGAAGATGGAGCCCAACGCCATCTTGAGCGATTTATCGACCAACGCTTGGCATTGTTCGGGGATTACGAAGATGCCATTAGTCGTCAATCCGATTTTGTCTTTCACTCGGTATTGACTCCCATGCTCAACATTGGGTTGCTCAACCCTACCGATGTCGTCGCCCGAGCCCTCGAAAAGCATGAGTCGGTGTCCATGAACTCTCTTGAAGGATTCATACGACAAGTCATTGGATGGCGCGAATACATACGTTTGGTCTACCATCATTATGGCGTGCGGCAACGCACTACCAACTACTGGCAACACCATCGGACTTTGCCCAAGTCGTTTTATGATGGAACGACCGGAATCGAGCCTGTCGATCATGCGATCCGAAGGGTCTTGAAATACGGTTATTGCCATCATATCGAGCGATTGATGGTGCTCGGAAACTTTATGCTGCTGTGCGAGTTTTCTCCGGATGCAATCTATCAGTGGTTTATGGAGATGTTTGTTGACGCCTATGATTGGGTCATGGTCCCTAACGTCTATGGAATGAGCCAACATGCAGACGGTGGGATGATCACGACCAAACCCTACATCAGCGGCTCGGCCTATGTATTGAAAATGAGTGACTTCAAGAAAGGAGATTGGTGCACGACCTGGGACGCTCTTTACTGGAATTTCATCGCCAAACACCGCGACTTCTTCAGCTCGAACCCTCGTATGAGTGTGATGACAAGCCAACTGGACCGCATGGGCGATAAACTCCAGCAACATCAGCGTACTGCCGAGGCTTTCTTAAGCCGATTGGATTAACGCAGTAGAAAATATCTCGGGTGAGAGTCCCGAGGGTATTCCAGCATCACACAAACAAAAACCTCGCTCTTCTGCAGGCGAGGTTTTTCACCGTGCTCGTTTGATACTCAACTGCAATACCGAAGGGGTTGCGAGGATCAGGATCTCTCGGTTTACGTTTCGTCGAGGATCTCGACCGCCTTGAATTTTTCACCTTCGAGCATTGACAAACTAGCGCCACCACCTGTGCTAACGTGGGTCACTTGGTCGGCAAACCCGAGCTGTTCAATCGCAGCAGCACTGTCACCACCACCGATAATACTGATCGCATCGCTATCCGCAACGGCCTTAGCGACGGCTTGCGTCCCAGCATCGAACGGCGGCATTTCAAAGACTCCCATCGGTCCATTCCAGACGACCGTCTTGGAACCCTTCACGATCTCCGCGTAACGTTTCGCTGTTTCCGGTCCGATGTCGAGTCCCTCCCAACCGTCAGGAATTTGTCCCGCCGCGACGACTTGTTTGTTGCAGTTTGCATTAAACGCATCACCGCAATGCGTATCGGTTGGCAGAACGAGTTTACCACCACCGCTAGCGATCAACTCTTTGGCTAACTCAACTTTGTCAGGCTCCACTAAACTCTTTCCGGTTTTACCTCCTTGAGCAAGCGAGAAGGTGTACGCCATCGCACCACCGATAAGGACCGAATCGCAAACGGTTAGGAGATTCTTGATGACCTTGATCTTATCACTAACCTTGGCACCACCGAGGATGGCGACGAAAGGACGTTGTGGCTTGGAAATCGTATCACTTAGGTACTGAATTTCTTTCGCGACAAGGAATCCCACCACCTTAGGCTTGTTCCCCATCGCCAACGGTACAGCGACCATCGATGCTTCTTCACGGTGGCAAGTCCCAAACGCGTCGTTGCAATAGATGTCTGCCCACGAAGCGAGCTTTCCAGAGTAGGTTGCTTCGCCATCCTTCTCACCTGGATTGAAGCGAACATTCTCGAGGACTAGTACCTCGCCATCCTTCAAAGCCTTCACTTTGGCTTCAGCATCGGGACCCACTGTATCCTCAGCGAAGTGGACAGGTTTTCCGAGGAGTTCACCCAGGCGGACCGCGGTGGGCCGCAACGTGAACTCAGGCTCTGGACCCTTGCCCTTGGGCCGTCCAAGGTGGCTCATCAGGACGAGTTTTCCCCCTCGTGAGATCACCGACTCGATCGATGGAATTGCCATCCGAATCCGTCGATCATCGGTGATCGCCCCTGAATCGTCTTGAGGGACATTAAAGTCAACTCGCATCAGGACAACTTTACCGCGACATTCAACGTCGGAAATGCTCTTCTTTGCCATCGTTACTTCTCAGAACTGAATGAGGGAACCAACTGGATTGTTCTCGTAGGCCTGCATTATCGAGAGGTTTTGACAAAGCGAAAGGCCTGTCGGATTCGAGTTTTCTAGGATTCACAAGGCACCAGAAATCCCTGCCTCATATTTAGAATCCCCTCTCGAATCGTGGAAAGGGAAAGAATGCTCCGTTATGATCTAGAAATAAAGATCCCAAAATAACGATCCCAAACGCGGCCACTTTCGCAGCCAATGCGTATGACAAAAATTAATCTTGCCTTTTCACTGCGTCGTGTTTCGATGATTCCCGCGATCGCCTCCACCTCTCTGCTTCTAATTCTAGCGTCGCCAATGCATGCGATCGGGATGCCTAGCCAGGCTACTTGTGAGTCTCCCCAAAATCCCCCTCCAAGCGATGCAGCACACGTACAATCGGTCGAGGACTGGCGCTTCGAAAATGAGAAGAAGTTGGCCTCACCCAATGGCTGGCTGGCCCTAACCGCACATGTGTGGTTAGAGCCCGGCGAGCAGTCGATTGGCACCCGATCTAGCGATGCGATTCGACTACCTACCGATTTGGGTGAGACGGCCCGCGGTGTTGTTCGAGTCGAAAACGGACAAGTGACCTTGCACACCGACGCGAACTCTACCATCCGGGTTAACGGCGAACAACAGACAAAAATATCATGGAGGATCGACTCCACGAAGGCCGAATCGGATAGCGAGGATATCGTGACGATTGACGATCGCATTCGACTGCAATTGGTGCGTCGTTCCAATCGTCTTGCGATACGTGTTCGCGATGCTCGAAGCGATGCGATTGCCCGATTCTCCGGCAAGAAATGGTTTCCCGTGAATTCAAAGTACCGAGTCGATGCAACGTACCATGCATATGAAACACCGAAAGCGATGCCTATCGTCAACATCCGCGGGGATGCGATGGTGGCAGAAGTAGTTGGTTATGTGGAGTTCACGATCGACGACAAGTCTTACCGGTTGGATGCGATGCTCGACTCGCCGACCGAATTATTTCTGATCTTCAAAGATCTAACGAGCGGTAAAACCACCTACGGACCCGGTCGATTTTTTAATGCGTCACTACCCGCCGATGGCGAGACCTTCCCTTTGGATTTTAACAAGTGTTACAACCCTCCTTGCGCATTTTCTCCTCACACCCTTTGCCCGATGCCTCCCAAGCAGAATCAGTTGCCTGTCGAAATTCCAGCTGGGGAGAAGCGTTACGACAATAAGGCTACCGATGTCGCTCAGGCCACGGTAACAAAGCCAAAAGTCTATTCCGGTCCGCAAGTCGGTGAGTCCGCTCCAAATTTTCGATTTCTAAAAACGTTGGGAACCGAACAACCGGAGGAACTAGACCCGATCGCTATCGCGGATGGAAAACCCACATTGCTGGTTTTCGTACACGATGTGAATCGTCAGTCGATTTCCATGACACGTGCGTTGACCAAGTATGCCGCATCTCGAAGCAACGACGGGCTTTCCACTGCCGTCATCCTTCTCGGCGATGACGCTTCGGCGGCCGATGCTACTTTGAAACGTATCCAGCATGCACTGACATCAGGGATACCAACCGGGATCAGCCTCGACGGTCGCGAAGGACCTGGTTCCTATGGACTGAACCGCAATATTCAACTTACCGTCTTGGTAGTTGACGCCGGAACGGTTACGGCGAACTTTGCATTGATTCAGCCTAGCCTACAAGTCGACCTGCCGATCATCGCCGCAGCGATCGTCGAACGTGTCGGCGGAGACAAACCGGAACTCAAGCAACTACTGGCTGACGAACCCCAAATGCAACGAGCTGCGACCAGCCCACCCGGAAATCCGAATGAAGGGCCAAATCAAGAGATCGACATGGAGCGACTGAGATCCTTGGTCCGACCATTAATTCAACTCAGCGCGACGGACGAACAAGTCGACGAGGCTGCGATCGCAATAGAAAAGGAGATCGACACCGATCCAAAAATCCGAAAAGAGATCGGCAGGATCGCGACGACAATTGTCGGCAGCGGGAACTTGTCAAATTACGGTACACCTCGCGCTCAAGCCGTATTAAAGTTGTGGGCAGAGAAGTACGGTACGATCACCAAAGAAATTCGCAACGAGAAACCGTGATGATCCATTCCCGGCGAAGTTGGATTTTCTGTATCGTTATTCAGACTGCCGCATTTGCGACACTCGCTAACTATCTCGACGCAACCGCGGCCGATGAACCACCGGTCCTGTCATCCACTTCCGGCGTTGCTGCGTCGCATGAAGCAGTCTTCGATACGGATATCCTTCCCCTGCTTACCAAGCACGGTTGCAATTCAGGCGCCTGCCATGGCGCAGCAGTCGGTCGTGGCAACTTCGCGTTATCACTCTTCGGGAGCGATCCAGATCGCGACTACCGATCCATCGTGCATGAGCACCAAGGTCGACGGATCATGGTCATCAATCCAGAGTCTAGCTTGCTCATCGCGAAACCAACAGGCGGCGTTGCCCACGGTGGTAACGAGCTATTCGACCTCGGGAGCAATACTGCCCAACTCCTCATCGGTTGGATTGCCCGAGGGGCACCTCGAGGGAGTTCGATCGACGTGCAATCGGTGACGGTTCAACAGGAGACTGCTGGTCCCTCTACAATCCAAAGCAATCCTACAGGGGATCATGCTGGGGAGAATCTCCCCGATGCAATTCATACCGTTCGTCTTACGGTTACAGCGACCTTTGCCGATGGCACATCGCGTGATGTCACCGAGCTGACACTGATCACTGTCGATCCATCTAGTAACATCCGGTGGAGTCCGACGAACTCAACGGCAACGCTAACACGCCCTGGACGCCACGTCATGATCGCACGATACATGGATCGCGTGGTGCCCATCGTGTTGCTTAGACCGTTCCATGAAACGGTAGCGGACGCATTTACACCATCGAAGGAACATTGGATTGATTCTGCCATCGAGCAACAAATCCATCAACTTGGAATCCCCCCCGCACCTGCTGCAGGCTCATTAGCGTGGTTTCGACGCGTCAGCTTGGATTTGACGGGTCGATTGCCGACGCCAGACCAGATAATAGAGTTCCAAAACGCCACACACCTGAACAATCGCGAACTATGGGTTTCGAGATTTCTCTCCAGTGAAGCGTTCGTCGACTATTGGACCTACCGGCTCGCACGGTTGTTAGGATTGCGTGCGATCGCTAGCGAACCAGATGCAACCCGCGCCTTTGCGCAATGGGTCCGAAACGCTGTCATCCTCGATCGACCATACCCCGACATGGTCCGCGAATTGATATTGAGCGAAGGAGATTCCCACATCTTCGGACCGACGAATTTTGCTCGGCTGGTCAACGACCCTCGATCGCATGCAGAACTTGTGTCCAATGTCTTTATGGGTACACGGATGCAATGCGCGAACTGCCATAATCACCCTTTCGATCGATGGACACAGGACGACTACCACGGTCTTGCGGCGGTATTCGCTGGGGTGGAGCGTGGTCGAATCGTCCGACATACGAGTCGCGGTCAAGTTACCAACTTGCGTACACGCGAGCCTGCATTGCCTCGCATACCAGGGGTCAAGTACATCGAATCGAGCGATCCTCGAATGGGCACGATGAGAACGAGAAATGCTTCCCAGAACGCGAACTCAAATCAACCGTCCCCGCCCTCCGAACCTCATTCGAACACCCATGCGAGTGGAGCCGGTCCTATTGAGCAGTTTGCCAATTGGATTACCGATGAACAAAATCCATTACTAGCCAGGGTGATGGCAAATCGGTTATGGCGAGCGATGATGGGACGAGGACTCGTGGAACCCTCCGATGATTTCCGAGAGACGAATCCGCCATCTCACCCAGAGTTGCTCAATCGTTTAGCACAGGAGTATCGCGACTCAGGCTACCGACTGCGTCCGCTGCTTGCGCAAATCGCATTGAGCGATGCTTATAGCCGTTCGAGCCAATCGGAAGATCCCCGCGTCGACCCCAGTTTCTTTGCCGTTGCAATCCGTAAACCTTTGCCTCCAGAGGTCCTTTTAGATGCTATTCATGATGCTCTAGGGGTAGAGATTCACGATCCTCACTCCGGTAATCCGATCCGCGCAGTCCGATGGATCGATCCTACCGAACCCAACGAAGCACTCGACATTCTCGGTCGATGCGGTCGCGGTTTCTCATGTGGTGATCCTTTACCATCCAAAGGATTAGCCATGCAATTGCATTGGATGAATGGTGATGTCGTTAATGGCCCCTTGCATTCTGGAAAGACATTTTTCGATCCTTGGATCATGAATGATTCGCCGTCCCGACGGATCATCGAAACTGCGTACCTTAGAATCTTCAATCGCGAACCGTCTCGAGACGAACTCGCTCGTTGGGAAAGCTTGATGCCCGCTGCAATCCCCGAGCTTCGCGAAGCGAGACAAGCCTGGGTTCAAGATTGGATCTGGAGTATGCTGAGCACCTCAGAGTTCCAGAGCAATCATTAATAGCGACCATCTCATGCGATTCTGAACATGCGTTTTTTCAAGCACCAGGAATGCCTGACAAAGTGAAATGATGCTAACGTCACGTTTGAATAACCGTCGAAACTTCCTGCATCTCGGAGGTTTATTGCCCTTGGGTTTGGGGTTGGTACCTTGGCTGTCCCGACGTGATGCCATTGCAGCGACGACGTCCAAAGCTGCTGCGAAATCATGCATCCTGCTGTGGCTCGATGGAGGACCGAGCCACTTGGAAATGTGGGATCCGAAGACCGATGCTCCATCCGAAGTTCGCGGACCATTTGGCTCGATGGCGACATCCATTCCTGGAGTCCATTTCTCTGAAAATCTCCGACAATTATCGAGCTTAGCCCATCGAATGACTATCATTCGGTCCATGACGAGTCCGCTCGGCGAGCATGGACTTGCGAACAATTACATGCTCACGGGATACCAACCTTCACCGTCTCTTGAATATCCTAGCATCGGTTCGATTGTCGGGCAGCAGCGGAAATCCAATCGTCCCTCAATGCCTTCGTACATCGGGATCCCTGAGCAACGCATCGGAATGGGATCAGGGTTTTTAGGTGTCGACGCTGCACCTTTTATCACTGGCAACGCCTATTCGGGTGGTGACCCTAGCTCCTCCACGTTCCGCGTGCGCGATCTCGATTTCTATCCAGGTATCGATTCCGTTCGGTTTCAGAGGCGCCGCAACTTCTTGGCTGAACTCGAAGGGCAAGACCGCATGGATACCGGTCAAAAATTCGCGATGGGTTTAGCGTCCGAGATGGTTTCCTCGCCAACGGCACGAGACGCATTTGATCTTCAGCAAGAACCAGCATCGGTTCGAGAGCGGTACGGCAATAAAACATTCGGTCAAAGTTGTTTGCTCGCACGGCGTCTCGTCGAGCGAAATGTCCCCTTTGTGACTGTGGTACAAACAGGCTGGGACACCCACGAAAACCTCACCTTAGCACTTCGCGACGGTTATTCGGGAGCCAAAGTCGGTGTGGGATTGATTCCGACGTTTGATCAAGCCGCTTCAGCGTTGATCGAGGACCTAGAACGCCGAGGATTGCTGCAAGCAACCCTCGTAGTTGCTATGGGTGAGTTCGGCAGAACCCCCAAGTTGAATCCGAGAGGGGGACGAGACCATTGGCCTCGCGTATTCAGCGTAATGCTATGCGGTGGAGGAACACCGCAAGGACTCGTAATCGGTCGAAGCGATCGTGTCGGCGAAAGTCCCATCGAACGACCGGTGACGCCTGCGGATCTCACGAGAACGATCATCACCCGCATGGGAATCGACCCAGATCAACTACTGCAAACAACCGATGGACGCCCCATCCCAATCAATCAACACGGCAAATCGATTAGCGAACTCCTATGAACGAATCGCTATTTCGATGTAAGACAGTCGCACACGTAGCGATATGCATTTTCCTCGGTGCATTTGGCCCAATTTCCTGGTGTTCCTCACAGCAGACGGCGACCACGGACGAATCTTCTCCAGCAACACGTCCAATCCATCGAAAGACCACGGCTGCCGCATGGGACTCGCTTAGAAAACAAATCGTCACGGCATCGGATGCGCAGATCGAGTGCGTTGATCCACAATCACTGAAAACCGTTCGACGGATCAGCGTCGACCTGAACAAAATTTATCAGTTGGCATTTTCCGACGACGGTGCGTATTTGTTGGTCGCAGGAGGTAGCCCCTCCGAAAATGGCTGTGTCGAGCTTTACGATTGGCCAAACTCGCGATTGGTCGCTCGCCACACAAGCACATCGCGAAAAGGAGGTAATGGCGAGTCTTCGACAGTATTAGAAGCATCGTTCCAGGATGTTGTCACATCGGTTTGCTGGCTGCCTGATCAATCAGGTTGGCTCGAAGCATCATGGCAAGGAATTGGCATAGTACGCCTTTTGGATGGCACGGTACAGACGACTTTCGGCGGACACTCCGGTCCGCTCCTTGCGGTCACTTGCCTGGACGATCAACATGCGGTTTCGGCTGGAATTGATCAGACCATCCGAATTTGGAACCGGCATGATGGAAAGGAAGTAAGCAGTTTAGACAACCATACGGGTTCGGTGAGGTGGTTGCAAAGAAAGCAAAATCCTCGCGATAACACAGCACCTCTCCTCGTGTCGGCAAGCGCTGACAGCACGGTAAGGCTATGGGAACCTGGAATCGGTCGACTGGTGAAATTTTCGCGATTGGGTAGCCCACCTCTTGTTGTTTGTACTAGTCCCGTGCATTCGCGATTACTACTTGGGCTAGAAGATGATTCGGTAGTTGCGCTGGACATGCAGTCACTCGAGACGAAAGTCTTAGTGGAATCACCTACCAGAGATCCATCACAAAATAGTGTCGGGGGCGATCGGATCGAAGCGATGCTAATCATTCCGGCAGCAGCGCAACCAGCTCGCGAGGAGGTGATCGTCTGGCGGCAATCTGGATTACTGCGATTGCAGCATTGATCTATCCATCGAGAAAACTCCGTCATCATTTTGTAACCAGTCTGCTCTTCGAACGGTACTCGTACCCGTCGACTTACTGGTCATCGTACTCGCTACTGTGAACTCACTGCGGTTGATAGTAGGTCCTCGATCACCATATATCATTCCTCGATAACACTCGAAGGTTCAAAAACCCGACTCGTTACTGATTGACCATATCTTCTAATTGATGCAATGCCGTATGGGTCAAAAATCGTCGGGACACAAAGTCGCTCAAGTCGTTCAGTTGGGTCATGAAGTCCAGCAGTTTGATCTTGAGCAATTTGCGTTCAGAACGACCATTAGCATCGATGGAAACTTCATCTCCTAATGCATCGGGGTCAAAGAGTCGCAGCGAAGCCCTGCAGTCCGTCATGCGTTTGCGTTGTTTGACGAGTTCGGTTTTATCCCCCACATTGAGAGAATCGAGATGTGAGACGATCTGCATGAACTGGAAGGCTAGACCACGGGGATTGGATTGATCGACAACCAGCAAGTCTAGAACCGGACCGATTTCGTAACTCATGAGATAGCGATAACGATACGTCATGGAGCTATCGCAAATATCCAGCATCGACTCAAGCATCTGCCTTGAGTTCTTATTGACAGGTACAAGGAGCTGCTCGATCAGACGCAACAAATTCTGCGCGCGGTCGATCCGTCGCCCGAGGTCGAGAAAGTGCCATCCCGGTCCGCGGGTCATGCTTTCCGATGCAAGCCCCGAAAACGCTGAGAGTAAACCGATGATCTGATTGAGAATCAGCATGGTATCTCCCATCTTTTCGCGAGGATTTGCCCATGGGATCAATACGGAGTAATCCAATCGGCTGATAATCTGCCAGGAGTCGAAACTCAAACGGTCCCGAATGGTTTCTGCATTTCGAATCAGTCCTGTGATCGACGCCGATATTCCGTCGGGTTTGTTTCGATCGAAAAGAAAATCACGCACAGAGATCCGCATGATGGAATTAGCGGCCTCGGCGGAATCCGTAGATGGCTCTGGCTCCATTCCAGAACTTTCGGCGAGTGACCGGACGACTTGCCAGTGCGTAGCTAAAACATCCGACGAGATTTCCGAAGTGAGTTGGTTGGTACAGTATCGCGCGTGACGCGTCATGAACTCGGCTCGCTCTGCAAATCTCCCTAGCCAGAATAGATGTTCAGCGACGCGGCTTGGCAAATCCATCGCGGAGCGTTTGAGCTCCACCGACTGTTTCCCTGAAGACAGAAGCGTTACCGGCTTGACCGGACCGTTACTCAGGACCCACACATCCTTGCTCATGAGCCCCGAAGCCAAGCTTTCATCGAGGTTCGATGGAGAATCGGCAACGCGAGCGACTCCCCCTGGCATCACATCGATTCGCTCCCCCTTGGCGCATGCAAAGAATCTGAGTGCTGCAGGCCAAGCCACCATGTGGTTGTGGACCCACGTAGGTACGTGGCTGTAATTCGGTGGTTGCATGGCGACGTAGAGCCAAGGTTGCTGGCGGATGCTCGCGATCAGTTTCTCGCGGTCATTGTCGCTGAGTTCACGGCCGACGATTTGATTTGCGGAGTGTCTTACAAACGAGTCTCGCAGAATCAAGCTGTCCAAGTTATCGATGACATACTGCATGCTCTGCGGATCGCCACACCACCACATTGGTGAGTTTTCGAGTTTCAGCGACTCACCGAGAATAGCCCGGCAAATCCTGGGAAGGATCGCAGTCACAGCGGGGCTCTCAGCCCAACCGGTGCCGATGCCGTTTGCTAGTAAGACCTTGTTTTGTCGCGAAGAGAGGGTTAGGCCGGGGATTCCTTCACCGAGGGTCGGGTCGATTTCCAACGGATCGCACTTGGTGTCTGCCATCCGACGCAGAATACTATCGATCCGCAATAGGCCCCCTAACGTCTTCAAATAGACGCATCCACCTCGGACGGTGAGGTCGGCAGTCTGCGTCAGCGTGTATCCCAGGTACCGAGCGAGGTACGCATCCTCGAAATATGTTTGGCTCTGCACACCGGGCGAAAGCAAGGCGGTACGTGTGTTCTTTTCCTTGACCGGCGATGCGTCATGAAGCGATTGCCGCAAGGAAGCAAAAAAGCCTGCTAGCCGTTCAACATGCAACGAACGGAAGTCTTCGGATAGGATCCGAGACATTGCCAGTCGATTCTCGACCGCATGTCCACAACCGCTGGGGCCTTGGGTCCTGTCGGCCATCACCAACCACTGTCCCGATGCTGCTTTGGCCATTTGGGCCGCATACAGGTAGAGCATTCGGGGTGGTGGATCGTTGGGGTGGCGCGCGGGTCGAAGATAGCTCGGTGCACCATGCACCAATGCCTCGGGCAGGACTCCGGTCGCGATCAGCCGTTGCGGGCCGTACACATCGCGCAGGAGCAAATCGATCAAGAGCATCCGCTGCTTGAGTCCATCACTAATCTCGGACCACTCAACTGGCGAAATCACGAACGGGATCGGATCCAATTCCCAAGCTTGCGGGACTCCGGATTTGATCAATTGGCCTGTCGATGCTGGCGGATTATCTCGCAGATTTTGCTTGGCAGACCGCCAACGGAGATAGATTTCAGGTCCAGATATAGGAGTATCTAGCCCCAATAGTTTCCGATATCCCGGCCGGATGGATCCATCGGCACCCTGGAGTTCATCAAAACTGCCGGGAGGACAACGGTACTTGGAGACGAGTTCGTGCTTGGCCTCGCCGGATTTGGCCTCAACTGGCTCGGCGCCATCCCGCCCAGCATCCTTGCTGTAGTTCTCTTGATTGGACAAGGTAAGTTCCCTGATTACGAGTCGTGTCGGGTGATTATAGACCGGGAATCCTGCCAAGGGTCGCTACGGGGACTTGATTTCACGCCTCGACTCAACGAGATTATGGCGTCGCGCGAGACGATATCGTTTCTCGATCCCTAACACACTCCAAATTTGGACGACTTTTTTATGGCCCCCAACACGTCTCCAGCTATCGGCGCGAGTATTCGCTGGAAGCTTTTCTTGATGATGGTCCTGCAATTCTTCATTTGGGGTGCATGGCTTCCGCTGATTTTCTCCTATCTTCCAGGACTCAAGTTCACACCTGGTGAACAATCCTGGATTCTAAACGCGTTTCCTATTGCGGCCATCATTGGCCTATTCTTCAGCAATCAGTTCGCCGACCGAAATTTCGCTGCGGAAAAGTTTCTTGCGTTCAGTCATTTTGTGGGAGGTCTAGCAATTCTTGGATGCGGATTCGTAACCACATTTTGGCCGTTCTTCATATTGATGATGGTGCACTGTTTACTCTATGTACCCACCATATCGATCACAAATTCGATTGCATTTGCCAATATGACCGATGCAAAACGAGAGTTTGGGATTGTTCGAATGGGAGGAACGATCGGATGGATTCTGGCTGCATGGCCTTTCACATTCATCTTTGTGGATTGGGCGAAGGTAAAGGACGCCGCTCCGAATGGTTTTATCGATTGGCTTGGCACGGTGCTTGGAAGTGGTCTGACTGGCCAACCGCTCATTGATGCAACGCGATGGACATATGTTGTTGCCGGAATCGCATCTTTATTGCTGGCCGGATTTAGCCTAACGCTTCCGCATACGCCACCCAAAAAAGCGGTGAAAGATGGAGAGGGTTTAGCATGGCTCGAAGCGGTACGATTGCTCAAGCAACCCTATGTCTTGGTATTGTGGCTAGTCGCATTTATGGATGCTTTTATCCACAACTGCTACTTCAACTGGACGGGTAGTTTTCTGGGTGAACTGCGTGAAAAAGGAGGTGTCGGAATTCCAGGCAATTGGATCATGCCAGTCATGAGTGTGGGACAGATCGCCGAAATCCTCACGATGTTTGCACTCGGTGTCACACTGAAGAATCTAGGCTGGCGTTGGACCATGATTGTCGGAGTTCTCGGGCATGCAGTTCGATTCCTGGTCTATGCTTTATTTCCTGAAAATGCCTCTCTCATCGTAGTCATTCAAATTCTGCACGGCATATGCTACGCGTTCTTTTTCGCAACCGTATACATCTTTGTCGATGCATACTTCCCGAAGGACGTTCGAAGCAGTGCACAAGGCTTGTTCAATGTGATGATTCTAGGGGTTGGAGCCCTAGTCGCGAATACGCTTTGCCCTTTCCTGTTGCAGGAAGTCTTTACTCGTGCGGATAAGACTGTCGATTACCGAAGCCTTTTCTTGTTGCCAGCCGCATGTGCTGCTTTAGCGGCAATTTCATTGGCCGCGTTCTTCCATCCTCCCAAGGTGGAACCAAATAGTGAGGATGTGAGCGCCCCTGCCCACTAAGACTCGTTCTGCATCCGAGCCACGCGTGGTAGCAATTGGCGAGCCGCTTTGCGGCTGGAGAGTAGTTGAATGAAAGTAGAACGTTGATTCCAAAGTCAAAAAGAGCAGCTGAACTTCGTAGGTGGTTCAGCGTTGGGGAAGATCTTGGAATAATTGAACAGCAACTTGGAAACTCTCTTCCTTTTTACCGGTTTTCTCTTCGCGTCTTCGCGTGCAGTATGGTTTTTTACTACCACGATTCCTGGGCGGATCAAATCATTACGGCGATCACTTCGATACGCCCCTCCACCCGGCGCTCACGCTGAGGGCTCCGATGTCTTCGCTACGCGAAGCAAATCCGAGCCACGCGTGTCAGCAAGTGGCGACTGGGCGCTCGGAACCGATATCCACCGTCGCTAGTGATGATCAAATCGTTGTGACGAGCAATGCCAGCGTGCCTCCACTCGGCGCTCACGCTGAGGGCTCTGATATCTTCGCTACGCGAAGCAAATATCAACGCCACGCGTGTCAGCAAGTGGCAACTGCGCGCTCCGAACCGATATCCCCCGTCGCTAGTGATGATCAAATCGTTGTGACGAGCAATGCCAGCGTGCCTCCACCCGGCGCTCACGCTGAGGGCTCTGATATCTTCGCTACGCGAAGCAAATATCAACGCCACGCGTGTCAGCAAGTGGCAACTGCGCGCTCCGAACCGATATC